>Ga0209488_10003650_pt1 | contig 12289 bp, 11 predicted proteins | sample Rivendell_Oct201_8_FD_188349 | JGI IMG/M metagenome (GOLD analysis project Ga0209488, IMG submission 188349) | Vadose zone soil microbial communities from the Eel River Critical Zone Observatory, Northern California, USA -... | ecosystem: Environmental > Terrestrial > Soil > Vadose zone >...
AGCCTGATCGAGCAGCCAACGCTGCTCAGGATAGCCGCTCCTACACCACGGCCTGGGGCACGATCCATCACAATGTTACCGAACCGGCCGAATGACGGTCAGCGCCCTAGGCGCGGCCTGCCGCGGCCTAATGATGGCTGTCGGGCGGCCTGCGCGCCGACTTATCAAATCTCTGGCCGGGATTATCAAGCGGGCGCGCCACGACGGCGGCTATCTCTGGAGCGGGATTGCTACGACTTAAGCTAGCGCGCCTAGCGATACGCCGAACGATCCCGCCGCGCCCCGCTCAGGTTGGGCTATACGACATCTATCCGCTCTCTATCGTGGCGCACTTCCGTCCGTGTGCTTAACGACGATTTAAGCACCGGGTCTTTTGGCATAGGGCCATCGAAGTGGACATAGTCGCGCCAGTAGCCCAAGTCTTCCAGCTCCGGCATTGCGTTATTGTCGCGCTCGATGATGGCACCGAGAAACTCGGGTTGATCCCGATCCCATACAATCGCGGGTTCCAGATTGAGCTCAACACGAACACCATCGAACTCACAAGGACCCCATTGAAGCCGGCTGGCCAATTCGCTGAGCTGGCCGGGGGGTGATTCTCCGCCTACGCATCGGCCCCGCGCCCACATGTAACGGCGCAGTAAATCGGCCACCATCTCCGCCCGTACCTGATTGGATTTTTCCACGGCTCGCTCCAATACTAAAGGAGACAGACGAATGACAATCTGGGCGGTTAATTTTGAATGAACGGCGGCAAAGCCATGAGCTAAATTCGGACGCAATACATATGAATTTCTTGCAGTAGTGAAGCCTATAGTAAGATTCCAGACAATGAATAGAACCCGCGCGATCCGCGTTTTCCTCGCGCTTTCGCTATTGGTCGTGGCATTTGGCGTTGCGACGTGGCGGGTTCTCGATCTGGTTTTTTCCTCCCTGTCGTGCCCTGCAGGTACCGGCCTCGCGTATCTCGCCAGCGACGCCGTGCTCTATTGCAGGGTGCCGAGCGGAAGCTTCGCCGCGCACCGACCGGATTTAGCGCCCTAACGCCGCCGGCCGTCGCCTCTCAGCTTGCGATATAGGAGGCTCGGCACGGCGCTCGCCGCGTTGGCCGAAGAGTGCGACGAGATCGCCGATAACCTCGTGCGGTCGCGCTTCTGCGGGTCGAGCAGGCGCTTGGGATAAATTAGACCCAATTGGGCATGACTAGCCGAAGCCGCGGCTTTTCCTTTGTGCGGGCCGCTTCGCAATTAACCCTGAATTCCGCCCATTTTTACATAAATCCGCAGTAGGGTTGCCGGGTCGCAAGCATCCCCTGCAAAAGGCGTCACGGCCAAGCCAGCGGGGGCCAGGGGCCGGCGCTCTGGAGCTTAACGCACTCCACGGGGGGTGCCGGCCCCGACCATTCACGGTTTTTGGAGGGGATTTAGTAGAGATCCGCTCGGCAGGCGCCCCCCAGCCTGCTCTGCGGACAGAGGCCAGCGCTCAACGCATCCCGGGGCGCTGGCCTCGCTCCCGCTCGCACGATGTCTCTGGGCTTTTCGCGATGTCGGTTGAGTTCACCAAAGAAGAAACGGCCGCGCTAATCCAACTCCTAGTCGGAACAATTGAACGTCATCCCTTTCCGCAGTCGCGGGATATTCAGAGGCTGCGGGATATTCTGCGGAAGATCAGGCCGAACCCCGAGCTGCCGAGTAATGGCGAAACTGAGGAAGATGCATAACGCGTGACGCTCGGGACACCCGCTCCCTCGGCGGCACCGAAGCGGAGGCTATAGAGCAGGCGTTGCGATCCGTGCGTTCAAATATCCGGCCCGTGCCAGAACCAGCGTGTGTCGGCATTGATCGCAGCTGCGACCATGCGGTTTGCCTCCCGCGATGCGCCGATCTGATCGACTGGGGCATCGGGGCACACGCGACGATACTCCCGGACCGCCTCGTTGTGACATTCCCCTTTGGTCGGCTCCGGCTCGATACGCGCGCCGATACGCAAGCGCTACTGGCGGCGCACGTTGCGTCGCTCGTTGCTCAAATAGGCCGGGGTGAGGGTCAACGGCGCTATGGCTTCAGCTTCACTTCCCTGAATCGACCATCCTGCCGATCCGCATATTTGATCGCCCGCTCGCGAGCATTCGGGCCGGCGAAGATCGCCAGCTCAACCCCGCCGTCATCGTCTACCCACTCAACCCGCCAATCATCGGGGTACAGCCGATCCTCAAAGACTTTCGCTGGCTCTGAAATGGCTACCGCCACCGGCGGCCGCCTTTCAGCTTCTGATAAAGCAGGCTGGGTTCGGCGCTCGGCCGTGGTGGCGGGTACGGCGTGACGGCCGGAGCCGGCTCCGGCTCGAACTTAGCGAGGATGCTTTTGAGTCGCTTGGCCCGCGGCGCCAGGAAATACTTGTCGGCGGCGATCGTCTCACGCAGCAGGCGCACGAGCTCAACGTGCTCGTCTTCGGTCAGGTCGGGTAGGGGCATAAGGTAGATATGGCGAGGGCCCGCGGGAAGACAGTCGGCGCCGCTGAGGCTTGTAGCGCGGTCAGCTAGAGCATCGCGCGCAGGGCCAACACGATTGAGATCAGAACGGCCCACGAGAGCACCGAAAGGCCGGCGATAACGACGACCGACTGCCCTACCGGTATGCGGTCTTCTGTCTCGATCGGCAGACCCGATCTGGATCTGGGCCGCCTCTGGTCGACACGATGAAAAGAGAACATCTGTGCCTCGGGTGCGAATTCATGTCGCATTGAGCGTTGCAACAGGCTAGAACGAAAATGGTTCCTGAAAAGTAAAAATTTTTAATCCACTTTACGAGAACTAGTCCGTGATTGGCGTTCAACTACCTGGCAAATTCTGATTTACCCACAGTGTCCTGTGGGCGGATGTTCTTGCTGATAGGCGAGACCTAGTTCCGCCCGATTCGGTCTGCAAGGGTCAGTTTGCCCGAATTTAACGCTAAATGGTCATGGACAGGCCTCGCGATCTTCCCCTAGCATTTGATCGGAACCTGATCGAACGTTGATAACGGTTAATGCCGCGCGGCCGCCGGGGTGGGCACGATGGCGATCCAGCGGCAGACCGACAAAGGCAAACCGACGATCTGGCGTTGGTAGGCGCGGTTCATGGCCGAGGGCGTCGACGGCTTGCTGCATGAGGCCACCCGCCCGGCCGGCAAGCTGCCGCTGCCAGCGGCGGTGATCGAGCGGGCGGTCGAGATGACACTCGCCGAACCGTCCGGCGAGAGGACGCACTGTAAGTCATCGCAGCGTGCAGCGGATCTGGGCGGCGCACGCACCGGGTGCGAACCTTCAAGCTGTCGAAGAACCCAAAGTTTGGCGCCAAGCTGCGGGATGTCGTCGGCCTCTATATCGATCCGCCTGAGCATGCGCTGGTCTTGTCGGTCGATGAGAAGTCGCAGATCCAGGCACTCGATCGCACCCAACCGGGGCTGCCGATGAAGCGAGGCCGCTGCGGCACGATGACGCATGACTACAAGCGCCACGGCACGACGACCTTGTTCGCCGCGCTCGACGTGCTGGAGGGCCGTGTCATCGGTCGGTGTATGGCGCGGCACCGGCATCAGGAGTTCATTCGTTTTCTTGATAAGATCAACCGCGAAACCACGGCCGACCGGGAGTTGCATTTGATCATCGACAACTACGCCACGCACAAGCATCCCAAAGTCCGCGCCTGGCTCGAACGGCACAAGCGGTTCCACTTCCACTTCACCCCGACCTCGGCCTCCTGGCTCAATGCCGTCGAAGGCTTCTTCGCCGAGCTGACCCGGCAACGGCTCAAGCGCGGCGTTTTCAAGGGCATCGTCGATCTCCAGGCGGCCATCAACCGATACCCCGCCGAGACCAATGCCGATCCCAAGCCCTTCACCTGGACCGCCGATCCCGACGCCATCATCAAAAAGGTACGTCGTGGGAAACAGGCGCTAGAGTCGATCCACTAGGTGGGGCCCACCGCGCGGCGTCTGTGAAGCACACGCCTCCTCACTGAACGAACCACCGACCTTGCAGGCGCATTAGCGGGGTCGTCTAGGTCGCAATACATTAGCCGAAGCTTGCTATGGTGTGCTTGGCGGGCCGGTTCAACACCGCCCTCCCGCTTCGCCGATCGTCTTTTTTTGCTCGAGTCGCGGATGTTCAAACTCATGACCCGGGCGGAAAGCGTATTGTCCAGGAGAAACGGGGGTATCTAATGCACAGCTTGGTTTCCTATGGTTTTCTTGCGCCGCCCAATCTCTTCATCACTTTGTCTCTGCTGGGCGCGCTCATTGCACTGGTGTGGCGCCGCGTCGGCATCATAACTACCCTCGCCTCGAGCCTTTGCCTGTATGTGGTTGCCGCACCCGCGTTCTCCTCTTATCTGAGCCGCCTACTTGAAGCGGAAATTCCGAATGACACCGGTTTCCGAGACGCTCACGCAATTGTTGTTCTTGGAGCCGACGTGCAATCCGCCGGCGGAACCACGTCTGATCGGCTCGGGCCGCTGTCGCTCGAACGCCTTATTTTTGCCGCGGACGCTTATCGCCGGTTGCACTTACCGCTAGCGGTTAGTGGGGGGCGCGTCGGTGATTCGGAAACATCCGTGGCCGCGCTGATGGGAGCGGCGCTCGAAGGCTACTTCGGCGTTCCGGTGACCTGGAGCGAGGACCAGTCGCGAACGACATACGAGAATGCTCTCTATACGGCGCGGCTCTTACGCGGTCAGCACATCCAGAGCGTCATTCTCATTACACAGGCGCGAGATTTACCGCGGGCACTCTGGTCCTTTGAGCGAGCGGGATTGCATGCCATTCCTTGGCCGGTGCCCCGTACGGCTCTGAAGCTGGGTGAACTCGCCGATTTTTTGCCGAACTCACGGGCATTGGATGAGAGCTTTCAAGCGCTGCATGAACAAATTGGTACTCTATACTATAGGCTCATTTACTGAGACGCGTGGCTCGCTCGGCAACCATAGCCACTCATACCAGCAGGCTCGAAACGGAATGTTGGTGCAGTTCTTTGAAGTCGCTGAAGATGAACGTTTGCGGCCTATCGAAGGCTTTCGTAGTATCGCGGCCTGTCTCGTTTTCTTCAGCACCTGCATTCAATTCCTGACCATGGGGCACATCTCAGGGCTGACCGAGCAACCGGAGCGACTTGTCGTTCAGACTCTGCCTGATACCGCGTATTTTGCGGTCAGCTTATGTGGTGGCGTCGCAGAGTTTTCGCTGTCGAAAAACTGTCTTCGCTGCAGAAACGGGGCTGAGCCACGTGCCCTTGTTCAGAAGCCCTCTATGCGAGGGAGGCTCGGCGGCAAAAGCACCGCCGGCGAGCATCCAGAAGAGGCCGCACTGTTTCAATGCACCGAAGGACCCGTTGGCCTTGATAGGTGGGCCCACCAGTCTATCGGACTGTCGCGCATCATTACGCGATAGAGTTGGCATCATTACGCGATAGAGTTGGTGGATCGTGGCATCCTCTTCGCCCTCCAATTCGAGCCACTATCCTCTGAGGGATAGCCAACCGCTGTAAATACAGCGAAAAAACAGCGTACAACGCAATTCATAGTTGTGGGTATTTGAATATGGACTACTGTGAGTGGGTGGAACCGCATTGGCGCTGGCGTCCTACCTCGGCAGCCAGAGCCGCGGCATGCTGGGGAAGCAACATCTGCTCGACAACGAATATTTCGCGCGCATCGATGCGATGACGTTTGCGATTAATCACGATGACGGGCAGTCGAGCTGGGGCATCGACGATGCCGATGTCTGCCTCGTCGGGATGTCGCGCACCTCGTCGACTGGCCGGCCGCGCGCGATGCCCTCTTGATCCGCTCTTCATCCGCTGGCCACGGCGCGCTCTTTCGACTGGGCTAGAAATATTCCTGAGCGGCGCCCGCAGTGCCCCCTAGTTGCAAGCAAACCAATGGCGAGCTAGCCGATGCTGGCTGGTTGCGGCACTGTGACGGCACACTGCCTCCGCCTGACGCGCCAGTCATACCGACCGCATCGCTACTCGCAGCATTGCCGACGACGATGATCCTTAATCTGCCGCCGCTCCCGAGATGCTCGCCCGACATGCCGACGATCTGGAGGCTCTCGAACACTAAGAAGGCCGAGATGGAAATCCATTAATTACAAAATCCGAGCACGGGCTGCTTCGTCCACCCTCGCAGATGGCGCATTTCGTTCGTCTTGATGCGTCGATGAAGGAAACGTCGGTGTGTGTTGGCGGTCCCGCGGTTTGTCCTATTGGCTTCTGGCGTTGTTTATCTAAAGGATCACGGATATCGAGCTGCCGTCGTGTCACGGCGTCGGGCTGATGCCAGGCCGCTCCAGGCGTTGAGGAGTTTTGATGAGCCCAGCAATCGATTTTTTCAGCGTTAGCGAAGGCAATATCCGTCGCGCACGCTGGCAGTATCGAAAGTTGTTGCGTCTGGTCGATGTCGCAGTTGGCGCCAGAGGCGCTCTGGCGAGGCATCGGGCGCGGAAAGCGGCGCGCCAAATACCGTCACAAGCAGTGTTGTTGACAGCAGTTGAGGTCCCCGGCCGTGAGGCCGACCTCGCGCGGGTAATTAAAAAAATAGTAGAGAAAACGCACCATAACTTAAATGTTGTCGTCACGACTATGGCGCCAGTTGGTAAGTTCGACAATATAAATCGTGCTATTACTGGCCATGACTTAACTAAATATGAATGGATACTTGTTGTTGACGATGATGTTGAGGTGCCAAATGATTTTCTTAATCTATTGCTCTATTTCTCCTGGACGCATAACCTTAAGATAGCTCAGCCAGCCCATAAATTCGATTCTTACGCATCGTTCAGGATCACGCGGCGGCACTGGGCTTCACAAGCAAGGAGGACGGGGTATGTCGAGATCGGCCCCGTTTGTTTGCTTCATAGGGACACATTCACTGATCTAATTCCATTCCCCTCCCTCAGGTGGGCGTGGGGGCTGGACATCTATTGGGCTCATATTGCTCAGCGCCGAGGCTGGAGAATGGGTGTCATCGATGCTGCCCCCATCAATCATCTTCGTCCTGTTGGAGGATCCTACGATAATTCGGCCGCGGCCAACGGCGCGATTGAGTTCCTAGCATCACACGGTGTGACGTTACGCAAGGCTGAAATGTTCGGCGTCAACGATCGAATCGCATAGGCTGCAGTGGAAGCGGCCTACCAGATTTACTGTTTATTGCGCGTGTTCTCCGGAGGCTGGATATCCTGATCAAGTACTCGTACTGAAGGACCGGCGAGTGCACGCACTGTACGCCAAACGGTATAGCCACCCCATTTGACAGTGGGATCGGTTCGGAAGGCATCGCGGGCATAAACCGCGGCCTCAACATGCCGCCCTGCGCTCGCAAGTGATTGGGCGATCAGCTTCAACGTGTATGCCTTGTGCCGACGTGCATACGTAAGGATCGCGGGATGCCGGGTGAGGTATAGTGCGCGATTAAGTACCATGAGCTGGTCTATGAGCCGCTCGAGATATGAGAGCGCCGTGGTTATGCTTGTCGCCTCGGCAGGATCCGGGATGTTATGTCGCGAGACAGTGATTGGAGCATATTTCATCACGGTGGCACGGTCGATTAGCCGAAGATAGAGGTCCCGATCGTGTTCCCAGCGGATGGCTTCCTCCATACCGCCGATCCCATTATACAACGCGCGGCGTACAATCAGCGTATTCAGGTGGCAGAAACCCCCACTTTGTAACAACTCATCGACGGTTAGGGTATGCGCACCATAACGATCCGGCCTGTTGCCGAGACCACTAAGGATCGCTGGTAGATCCTCGAGCCAGATTGGACCGAGCTGTTGCTTATCGTGCAGGAAAGCAGCCTGATTTGTCATGTATAGATCGACAAACGCGCCAGTACCCGCGATTAGGGCCTGGGCTCGGCCGAGATGGTTAGGGTCGGTCCAGTAATCGTCGTCGTCGAGGAAGCAGAGATAGGGAGCGTTTGCGTGTGCGGCACCGAAATTGCGCACATAGCTGCCTCCATGACCTTTGGGTCGGGGAGCGAGGTCGAATGAACGTGCGCAGCTCGACTCAGCAGCGCGAAGGATGGGGTCATACTCGCGCTGATGTTCGATAGTAGAGCTGTCGTTGATGACAATAATCTCTATGTCCGCGCTCGACTGAACGAGAACAGATTCGAGCGCTCGGCGAAATAAGGCCGGCCGATCGCGCGTCGCAATAATGACTGAGAAGAACGGCATCGTGCCCTGGGCCGCTTGTTTTCGATGCGACTCCGCTTGGCCGACGTCACTGCGGTCGCTGTTCTCGTCGGTCATACGGATATAGGCCCGTGCTTGTTGCCTCTATTTTGTACGGTCACGCGGCAACCCCGGCGTAGGAACCGGGTTTTCGGAGGCTACCCTAGCCACGCCCTCTAATATCGGCGCTCTGTTCGCCACAATCTAGACCACCATGTCCGCCTGAGTATGGGGCGACCCGTCTCACGGTATGCAGGTAACGAGGGTTGCACCGGATAGACCGGTGCGGAGCCTCATGCATAGGAGACGGGTCATGGCGGATCGTATCACCTACGTTGGACTTGATGTTCACAAGGAAAACATCGTTGTCGCGGTGGCATCGGGTGGCCTGCGGGGCGAGGTGCGGGAGTACGGCCGGATCGCAAACACCGCGACGGCGCTGGACCGTCTGCTGCGCAAGCTTGGTGGCGAGGGGATGACCCTGCTGTTTTGCTACGAGGCGGGGCCGTGCGGTTACGGCATTCAACGTCGATTGTCGGGCATGAGTGCGTCGTGGTGGCGCCCTCGCTGATCCCGAAGCGGGCGGGCGACCGGGTCAAGACGGACCGACGGGATGCCGCCAGCCTGGCCAAGCTGCACCGGGCGGGCGAGTTGACGGCGGTGTGGGTTCCCGATGCCCGGCACGAGGCGATGCACGATCTGGTGCGGGCGCGGCTCGACGCGGTGCACAGCCTGCGCCGGGCGCGCCAGCAGCTCTCCGGATTTTGCTGCGCCAGGGCTGCCGCTATGGTCGGCCGGCCTGGACCGAACTGCATCGCCGCTGACTGGCGGGACTCACGTTCGACCATTCCATCACCTCGTGCTCGAAGACTATATCGCGGCGGTTGAAGCGTAAGCGCTGTTGTCAGGCCACGATCTGCAGCTGAGGCATGAGGTGAGGGGGGTATACCCAGGGCATCAGCTCATCGAGGCGGGGTTGGGGGTGTCCGTTGACGATGCGGGTAATGACGTCGGCGAGATAGCCGTGCGGCTCGACGCCGAGGAGCTTGCAGCTTTCGATCAGTGAGGCGATGACCGCCCAATGCTCGGCGCCGCCATCGGAGCCGGCGAAGAGGGCGTTTTTGCGCGTGAGGGCAATCGGCCGAATGGCTCGCTCGACCACATTGTTGTCGATTTCGATCCGGCCGTCCTCGAGAAACAGGCACAGGCCTGCCCAGCGCGACAGGGCGTAGCGGATGGCTTCGGCCAGTTTGGTCTTTTGGCTGATCAGCGACAGTTTCTCACGCAGCCAGGGTTGGAATGCCTCGACCAGCGGAAGGCCGCGCTGTTGCCGAACAGCGTGGCGCTCCTCGGCGGAGCGGCCGCGGATCTCGCCCCGGTAGAGGGCGGCAATGCGCGTCAGGGCTTCGGAGGCGATCGGCGCGGCGCCGGCCTGGGCGAGTTCGTAAAAGTGCCGACGGACATGGCTCCAGCAGAAGGCAAGCTGCACATTGCCCCGTTCGGCCAGCACCTTGTAGCCGGCATAGCCGTCGACCTGCAGCACGCCAGAGAAACCGGCGAGGTGAGCAATCGGCCGCGCCGCTTTTCGATCCGGGGCATAGACATAGGCCACGATCGGTGGGTCCGTGCCGCCCCATGTTTGCGGGACCGGTCGAGGGAAAATCGGTTACTATTCCGTGGTTGTCGGCCGCGCGCGAGATGCGACGACGGCGCCGAATGGGTTCAGCCAGGGGAGTTCACGCTGATGCGCGTTGCGATGATCGGGACAGGGTATGTCGGCCTCGTCTCGGGAGCGTGCTTTTCGGAATTCGGGGTGAACGTCACCTGTGTCGACAAGGATTCCGGCAAGATCGAGCGGCTGTTGCGCGGCGAGATGCCGATTTACGAGCCGGGCCTCGACCAGCTGGTTGCCAGCAACATGGCGGCGGGACGGCTACGGTTTACCAGCGATCTCAAAGCGGCGGTGGCGGGAGCCGATGCGGTATTCATCGCGGTCGGCACGCCGTCGCGCCGCGGCGACGGCCATGCCGATCTCAGCTACGTGTTCGCTGCCGCCGCCGAAATCGCCGAGGCGCTGCAACAGAACGGCAATGAACGGACGGTCGTCGTCACGAAATCGACCGTCCCGGTCGGCACCGGTCGGCGGGTCGACCGCATTTTGAAAAAGGCGCTGCCTCCCGGGCGCTTCGATGTCGCCTCCAACCCGGAGTTCCTGCGCGAAGGCTCGGCGATCTCCGATTTCATGCGGCCCGACCGGGTGGTGATCGGCACCGACAGCGAGCACGCCCGCGCGGTGCTGAGCGCGCTTTATCGGCCGCTCTATCTGCTCGAGACGCCGATCGTGGTCACCGCGATCGAAACGGCCGAGCTGATCAAATACGCGGCCAACGCGTTTCTCGCGACCAAGATCACCTTCATCAACGAGATGGCCGATTTGTGCGAGGCGGTCGGCGCCGATGTCCAGGACGTCGCCCGCGGCATTGGCCTCGACGGCCGCATCGGACGCAAATTCCTTCACGCCGGCCCGGGTTTTGGCGGCTCGTGTTTCCCGAAAGACTGCCAGGCGCTGGTGCGCACCGCCGAGCAGGCCGAGGCGCCGCTGGCGATCGTCGATACCGTGCTGCGCGTCAACGACGCACGCAAGCGCCGCATGGCCGACCGGATCACCGCCGCCTGCGGCGGCAGCGTCGCGGGGCTGCGGCTGGCCGCGCTCGGGCTGACCTTCAAGCCCAACACCGACGATATGCGCGACAGCCCGAGCCTGGCGTTTCTGCCGGCATTGCGCGAGGCCGGCGCGACGATCCGCGCCTTCGATCCCGAGGGCATGGACGAAGCGAAAAAGCTGATGCCCGATCTGGATTATTGCAGCGATCCCTACGAGGCCATGGAAGGGGCCGACGCGCTGATCCTGGTCACCGAATGGAACGAATTCCGTGCGCTCGATATCGATCGGGTGAAGCGGGTGATGCGCCGGCCGCTGGTGATCGATCTGCGCAACATCTACAACCCGGAGGAGATGACGGCCGCCGGGCTCACCTATCACAGCATCGGCCGTCCGAGCCGTGCGGCTGGCGCGAAAAAATCCGCCCGGCTTCGGGCGATCGGCTGATCCGGGCGGCATGCCGGTAAAAACATAAGGACAACTCCATGCAGACGATTTCCAAGCGGATCCTGGTCACCGGCGGCGCCGGTTTTCTCGGCTCGCATCTATGCGAGCGCCTGTTGGCGCGCGGCCATGACGTGTTGTGCGTCGATAACTACTTCACCGGCCGCAAGGACAATGTCGCGCAGCTGCTGCAAGACCCGCATTTCGAGGCGATGCGTCACGACGTGACCCATCCGCTGTTCGTCGAGGTCGACGAGATCTACAACCTCGCCTGCCCCGCCTCGCCGATCCATTACCAGTTCGACCCGGTGCAGACGACCAAGACGAGCGTCATCGGCGCGATCATCATGCTTGGCCTCGCCAAGCGGCTGAAGGCCAAGATCCTGCAGGCCTCAACCTCGGAAGTTTACGGCGATCCGACACTGCATCCGCAGCCGGAAAGCTATCGCGGCAACGTCAACCCGATCGGCCCGCGCGCCTGCTACGATGAAGGCAAGCGCTGCGCCGAAACCCTGTTCTTCGATTACCACCGCCAGCACAATGTGCGGATCCGGGTGGTGCGGATCTTCAATACATATGGCCCCCGCATGCACCCCAATGACGGGCGGGTTGTGTCCAACTTCATCGTGCAGGCCCTCAAGAACGAGCCGATCACGCTGTATGGCGACGGCACCCAGACGCGGGCTTTCTGCTATGTCGACGATCTGATCGAGGGCTTCCTGCGGATGATGGACGCGCCGGACACGGTCATCGGGCCGATGAACCTCGGCAACCCGGTCGAAACCTCGGTCGCCGAGCTGGCGCATATGGTGATCGACCTGACCGGCTCGCGCTCGGAGATCACCCACAAGCCGCTGCCGATCGACGATCCGATCCAGCGCTGCCCCGACATCTCGCAGGCGAAAAGCGTGCTCGAATGGGAGCCGCGCACCGCCCTGAAGCCCGGCCTCGAGCGTACGATCGCCTATTTCGA
>Ga0209488_10003651_pt1 | contig 12282 bp, 11 predicted proteins | sample Rivendell_Oct201_8_FD_188349 | JGI IMG/M metagenome (GOLD analysis project Ga0209488, IMG submission 188349) | Vadose zone soil microbial communities from the Eel River Critical Zone Observatory, Northern California, USA -... | ecosystem: Environmental > Terrestrial > Soil > Vadose zone >...
GCCGGGACTGGCTGACCTTCTTTTCGACTTCAGCCACTTTATCCGGCTCGACGTCGGCGGGCAACACGCGCTTCCATTCCGCAAGCGACTTTTCCCATTCCGCTGCCGCCATTTCCGGCCGGCCAGACTTGGCGTAAATATCGCCCAGGTGCAGGTGCATGGTGGGGTCGTGAGGATCACGCTCCAGCGCCTTGCGCAGCGCGGCCTCAGCGTCCGTGAACTTGTTCTGCTTGTAATATACCCAGCCCAGACTATCGAGATATGCGGAGTTGTAGGGCTCTTCGGCAAGCGCGCGCTGTACTAACGCTTGCGCTTCGTCCAGACGGATTCCAAGTTCGCTCAGCATATAGCCGTAGTAATTCAAAACCGCGGAGCTCTTCGGATTGACGGCCAGAGCTTTCTTGAATTCCGTTTCGGCTTTGTCGAAAACTTTCTGGTGTTCATAAATCGAGCCGAGAAAATACCAGACCATTTCGTTGTCGCGCGGCGTGCCGGGAACGGCTTCGGCTGCGCGTGCGGAGTCTTCGGCGTCGTGGAAACGGCGCGCGAATTCATAGGTCTGGGCGAGATTCAGATAAGTTTCGCGGTCAGATGCGGTGCCGTTCAACTGCGCGTGCAGAAGCTTCGCGGCTTCGTCGGTCTGATTGGTTTCTCCCAGCAGCAGCGCATAGCGCGCTTTGATCGCGGGATCGTTGGGATATTTCGCAATGGCTTCTTTGCCAGCCTGCAAGGCTCTGGGTTGATCTTTCGCGGAGCTGTAGGCATCCACGATCAGGACACGTGCGTGGCGATCTTCTTCTTCGCCCAGGCGCCCCAGTTCGTCATAGGTGTTGACCGCAGCCTGAAAATTCTGCGTTTCGCGATACAAACCGCCAAGCTGTTGATACAGAACCGTAAGTGAGCGCCGGCGCGTTGGCATGGAGACGGACTGTGCTTTGACTCCGGTGACAGCTTCCGAAAGAACACGGATGGCGTCTTCGTAGCGGCCTTGCGCTTCGTACAACATCGCTTCGTTGTACATCACATCGAGACTGCCCGGAGAATATTGCCGCGCCTTGACCAGCGTATCTTCGGCTTTGTCCATCTGGTGCAATTCGCGATAGATCTGCGCCAGGCGCAAGTAAACGTCGGCATCATCCGGCATTAAGTCGGAAAGTTTCTGATAGACACTCAATGCTTCAGAATACTTTTCCTCAGAGATCAAAGCTTGGCCGAGTCCGCGTTGGTGGCTGGTTTCGCTGGGATCCAGCTCCACAGCTTTGCGATATGCGGCTTCCGCTTTTGGGAAATCCTTGGTCTGAGTGTAGGCGTCGCCAAGGAGATCGAGCAGCGTAGGTGAAGAAGACTTGGAAGTCATGCCTTCAAGAAGGGCCACAGCATCGGCGGACTTGCCTTCATCAAGCAGCAATTGCGTCAACTGTTCGACTCCGGCTTCATTTTCAGAATCGGTTTTCAGCAAGCCGCGAAGAACTTCCTCCGCCTTCTCGTGCTGATTCTGCAGGCGGTAAAGGCGCGCCAGCCACAGGGCTGATTCGGTGTCCGAAGGGTCGAGGCGCACCACTTCCTTGAATTGCTCGACAGCCCGGTTGACAGTTTGCGACTGACCGGTGGCTTCGCCGGAGTTGCCGAGACTGCGCAGATAAATGTGCCCCAGCAAGCGGCGGGTCTGCGCATCGTCGGGATTGCGCTTCAATAAAGCCTGCGCTTCGGCTTCGGCTTCGTGAACACGCTGCGCCTTCCAATACATTTCCGCCAGGCGTTCACCGATCACCGGGGACTTGGGGTCGAGAGCATAAGCCTTCTTGTAATAGTCGATGGCTTGCGTCGCGTGTTCGCTGCGGCTGGTGGCCTCGTACTGCATTTCGGCAACGTGGCCCATGGTGTAGTTGAAATAGGCGTCGGCGCGACTGGAAGTTGGAGGAGCAGCCGGTTCGCCGTTAGCGAAATCCTGCTTTTGCGCGGGTGCAGATTGCGGAGACGCGGCGGTCTGCGCAAAAGCAGCACTGGCGGCAAAAGTCGTAGTGAGAAGCACTGTGCTCAGCTTTAGAAAGTTCATATTTGCCCTGAAAATGAAAGTATCCCACGCAAGTGCGGGACGGTCAAAAGCGAAATGCCGAACATTTCCAGAGCCAGATGGAAGGCCGACAGGGTCGCAGGGTTTGTACTTACAAACCCCTGATTTCAACTTAGGTTGGATGCGGGCAATTGGGAGAGCGTTGGTAGGGAAAAAAAGATTGACAGTGTTTCCGTATTTCTGCAATTATCGAAATATGAAGAAACCCGATCCACTTCTGGTAACTCGCTCCGCGGATCGCTTTGCCGCGCTTGGCGCTGAACCCCGCCTAGCGATTCTGCGGTTGCTGCTCTCGGCTCATCCTACCGGAATGATTGCGGGAGAAGTGCAAGAGGAGTTGGAGATTCCTGCGTCCACGCTTTCACATCATCTGGAAAAATTGAAGCAAGTGGGATTGATCGACGTGCGGAGGAACGGCACGTTTTTGTGGTATTCCGCGAATACCGATGCACTGCGCGAAGTTCTGGGGTTTCTTTACGAGGAATGCTGTACACGCAACAGAGCGGTGGCGCCCGAATCGTTTGTACAGATTTCGCGGTAAACAGTAATTGCAGGACAGCGAGGAGCAGCCATGAGTGAGCAAAACATTCAGGATGTGGTGAAGCAGAAGTACGGCGAGGCAGCCAAGCAGGCCGCGGCAGGAGGAGTGGCTTCGTGTGGCGGGGGCGGCGAATTGTCCTGCTGCGATCCGATCACCCGCGACCTGTACGACTCCACACAAATCGCAGGGTTGCCGGAGAAAGCGGTGGCGGCATCGCTCGGCTGCGGAAATCCCACGGCGCTGGCGCAATTGCAAGCCGGCGAGACGGTGCTGGATCTGGGCTCGGGCGGCGGGATCGATGTGCTGCTGTCGGCAAAGCGCGTCGGCGCAACGGGAAAAGCGTACGGACTGGACATGACCGACGAAATGCTGGCGCTGGCGCGCGAGAATCAGAAAAAGTCCGGCGTGACCAACGTGGAGTTCCTGAAAGGCGCGATCGAGAATATTCCGCTGCCCGACAATTCGGTGGACGTGATCATTTCGAATTGCGTGATCAATCTTTCCGGCGACAAAGATAGAGTGTTGCGCGAAGCGTTTCGGGTGCTCAAGCCCGGCGGGCGGTTTGCGATTTCCGATGTAGTGGTGCGGGGAGAGGTTCCGCCGGAAATTCGCAAGAGCATGGAGTTGTGGGTGGGCTGCTTCGCGGGAGCGCTGGAAGAGTACGAATATCGCGACAAACTTTACGGCGCGGGATTTACTGCGATCGATATCGAGCCGACTCGCGTTTACAAAACTGAAGTAGCGCGCGAATTTCTGGCCAGCGCCGGATTGGACGTCGATAAAGTTGCGCCACAGATCGACGGAAAATTTATCAGCGCGTTTGTGCGGGCGATGAAACCGATCGGGCCTGCAAACGTAGTCGGTCCATCGTGCTGTGCTCCGGCCTGCTGCAATTAGGTTGCACGGATTTTCAGAGTCCCCCGGGCAGGCGTAGCGATGAATGATGAAGCAGAAAAACTCCGGCAAGGGAACAAAAAGCCTCAAACGGCAACGACGCCGGTTTCTTCCGCCGAAACGATGAGTTCTTGCAAGGGCAAGGAAGTCACGGAACAGCCCGCGCCGATAGCCACGTGCGAGTGCCCGCCGGGTTGCGTTGGCCTTCCCTGCTGTACTTGATTGCGCCAACTTAGCTGTCAATTGAAATATCTCTAGCAGAAAAGAGTACAACGATGATCCGCAACGTGTTGTTTCTGTGCACCGGCAACTCCGCTCGCTCGATTCTCGCGGAAGCCATACTGAATCAAAAAGGATCGCCCAGCTTCCAGGCCTGCAGCGCTGGAAGCCATCCCACCGGGCGCGTGAATCCAATTGCCGTAAAGCTTCTCGATGCGGCCAAAATGCCGGTTGCGAACCTGCGCAGCAAGAGTTGGGATGAGTTTGCAAAGCCCGGCGCACCCAAAATGGATTTCGTATTTACGGTGTGCGATAACGCAGCAAACGAAATTTGCCCGGTGTGGCCGGGCCAACCTATCACCGCCCATTGGGGAGTGCCCGATCCCGCAGCTGTCTCGGGCACTCCGCAACAGACCGAACGCGCGTTTCGAGAGGCCTACCTGCTGCTGGATCGCAGAATCAGCCTTTTCTTGAGCCTGCCGCTATCGAGTCTCGACACTCTTACTGTCAAGAAGGAACTTGACCGGATCGGGCGGCAGTGAAGTTCTCAATCTCGCAGCGCTTGTGCGCCGAATTCCTGGGCACCGTTTTTCTGGTAACGGCAGTGGTCGGCTCCGGCATTATGGGCGAGCGCCTATCCAACGGAAACGCGGCGATCGCTCTTTTGGCAAATTCCATTGCGACCGGCGCTGCACTGGTAACACTCATCCTGACGTTCGGTCCTATTTCCGGCGCGCATTTCAATCCGGTCGTGACCCTCGCGAGCGCAGTGTCCAGTGGGCTAGCGCGCGCGGATATACTTCCCTACATCCTGGCGCAGTTTGCTGGTGGATTTGCCGGGACCGTGAATTCGCATTTCATGTTTGGGTTGCCGGCAATCACGTACTCTCGCCATGCGCGGAGCGGTCCGGCGCAATTCTATGCAGAGATCGTGGCCACGTTCGGACTTATAGCTGTAATTTCAACCTGCGCAAAGCTGAATGCCAGAGCGATTCCCGTGGCCGTCGGAGGATATATTGCCGGGGCTTACTGGTTTACATCATCGACTTCGTTTGCGAATCCGGCAGTCACTTTAGCGCGATGTTTTACAGACAGTTTTGCGGGAATCCGGCCGCGAGATGTTCCTGGATTTGTAGTGGCAGAGACTTTAGGTGCGGCGGTCGCCCTCTTTTTGTTTCGCTGGTTGATTGCGCCCCGAATCAGTGCAGGAAGTGGCGCATCGCGGTAAACACCATGGCCATGCCCAGGCGGTCAGCGGCGGCGATGACGTCGTTATCACGCACCGACCCTCCGGGCTGAATCACTGCGACCGCGCCGGCTTTCGCGGCTTCTTCTACGCCGTCGGGAAACGGGAAGAATGCGTCGGATGCGACGATTGAACCTTGCAAAGAAGACTGTGCTTTCATCACCCCAAGTTTGACGGAATCAACACGGCTCATTTGCCCGGCGCCAACGCCCAGGGTTGCGCCATCCTTCGCAAAAACGATTGCGTTCGACTTCACATGCTTTGAAACCTTCCACGCGAATTTCATGGTGGCGAGTTCTAGCGCGGTCGGCGCGCGCTGCGTAACAACTTTCAGCTCAGCGGACTTGATTTCGCCGAGGTCCGATTGTTGTACCAACATGCCGCCGAGAATTCGTTTTAACTGCAGTTCCCGTTCGGGCTCCAGACCGCCCGCTGGAAGCTCCAGCAGCCGCAGATTTTTTTTTGCGGCGAAGATTTCTTTGGCACGGGCGTCAAAACCAGGAGCCGCGATACACTCGACAAAAAGTTTTGCCACTTCCTCCGCGGTAACCGAGTCCACTTCGCGATTGAACGCCAGCACGCCACCAAACGCGGAAATCGGATCGCAGGCATACGCTTTCAGGTACGCTTCGCGCAAGGTTTGCTGTTCCGCAGTGCCGCACGGATTGTTGTGCTTGATAATGACAGCAGCGGGCTTCTGAAACTCCGCGGCAATGCTGCGCGCCGCTTCCAAATCCACATAGTTGTTGTAAGAAAGCTCTTTGCCCTGAAGCTGTTTGGCGGCGGCCAATCCAGACGGAATTTTGCCCGAGGGAATATAAAGAGCGGCGGCCTGATGGGGATTTTCGCCGTAACGCAACGGCTGCTGCTTCTCCAGCGAAAGGTAAAAGCGCTGCGGCAATGCTTCTTTGGTAAGCAGAGTGGGATGTCCGGGCGTGACCGACAAACGTTCCAGTTCGGTGGCGATCATTCCGTCGTAGCGCGAGGTGGTAGCGAAGACCTTGCGCGCTAATTCCAGCCGCGTGGCCAGACTGGTATCGCGGCCGGCTTCGAGCTCCGCTGCAACACGCTCATAGTCCGCGGGGTCGGTAACCACCGTGACGCTTTCCCAATTCTTTGCGGCGGAGCGCAGCATGGTCGGTCCGCCAATATCAATATTTTCTATGAGCTCTTCCGCCGTCAATTCCGCTTTCGCCGCGGTCGCTTCGAACGGATACAGATTCACGACAACCAGGTCGATTGCCGTGATGCCATGCTCTTTCGCCTGTTTTTGATCCTCCGCCAGTTTGCGGCGATAGAGCAGCCCGCCGTGAACCTTTGGGTGCAAGGTCTTGACGCGGCCGCCCAGCATTTCCGGCCATCCGGTAAATTCCGACACGTCTTTCACGGCCAGTCCGGATTCGCGCAGCAGCAGTGCGGTGCCGCCGGTGGAAAGGATTTCGATATTCAGCGCGGCGAGACGCTTTGCAATCTGCAGAACTCCAGTTTTATCGAATACGCTGATTAGCGCGCGCTGCACCGCCATGTCGAATCCTCCGTCACGCGAAACAATTCAGTGTAAGCGCAACTCAGTGAATCGAAAAGCTGTGGGCTGTGGGAAACTTTGCCGGGAAATTTTCCGCGGGAAGGAATGGGAGAGTGTTTAAGTCTTGACCAGAGCTTTAAGTTTGACTTGATTCTCGACAACTTCCACCACGTACTCGACTTCAGTACAGTTTTTCTGCCGCTGCAGGTCTTTGGTTTTCTTGCGCACGAATTCGGTAAAGCCGGCGTGGGTCAAACGGGCGATGTCTTCACCGGCCGTTTTCTTAGCTTCGACAAATGCCTGAAATAATTGTTCGACCTTTTCCCCTTCGCGTTCCGGCTCGCTGCAGGTGACGCGAAAAACGGACGTTTCGGCGACCGCAGTCGCGTAGCGCGCATTGGCTTCCGCCAGCCGCTGTGCGCGCTCCGCTTCAATTTTTTTCGCCGCGGCGCCAAAGTGGCGCTGCACTGTGCCCTCTTCTTTTTGCTTCGTCCGCTTGCGAAAAATATCCTTGTACTTCGCATAGGTCTGCGTGAGGTTGTTGTAACGAAAGCGCTGGCCGTACTTCATGTCGCCTGAACGCTCGCCGTATCTCTTGACGACCAATTCGATGCGCCATTCGATCTCACTGGGCGGACGTTTACGGCCTCCGCCAAAGAATTGATCGTATTCGATCTTCAACTGGCGGATGTCGCGTTCAAGTTGGCCGAGTTCTTCGTCGATGGTGGCGATGGCAGCAGTCTCTCTCGTTTTCTATGGTAGGAGGGCGGCTGGCGGGGCGTCAACGGCTCGTCGGTTCCAGTACGCCGAAGACAAACTGTCTGCGATCGTCGCATACCTGTACCAACGGACAGGTCGCTCGATTGTTCGCATTGCTCGCCCGCCCAGCCTATGCTCCAATACGAAAATGGATTCCCGCGCAAGACGTTCGCTGGCACCCGAGACATCGGAATTACTGCGCCAGATTCCCTCGGTGGACGAATTGTTGCGTCAGCCGCGCATGGCGAAACTGGCCGGACGTATTCCGCGCGAATTGTTAGTGGAAGTGGCGCGCGAAGTTGTTTCCAGTATCCGCGCGGAAATCACCGGCGAAAAAGGCGTGTCGGTTATCCCAATTATTCCTGCCGATCTGGAAGACGTGATCGCGCGCGAAGTCGAGCGTATCCTTTCGCGATCCCTGCAGCCGATTATCAACGCCACTGGAGTTGTGCTGCACACCAATCTGGGCCGCGCGCCGCTGGCACCGGCAATCCTGGATGAGCTTCGCCACACCGCGATTCACTATTCGAATCTGGAGTACGACGTGGAAGGCGGCGCGCGCGGAAAACGCGACACGCACACCGTAGAACTGCTTACGCGACTTACCGGCGCGGAAGATGCGATTGTGGTGAATAACTGTGCCGCGGCAATTCTCGTGGTCCTTACCGCGCTGGCAAAAAAAAGTGAAGTGATTGTCTCGCGCGGTGAACTGATCGAAATCGGCGACGGCTTTCGCATTCCCGAAGTGATGTCGCAAAGCGGGGCGATACTGCGTGAAGTCGGCACCACGAATCGAACCCGCATCGCGGACTACGTGAACGCCCTTTCGGAAAAGACGCGGCTTCTATTGCGCGTTCACCCGTCGAATTTTCAAATGTCTGGATTTACGGAGAAGCCCTCCCTCGCTGAACTCATCGCGCTTAGCCGAAGCACAAATCTTCCGCTGGTGGAAGATCTTGGCTCCGGATGCCTGGTGGACCTTTCGGAATACGGAATTAACGAACCAACCGTGCGCCAAAGTATCGAAGCAGGTGTTTCGCTCGTAACTTTCAGCGGAGACAAATTGCTCGGGGGCCCGCAAGCCGGAATTATTGCCGGAAAAGAGGAATTAGTGCACCACGTTCGGCGTCATCCGCTATTTCGCGCGCTGCGCGTGGATAAATTGACCATCACCGCGCTGGAAGTAACACTGGCTGCGTATCAACGCGGAGCGCTGGACGAGGTGCCGACGCTGGCGATGATTCGCGTGAGCGTGCAGGAAATGGAAAAGCGCAGCCGAAATTTTATCCGAGACTTGACGCCCGCTCTTTCGATGAGCGAACTTGATCTGGAAATCGCGGATGGCAAGTCACTCGCGGGCGGAGGATCAACTCCAGAGCAGTGGCTTCCCACAAAAGTGATTCGCATCAAGAGCCGCCGTTACTCGGCGTCGCAGATGGAGCAGCGCCTTCGCCGCGGGCCGGGCTCGACGCCGGTGGTTGCACGGATCGAGGATGATCGCCTGGTGATTGACCTGCGCACCGTGTTTGCGGAGCAGGAGGCCGCTCTGGCGGAAGCGCTGGCGGCTGCGCTGCGGTAGTCGCGGCACGCGTCTCGCCGATATCAGCGCCATACCCAAAATGTTATAATCGGGTGCGTTACAGGCGGCGATACATGGCCACTTCACAAATTCAGTCGGATCCCAAGCAAAGACAACGGCGCGCGCGGCGCGCCAAAAAACATGGAAAACCCCTGTCGCTCGAAGTAAGCAGTGCGGTTGACCTTTACCTCTCCGTGCCCTACAAGACGGAAGCCGAATTGAGCGCGCTTGCGCGTCAGGCCAAAGCTTCAGCGGATCGCGGTATCGCGCGGCTCGATGAAACCATTGCCTACCTGGACCGCGAACTGAAGAAAATCAGGAAGCATAGTGAGCTGGACACGCGGCGCACTCGCGGCGATCAAGTGAATTATTTTGATCGAGGACCGCATCGCTGCACTTTCTAGACAAATCGCGGAACTAATGGAAGCCTGTAAGGACATGGATCGGCGGCTCGTACGCATCGAAGCCAAGTTCGAGTTACTGGAGCCAATGACTGCGCCGGTTCGCCACTCGCTACCTGAAGATACTGAGCGATAGCGCGGAAAGGACTGCGTTCCGTTTGCTCGCCTTCGTTGTACAACGTCAGAACCTAAAGCGAACGAATAAGACTAGGCCGAGGCTTCGACCGGGCTGGGCGCTAGTGCGTGCGCGCATGGCGGGTATTTGCAATACCGACTTGGAAATTCTGCGCGGCTACCACAATTTTTGCGGCACGCCCGGACACGAATTCGTAGGCGAAGTGCAGGAAGTGGCCGGAGTTTCTGCGGCGGTGGAGAAGCGGTGGATCGGGAAACGAGTCACCGGCGAAATCAACATCCCATGCCACGCGCTCGGCTTCCGTCCGGTGTGCCGGTTTTGTAAGCGTAGCCTGACGCGCCATTGCGAACGCCGCAAAGTTCTAGGCATCGTGGCGCATGACGGCGCGTTTGCCGAATACTTGACGCTGCCGATTGAGAATTTGCACGCTATTCCCGATTCGATCAGTGATGAGATGGCGGTGTTCGTCGAGCCACTGGCGGCTGCGTGCGAGATTCTGGATCAGGTCAACATAAAACAATTTCGCGAAGCCGCTGTGCTCGGCGATGGAAAGCTCGCGCAGCTTATCGCGCGCGTGTTGCGGACAGCGCTGCCGCGCGTGGTGATGTATGGCAAGCATTCAGACAAATTGGCGCTGGCGCGGCGTGCCCGAATCGAAACGAAACTGGTTCTCGGTGATGTTAGTGACCTGCGGCGTGTGAAGGACAATCTTGCATTGCTGGTCGAGGCGACCGGATCGCCGACAGGATTGGCATTGGCTCAGCAGATGACCGAACCGCGCGGCACGCTGGTCCTCAAATCAACATTCCACGGTGCTGCGCCAGTAGAAACCTGGCCAATCGTTGTGAAAGAACTGACCGTGGTCGGATCGCGCTGTGGCCGGTTCGAAAAGGCTATCGCGCTGTTGCGTTCCGGCAAAGTCGATCCGCGCCCGCTAATCGCGCGCACCTTTCCATTGCACGAAGCGTCAGCCGCGATCATGTTCGCGCAAAAATCCGGCGTGATGAAAGTGCTGTTAAAAAAGGAAGGTTAAAAATCGTGCTGTAGCAGGGTAAAGGCGGATTGCTGTTCCAATGCTAATACCTTTTTATTTTTGCATCTTGCTGCGATCATAGCCGGTTGATGCAAGATGCAACCCGCGCCGCGCCGAAACCGTTATCAATATTAACGACTGTGACGTTCGACGCGCAGGAATTAAGCATCCCCAGCAGCGCCGCGACTCCGCCAAAACTTGCGCCGTAGCCGACACTCGTCGGAACTGCAATCACCGGCACCGCAACCAGGCCACCCACAACGCTGGGCAACGCTCCTTCCATTCCCGCCACGCAAATAATCACGCGGGCACTCACCAGCGCCTCACGATTTTCCAGTAAGCGATGAATTCCCGCTACACCCACGTCGTAGAGATGTTCAACACGATTGCCCATGATACGCGCGGTCAGCAGCGCTTCTTCAGCCACGGGAATATCACTGGTCCCCGCGGACACAACCAGAATCGTTCCCTTGCCCACAATTTTCCAATCGCGTTCGATCGTGATGACGCCGGAGACCGGATGAAATTTTGCAAGTCGCGACTTGTTCCCCGCCGCTCGCTTCACCGCAGAGAATATTTTCGCCTCGGCGCGGGTAATCAGAATGTTGTGTTTGCTGTCCTTCTTCGCCAGCATCGCGCGAACAATTGCTGCAATCTGTTCTGGAGTTTTTCCTTTGCCGAAAATCACTTCGGCAAACCCCTGGCGTAGCGTGCGGTGATGATCAATTTTTGCAAAGTCCAGATCTTCGAACGGTAAATGCTTCAATCGCTCGATCGCCTTCGCTGGCGCGAGCTTGCCCGCTTGTACGGATTCCAGCAGTTTCAAGAGTTCCTGTGAATTCATAATTAGCGCCGTTACAGAATTCTATCACCGCGAGGCAAGCGCGCCGCTGCTTGACTTGCCGCAAATCGGCTGCGAGACTGAAATTATCCGCGGCGAAAACATGCGCGAAAACGACAAGAAAATCGTTACTGTAGGTGTGACCGGCGCAAGCGGCGCTGTGCTCGCGCAAAAAATGCTCGCGCTGCTCGATTCTGATCCACGCGTTGAGCGCATTCATCTGGTCGTCACCGAAACTGGGATGCGGCTCTTTGCCGAAGAATTGGCGATCACTTCCGGCAATCCCGAACAACTGGTGCAGCGCGTTCTCGGTCACGGTTCCAGCAAAATTACCGTCGTTTCCAACAAAGACGTTGGCGCTGCAATTGCTTCCGGCAGCTTTGCAGTCCATGCAATGGCCGTGATTCCCTGCTCCGTCGGGACGTTGGGGAAAATTGCGGCTGGAACTTGTGACGATCTCCTGGCGCGTTCCGCAGACGTAATGCTCAAAGAAGGGCGCAAACTCGTTCTGTGCGTCCGCGACACGCCGTTCAGCCGCATCCATCTGGAAAACATGCTGCGCGCGCAGCAAGCCGGCGCGGTCATCATGCCGGCGAGTCCCTCTTTTTATCACGCGCCGAAAACGATTGACGATCTGGTCACACAATATGTTTGCCGCGTGCTCTCGCAAATGGATTTACCGCAAGCGGCGATGTTCCGCTGGACCGGCTCAGCCGCCGCAAAAGAAGCCAAAGCATGAGCGCGACCCGGCAGCTCAGTGTCTGCTCGTGTCCCTCTTCTCCGCGAACTCTGCGTACTCTGCGTTAAATCCACATGCCAACACCCTCTATAACCCGCCTGCGCACCGTCCTCGAAATGATCAAGTTCGAACACTCCGTCTTTGCACTACCTTTTGCACTCACCGGCGCATTGCTTGCAGCACGGTTCACGACGCACGCCTGGCCCTCGCTAAAACAACTGCTCTGGATTGTCGTCGCCATGGTCGCCGCGCGAAGCGCGGCAATGACTATCAACCGCATCGCCGACGTGCGCTA
>Ga0209488_10003652_pt1 | contig 12281 bp, 16 predicted proteins | sample Rivendell_Oct201_8_FD_188349 | JGI IMG/M metagenome (GOLD analysis project Ga0209488, IMG submission 188349) | Vadose zone soil microbial communities from the Eel River Critical Zone Observatory, Northern California, USA -... | ecosystem: Environmental > Terrestrial > Soil > Vadose zone >...
CCTTCGTTTCTGACAAGAACATGGTCCACATCTCCGAGGTTACGGTTGGCCGTCGCTTCGCGGGATGGTTCATACGGAATACGGAACATGCGCAGCGCGTGCTGGACGGCGTCAAGAATAGTCCTTTACCCCTCGCCCCTCGAGCTGCGGCATCGGAGGCAGAGCCCGCGCCGGCTCAACAAAAGAAGGTTGCTTGGGCCACGGCCGAGGCATAGAATAGGAAGTGTTCTTTGCTCTCTTGATACCGTTGTGTATTTTCTCTCTCTTGCCTGTAGCCAGCTTTTAACCATGGAATGTTCATCCCCATTGAGATCCTTTGTTTCACCCAGTGTTCGTCAAAACCATTCTGGTCATCAGAATGCTAAAGCTCTTGGGTGAACTCCTCCATCAAGGAAGGCAAGGAAGAGGTTCTAGACGTTAAATGAGATTGTTCGTTAGGAATATTGGTCTGTCTCGTGGTCTGGTTGTGCAATGTATTTCCCACAAATTTCAGTGACCCTGCTCTCCATTGAGGCTTTCTGATTCAGCCACTTCTGGGGTGCTACACAAGATAAAGGGACACCATAAATGGTTGATAGCGATTAAATACAGAATACCTGCAAGCATTACCCTAACCCAACACCCTGGAATCCAGGGTGTTGGGTTTGGATCGTTCCGAAATTTGGACCTTCCATAACAACTCTTTTATTTCCGTTGTGGGCTTCATCATACATAGGTTAGAGAATCTTCATAACGGCATCGGGGCGACATGAGGTGGAGGTGGAGATGACGGGGGATATAGGTGCGTTGGCTAGCAGAATAAATGGCCGTGATTTGCTGCTTGTTTGCCCTTTCGTGCATTGGTGGGACGGACGTTAGTCCAGCCCCGGCACGTGTAGGGCGAAAAGTGTGTGCGTCGCTTCACGCAGGATTGCTGCCCCCTTCAACTTGCCCCTTGGGGCAATCGTAAGCCACATGTCCTTTTTCGCGGCATCGAAAGCAACGTCCCTCGGTCTTCATTTTTTCTCGATCTTTGGCCGTTAGTCGTTTAAGAGGGAACATGTCCCCATCCGATGATGCAATGTCGTCGTTTTGCCGGTTTCCTGTCTGGCCGCTGTGCGAGTCGTCTTGATGACGAGGGTTTCTGGAGCGCCCCATCAAGTCCAACAAGGTGGAGAGGCTGCGCTCTTCCCGGGCAGCGTTCATCAATTGGTCAATGTTGGCTCGTACGCTTTCATGACGGGATAAGATAGCACCGCCAAGCCTGCGTCCAAGGCCCTTGTAGAATTGGTCCATCATTACGGGGTCATCGCGCCCCCACTCGGCGTCAGAGACTAGACCTCCGAAGGTGGCTATGTAGCCTTCCAAGTCGTCGCCCTCCATCGTTAACGCCATGAACTTTTCAGCGGCTATCTGTTGGCGAAACGGATCGGTGAACGTGGTTTTGAAATCCTTGACAAAATCCTCCCACACGTCTTCGTCCTTGTGACCTATTGATTGTATCGCATTCATCATCTTCCTTCGTATGTCGCTCGACCGGTCAGAAACCCAGTAGAGGATCTTGGGACCTTTCATGTAGGATAGGGCAAGCGCAACACGTTTGTATGGGTCCCTCATGACATCGTTCCCCTCGTTGACCATGCGATAGAGATCGAATCTGAGTAAAAACTCTTTGCTTTCACTTTGTGTTCCATCGAAGGTATCGGGTGGCACTCCTATCAAGTCACCATAATAGGATGGTGCCTCTGGGCAAGGGGCGGCAGTGGTGACACCGATTGTACTCATGGAAGGTTGATTCGGGTTCTCCTCTTCTGCAATATGTCGTAGCTCTGGTCCTGGGGTACGTGCTCGTGGTGTCTCCAGTTCGTCTTCGTCTTCGTCTTCTTGGTCGCTGTCGTCGTGTCCGGATGCAGAGGAATTATCGAGGGACACCCCAGGGACAGCCTGAGGTGGTTCGGTGGGTCCACGCGAGGCATTTCCAAACCCTAGGGTGGTTGGCTCTTGTACGAGAAGGGGTTTGTTCTTCTCATTGATGAAGGCGCAGGATACGTCCTGCCTTGGTTGATGGGGAATTGTTCCAGGGAGATCTCCTGATCCTTGGGGCGAAGACACGTTGGGGCCCTCGCTTCGTGGTTTGGAAACTTGACTTGAGGAATGTGATGCAAGCACCATGTGTGCAATAAAGGAAAGAGAAGGTGCCGGACTTATTCTGTGAACAAGTTAGTAGGCCAATATCGAAGGCTCTGGCTAAGAGCGGAGTGGGATGCACAAGATGAGAGGGAGGACACGGAAACGAAGGGTGACAAGGTATCAACCAGATGTACGGGTCGACGCTATGTCACACTGGCCTGGGGGGAGGTCGAGGGTGCTTGACTTGTTGGTTTCGGTGGGGAGAGCGTCGAGAAATGCGTGGTACTAGGGGTTGGGATGGCGGGGGAGGAGGGCACTGATAGCTCAGAGATGAGAGATGGGTAACTTGAGCTCGGGGTTCGAAGGGCATAATGATAAGGGCCTTATATACCCCAAAGTTCGAGTCATCAGAACACAGTGGATCATTCGAGAGCATTCGAGAGCATCAGTGGCGTACAGCCACTAATAACTTGATTTAGGAGGTGGAACATTCAGAGAAAGAACGACACCACTTAGAGACATAGGCTTGCGCAGTGTACTAAGTATACTTACAAATAACAACCCTAGGACTGATCACATCAGATTACATTCCTTGGTCTTGGTTACTTTGTTCATAATCGTCGCTTGAAACAACATCAGTCCTCAGCGTGCTTGAGCAAAAAACCCTTGGTAAAACCCGTGTTATTTGTAGTATAGTGCTTGTATCTTGTGGTGTGTAAAGATATTGCAGATTCTAGGTATGTTCAGTGAGAGATGTGAATGGTTCATTTTCTTCCCCCCATATTTCACATATTAGCAAGCTGTTTCACCCAGAGTGCACATACATCCTCTCGGCCCCCTTGGACTTACCGGCTACTATCTCGTGCAATGATGGATGATCGGGACTTGCTCAATTGCAATCGGGACGTCAATTGATGCATTGATTGCTACACAAGTACAAAGGTAACCCGTGTCCGTGTGCGCTACCTAGTGTCATACAGTCGTCTGTCACATACCGTTGTCCGGTCCACCTGAAGGACTCGCCGTGACGGGACTTAAATATCGTAGATAATAGAACACATTCGTTCACCCAAATAAACAATCATCTTCCCAAAAGTTGGCCCGGAACGCCCGAGGGGAAAGCAAGTCTTCACCACCCAAATACCCTGTTATAGGAATCCATTGAGGATAGGGCGGAATCGTCTGAGGAAAGGAAAAACGCACTCTTCGATACTCTCCACGCCACCCACGTCGTTCCAGTCAGCCCAGCTCACACGGCCAACAGCCCGAGCGGCATCGTCCATGAGCGTGACTGGTCCGCACGACCCAATGACGACGCCACTCGGCACCTCCCATCCCACGCTCTGCTTTTTCGAGTACGCGGCCCTCACTCCGGTGATCACGCTCTGTAGCGCGGCATAGATGTCAGGGCGTCCTGCTCGGATGTACATTCCGGCAGGTAGCACCGTGCGCGGCACGCGCGGCGGGTGAGAGGAGGCTCGAGTCCAGTGTACGTTGAAGCGGAGGGAGAGAGTGGTGTGTGGTGATGCGCGTGGCTGCATGAGCGGGACAAGCTCGGGAAGTAGCGAGTAGAGCGAATCTGATTGATACAAGCGCCCGTCAGCGGGTGTAACGCCGGGACTGAAAAGATTTTGGCTCTCTTAGCTCAATGACTCACCTGGGTCCATAACGGACCATATGACCTCGATCACGCATACACGACTCTTACCATCGGCGTGTTTCCGCAGTATGTCATCAAGGACGCTCATAACATATGAAATGCCACTGCCGCCAGCAACGAGGACGGCCCCTGAATAAGCTGTGTAGAGCGTGTATCCAGGACCGCCTTCAAGGTACACGGTATCAGCACTATCGCAGACGAGTGATAACATCACACTCACTGTATGGACCCTCGACGATAATGGGGACCTCGCGGGCGGGCGCCCGTCCGCGCTCGGCATCAGTAAACTTCTCTTCAGGACGTGCATCGGCCGCATCCCCAGACATGCGCAGCAAACTGCGGGTCCAAGAGCCCTGTGCCTTGACTGGAAGCATCATGCCACTAGAGTTTGGTCCCGTCGAGATAGTAAACGGTCGTGCGCGACAGACGAGCCATGTCGCCCACCAACCGAACCACGCGCGGCTGACAACACGAAGGCGGACGTGTTGGCCGGCGCGCCAACCGGCACCAAGGGAAGGAACATGTACGAGAGTCGTGCCACCGTTAAGCGCATGTTCGGCGGTCAGCCACGCAGTGGTGTACCGCGTCCGGGCAATGCGGGCGAGATGATCGAAGACGTAGAGGCCCACCGCGGTTAGTATATATGGCAAGGTAGCATGAGAGTGCTTTTGAGTCTAAAAGCCAATCAGTGTCGAAGAAGCAAACAAACGGAGAAACCGACGCACAGCGAACAAGAAGACCGTGACGCCGATGACGTGGACAGTAAAGAATAAGGTGTACACTCTGTTCCGAATAAAGGAAAGACTGCAAACAAATAACAGGTCAACGGCGCAGAGGGCAACGAGTCCCCAGAAGAATTTGGGAACACGGAATTGGGTCCTAATCGCTCCAGCCAGAGACCACTCGTAGACTATCCAGGAGTGAGCATAGCGGCACGATGAATGAGCAGGAACTCACTATAAGCGAAGGCATGGAGATTGACTGTGATGACGATGACGCGCCCCACAAAGCGGTGTATGTAATTCAACTAAAAAAAGGTCGACATATCAGAACAGAAGCATATGACAACCTGATAAGTGGGGAGACCAATGCCCACCTTCTCGTAACCAACGCCACTTGCCCAGCTCAACCAGTTCGTCTTTCCCGCGAGCGCGACGGCGATCGGTATCTGCGACATCGCGACGTAGCCCACACGCACAGGATCGGCGAATGGATTGGAGTCGCGCAGTGACGCGTAGAGCATGAGGGCGGCATAGATGAGAAGCACGAGCAGCTTCCCGAAAGAGAAACCCGGCGCGACGCGGAAGTTGAGCCCGTACGCGAGCGTCGGGTGGATGATCGTCGTCCAGCGCGGCACGCGCGTCGGCGCGCTGCGGCGGGGCGGTGGCGCAGATCTACGAGAGGAGCCACCGCGTGCTCCGGAGCTGGAAGTGGCAGCGGCGCGCAAGGGGACGATGAGGGCGGGCCGGGAGACAGAGCCTGACGCTTTGCCTTTGCCGCTGCGCGGTCCGGCGGCGGCGTCCTCACCGTCCTCCGGCACGCCAACGAGCGTGTGCCCAGTCTGGTTCGTGCGGGTGCTGGTCGAGCGCATCGGCCTGGTTCTGGTGGCACCAGAGCGGCCGTGCGTGTCCGCTCGATGGAGTTGGTTAGGTTGGTCGTGGGGCTTGTGAGGTGAGCCAGAACGGAGGAAGAAGCCATTGAGGATTTCGGAGGGCTGAAACAAGCGGACGAGGGCGCGGGGGAGGGTCAAGACGACGTAGAGAGCGAAGAGGGAAAGGAGGACGACGTCAATGTGAAAGACGAAGAGAGGGACGGTAATAGCGCGCATGGTGGGAGAACGAGGGCACTACTCTCGCAAAATGGAGAAAAGCGAGCCCTAAAAGCGATTCCTGTGAGCCACGAGGGGACAATGCATTTCACCCCATTTACAGAGGTAGCGATGAAATGAATCGCGAAAAAAAAACTTACGGAAGGGACGGAAGGGTGGTAGAGTGACACGACTACCGCACTTTCTGCGGAGGCGTGTCGTAAGATAGTGCGGCTCGGGGCTCGGCTGGTGAACACTTCCACCTTGGAGATGAGATTTGAGAGGGAGGGTGAAGGTAACGAAAGAGGGAGGCCATCCGCGCTGAAGTATATGAGAACAAGGTCCAGATAGAGTTGCCTCGTGGCAAAGGTGTGTGTATGTGTATGCACTGCGCTTATCCGTGATCCGGTCTCTCTTTCCTCCTCGGTGGTTTCACCTTTCAATAGCGACTACTGTAGCCTGAATACTTCATTTGAACCATGTCCCGTGGATAGCGGAGGCGTAGTAGCATAGCAACGAATCTTCGTGTTGCGTGTCCTCACCTGTTTTCAACCTCCCTTCTCAATCCGCCGACAAGCTTCGTCCTGCTATACGTGCGTCAACATCGCGGGTTATATACAGTGCCTGTCCTGTGTCACGTCTGAAGTCGGTGAGATTGTACATACTATCTATGTCGAGGCAAACCTAGGTGAGTAGGCGAGGTAGTGAGGAAAATCATCAAGTAGTGGATATCAAGTCCGGGAATCTCGTCCTTGGCATGAAACATAATCTACGTGGTGAAGAATGCGTCGTATAACTGAAACAGTCTGGCAGGCGAGCACTATCATGTCCAGGGAGCTGCATATGCAACTCCAGCTTAGTAAGAGAAGATCATTAACCACGGATTGAGAACAATCTATGCACAGAGTAAGAAACTGTTCTTGAATCTGGTCAAGGTAAAAGGCGATTTACCGGAAAGAGGATATGGCACCCAGTGACGACACTAGACCAGATAGGATCAGCTACGTATATCCCCGACAGGCCTAAATAACTCACGCAAGCGGGAAGATCACTGCCCAGGCTGAGCCATCAACCCTCCAACCAAGCGGTACCAACGGTGTAGCAAGTATGACTATACCGCCGAGAATAAGCACCGAGAGAAGCACCGAGAACCAAAATCTGGTTGATGATAGTGACGTGCATGAGAGGACGCAAGGTCCGATAAGGCAAACGAAGTTGCCGCACCGTTTCATGATCTTTGGGACTTCCTTGAAGAAATTAGAACGCTCGACCTCTTTCTTTGTCGCTCCCCACGTCATATTGTACGAAAACAAGTGTGCGAGAATAGCTTGGCTTAAGGGAATGCTGAGCCCCCCGAAGAAGAAAAAGCTCGAGCTCGAGATCAATCTAGGTTCTGACGGTGATAGGTGGATGACAGCTCACAAGAATGGTACCCAGGATAGGTTTGTCAAAAGTGATGTCACCTAAAAATCGTGAGTCGAATGCAAAGTATGGGAAACCAAAATCGAGGTTGACCGACCAAATCCTTCTCCCCAAGTCGATACTCTAAAAGCGTGAAACCTACATTTCCTGATCCAAAAAAGACGACACTCGTCGCGAGAAAAATCTCAAAGCTGTGGAAATAGAATGCATCTACTGGGAACTGGAAGCCGAGAAGAGCGTAGTTGATGACGCCAATAGTAATGGCCCCAGCAATACCATCTGATTCAGAGATATACGGTGAGCGCCTGGTCAACCGGAGAAAACCGGCAATCTCACAGTACGAGAACATGTCTACGCGCATAATTGGCTGTCAGACGATGGACAGGTGATACGGCTTTCGAACGCACATGCAAGCATGGATATCTTGTAATGGAACGGCGCACTGGACCACAAAAATTTGTGAATTTGATGGGCAATAGGTCCGCGCCGCCACCATTCCACTAGTGGGTTAAACAACAACCTTCTTAACGGTTAGCATCCGTTACCAGATGAATCAAAATATTTACGCACTCGTTACAGCCTACATATTCATTAATTATGGCAAAGACCACACAAAGTAAGAACGACAAGCACCCACCGTATGCGTATTTCTGCCAGCGGTTGAGTTCGTCGTCAATCGTTAGAGAAACACCCTCCTTGAAGCCACCCTTCGAGTACGTTGCCCATCTGATGATGTAACCATGCATCTGTAGCCGCATTGCCATGTCAAAGTCTTCAGAGACATGAGAGTCGGACCAGATTTTCTCTTTCCCATCACGGTCGAGAAACGCGGCGTCCTGAACAGCTCGCCATCTGAGGAAACTACGTAGAAGTCTCATTCATTAGCGAGGAGATGCAGATGCAGAGAGCGAGGACATACGCATTGTGGCCAACGAAAGGAGCAACTTCTCCGTTGGCGCAGGCTGTACGCCGGTGATGGGTCAAAATGGGCCATTTATCAGGTTAATAAGGTCCTTACTGAGGGAAATTGTCTTATTGACGCGTCTCGTAAAGTAAGCAATTCCATTCTCAAAGTAATGGTGAGCGACCTGCATGACGTCTTCATGCCATGGTGAATGTAGCTCAATACTCCAATTTTGATGAAATCTCACCGGATTCGTGTTGGATAATCGCGACAGTCGGACATTCCGCCAACTCTCGAGCAGCATCGCGAAGGCAATCCTACAGGTGGGGTCAATGCGCCGGGAATCAGATATAGAGTTCTGATCAACCCAACCTCAGGTACAACCGTGTCAGAATCGACGAGAAGAATAATCTCGCCGATGCGGCAGGCTCTGCCGTTCTTCGCCCACGGTTTCCAGCGCCTGCCACTCTCCTCCCATGTCTCTTCTACAGCACGAGTGAGAGCACGCTCCTCAAGCGAGGCAGGGAGGACCCGTTCATCTTCACTCGACCCTGAGCCTTCACCAGACAGCGACACACGAGCGCTCGTTCCGATGCTCGTCTCCCCTGTAGCAATCATTTCGTTGAGGTGTCGCTCAGCCTTGCGTGAGAGTGCAAGTGCGTAGTTCATGTTCGAGGCTTTTTTAAAGCGACCTGCACGTACGAATGTCGTCCCATCACCATTTGCGCTTGGTTCACCGTCAGCAGGCCGAGCGACCCAACCGATGCCATTAGCATCGTAGAAGGCGAGGCGTGCATCACGGACGTGATCTGGGAGTGTCTGGTCCAAGGTAAGTTATAACCGAATGCTTCTCGTACAAAGTATGGGAGGAATTACCCGTAATCCATCATCGTTGATAAAAATGTTTGATGTCCCCCCCTGACGTGCATACGTTTGCATCGCCTTCTTTAAGGATGCAATCGAAGGGACACTGACAAGAGTAAAGTAAAACGATTTGAGGAGAAAATGAAGCAATTTGATATGAAAGGGCGTACAGGACAGCCTCCAAACCTTCCTTGTATACAGGCATCTGAATGGTTATATGTGGGAGATTGCTATCGACTTGCTTATTGGGTCGTGGAGGACGAGCCGAGTAGTACTTTGAATTTTGATGGGATTGGGCGATGGGACCGACCGCCATAGTGACGTTCTGGACGAGTTGCAGACAAAAAAACTGACAGCCTGATCACGGAGTCATAAAGAGCCGCATTGACGACCAAGGACGCACAAGTGATACACAGAAGAGGAGAGGAAGGAAGACACAAAGCACTAAGTGCATAATCTTTCCGTCTTGACGCCATTCAACCAACAAAATCTCTTCGTTGAAAGATCAGATTACATTCGAGGTGGGCTCATATGACAGCACTCACTGACACCATTGCCAACGAACACTGCGGAGTAGACAAAATGAACTTGAGGACGCGAGGTTATACGAAGCGAGGTGACTTACCGAGTGAAAGGCCGGCGGCAATACCATTGTAGAGTGGAGCGTAGAGCATCGTTGGTCGCTTCTCTGGACCGTACTCAAGCTCAGCCTCTTCAGCATCTGAGATGGGCTTCTCCTTGACGACTACTCGTTTTCCATACCATCTACGTTTCACTACTTGCGGTTCCTTGGAAGCATTAGTAAAAGCTTTCTCCACGTCTTCCTTTGGTGCGTCCGCTCCTGGTGTAGACCGCTCAACTGGCACACGCCGCTCACTTGGCGCTGCGGAACCCCTGGCTGTGATCCCGATGAGAGAATGCGCTGAGGCGGAATCTGCAGAGGATGCGAGCTGAGAGGGAGAAGGAGTCGTGCCAAAGCCAGGCCGTGCGCGCCATAAGAGCTTGATGAGTCGCTCCTCGAAGTCATTGCATGTCGGGATGATCGTGTCTGGTCCGTCAGCCCAGACAACAAGTACTCGTTCGTCACGCTGATTACGTCATTTCTAATCAAAAGCTGTCAAAGTGATAATCAATGTCGTCACTCACAATGAAAGCGGCGCTCTGTTCCTTTTCGGCGTGGGGGAGCATCATCATGGTGTCAACAATTTGGATGCGCGTATTTGCATCGAGGTAGACGCTCCTTTCATCTGGACCACTGTTTCATGTATAAAAAGAATAATTAGCAATTTCTCAAAGCGAGTCATGCAACAAGAAAAGGAAATGCCAGCCCAAGTTTATCTCTGAAAGATAGTAACCGGCGCTAGTTTTCATACACGTCAAGTCAGCTCCTATCATCCCCGGTTGCGGCAATGGCAGTATCCACCAAGAGCCGCATTGTTGACAGACGTCTCCTCGTTGTTCCGAACCCACGCAATGTAATTTCCGTATATGAAGGGACAGTGCCATAGTCTTGAAGGTGGATGGCAGATGGCAAGAGTGTGACATCATCACATAGTGATTGTTCGCTCAGTGGGAATGTGACAGCACAAAGGGCTGTTCTGCCCGGCGTTCCCACACAACCGGGAGTCCCATTGAGAAAGGCCGGGACGAGGAGACAGTGCCAGAGGTCTCCGTTATGACGGAAAGGGTTACCCCACAGCTTGAAGGCTAGGGAGGTGAAGAAAAAGAGAAACTCACACCTGGCTTACAGCTGCATGTGCAACTGCGCTACGGACCTTGACCGCGACAATTAGGTCCATAGCACGCACGGCACATTCGAAAGGCTCCAGAGAGAGAGTCTCGTAGGGAAACACGCGGTAAGAACCTGCATCATCACGCAGACACACGCCAGCTGCAATGTCTCGAGCGTCGGGGCGGAACCATGCGTCACCCTGGGTTTGCTTGAAGATATAGTGCAATAGCGCGTCATAGCGGTCGTAATCCATAGCGCCAAACTATGACACGCGCTGGTAAGGTCGCAAGGGCAGGGCGGGTCGGGGGAGAGAGAGAGGTGGGCGGAGTTGGGGGTGAGGCGAAAGGAACGGGCACGGGCACGGATTGAACATACGATCCTTTTACGAGAATCGACAAACAAAACAATGTTAGGAGCCAACTCGAGTTGGGGTCGTCGGAAGAGCCCGAGGTGAACGAAGCTCATGATGGAAACGGTGTGATGGAAGGAAGGTGACTCCCCGGGGTCCCTACCAAGTTGGTCATGGCGTGATCTCAGAGTTTGTGAGGGGGATACAGACCTTGGAAAGGAGCACGGTCTGTTCAACGGGTCAGATCATACAGATCCCATGCAAGAGGCACAAGAAACGAGATCTGAGTAGAACGACCCTCGCGACAGCGCGCTCCAGAGGTCCTCGGTTTAGCATCAGCAAACCGCAGACTTTCAACGGATATGGAAAGGCGTGACGCCGCCAAAGAAAATCAGTCGGTGTGCAAAGGCCTCTGCCGAGACGGTAATCGCTTGAATCCGACTCGGCGGTGATGACAGGTGATGACAGCCTAACTACCAGGGGACATTGCGTGAGCGTAATGTGATACATTGTGTTTGTGAATGCCGGCGGAGCAGCGGGAACAAGAAGAGTACCAGGTGGGCGATGACGGGTCCAAACATCGCATCGACTGTGCGAAATGGGGCCACCACTCACAAGACCTGAAGTGAGGGGCAGGGCCCTGGATTTTGTGGCGCCTTATCGTTATCAGTAACTTGAAAAAAAAGCAGACAGATATCCGTGTAAAAGGCGACTTAGAGCCGGATAGAAGGTGGGGCCGAACAGCCTCCTGCGTTACGTCCAAGACGACTGGGGTCCCTGAGCATCCCACCTTCATTCTGTTCCTGTCTGCGCAGGGGCTCGACACGCAAGGAAATCGGATTGACAGTTGTTGTTGTCTTCTGCAGTGGAATGTCGCAAGCAAGTGGCAGGGAAGCAAGGTAGCGCCGATTACCTGGGATTCGGAGGTGCTCGGGCCGGGAAGACAGTATGCAACCCCCAAGTTGGGTATATATGAAGTGCGCACGCCAGCATCAAAAGATGTACTCCCCATGTCACTTCCTCGCCGTACCCGACACCGACGCACGACCGTCCCACTTCCCACAGCTAGCTTGAGTGGTTCAGACTCAGAGTCTTATGCTTCTCCCAGCCCAAAAGGTCCATCGAGCCCCACCCTCCCATACTCTCCTGTGAACCTTCCCCGCCCGTCTCACCTCGTCAATACGCGCAACAGACGCTCCTGGTCTCCCGCAGACAATTCATTGGAGGCACCCCCTTCTGGTCCTGAACGTGCTTCCACTCCCCCAGCACGTGCAATCACCGGCAGTCCCCCAACATATGCCCGCCCTTCCTCAAGTACATCCAAGTACGCCTCTGTAGAGTCGGACACCCCACCTGCCACCGCAACCATCGGTCAGATATCCGCTATGTCTTATCTTCGTGACGATGGTACTCTACCGGTCGACGCCAATGCTT
>Ga0209488_10003654_pt1 | contig 12278 bp, 11 predicted proteins | sample Rivendell_Oct201_8_FD_188349 | JGI IMG/M metagenome (GOLD analysis project Ga0209488, IMG submission 188349) | Vadose zone soil microbial communities from the Eel River Critical Zone Observatory, Northern California, USA -... | ecosystem: Environmental > Terrestrial > Soil > Vadose zone >...
CGAGGTTCATCGTCCCGCTCAGTATGTAGGAGAGCTGGTCGACGACGTGGGTGTGCATGCCGGCCGGTGAGCCTTCGCCAGGTGGCGTCTTGATGCAGCTGACCGTGCAGCTGGTCGCGCCGGACTCGTGGTCGAGGAGCGGCTGAGCGAGTCGCCGATCAGACGCCGCGAGTCGGGCGAAATCGACCTTGCGCAAGTACTGCGACGATGCGGTCGTCTCATCGCCGGCGTGGCCGCGGCCCGCTTCGTTCAGTCTTTTTTGGAGCTCTCAGGGCGGTCCTGCTGGACTGGCTCGTCGTTGCGCAAGCCCTGCCGGAACTCCTTTAGCCCACGTCCTACCGACCCTCCGACGCTGGGCAGCCTGCCGACGCCGAACAGGATCAAGACGATCACGATCAGCGCTACCGCCCACATCGGGTGAAGTCCAAAAGGCATGTTTCTTGCTCACCAGTATGACCTCGCCCCGGCTACTCGCCGAGATCAGCCCTTGAGCAAGTTCAGAATTGTCGCCGCCTTCTCGAGGGCTTCGGGGTCGATCTCCGCATAGGGGTCGGGCGACAGCGAAAGAATCACGTGCTGCGCGCCGGCCTGGGCGTAATCGGCTACCACTTCGGCGATCTTTTCCGGCGGCCCGACCGAAACCTCCGGCTCACGGAAGCCGCCAGGAATTTCACGCCAGCCGTCCAGGACGCAGGCTATGCTCGCGCTCAGCTCGACCTCATTGGGGTCGCGGCCCAGGCGATCAAGGTCCGCGTGGAGCCGCGCGAGAGCCCCCTCGAATCGGGCGGTGTCGTCGCCACCCCAGTAGGCGTGGTTCCATCCGTCCGCCCGCGCTGCCAGCGCCAGCATTCGTGGCCCTTCGGCGGCGATCCACAGCGGAGGCGAGGGAGCGGTCACGGCGATAGAGGCCTCGGTCAGGCGCAGCCAGGCCCCCTCCAGGCTGGCCGGCTCACCCTTGAGCATGCGCTGGAGCGGCTCGACTGCCTCCTCGAGACGGCTCACCCGATGGTCAAAGGGCAGGCCCATGGCGTCGAACTCCGGCCGGTGCCATCCCGTGCCCAGCCCGAGAACGAAGCGACCGGCGCTCATGTCGGCAAGAGCCGCGGCTTCACGGGCGAGCTGACCGACGTGACGAAAAGCATGACTGAGAACGAGGCTTCCGAGGGTAATCTTGGTCGTAGCCGCAGCGACCTGGGCGAGGCAGATCATCGGTTCATGCGAGAGCACACGGCCACCCGGTCTCTGTATGAAGACGTGGTCCATCACCCACACTGAGTCGAAGCCGATCTGCTCCGCGAGCCGCGCCTGCTGCGCGATCTCAGCCAGCCGTTTGGGCCGGTAGGTGGCGTAGTCATACATCTTCAGCGTCACGCCGACCTTCACAGAACGCATCCGACGAGCCGGGACTATTTAGTCGCCGCGCTTGCCGCCAGGGTTCGTTTGGCGTTGTCCCGCCCGACCCGCCTCAGGTGGGTCTCGAGCTGGCCGGCGGAAGGATTCCAGATCCCCCGCAGCACGATCGCGGTGTAGATCTCGGCTATCTCCTCCAACGAGAGGCGGCCCCGGCTCGAGTACCACGCCGAGACCCAGGTAGTCATGGCCAGGATCCCGTAGGCAGTGATCTGCACATCAACCGGTTGAAACTTTCCCTGGCGAATGCCGTCCTCGAGCTCGTTCTGAAACATCTGCTCGTACTCGTGACGAAGGCCGACGATTCGGGTTCGCTGGCTGCGATTCAAGCTCCGCAGCTCGCTGTTGCCGATGAAAACCTCCTCAGCACGCTCGCCGTGGAACTTGACGTGGTGGTAGACGAGCAGTCGCATGCGCTCCACGACATCGGGTGTTTGCGCAACCTGGCGCTGGTCCTCGAGCAAGTCCAGCATGACGGTCTCCATGATGTCGAACAGGAGATCCCCTTTAGAGGTGATGTGGTTGTAGAGGCTTCCGACCTGGATGCCTACGCGTGAGGCGATGTGACGGAGCGTTGTCGCCTGGAAGCCCCGCTTGTAGAAAAGGTCGAGGGCGACCTGACGGATTTCGTCGGCTGTGTTCTCACCTACTGACCGGCCTCGCCGTCGGGTGACCGCCATCAGCGGAAGTGCTCGGTTCCCGGTTTGACGCCGCACACGAGCACGCACAGACCTTAGTTGGGACTTCACCCGCTGTCAACGGCCCGCTGAGTGAGCGATCGCTAGTTTGTTTAATCTGGGCTGCGAATGCTCACGGTCAACGATGTTCTGCGCCGCAACCTTTCCCGCCGGCCGCAGGCGCCCGCAGTTGTCGACTGGTCGGGGCGGCTGACGCACAGCCAGCTGACACAGCGGGCATGGGCCGTCGCTCAAGGCTTGATTTCCGCCGGCGTGCAGCCAGGTGAAACCGTCGCCATCCTGTCCGGCAACAGCATCTTCAGCGCCGAGGCCATCCTCGGGGCAATGGCCGCGGGAGCCATCGCCGTGCCCTTGAGCTGGCGCTGGTCACCACCCGAGCTCGAGCACGGGCTCAACGACTGCAAAGCTGAGGTTGTGCTGGCCGACCAGGAGTTCGGTCCGGCGGTCAATGCGCTCGCGGGACAAGGCAAGGCGATGGCGGTGCGTCGAGTGATCGTAGAAGGCCCCGACTACCTTGGCTTCCTCAAGACACCTTCGATGCCAGACGTGACCATTGCCCCGGAGGCGCCCGCTGTGATCCTCTATACCGGCGGAACGACGGGCGCCTCGAAAGGCGTCCTTCTCTCGCACCGCAACGTGATGGCAAACGCGATCGACGAGATCGTGGACACCGACATGGAACCGGACGACATCACGCTGCTGATCGCGCCGATGTATCACTCGGCCTCCCTGCTGTGCTGGTTCCTGCCTCACCTCGTCATCGGCGCCTGCAGCGTCTTCATGCGCCATTTCGACGAGGAGGAGGCAGCGGTCCTGATCGAGAAGGAGAAGGTCACCAACGGGTTTTTCATTCCAAACATGGTGCGGCGCATGTTGATCAGCGGCGCGTGGCAGAGACACCAGATGCGTTCCTTCCGCCGCCTGTACGTTGGCGGCGCCACATTTCGCTTGCCCGACAAGGAAGCTGTCCGCGCCGTCCTTCCCGCGGTCCGGATCTATTTTCAGTACGGGCTCACGGAAGCCGGCCCCATCGTGACAAGACTGCGGCCCGAGGACATGTTCAACCCTGAGCTAGACGGCTCAATCGGGCAGGAGATACTGCTCAACGATGTGTCGATCCAGGACGAGGAAGGCCGCGAGGTCGAGGATGGGATCGCGGGAGAGGTCTGCGTTCGCGGGCCAAACGTAATGCTTGGCTACTTCAACCGTCCCGAAGCGACCGCGGCTGTTTTCCGGAACGGATGGTTGCGAACCGGCGACCTCGCGTCCCGCATGAACGGCTACTTCACGTACCACGATCGATTGAAGGACATGATCAAGAGCGGCGGTGAGAACGTCTACTCCGCCGAGGTTGAGCAAGCCCTCTACTCGCATCCAGCTGTCGCCGAGGCCGCGGTGATCGGCGTGGCGAGCGATGAATGGGACGAGGAGGTCCGGGCGGTTGTCGCGTTGAAGCCAGGAGCGCAGGCAAGCGAGCACGATCTTCAGAACCACTGCCGGACGCGCATCGCAGGCTACAAGGTGCCGAAGCGGATCCTGTTCGTCCCCCTGGACCAGATCCCGGTCAACCCGAGCGGCAAGATCATGAAGCGCGAGCTTCGGAAGCGGCCGCTGTGGCCTGATGTCGTGCTGAGCGGATGAAATCTCTTCGCGAACCCGACTCGATCACGCTCGACGATGTAATTGCCGCCCGCGAACGCATCAAGGATGCGGTGCCACGTACGCCGCTGATCAAGATTGATGGGATCGGCCCCGGCGACCTCTACCTGAAGCTGGAGAACCTCCAGCCAATCCGCTCGTTCAAGATTCGTGGAGCCGATAACGCTATGGCCCTTCTCCGCCCGGCCGAGCTCGCGGCGGGCGTCTACACCGCAAGCGCGGGAAACATGGCCCAGGGTGTTGCATGGGCGGCGCGGCGGCGCGGAGTGCGCTGCACCGTGGTGGTGCCAGACGGCGCACCCCAAACGAAACTTGACGGCATTCGCCGGCTCGGAGCCGACATCGTTTCCCTCCCCTACGACGACTGGTGGGACATCCTTGCCACGCACCGATACGCTCAGCTCGAGCCGGCGCATTTCATTCATCCGGTGAGCGACGTCGGCGTGATGGCCGGCAATGGGACCATCGGGTTGGAGGTCCTCGAAGACCTACCCGACGTGGCGACCGTGCTCGTCCCATTTGGAGGGGGTGGGCTCAGCTGCGGGATCGCGGCTGCCATCCGCGGCATGAAGCCGGAAGTCCGCGTTTACGGCTGCGAGGTCGAGACCGCAGCCCCGCTCGCGGCGGCGCTTGCGGCGGGCGATGCAGTCGAATGCAAACGGACACCAACATTCGTCGACGGGATCGGGGCTCGCACCATGCTGACCGAAATGTGGCCACCCGTACGTCGACTGCTGGCCGGTTCGTTGGTGGTGAGCCTCGCCGACATCGCCGCCGCGATCAGGATGCTTGTCGAACGCGCAGCGGTGGTCGGCGAGGGTGCCGCGGGCGCCGCAGTCGCGGCCGGCATGAAGGCAACGGCCGGTGACGGGCGCGTGGTCTGCATTGTGTCGGGCGGCAACATCGATCCCGCGGTGCTGTCAAAGATTCTCGAGGGAGGAGTCCCCTAAGTCACTGGCGCGGGAGCTCGCCGAGACCTGCGATCCGCGAGCACACCAAGACCTGCAACAAGCCCGGCACCGATCACCACGGCTACGGCGACTGTCTGGAAGACTGCGATCAAGCCGTTCTGCTGGGCGATGACCCCCAGCGCGATCGGCCCGAAGAAGTCTCCAAAGCTACCTGCCATCCAGAAGAGACCGACCGCTGCGCCGCGGTTGGTCTGGCCGGCGGTGGCGGCCACGGCCAGCTGCCCTGAGACGAGGAAAACGCCAAAGCCGACTCCCTCGATCACCAACAACGCAGTCAGCGCCAGAGGAGAGGCTGTGCGGGAGATCGCCAGGTCGATCCCGGCTTCGACCGCAAGCACAGCGGCCAAAGTCCAGTGGGCCGGCAGGCGGGATGACAGCGGGCCCATGGGAATGCGCCCCGAGGCCGACGCGATCGACCTCCATGCAAAGAGGCTGCCGATCGCCACCGTGCTGATGCCGGCGCCACGTGCATAGACCGGGAAGTAAGTGAATATCGCACCGGTCATGGACAGCGTCATGGCGATGTTCGCAACACAGGCCATCACCATCGCGGGTTGGCGGGCGAGGGCGACGAGCGCAGGCAGGTCGACAAGGCGAGGCGCCAGTGACGCTTCAGCGAGTCCCGACCTCTTGCGGATCAATCGCGCGGCGCCATACGCCGCGCCGGCAATCGCGATGATCGCGCCCGCGAGGTAGGCGGCCGGATACCCGGCGACTGACGCCACCCAGCTTCCAAGCAATGGACCTACCGCGAAGCCCGAGCCCATGGCCGCGGTGTAAACACCGACTGCCGCTCCACGGTCCCGGGTCTCAACGACATCTCCGATGTAGGCGATGCCAAGCGGGAAGGTGGCGACCATCGCCACAGCCTGGAGGGCTCGCGGGACGGCGAGCCATTCTGCGCTGGGTGCAACTGCGTACGCCGCGAATGAAATCGCGAAAGTGATCATCCCGCCGACAAGAACAGTCTTGCGATCGAGCCGGTCGGACAGCATTCCGATGGGAAGCGCGGATGCGAGGCGGGTGAGTCCAAGAACTGCCGTGATCACACCGAGCAGCCCTAAAGAGGCGCCGAGGCTGATGGTATAGAGAGGAAACAGCGGGATCTGCACGCCGGTCACCACGTCCGCGATGAAGATGAGCATGCAGATGTCGACCACCTCGCGCCGCAGCAGGCGGCGGTAGGTAGCAGACACGCCAGACACTCCTGGAGATTAAAGTACTGGACGAACGAACGTGCGTTTTCGAATTGGGTTCGCCGCACCGCTCACCACTCCGCAAGCGATCGTCGGTTTGCCCATGCTGCGAACAGTCGAATTGGCCGTCGCCGACGCTCGGGCGGGTGGACTTGACATCGCGATCCGGGCCGTGGATGACAAAGAGGACGAGAGCGTGTCCAGGGAGGTCGCCGCCGCGCTTGTCGCCGATCCCACGGTGATTGCGGTGATCGGCCACAAAAACAGTGGCCCCAGCGGCGCGGCGGGGCCTATCTACGCCGAAGCAGGCCTGGCTCAGGTGACTCAATGCTCAACCGACAACGCGCTCAGCCGCGCCGGTTGGCCAACCTTCTTTCGCATGTGCGCAGACAACGAACGCCAGGCAGCGGTCGCCGCCGAGTATGCGCATACACGCATGCCGTCCGCGTCTGCAGTGGCGGTTCACGACGGAACCGATTACGGTCGCCCTCTAGTCCAGGCGTTCGCCGCACGCCTCGAGGCGCTCTCCGGCCGGCCAGTCACGGTGCTCGCCATGCGTGTTGGGCAGGAAGACTTCTCGGAGATCGTCGAGGCGATCCGCGACGCTCGGGCTGACATCGTCGATTTCGGCGCGACCGAGATCGAGAGCAGCAAGCTCATGCGCGCGCTGCATGCGGCCGGCGTGAGGACGCAGGTGATCAGCTCCGAGGGCGGCCCCGACAATCCCCTGGCGCGGCTTGCCGGGCCGGCGGGCGAGGGCAGCGTCCACACCTACGCCGGCGCGGATCCGTCGGCGACTCCGGCATCTCGCAGCCTTGTCAGGCGCTGCGAAGCGGAGATCGGTGAGACACCTTCTTATGTGGTGGAGTGCTACGACGCGGTCGGCGTGATCACGGCGGCGCTCGAGAAAGGCGCGGTCACACGTCAGGAGGTGAGAGACGCCATCGCCTCGACCGACTTCGAAGGCATTGGTGGCAGGATCCGCTTCGACGCCCATGGCGACCGCATCGACGCTCCGGTCAGCCTGTGGCAAGTGGTGCGCGGGCACATGGTCCCGCTCGCGGAGAGAGCTCTCCCCTAGGCGCCCACCGGCACCCTAAGCCGGTCGCGCACCTGGCCCAGAAGGCGGATTGCGGTGGAGACGCGCTCGTGTGGCACTCCCGGGTACTTGACTCGGAACATCACGTGCAGCCGGTCGCCGGCGATCGACCGGAGGCGACGCAGGTTCTCGGCCAGCTCCTCGGGGGTTCCCAGCATGATCTCGCTTCGTCGCGCGGCCAGCTCGTCCTCAGTCATTCGGTCTGGATACCAGTCGGCGTAGTCGGCCGGCGGCAGCCCGTACCAGGATCCGTACGTCCGGCGCGTGAGCATGTAGGACTCCTTGACCTGGTCCCAGGCGTCGTCGGCACCGCGCTCGGAGATGAATCCCCCGAGGGTCATCGCGAACTCCTGATCCTCATAGCGCTTGCCGTGCTTTGCGAGCGCAGCCCTGTAGCGGTTGACCATGTCCTCGACCCGCCAGAAGATGTCGCGGTTGTAACCGCTGGCTCCGAACGACTTCGAATCGGTACCACCATCCATGATGAAACCGTCGCCCAGGCGCGCCGCCCGGTCGAGTGAAGCATCGACGTAGCCGGCGATCCACACTGGCGGCCCGCCATCCTGCAGGGGCTTGGGATGAACGTCAACGCCGTCAAAGCTCCAGTGCCGGCCGTGGAATGTGACCGGTTCGGCCTTCCAGGCAAGCTTCATGACCTGAACGAGCTCCTCGGTCATGGGAGCTCGGGCGGCGCGCCGGACATTGAACCCGGCGTATTCCACGTCGCGGTAGCCCAGGCCGACGCCGATCGTGAAGCGCCCGTTCGAAAGCACGTCCAGCATTGCGCAGTCCTCGGCGAGCTTGATCGGATTGTGAAGGGGTGCCAGCACGACTGATGGACCCAGCTGGATCCGAGACGTGACGGCGGCGACGGCCGCGCACATTCCCATGACGTTGGGATTCCAGTTGAGAAAGTGATGTTCCGTATACCAGATTGAATCCAGCCCGACTTGCTCCGCGAGCTTTGCCTGCTCGAGATCGTTCGCGTACACCTGGTGATGCGTGATGCCTTCAGAAGGGATCCATTCCGAGCTGTACACGCCGAGCCCGAGCTTCACTTCGTGGTCGCGTCCACCATCGTCAGCTTCATCTGGACCTGGTCGCGCGGCACCAGGGTCGGCCACAAGGAGACCGAGGGCCGCGGCTGCGCCGGGGAGAGGTAGCCAGTCCCGATGCCACCCAGCGTCCACAGGTGCGTCGACTCACGCTTGACGGTATCCGCCTCTTCCTTGCTGTTGGTCCGGGCCGCAACGCGTAGTCCAACCTCGTTCATGTCGCCCGGTGGCGGCGCCACCGGGCCGTGAAGCGCGTTGACCCCGATGTAGTCGAAATGGAGCTCGATCGGTTCCACACCGAGGAGCTTCAGGCGCTCCCGGATGATCTTCTCGCCCCGCTTTGCCTTCTCATATGCGTCGGGCCAGCTGAACAGCAGAGAGCCTTCTCCCTCCCAGCCGTCGCGGTACCCGATGCAGACCTTGAGCTTTTCCGGCAAACCTTTGCCGGTCATGTTCGAAAGCTTGACCCGTTCGGGCGCGACCTCCTCGACCTTGACCGTCGTGAAGTCGGCGATGCCGTCGGGCATGTAGTAGTTGTTCGGGTCGCCGATCTCATAGACCAGCTGCTCCTTGACGGTCCACTCGTTGAGGATCCCGCCGGATCCCTCGACCTTCGAGATGACCGCGGTGGCGTCCTCGCTCACCTCCGCGATCGGGTAGCCGGGACGCCAAGGATCTTTGGCCTGCCGCCAGAGATTCGAGACCGCGCCCGTCGCAAGGGCCGCGCACTCGACCGTGTGGCCGATCGTGATCGCGGCTCCCATCTTGTCGTTGTCCTTGGGGGCGTAGCTCCAACCGAACTCGTGCATCATCGGGCCGATGAACAGCGCCGTGTCCGAGACGCGGCCGCACACGACAACGTCAGCCCCCTGCGCAAGGCCCCTCGCGATGTGCTCGGCGCCGACGTAGGCGTTGGCCGCGACGATATCTTTGCGGATGCGGTCGATGTCCGGTTCGCCCGTGTCCAGGTTGGGAAATGTGATCCCAAGCGAGCGCATCTCGTCGAGGTCGGGAAAGATGTCGTCCCCCGTGACCACCGCGATCTTCAGACTGCCAAGACCCAACCGCTGCGCGACCTCGATCACCTTCTGGGCGGCGGCCGCCGGGTTGGCTCCGCCCGCGTTCGTCACGATCTTGAAACCCTGCTTGTGGGCCTGCGGAAGAGTGGCCTCGAGCCATGGCTCGATGTCCTTGATGTAGCCCTCGTTCGGATCCTTCGCCTTCTGCCTCTGAAGCACCGCGAGCGTCAGCTCGGACAGGTGGTCGAAACAGAGATAGTCGAGCTCACCCCTGTCGGCCAGCTCCACAGCAGGTTCGAGAAGGTCGCCCCAGTAAGCGCTTCCCGCCCCGAGCCGGATCTTTTTCAAACTGGGATCACGCCGTTGCGGCGATTGTGCGGGAGCACGTCCTTGCGGCAGTAGATCTCGTAGCGGCGGATGAGCTCGTCCCGCAGGTCGTCGCTTGGGATCACGGCCTCGATCGAGAAGTCGGAGGCAACCTCGTACACGTCGATGTCCTCCTCGTACTCCCGCCGCTTCTGATCGATGAATGCGGCACGTTCCTCCTCGGGGAGCTCGTTGATCTTGTTGAGGTAGATCGCATTGATCGCGCTCTCGGGTCCCATCAGCGCGGGCTTCGCGGTCGCCAGCGCGAGCACCGCGTCCGGACCCATTGGCGAGCCGCTCATAGCGAGGTAACCGCCGCCGTAGGCCTTGCGGACGAGGACAGCGATCCGCGGGACCCGGGCCTCCGCGACCGCGAACAGCATCTTCGCGCCGTGACGGATGATGCCCGCCCGCTCGACCTGGCTGCCAACCATGAATCCCGGGATGTCCTGCAAGAAAAGCAGCGGGATGTTGAACGCGTTGCACGTCCAGATGAAGCGCGCCGCCTTGTCTGACGAGTCCGGGAACAGCACGCCGCCTTTCTGGCGCGACTGGTTGGCCACTATGCCGACCGAGCGCCCGCCCAGGCGGGCATAACCCGTTACGAGCTCGCGAGCCCACAGCTTCTTCACCTCGAGCCAGCTGTCTTCGTCGACGAGCGCCTTGATGAGCTCAACCATGTTGAAGGCGACACGCTGGCTCGTGGGCACGATATCCGCGATGCTCCGGCCCCGCGCCGGAGGTCGCGACTCCTGCATCGGTGGCTTTTCCGACCAGTGACCGGGAAAGTAGGAGAGGTATTGCTTGGCGACAGCAAGCGCCTCCTCCTCGTTGGCGCACAGGAAGTCGCCCAGGCCGCTTACCCGGGCGTGCATCTCGGCGCCGCCCATCTCCTCCATGCTCACCTTCTCGCCAGTGGCCATCTCCGACATGCGAGGAGAGCCGATGTAGGCGGTCGCGTTGCCCTCGACCATGATGCAGACGTCACACAGTGCCGGCTGGTACGCAGTGCCCGCGGGTGACGGGCCGAGCAGCACGCAGACCTGGGGAACCACGCCCGACAGCTGGATCTGGTTGTAGAAGATGTTTCCCCACGCCTTGCGACCGGCATAGCTGGAGCGCTGCTCGTCGATGCGCGCGCCGGCCGAATCGACCAGGTAGACAAGCGCGCTCTTGGTTCGACCCGCAAGCTCCTGCATCGCGGTCATCTTCTGGAACGTGCGGAGGCCCCACGTTCCGGCTTTGACCGTCATATCGTTGGCGATCACGCAGACCGGGCGGCCTCCGATATGTCCGACCACGGTCACGACGCCGTCCGCGGGGAGATTGCCATCGACGTGCCTGGCCAGCAGCCCGTCTTCGAAGGACCAGCCTGGATCCATGATCCGCTCGATCCGGTCTCGAACGAAGAGCTTGCCCTGCTCGCGAAGCTTGGCGTGGTACTTCTGTTCACCGCCGGCCCGCGCCGTCTCGATACGCCTGCGGAGATCGCCATCAGGTGTGGCGTCGGTCGTGGGTGTCCCGTCCGGCTTGGGGTCTGCGCTCAATCCGGCACCTCCATGCGGAGAAGTGCCGTGCTGAACGACTTGCCCGTGACGTCGTAGCGCAACGTCCTGGTTGCCCCACCGCCCAGCGCGTTGTGCAGAAGCAGGTTGAAACCGTTGATGTTCGGCATCGGAAAGACGTCTATGTCGCCCCGAACCCAATCTCCAAAATGTGCCTTGAGCCTCTGTGGAGTCAATACGTTTTGCAGCTTCTCGTACGCGGCGTCGTCAAGCGCGAGCACGCCGACATTCACGACGTCTCCCTTGTCTCCTGACCGCGCATAGGCGATGTCCTTTATCTGCACTGGTTAACCACTCCAAACGAACGAACGAACGTTCACTTTAGTTTTGAAGGAGTCTATCGTAAGCTGCGCGCTCAGAATTCCCACCTGCTCATCAGGAGACTAGACATATGGCCACCCGATCCCTCCCGGCGATAGCGTCTGGCCCGGCTGAAGCAGCTCATTCCGGAATCCGCGAAGTGGTCAACCTTGCGCTTGTCACGCCCGGCTGCATCCGGCTAGAGGTCGGCGAGCCGAACTTTCCCACGCCAGCCCACATAGTGGACGCGGCGATCGAGTTCGCGAGCAAGGGCCAGGTCAAGTACACGGCGACGGCCGGTTTGCTCAGTCTGCGCGAACGTCTTGTCGCCAAGCTGGACCGGGTCAACGGCATCAAGGCCGGGGTCAACAACATCAACTGCTCGGTGGGTGGCGTCGGCGGAATAGCGGGCGCCATCGCGGCGCTGCTTGAACCGGGCGATGAGGTGCTGGTTCCGGACCCGGCGTGGCCCAACTACCGCCTGATGCTGGCCTGGGCCCACGGGGTGCTGGTGCCCTACGCCTGCCCCCCGGAAGTGGAGTTCCTTCCTGACCCGAAGGAGATTGAAAAACAGATCACGTCGCGCACGAAGTTGATCATCGTCAACAGCCCCTGCAACCCAACCGGCGCTGTGTTTCCGCGAAAGCTCCTGGAGCAGCTCGTTGACGTCGCGGTTCGACACAACCTGTATCTGCTCTCGGACGAGTGCTATGACGAAGTGATCCTGGACGGGGAGCATCACAGCCCCGCATCGTTTTGCACCGACGGGCGCGTGATTTCTGCATTCACGTTCTCGAAGACGTACGCCATGACCGGCTGGCGGGTCGGCTATGTCGTCGCGAACGACAAGCTATCGGACACGATCACGAAGGTCCTGGAATCAAACTCCTCCTGCCTTCCGACGGTTTGCCAGAAGGCCGCCGAGGCGGCACTGGACGGT
>Ga0209488_10003656_pt1 | contig 12277 bp, 13 predicted proteins | sample Rivendell_Oct201_8_FD_188349 | JGI IMG/M metagenome (GOLD analysis project Ga0209488, IMG submission 188349) | Vadose zone soil microbial communities from the Eel River Critical Zone Observatory, Northern California, USA -... | ecosystem: Environmental > Terrestrial > Soil > Vadose zone >...
ACGCTGTCTCGGATGGTTCAGGCAATTCTGGAACTTCTGAATCGTACCTTGAAGGTTTTGGGTAGCTGATGTTCCGCTGGTGTGGAGATTTTTTGATAGAATCATGTACCAAGCAAAAGTGATGAAAAAAAATGCGGCATTGTCCCATGTTGGCCCTGAATCTCATTTCACGCCCCCTCAACACCAGAACCTCGACTGACGCGCAGGCGTCATGTGCGTCACGTGCCCCCAAATCAGTCGCTTCGGTGTAAATCAGTCAAGTTGGTGCAAATTGGTCTTAAGGCCCAATCGAGAAAACCCTGGTATGACGGAGTTGCCGCGGTGTAAATGGTCAAGTCGGTGCAAATCGGTCTTAAGGCCCAATCGAGAAAACCCCGGTCAAAATCGGTCAAAATCGGTCTTAAGGCCTAATCGAGAAAAGCCGGAGGCACCGATTTGAAGGCACGTGATGCACGTGACTCCGGCGTGTCAGTTGCAAGTTTGGTGGGCCAGGGGTCTCTCTTTGTCGAGGGACTGTGAGAACACAAGGGGACAGCAATCAAAACAGTCACATTTCTCATTGCCTTCGCTCGGTACACGATTCTATCAAAAAAAAAAGTGCAGACCAGGGGAACACTTGCAGCCCAAAACCTTCAATGTGCGACTCAAAACCACATCAACCACCCGAGCCAGCGCGAGCGTCAGTCGTCATGCAAGCAGTCAAGACGAAGGTGCTGGCGTCCGTCGTGGAGCACCCAGGGTTGTCGGGAGTGGACGGTGGCATGATCAAGTCATACAATCACAACCTGAAGAGCACGCTACCGTCCTCATTAATGGTTGGAGCACTTCCAACAGCCTCGTACTCCATGGGGCCCGGAGATCGGTGCTCCTCTCTCCACGTACAACAACCTTTTCGTACATGTCTCGCAGTGTCTTCAGGCATTGGATGGGATGAAAGGATGTCCAAGCGCACAACACTTCTACATTCAGTACTCACCCTCGCCCCTCAGTGCCCTTACGTTGACTCCGTCATCCCTACACTCCCGGCCTCCCGCCAACACGTTAGGGAGAACCCTGCGGTGTTGGGTGGGCAGCGAAGTGGTGGCTCCCTCGCCGAGGTCCCCAACCGCCGCCGCCGGTCAGCTGATACGCCTGGTGCTCGTCATCGTCTAACTCAAGCACTTTAGCTTTTTTTCTGGGCATTAAAGTCCATCGTGCAGCGCTTTTTTCGACGTCTCCCAGAACTACTTTCCCGAAATGTACGTGCCCGCTCTCCCCCCCTCTCTCAACACGCCCGACAAATCCACCAATCCGGTTCCCGGATGTACTGGACACTTTAACGCCGAGCCCTGCTAGCACCCCTTTTGCCACCGCCTCCACGCTTTTGCCAAAGTCATTGTCGCGCCCCATCGCCTCCCGTCTCTGGTTGGGTCGCTGCCTGGCTGCACGCCTGTCCTGCATGCTGCGTCTGCCTGCGTAGCACGCCCGCCCGCCCATCCGCTTGGCAGACCCCGTCGTCTCCCTATCTCCTTGCATGTGCACGCCCGCCCGCGGTGACCTACATACCCGCTCTTGCCCGTGTGTGAGAGTGGCATGAACATTGCGCGCACCGAGTCAATAGAGTCGTTCAAAGCTGTACTTCAAGGGCCGACACTCCTATTGTCCCTGAAACGAAAAGGTCCCAAAGAGCTTTTGCGATGCTAGTGGTAGAACAGAGGGTCTCCGCAACGCAAATGAGGCCATCAAGGCAAGCCTGATTACAGAATATAACGGTCGGCGCTCACGTTGTGGAATGTTTGAGTCGAGAAGGGTTTCTAACAGTGCTGGCACAGTGCTGCGACTATTGTATAACGTCCTTGGCTGTTATATCCACCTCAGGCTGGGGAACTAGGTGTACGTACACTTGGCTGGGTTTTCCTGAGGACCGCCAGCACCTCGGCGCGATGATCACCATAATCGGGATGCCCTTCGTCTCCATTCTTCGCCTTCTCCATCGACACGACTACGGTGTGGGTTCTACTTTATCGAGGGTCGCTGGCAGTGACACGTTATCTGGCATCGTAGTAGCGCTCAGATACCTGTGATGGGACGTGGATTCATATTTCCCCAACATTCAAATTGCCCTTTCAAAATATTTGTCTTTTTTGTTGGTACCTTCCTCGTGCAGATGAGTAGCAGACCACAGCGCATTATCGCAACTCTTTTAAGGAACCTGAAAACCCGGTTAGAGCAAAGTTAGTCGCGTCCTTGGCTCGATTTTTAATCTCTCCGGCGTGAGAGTCGGGAGAAGCGCCGGCAAAGAGCAAAATCGATTGCCCGATGTCGATAAGCACCCCCAGCGGCCTTGTATACTTCAAGCGAGTATATCTGTCAGTGCGGGACGCATCTCCGGGTGCGACGGGGAGGAGATGACCCGGGAGACAAAAATTGTCTCATGATGTCCCGAGTCGCTGGCAACTATACACTCTGACCTGGGGACCACATGTTGACCGCATATTTGCCAATGTTCTCAGCGAGGCAGACGACGCGCGCATTCGGCCTCAAAGCAGCGAGCCGTGTTGCGTGCTGATAAGTGACTACGTAATAAGTTGAACATGCAGGTGATGTCTGTTATGTAATACGGGAAAACACTGGCAGACGATCATTCTGCTTGGAAAAGGGCTTAGGGCTCATCTGCCTCATCCTTTTCGACATTGGTTAACACGCGCATGTAAGAAGTGAGCATTAAGTAAAACCTGATGAGATAGTTGCTGAGCTCACCTTCGGGTTGAAAATGGAAACGCGGTATCCGGGACTCCGCCCCCTTCGGCTTTTATGGTAAACTGGGTCAGGTAAAGGTTAGTTATGTCCGAGTCAGGTCACCTAAATAACGGATATGATGACCTTTGAACAACCGACTGGTACAGTATCCCTATTCCTAACCGGATTAACTGCCAGATCGGAAACGGAGGAGTAAGCGCTTCAAGTTCCGGACGCCGTTGACGAATCGGATGGTCCTCCGGAGCCAACTCCGTGGCCAACTCCGCACACTTGACACGTGAGACGCAGAATTTTCATCGCTATCAGGTAATGAGATGATTGATCCTGACCGATCAATGGCCTCCAAGGCGGACGTGGGTAGGACGACAAGTCCGAGAGGACGAACATTGATGAATTGGGGAGATGTTCCGTTTGGGTGTTGGATCTCGGGCTCGATCTCAGCTGTTTGCAGCTTAGGTAGCAGTCGGCATAGGAACGATGGGGGTCCCTCGTCATCGTGAAGAAGGGCAATAGAAAGCTCCCACCATAGTACATGGGAGATGCTGAGCTTCCTCGCATGTTTGAATGGCAAGATAAGATCGCGCCACACAGCACTTGCGACTGCATCCCGCTGCCCGGAGCGGCAGACGTTTTCGTCCGAGTCGAGTGTGAGCTCCTCAACAATGGAAAGAACCGGCAGGAGCGTGCCGCAGACCTTCGCCGCAGAATTGATTAGCTCATTCAACCGCCTGCAACGGACACGGAGGTTAAAAACGTCCTCAAAGGGGGGCTCGTGGTGACGAATGGCAATAGAGACGGCTTCACGGTCGAAAAAAATACTGGAAATGGGATGCCTGAGCTCTTCTGCAGTTTTCAAGAATTGAGACAGATGCGGAAGTGTAAAAGAGGCCTGATTGAACAGAGTGATCGTTAATCGCCCAAGGGCTGGCCCATGAATCATGGAGACAAGGCGGTCTAGATAGGCAGCACGACCGTGGAATTCAAGCTGCTTGAGAGCGGGAAGTGACACGACAGGAATTGGTGTTTGGATCAGCTCCCCTTCAGTGTTGGGGCGAAAGATGGGAGTAGAGAAATCAATCGAGAGTTCTTTCAGATGAGGCATGCGTTGAAGGCGTGTGACCAAATCCTCTGGGGAAAAATAGCTAGAGGATTGAATACGGCAGAGTTTGAGTGTGACGAGGGTGGAAGCTAGCAATGGTAATCCCTTTGGAAGACCGATTCCGGTCAAGGTAAGGTGGCGTAAATTTGGGGCCATAAACGACTCAGGGAGCGTGAGCTTCACCGTGGTGGTGGAGGTGAGAGAGAGGTGTTCAGTTCTACGGAAAGGTTCATTCATGTGTACAAATAAAGGGCGCCAGTCCCGAGGGGAAGCTTGAAGCGCAATATGCTGTATGCGATCATGGTGTTTGAGAGCGAGAAGCAGCCGGAGCTCGTTCATAGCGGACGGGGTTTTACGGCCAATCCGAGTCTCAGCCTTGCAATCGATGACGAACGGCAGGGGTGGAAAATGGGTGAGCATGGGTACGATGGAGGTGCAGCTTGGAACCGGGAGACGCATTTTCAAGTAACAGGATGATCCGAATATGAGGCTCCGCCATCTTCGACAAACACGGGAGAGCTTGCTCCACTGAAGTTGAAGATCCCATCCTTGTTCATCATCCAGTCGAAGACGATTGAATATCTCAAGGAGTGCATCGTCGTTGAGTGTATTGATCGGACTTCTGTATAGCACTTCATACCCCGGACGCTCAGATGTTGGTGGTGGGGGTGGTTGATGCTGGGATAGAGTTGGTACACGGTCAAGGTGAAGTACGGTTGGGATATGCTTTTAGCTACGCACCGACGTCCAGCTAAACTCGAGAGGCCATTGTCTGGCATAGATGTGTAGGTCGCTATCACTCGGACCTTGCTCCCCGCGAACCAGATCTCTCCAATCCTCACATGTCCACCTTGCTACAGGAGGGGTCGTTATAATTGACCTCAAGCTACCACGATAAGCTCGATCGCTTGCGTCAGGGGACAAAAGATGCATCTCGCAATGCCACAAGTTCGGCATGCTTTGAAAACCCATTGCAACAACGGATTCTCCCTTGAGTGCCCCACGACCATCTGAGAGAATGTTAGAAGCAAGACGAGTTGGGTGTAACAATGAGCGCACCTTTAAGTATCATCACATCCTTCGGTTTGAAGACGTTACCAAAAATCTGTGTTCCCCGTTGAGTTTCAAGAAACACGCGCCTCGGCCGGTCTACAAGAATATAAATTGTAGTCCTTGGTTTAAAATGGAAGTACTCCGCCGGGGATGCCCTGAATTCGGCCCCATATAAATCTGCAGATGTTGGGAGATTCAAGTAGAAATCAGGGTTTTGCTGTAGAGTAATATGTTTGCTGTCCCTGGAGCGGTAGAAGTTCCAAAGTATCTCCGGAACGCTTGCGGTGTGACTGAGCGTCTCTAGAAGGAGAGTCTCATAATGCAAGACGAGACGAGAACATTAGCCGATGCTCACGAAGTACGATAATGGGGTTCGGGTCAGGGAGCGTCTCTAGAAACGCGAATTTGACGGTTATATGTCCCGATTGTTCCTCTTCGATCTGTGTCACAAAATCAGCGTAAAGTGAACTGGGCCAAACAAACATAATGCAAGGCTCACAAAATCCTGTGACATCTTGTTAAGGATTGAGACCTTCTTCCTTGCTTCACGTATCAATGGGGAAATCAGGGAGAACCTATGTTAACGACAGAGATCAGGAATTCGGCCATAAGCATGGCCATATCCAGTTACTGAGGATGAAACCGCCGGGCGTATTCGCTCAACATCCCAACTGCAAGGTTGAATCGTTCGTTTACTTCATATCTAGCTACTCCTTTGGGTGGATGGGCGGCGGTGCGCAAGGTACTATCGCATGCCTCCAGAACTCTTGAGAAAATGTCACGGATATGGCAAGTCGTATCATCTGAGACACTTACCTCTTCAGCTCTACGTCTTGATACGGCTGCCAGTGTTGTATCAAGTCTCGGGAGAGTCGCCGGCACAGACTGATGAGCATCACAGCCTGGTGGTAGTAATCTCTCCCATTCTCAGATTGGCCATCTACAGCTGCGTCAACACGCATCGGGTTGTACGTTCCCAAACGAAAAGCGAATAAGAAGAGAAGCAAGAATGACCTGCTCGAGACTGTTAACAACCCTTTCCAACGCAACGCAAAACACACGTGTATGAGCACGACTCCTATGACGTAAGCGATACCAATCTCCTGAGTCCTGAGCCGGCTTTCGTCCAGCCAGCGTCATCGTGCATAGGAACCATTAATTTCCCAATTCTGAATCCCGAAATTGACGATACCCACTTGCACCTCCAGTGTCCGACTCGTTTCTCACGACTATTCCATTCCCCATTCACAGCCCTGATCTACCAGCAGTGGGCAAGAGTGACCTCAGGAAGCGAAAACGCAGAGGATTGGTGCGACCGTACTGTGGAGGTACTGGAGTAGCCTTGGATGGACTTCCTGCAACAAACTGGTATGATCTCACCACACACAAATTCTGTGTACTCCAATGCGATCATCAGCTGATCGAGAAGATATCGAGTCATGATTCCACCTACCTCTGCATAGTACTCCCTCCTTCTGACCTGGCATATTCAGGAAGGCTCGGTACCACAACACGGAAAGATGGGTGGTCCCGCCGACGCTTTGATCAACAGCGGGTAATATCCTTTTCGCCTCTAGGAAGCTTCCTGGCCCTGTGGGGCAGTTGTCACGAGGAATTACAGACGATAGAAGGGGAGGATCAAACGACGACATACAACAACAGCGGGATGGCGCATTCACAGAGCTTCTCTGATGCACATGATGTACACTCAGTTCACCAAATTCCTCTACCCCAACAGGACACGTGAACATGTGGGGTTCGTTCAGCTTATGCTCATGAGCGCGCCAGTCATACCCATTTCTCCACCTTTCAGCCAGCTGTTTGATGTCCACGGGAGGGGCACCATAATCCCGGTCTGCGCTGTCAACTTCGTGTGGGAGGCGGGTGTCGTCAAGGTTACGCTTGAGCAGGGAGAGTGCCTCCTCTGGGATGGAGATATAAAGGGGCTTCTCACTCAAAATAAATCCTGGGGGTTTGGGGAATGCTCAGGAGCAAGATTTTCCATTAGTTGTGATGTGGGGGGTGCAGCAGGGCGGACAAGAACTGCTCAATTGACTGGATTTTCTGCTTCGGTCACGTGTCACTGCCCTTGGTTGGTCTGTGTCGCGCTTACTGCCTTGACCTTGACCAAACTGGCACCGTAAGTGTTGGAGCAGGGGCAGCATCTCATCAGGTGAGGGATACGGCGACGAACTAGACTCGTTATGGAAACGTCCATTCAAGATACTCGTCGTTGGATCCGGTTACGTTACAAACGGCGAGGGAGAGACGAATACGAAGAGGAAGGACTCATGACAATCACTCTTCCACCTGGCCGTTGATTGACATTAAACCTCGCTGGGACTTTTCTAACACTATTCGTCTCTGTTCCTCGTTCTGGCTCGTGCGAGTGTTTCACTACGATTGCAACTGAACCCGAAAGCGCTGAACTGTCATTCCAAAAAAATAGAAATGACGCGTATTCGGATTTGGCAATTATATTTACGTCAAGCCATGAATTAGATCTTGATAAGTACCACGCTGCGCAATCACTTCCCTTTATGTATTCTCACCTCGGTGCTTTACGCGGAAATGCAAGTCGCGGAAGCCCACCACTGGCACGCGATCCGGTAACCACCCACAGATCTGAACCCGGTACCTCTCCCGCCCGCTTTTTCCAGTGTGTACATCAGATTGTCAGGACCACTCGCCTGATTTGTTTCCAAACGGTAAGCAGCGCAGAAAGCACTCCACAACCTAACTTAATTGTAAGATACATATATTTCGGACCTGGATCAGGTACTGCCGGCGTTGGGTTCCATTACAGCTGTCTACGAGCCCATACATAGTCCATATCGCACAAATGCAGGGCAAACGAAGAGCATCCCTCCCACCTTACTCTGCCTCTCATCATGAGTGCTCACCACGCCGCCAGCTCGTCCACGCCGCCCCAAGAGTCGACGTCCACTCCCCCCCCACATTCGGTGTCCACTCCGATCGGGGCGGCGCAAACCATGCTCTCTTTCCTGGGACAGGCCGCCACTGCGCGCGAGAATCCAAACATGACCACGACCACGGCCGTCCTGGGCGCCGCCGACGCCGTGCTATCTCGGCTAGCTTTGCCTTCCAGTTCCAGCGGTAGTAGCAGTGCCGCGCACGCTACTACTGTCTCTCATGCCCCCCCGCCGGCTATCAAGCCTGTTCCGGAGGAAGTAGTATCACGGAGGCACTCACCAGAGTCGTCGCATCAGGCTGCTGCACCTGCGTCCCCACTTGCGGAGGTCCCACAACGCGTCTCGGACCCGTCGACGATGGTTCAGACCGTTCCGGGTCCGACCTCCGTCTCGTCTCACGGCGGCGGCAGTGGTGGCGGCGGACGCGCGATCACACCACCGCGTGGAGCCGCCGTGCGCGTCACGCGTTCGTCGTATCCGGCGCTACCTGAAACCCTCCCCCCGCCGCGTCCAGTTCACGTGTCCCACGGCGGAGCAGCCTACCGTCGTCGCTCGACTGGCCCTTACCCTGACAGCGAAACGGCCTGGAACCAGCAAGACGATGGAGACATGGTGCGTGTTTCCTGATGACTACCGCTTATAGTATGCCCTCATGGCCAGCTAACTCTTTTGCCACGTGCGCGTCTTTTTCAGTACCGCGAAAAGAACGTCCATCAGCGCTTACATAAGACCATCGAAGCGGCAGAAAATGAGCTGGCCAAGTCGACGAAGAGAGGTAACGTTCAGTGTCGGTACGGTAGAGCCTTCTTATTGATTCGCAAGCATGCATTGTATAGCACTTCAGACTGGATGGATGCAAAATATCGCCCTCACTCTACAAGTCCTGCTTGGGGCGCTTACAACTGCCCTCGGTGCAGCACTGGGCGGTAAAAAGGCGCGTAGTATCCAACTCGCACCACACCATAACTCGCCTAACATCGATGCCAGACGTCCGTGGCGATCTCAATCCTCGGCGGGGCGTCGACACTCGTGGCGTCGTACATGGCGCGCACGAAGGGCTCGAACGAGCCACAACTGTCGCTCATCCGCTCTCAGGCCCTCGATCAGTTCCTGCGCGAGGTCAATGCGTTTGTGTTGGACCACGGACACGAGGTCGGAAACAAGTGGGACGACAAGATCAATGGCTTCCGCTTTGGTCTCGAGAGGCTGCTTGGGAATGCTCCCGGAAGCATCACGGTCAACGCAGACGGCGGTCCCGGGGGCACCAACACCAACTCTTATGGTCAAGAAAAGGGATTCGGTGTGGATCCTAGCGCAGGGTTTAATGGTAATGGGTGAGTGGGGCGTGGTTCGTTTTCTGATGAAAATAATCAACTTGTTGCAGGAAATATCCTGTGGGCGGGGCGAGTAATAAGCCACTGCCAGGGATCGCTGGCATGGTATAGCGTCGTGATTATGTTTTGTGTTTGATTTACGTGTTTGTTCTGTCCAGACCACCTTGCTTTTTGTAATGTTCTTTTGCACAACACCCTATGTCCGTTTTACCTAGTGTCACGTACACCCCACCCCATCGATGATGCCCCCACTATTCTCACATCGCTACCAGCGATCCCTACGCTGTATTTCAGGACCGAGCTTGATACGAGTAATACCTCTATGATATTAACATGATACAGCATCCCGCGTGAAACGTTTTACCTCTCGTGTCGTCGACGTGGGGAACTTGACATCATACAAAGACCAATGAACGGTGGGAGGCCAACTGGGAAGCGCTTCGTGACCTTTGCCATTCAGGGTAACAGGAACTTGTCTTCTTCCGAATGTCAGCCAGCATGGAACCCTCACCGTCCGCAATGATTACGTCCACAACTTGAGGTTCAAGGTTCAATGAATGACGCCCAAGCGGTCGCATCTCGGGCGTCGCATACAATTGTCGAAATATTGACTCCGAGTCATTCTTGACTTCCAAATTCGGAAAAGTGGAGCGTTGACCTGCCAAAGAACTGTCAGTTGTCTTGTCAATAATGCGTTTAGAAGAATCATTTAACGGACACATTCCCCCTGGCATGACAACGAGATTATGAGATCGCTTTTATCTCATCTCGGAGCGCTTTCAAGGTTAGGCCACGCGTCGCCATAAGCGCGCATACAAACTCACCAGCACATGACTCAAACGTCTGCGGGTTGGGTAATGCATACAGTTATTTGAAGAGGCGGAAAGGTCGAGTTTTAGTAGTGAGAAGCTGGCCGTTAAAGATTTTCGGTCGGGGGTGTCTTGTGCCGAGTTGTGTATCACTTTCAAGTTCAGGTGTCCCTCTCACACTTCTCTCACGCGGAGGAGGGCGTGGGAATTTTACTCTCACTCAACTCCGAGTCACATCACGTCTTCACTCCGTCGCCTTCTCTTTGTCTATAACCAAAACCGTACCATATATATCAGGGAGAGAGAAATGAAAGATGAAATCTTCGGATCCCCTCGACGAGTTGAGCACTTCCAAACCTGTCAACATATATTGGACTATTAGGATCGGAAGCACCATTTATATTGAAGTTCCTTTCGGGGACGGGGACTGGAACTGGATGCACTTATACCTATTGATTGTATTGTACTTCCAGTGCCCTACAAACGACACTGTAGATCCAAGTCCGTCATTTCGGATCTTCTCACACCGGCAACCGGCTAACTGAACTCACTCAAGTGCTCGGTGACTCGCAGCCTGAGGTTGTTAGCTGCTTTGGGTTCCCTCAGACTCTCGGCCGAGACTTTTCATGATCACGTCACTTTTCTTCATCTCCGCGACAAACAATGCAGCAAGTAAGACTACTTTGGGGTTGGTCCGACGTTCAAGTTGACTTTCCGGGCGTTTGATTGGCGCCGCGCCGCTGTCATGGGACACCACTACAGTGGCCTACCGCTGCCGCAGCTCTCGGATCTCCCGTTCCTCTCGCATGAGATAATGCCGACAATGTGAGAGAATCCGAAGTGGGGATGTACGTGAGCGCCGCGCGCGGGGACGGCGACAAGACGGTGCCATGGTTCGAGCTGTAGTTCAGGCCTTTCTCGCTTGTTGGTGTTGCTGTTACAAAGGTCTGCGAAATCTACCTCTGCCTCAGGCTGCCATTCAGCTGACATCCACTGAGTTATCGTTAGTTCGTGCTCAGGGCACCGCGGGGTCTACAATAATAGCACACTTGTCCCTGTGGCTTGAATACAGGGCCTCTCGGGGCGAACCAAGGTTTGTCTCGGAGAATACTTTAAGCGACGTTCAGAGAAATCAGACGTTGCCTTTTCCATCTTGATATTCAAATCAGTTGGGTTCAAAGACAGATAAATGCGCCCCTCAAGACAAAATGAGTAGATCTATGATGGCACCGTAGGATGCAGCCTGCTTTGTGGTTCTTCGGAATTGTGGCGGAATGGAAGCCGTGGCGGAACTGTGGCGGAACTGCAGCCCTTCTTCTCATCCTGGTCCCTAAAAGCAAGCACAGGGAACGCCCCGCGCGCCATGACGGTGGTGATTCTCGGCCACTTGTCTACCGCCTTGAATGACAAACCCCAAGTGGCAACTGACGGAAAGCCATCTCCAGGTCCGCCACAAAGTCTCAAGTGTCTCGGGATACGTAGACTATCCCCTGTTGTCTTTCTGATCCCATGATAATGTTTTTCCCACCGCCATATGATGATTTCTCACCTCCTTCTGGTCTTCCGAGCACATTCCGGAGAGACAGTTAGAGGATCTTCAATAAGAGAACTTGGCGCCATTCCCTGTGCGACGCGGAACTCGCTTAAATTACCTGTGTGTTCAACAATGACGTCCCGCCGTCTCCGCGAACGAACAATCACAACATTAAGCGACCTGAAACGATAGGCGTTAGGGACGCGGAGAGTGCTGTCCACCTGAGACCGGGATTGGGCCAAAGCGTTTCCGCATCAAATCCGCGGAACAACACCCTGGATACCGTTCTCAGGTGCCAGAAGCTGACTTTGGAGGGTTGGATGAGGAGCCACACGAGACTTCTCACGCCGTCCGGGTCGCAAGAGCCTACGAGAAAAGTGAGAGAGGGGGAAGGGCCAGGGGGGTAAATAAAACAGAAAGTAAAGAGCAAAGAGGGTTGACTGACGTCACCATATCCATCGCCAGCGAAACAAATTACTAGCAGAGACAAGATAAGCATGCCACCACGACCAGGGCTCGAGATGACTGTGGGGCTGCTGGGAGCTCTGATGTTGGAATTTAGCGGTTCCCTTGGTTGGTGCGAGAGTGGGAACGCTGTAAAATGGGGGCTACGCTACGGATATGGTAGGAGGTCACGTGCCAGCGTTTGCCACGACAACCAACGGCGGCCTGCCACTGCATCAGCAAAAGTGCAAAAAGTATGTATTAGGCTTGCAAGGCCATGTAAGGGCTGGCTCACTTGAAAGGTTCTTCCGAATCGCGGACTGCCTTAGATA
>Ga0209488_10003659_pt1 | contig 12274 bp, 13 predicted proteins | sample Rivendell_Oct201_8_FD_188349 | JGI IMG/M metagenome (GOLD analysis project Ga0209488, IMG submission 188349) | Vadose zone soil microbial communities from the Eel River Critical Zone Observatory, Northern California, USA -... | ecosystem: Environmental > Terrestrial > Soil > Vadose zone >...
GGACTATCCCAAGCCCGGGATCATATTCCGCGATATCACCACGCTTCTGGGCAATCCGCGCGCGTTCCGCCGCGCGGTGGATGGGCTGGTGCAGCCATATGCCGGGGTGCGCATCGACAAGGTCGCGGGCATCGAAGCGCGCGGCTTTATTCTGGGCGGCGCCGTGGCGCATCAGCTTTCCGTCGGTTTCGTGCCGGTGCGCAAGAAAGGAAAGCTGCCGTGGAAGACCATGGGCGAGGATTACGAGCTGGAATACGGGATCGACCGTGTCGAGATTCACGAAGACGCGGTTCGCAAAGGCGAGAACGTCATCGTGGTCGATGATCTGATTGCCACGGGCGGTACGGCCTTTGCGGCCATCAAGCTGCTCGAACGTGCCGGCAGCAAAGTAGTGGGCTGCTGCTTCGTGATCGACCTTCCCGATCTTGGCGGCGCCGACAGAATCCGCGCGCTGGGCAAGGAAGTAACGACGTTGGTGACATTCGGGGGCCATTGAACGATGCAGCTTTTTTGCTCGCCCAATTCGCCGTACGCGCGCAAGGCACGCATCATCATCCATGAGCTCGATCTCACATCGCGCGTAGAGGAGACGATCGTCAGTCTTCCCGCCGATGCAAAGCTGCGTGCCGTCAACCCGCTCGGGAAAATTCCGGCGCTTCTGCTGGACGACGGCTCGGTGATCTATGATTCGGCGGTGATCTGCGAATATCTGGACGATCTGAAGCAGGGCAAATTCTTCCCGCGCGCGAGCCTGTTCCGCGAGGCGCAGGGGCGCTGGCGAGCGCTGACGCTGCAGGCGCTGGGCGACGGGCTTGCCGATGCGGTGGTGCGCCGCAATCAGGAGATGCGGCTGCCCGAAGACAAGCGTTCCGGCGACGTGATCGCGCGTCAGACCGCGGCGATCGAGGCAGCCTTCGCGGTCGCCGACCGCGCCGCCCCTAAATTTCCAGCCGAACCCACCATCGGCGAAATCGCTGTGGCCTGCGCCATCGGCTATCTCGATCTGCGCGCGCCCCATGACGGATGGCGCGACCGCTACAAACAGCTTGCGCGCTGGCTGGACATATTTTCACAGCGCCCTTCGGCGCAAGCCACCAAACCGCCGCCGGCATGAAGATACAGGGCAAGCCTTACCGCACCATCTGGCCGACGACCGACGGCGTGGCTGTGGAGGTGATCGACCAGACCAAGCTGCCGCATCGCTTCGAGACCCGGCGGATTTCCACCGTGGCGGAGGCTGCCCACGCCATCCGCGCCATGATCGTGCGCGGCGCGCCCTTGATCGGGGCGACCGCGGCCTATGGATTGGCGCTGGCGCTGCGCGACGATCCCTCCGATGAGGGACTCGACAAAGCCCATGATGAGCTCATCGCCACGCGTCCGACGGCGGTCAATTTGCGCTGGGCGCTGAAGCGCATCTGCGACGCCGTGCGAAACCGTCCGCGCGGCGACCGTGCCGAAGCGGCGTGGCGTGAAGCGGCGGCGATCTGTGATGAGGATGTGGAGATTTGCCGCAGCATTGGCGAGCATGGCTTGAAGCTTCTGCGGGAAATCGCCAAGGGGAAATCCGGCGAACCGGTGAATATCCTCACCCATTGCAATGCCGGCTGGCTTGCCTGCGTCGATTGGGGAACGGCGCTGGCGCCGCTCTACATGGCGCATGACCAAGGCCTCCCTCTTCATGTCTGGGTCGACGAAACGCGCCCGCGCAATCAGGGCGCGTCATTGACGGCCTTCGAACTGGGCTCCCACGGCGTGCCCCACGCCGTGATCGCCGACAATGCCGGCGGTCATCTGATGCAGGCGGGGAAGGTGGATCTGGCGATTGTGGGAACCGATCGGGTCACGCGGAACGGCGATGTCGCCAACAAGATCGGGACCTATCTGAAGGCGCTTGCCGCGACGGACAATGGGGTACCGTTCTATGTCGCGCTGCCCTCGACCACCATCGATTGGACGCTCGCGAGCGGCGACCTGATACCGATTGAAGAACGCTCGGCGAGTGAAGTCACGCATATGACCGGGCGGCTTCCCGACGGCAGCATCGCTACGGTCGAGGTCACGCCTCTTGGCTCGGCCGCCGCCAATCCCGGCTTCGATGTGACGCCCGCCCGGCTCGTCACCGGCTTCATCACAGAGCGCGGTATTTGCGCGGCGAACGAAGCGGGCTTGCGCTCTCTCTTCCCATCGGTGAAATCCTAAAAAAATTCCATGCGTTGATTCCCCCAGCCGTGCTATCTCCCAAGGCGATGAAGATCAGCCCCCTCATGTTGCGGCAGCTCCGAGCGCTGGGGCCGCTTGCCTGCGGATTGATGATCGCGGCAATAGCTGCGAGCCCGAGCACCGGCGCGCCTTCCGATGCTGCACAAAGCACTTCTTCGCCAACGAATTTCGTCGATCTGTCGGCGCAGGGAAACGCAACGCCCAAATCCGCCGTGCCGGATCAAAACACCGGCACCGCCGCCACCATGTTTATCGATCTGACCACCGGGGCTGCGCCGGTTGCTATGCCGGATCGCGTCCTTCATACCAAGACGCCGCGCATGAGGATCGTCGATCTCGCAAATGGGGCTTCCGCCCCTCCGGTGAACGAAGCGGATCTAGAGGCGGAAGCGCCCGCTCCGGAAACCACCGTCATCACCATCACGGCGGACCGGATCAACGACCCCTATGAAGAGACCAACCGGGGTCGCTTCCGAACCCATGTCGGTCTGCACCATTATGTCATCGATCCGGTCGAGCGCGCTTATATCTACATTGTTCCCGAACCGGCCCGTGTAGGCGTGCACAATTTCCTCACCAATCTCGACACACCGACTGTCTTGGCCAATGACGTCCTGCAAGGGAAAGTGGACCGGGCGGGCAATACGCTGTCGCGTTTCGTCATCAATTCCACACTGGGCATCTTCGGCATTTTCGATTTTGCGGGCAAGGCCGGCATTCCCTATCGCGACGACGACTTTGGCGCCACCCTCGCGACTTACGGCGTGGGCGACTATCCCTATTTGCTGATTCCGGTGATCGGGCCGAGCAATCCGCGCGATCTGTCCGGCAAGGTCGTTGATCTATTCCTGGATCCGTTTCGCTTCGTCACGCTTCCCGGTGGGATCATCACCTCGATCGGCCGTGGCGGGGTGCACGAAGTGGACAAGCGTACGGACGAAGTGGGCGAACTCGATGAACTCGCTCGCTCCGCTCCCGATCCTTATGCCGCCGAGCGCAGCATGGCCCTGGAGAAACGCCGGGTGGAAATCGAGGGCAACTCCGTGCCGAGAGTGCCACCGGGATCTGTCGCAATTCGAGCGCGATAAAAGACCTTCGCACGCTCCATCCGGCGGGCTAAAAGCATCGCTTCGAGCTTCGACGGAGCGGTGCGAGGAAGCCTATGAAATCCCGGTGGTCTGAAGCAGACGCCAATGCCGCCATCGCCCATTATGGCGAGAAGGGGATCGCGCCCGATCTGGCGCTTCGGGTCTACACGACGAGACTCTTGGGACGCGATCCGGCGCTGGTTCTCCATGGCGGCGGCAACACCAGCGTCAAGACGCAAGCCAAGGATCTGCTCGGCGAGGCGGTCGATGTGATTTGCGTCAAAGGTTCGGGTTGGGACATGGGCGATATCGAGCCGCCCGGCCTGCCCGCGGTCAAGATCGCGCCGCTGCGACGCTTGCGCGCTCTGCCGCGACTTTCCGACGAAGACATGGTCAATTTCCAGCGCATCCATCTGCTGGATTCGGCGGCTCCCAACCCTTCCGTCGAGACGCTGCTGCACGCCTTCCTGCCGCACAAATTCGTCGACCACACACATTCGACCGCGGTGCTTGCACTGACCGATCAGCCCGACGGTGAGGGAATCGCGCGCGAGACCTTCGGCAGCCGCATGGCTTACGTTCCCTACACCATCCCCGGTTTCGCGTTGGCCAAGAGCGTCGCCGACATTTATGACGCAAATCGCAACGTGCAGGGCTTGATCCTGCTGCGCCACGGCATCTTCACCTTCGCCGAAGACGCCCGATCCGCCTATGAATTGATGATCGAGATGGTCACGCTTGCGGAAGAACGCCTCAAGCGCGGCAAGAAATCGATCACGCCCGCGAAGCTGCCGCCCAAACTCGCCGCGGTCGAAGAGATCGCGCCCATTCTGCGCGGCGCCGTCGCGCTCGAAAACAACCCGAAGGACGGCACCGCAAAACGTCAGATCCTGTGCTTTCGCAGCGGCGCAAAGATATTGGGTTACGTCAATGGCGCCGAGCTTGCGCGCTATTCGCAAGTCGGCGTTGCGACGCCCGATCACACGATTCGCACCAAGAATTGGCCGCTCGTCGTGCCGGCACCTGAAGCGGAGAGACTGGACGCGTGGGCCGCTTCAGTGCGTCAAGCCGTGGACGGTTTTGTCGCGCGCTACCATGCCTATTTCGCGCGCAACAATCAGCGCGTAAACGGCGTCAAGAAAGAGCTCGATCCTTACCCACGGGTGATTCTGGTGCCCGGCATTGGCCTATTCGGACTCGGCGCTTCGGCGAAGGATGCCGCCATTGCCGCCGATATTGCCGAGAACACCATCGAGGTGGTGAGCGCGGCCGAAGCCATGAGCCGCTACGAATCGATTCCGGAGGAAGACCAGTTCGACGTCGAATATTGGTCATTGGAACAGGCCAAGCTTGGCAAGGCCGCGGAAAAGCCGCTGGCGCGCCAGGTCGCGCTGATCACGGGCGGCGGTTCGGGAATCGGCGCCGCGACGGCCAAAGCGATGGCCAAGCAGGGCGCGGAGGTGGCCATTCTCGACCGCGACGAAGCGGCCGCGAAAGCGATCGCCAAACAGATCGGCGGCGCCGCGTTCGGCCTCGGCTGTGATGTCACGGATGCGCCGGCGGTGCGCCGCGCCTTCGCCGCGGTTGCGGAAAAATTTGGCGGAGTCGACATCGTGGTCTCCAACGCAGGCGCCGCCTGGCAGGGCCGCATCGGCGATGTCGACGACGAATTGTTGCGCCGATCCTTCGAGCTGAATTTCTTCGCGCATCAGAGCGTCGCGCAGAATGCCGTGCGCATCATGAAGGCGCAGGGCACGGGCGGGTGTCTGTTGTTCAACACCTCCAAACAGGCGGTGAATCCGGGGAAGGATTTCGGACCCTATGGACTGCCCAAGGCCGCGACCTTGTTCCTGGTCAAGCAATATGCGCTCGATCACGGCAAGGACGGCATTCGCGCCAATGCGGTGAACGCCGACCGCATCCGCACCGGTCTATTGACGGACGACATGGTGGCGGCGCGCGCCAAGGCCCGCGGGTTATCCGAGGCCGATTATATGAGCGGCAATTTGCTGGGCCGCGAAGTCACTGCGGATGATGTGGCCGAGGCCTTTGTGTTCCTGGCGCTGGCGAAAAAGACCACTGCGGCCACGATCACCGTCGATGGCGGCAATATCGAGGCGAGCTTGCGGTAGAGCAATTTCCGGCGGTCAACCATTTGCAAGAGATTCAAACGTGGAACAAGAAATCGAAGTCGAAACAAAATCGCCCACCAGTAAACGCATCGGCATCGTCATCGCCATCATGGCGGGCGCGCTCGCCTTTACCGAGATGGCGGCTCGTAATGCCGACACCGACGTCGTGCGCGAGACGATCGAGGCTTCGGACACATGGGCCTTCTTTCAGGCCAAGTCGATCCGTGCGGCGATGCTGCGCGCCGACGCGCGCGCTTTGCAGCTGGAAACGGCGGGCAGGCCAGGAGCGGACGAAACGCAGGTCGCCAGCACCATCGCCGATTGGCAGGCCACTGCCGCTCGCGAGGATTCCGAGCCCTCGACGGGCGAGGGGCGCAAGGAACTCGCGGCCAAGGCCCAGGGAATCGAAAAGCACCGCGACGAGCGCAACGCGGCCAAGGAAACCTATGAATTCGGCAGCGGCGCGCTCGAGCTCGGGATTCTGCTCGCGTCGTCCGCCATCGTGACCGGCCTCTTGCCGCTCGCCTTTATCGGCGGCGCTTTCGGGATCGTCGGCTCGGCGCTGGCCCTGCTGGGCTGGTTTGCGCCGCATTTCATTGGCGGCTGATCAGGTCCGTTGCTGGCGAATTCCGATCTCCCTTAACGCGCCGCTGTCGCAGTCCGATGGGCCTTGAGGAAGTTGCGCGCCCGGGTGATCGTCCGGGCCTTCAGTTCCGGGGGCTTATTCCAGGGGTAGACATTCACCTCCGCATTCGGCGCCAGCGAGGCGACGTCGACGGACGTCTGATAGGCGTGCGCATCGGTGTCGTCGGGGAGCACCAGCATCGGGGTCTGGCAGGAGCGTACGAAGTCGCGCGACACGCTGTACACGAAGTCGGCCCGGACGCGATAAAGGTTGTGCAGATATTTCTCGATGGTTTCCATCGACACATTGGGCTGCCGCTTGCGGAATTCGGGCGCCCAGACATCCCGGCCGGAATCGTACATCACGTCCGGGTTCTCCGGCCGGTGGCCGATCGGCTGGCTCAGCACGGCCGCGACGACGCGGTCCGGGGCCCGCTCCATCAGCTTCAGCGCAAACGAGCCGCCGATGCAATTGCCGAAGAAGACGAACTGGCGGATGCCGAGGTGGTCCATCAGGCCCAATTGATCGTCGGCGAAAGCGTCCCACGGATTGTCGACCGGCATCGGGCCCGTGGATTCGCCGCCCGTCGCGTTGCGCTGATCCATGGTGATGCAGCGGAAGTCGGTCTTGAAGACCTCCATCGCATTGATGACCGCGGTCGGCCAACCGCCCATCCGTGAGTTCAGGCCGCCGCCCGGGGTGCAGAGCAGCGGAAAGCCGGAGCCGGCCTCCTGATAGCGGATGCGGACATTGCCTTTCTCATAGAAGGAGCCGGCGGCGCCTCCCGGCCCGGCCTGCTGAGCAAACACGCGCGGCGCAGCGGCCACCGCCGTTGCGGCGGCGCCCATTGCGAGGATGTCGCGTCGAATCGGATCCATAATCGGCGTCCTCCCTGGTCACGGTCATCGCTGGCCACGTGGCTTCTCGAGATGGCGAAGTGAACCGAAGCCGCCCGAGGTCTCCAGGATGATCCGGGTGCGCAGCTTTTGTAGCACAGCTTCTCATGCTGCCGAAGACCGGGCCGCCCGCTTTGTCCCCGAAATCGGCACTACCGGGAACGGGGTCATGTTGGACCCAAAGCGGACATGAGCTCTGATAGGGGAAATTACGTATTGAGCAGAGCGCGGCAACTGCAAGAAGATCGACGTGCCGAGAATGAAGAAACTGGAGACGGCCGATGGCATATAGCGCCCTTGGATACGAGACGCGCGCAGAGGAGTGCGTCCGATTAGCCAACCTGACCACAGATGAAATGATCCAGCTGCAGTTGTTGACGCTGAGACAGACTTATCTCAAGACCGCAGGGAGGCTCCGCAGCTTGTCCGGCGTAGAGTCGCAACACTAGGTTCCGGCTGCCGTCTGCATGCGCCCTGCCACGGAGCAGCGCTTGTCCTATCGGCAATACCCGGCATTTCGCCATCAGGGCCGTACATTACCGTCAGCGCGCCCTGACGTGGCTGGCCTGCGCGCCATCAGCACCTGGTTGATGAAACTGTAGACCAGCGTCCCGTCCTGATCGAAGGCTTCGTTCTTGCCTTCGAGCAAGCCGTATTGCGGCAGCGACGGCCAGTCGAGCTTCGCGAACGGCTCGTTGGTATAGGTGACGATCATCCCGGGCCGCACCGGCTTCGGCCAGCGGATTTCGCGCACACCCGGCGAGACAAAGTTCGCCTGCGTGGCTTCTTCGCCTTCGGCAATGCGGCCATGACGATAGGCGATCACAAGCTTCATCCATACCGACGAGGTGTGCCAGCCGCTCGCGATCAACCCGCCATAGGGCGAACGCGCGGCCGCGTCCTTATCGACATGAAAGGGCTGCGGGTCATATTTCCTGGCGAACGCGATGATGTTCTCCTCGGTGAAAGCGTAGGAGCCGAGGGTGATTTTGTTGCCGAGCGGAATTTCCTCGAACCACATCGCTAAACCCTCATGCTGAACCCGCCGAGGCGCGGCGGCGGAACATCACCGAGCAGGTGAACATCATCACGCGCTCGTCCTCGCCGGTTTCCTTGGCCCGCCACATGCTGAAGCGGAAGCGCACGAATCCCCGTTCGGGGCGCGAGGAGTCGCGTCTATCCAGCACCTCGCCATCAAGGCGCACTTTATCGCCCGCCCGCACGGGCCTGCGCCATTGCACCTCATCGACACCGGGCGCTCCCAGGCTGGTCGAGCGGTTGAACAACCCGTCCACCATCATGCGCATCGCCAGCGCGCAAAGATACCAGCCGCTGGCCGCCAAGCCTCCCAACAAATCCTTGGCCGCATCGGGATCGAGATGCTGGGGTTGGGGATCGAAGTCGCGCGCGTAGTCGATCATTTCCTCCGGCGTGAGGGTGTGTGTCCCCAGCGCGAAAATCTGCCCGGCGCGAAAATCTTCAAAATGCAGAAGGTCCGTCATACGGGCGCCTTACCTCCTCACGTTGGGGGAGGTCAAGAAAAGCGCTCGGATTTGTTTCTGCAAATAAGCCATCTATCCCTTGGTCACACATTGAAGCGGAAATGCAGGACGTCGCCGTCCCGCACCACATATTCCTTGCCTTCGAGGCGGAACTTGCCCGCCTCGCGCGCGCCCGCCTCGCCGTTGAAAGCGACATAGTCGTCATAGGCGATGGTCTCGGCGCGGATGAAGCCCTTCTCGAAATCGGAGTGGATGACGCTGGCCGCGCGCGGCGCCCGCGCGCCTTTCTCCACCGTCCAAGCGCGCGCTTCCTTGGGTCCGGCGGTGAAAAACGTGATCAGACCGAGGAGATCGTAGCCCGCGCGGATAAGCCGATTGAGACCGGGTTCGGCGAGCCCGAGACCCTCGAGATATTCGTTGCGGTCCCCCGGCGGCAATTGCGTGAGCTCTTCCTCGATACGCGCGGAAATCGCAACGGCCCCGGCCCCTTGTGTTTTGGCCATCGCGGTGACGCGCTCAGATTGCACATTGCCGTTTGCGGCCGAGGATTCATCGACATTGCAGACATAGAGCACCGGCTTTTGCGTCAAGAGGCCGAGTTGACGGTAAGGCTCAAATTCCTCCGGCGTCAGCACGGCCTGTCGCGCCGGTTTTCCTTCCCGCAACAGGTCCAGCGCCTTCATCATCAGCCCGTATAAAGCCGCGGCCTCCTTGTCGCCGGTCTTTGCCCGCTTCTCCAATGGCGTGATGCGCCGTTCGAGACTTTCGAGATCGGCGAGCATCAACTCGGTATCGACAATCTCGGCGTCGGAAACCGGATCGATGCGCTCTTCGACATGGGTGACATCGCCGCCCTCGAAACAGCGCAAGACATGCACGATCGCATCGGATTCGCGGATATTGGCGAGGAACTGGTTACCCAGGCCCTCGCCTTTGGAAGCGCCGCGCACCAATCCGGCGATATCGACGAAGGTGATGCGGGTGGGCACGATCTTGGCCGATTTGGCAATGACGGCGAGTTTGTCCAGGCGCGCATCGGGCACCGCGACGTCGCCGATATTGGGCTGCACGGTGCTGAACATGTAATTCGCCGACTCCGCCGAGACGGTCTGCGTCATGGCATTGAACAGGGTCGACTTCCCGATATTGGGCAAGCCGACAATGCCGCATTTAAATCCCATCTTGATCTTTCTTTTCCGGCTTTTCCGGCTTTTCCGGCGGTGGTTTTTTGGGCGGCGGGTTCAGTGTCACCGCGACCTTGTTCATGAATCCCGCATCATCGTCCCTGGCCAGAAACGGCGCCGCCTTTGCGATGGCTGAGAGCAGGGGCACCAACCACTCCTCATCGGCACCTGAGAAATTCTGCAGCACATGGCCATGCACGCGTTCCTTCTCGCCGGGATGCCCAACCCCGATGCGCACGCGGCGATAGGCCGGTCCAAGGACGGAGGTGATGGATCTGAGGCCATTATGTCCAGCGTCCCCGCCGCCCGCCTTCGTCCTGAGTTTCGCTGCCGCCAGATCGATCTCGTCATGCATGACCACGATCGATTCGGGCGGCAGCTTGAAGAAGCGCGCCGCAGCGCCCACCGACCGGCCGCTCTCATTCATGTAGGTCGCCGGCTTCAGCAGAAAGGTCTTGCGCCGGGCGAGGGTTCCTTCTGAGACGACCCCTTCGAAGCGCCTGCGCCATGGCCCGAACTCGTAGCTCTCATGAATGACATCCACGGCCATGAAGCCGACATTGTGCCGGTTGCGCGCATAAGACTGGCCGGGATTGCCTAGCCCGGCGATCAGAAGGGGAACCTCGCTCATAAGGAAAATGAGATATCAGAACTCAGAAATCGGAAGGCGGAAAAGATCGCGTCCGGCTGCCGAATTCCAAGGTCCGATTACTTTTTCTCCGGGCCCTTGCCTGCGCCAGCGGGAGCCTTGCCCCCGGCAGCGGCCGGGGCCTTGCCCGCGGCAGCGGCGGGACCCTTGCCGCCAGGGGCAGCGGCGGCGCCCGGTGCGGGAGCCGCGCCCGGAGCGGCAGCGACCGCACCTTCCTCGCCTTCGACCGGAACCGCACCTTCCACGCCTTCCACAGCGGCGGCCGCGACCGGCGTTTCTTCGATGTAGGTGGTGGGTGGCGCAACCGTCGCGACCGTGAAATCGCGCTCTCTGATCATCGGCTTCACGCCTGGGGGAAGGGTGAAGGCAGAAATGTGCAGCGAGTCGCCGATCTCCAAGCCCGACAGATCACCCTCGATATATTCTGGGATGTCATCCACCGGGCACATCAACGCCACTTCGTGACGGACCACGTTCACGACGCCGCCGAGCTTCAAGCCGGGCGAATTCTCATGGCCGCGGAAACGCACCGGAATGTCCAGCGTAACGCGTCCACCCGGCTTCAGCCGGAGGAAATCGACGTGGACAGGCCGGTCGGTGACCGGATCGAGCTGGATGGCGCGGGGGAGGACCCGGGTCTTCTTGCCGCTCAATTCCAGCATCACAAGCGTCTGCATCAGCGCGCCGGTGCTGTGAAGCCGGCCGAAGGTGCGTTCGTCCACCTGTACGGGTTCGGGGTCGCTCCCGCCGCCATAGATGATGCCGGGGATCAGGCCCGATTTGCGGGTCTGGTAGGAGGCGCCCTTCCCGAGCTTGCTGCGCGGCTCGACCTTGAGTTCCAATGTTTCGCGCATGGCTCGTTCCCTTGTATGCGGCTTAGAGCATTTTCAGGCGAAGTGTGTTCGCGGTTCGCCGTAGAAAATGCGCCAAATCATGATTCTAGAGCGGTTTACGATTCAACTTGATCGAAAACCGCTCTAGGTCTCGGAAAGCGGGGCTTTTAGCGGATGGAGGGGGTGAAGGCAACCGCGGGGGGCAGGTGGCGGGGTGGGGAGGCGCGGAAAGCCAAGCGAACCCGAAGGTGCTAAGCTGGCGGTCTATAAGAGTGGGGAAATAACATGCCGATGATCAATTATCTCGGGGTTTTGGCGGCTGCCGTAGCCGGTTGGCTGGTTGGTGCGGTTTGGTATGGGGTGCTGGGCAAGCAATGGATGGCCGCCCTGGGCTGGACCGAGGCCGATTGCGCCGGACCCGATGGCAAGCGTCACATGCCCGTCGGCCCCATGATCATCGCCTTTGTGGCGCAGCTCGTCATGGCGCTGATGCTGGCAGGGCTGATGGGCCATATGGGCACACCCAGCGTCATGATCGGTGTCATCTCGGGCGCGCTGGTATGGCTCGGCTTTGTCGTCACGACAATTGCCGTGAACAACGCCTTCCAGAAGCGCACTCTGGCGCTGACCGTGATCGATGGCGGCCATTGGCTGGCTGTGCTGGTGCTGCAGGGGGTCGTGCTCGGTCTGTTTGGATGATCGCTGATGTTTTTTCTTCCGTGGTATTTCCATTGAGGTTCTTGCCGGAGGCACATTCGTGAAAACCGCTCTTCTCTTCTTCTCGGTTTTGGGGCTCTCGGCCGATGCGGCGCTGGCGCAAAGCGTGAGTCCACAGGCTTTGCCGGTCGCCGCCGAGATCGCCGCGCCGAAAGATGCACCGTTCCGCGGCACGATCGGTTTGCAAGTCGATGCCACCGACACAGTCCGCCACATCTTCCGCGTTCACGAGACCATTCCCGTCTCCGGCGCCGGGCCGATGATGCTGCTCTATCCACGCTGGATCCCCGGTAATCACGCGCCCACCGGGCGCATCGATCAGGTCGCGGGTCTCTCCATTCGCGCCGGGGGCAAGGTGCTGGAGTGGTCGCGCGATCCCGTCGATGTTTACGCCTTTCGGATCAATGTGCCCTCGGGCCCGGCCG
>Ga0209488_10003660_pt1 | contig 12268 bp, 9 predicted proteins | sample Rivendell_Oct201_8_FD_188349 | JGI IMG/M metagenome (GOLD analysis project Ga0209488, IMG submission 188349) | Vadose zone soil microbial communities from the Eel River Critical Zone Observatory, Northern California, USA -... | ecosystem: Environmental > Terrestrial > Soil > Vadose zone >...
CGTCGCCGGCACTCGACCTCGAGGCGGTGCGCGCGGTGCATCTGCAGCACTACGCGCCGCGTGTGGCGGCGGCGGCGCTGCTCGCCAATGCTGCCGCAACGAGGCAGCGCGAAGCCAGCGTCGCGGCGCAGGTGTGAGCGCTGCCGGGCCGGTGGCCTTCGCCGCGCCTAATGCATGTCGTCGCCGCGCGCGGTCGGACAGTGGTTCGCCAGCACGCAGCGGTCGCAGAACGGCTGGCGGCGGCAGACTTCCTGGCCGTGCCGGCGCAACCGCAGGTACGCGTCGACCCGCGGTTCGACTTCGTCCGGCAGTTCGGCGGCGGCGGCGGTGGTCGCCGAGCGGTAGCTGGCGGCGTAGTTGCTCGCCTCCTTGCCGTAGCCGAGCCGCAGCAGCGTGCGCAGGCCGTTCGACTCGAGCGCCACCGGCGTGGCCTGCCCGGCGAACAGCAGCAGGCGGTCGGCGCCCGGATCGCCGACGCCGGGGAACTGCTTGAGACCCTTCCTGGCCTCCGGCTCCGGCCGCCGCACCAGCTGCCGCGGATCACCGGCCGTGGCGAACTGCTCTGCGCACTCGCGCAGCGCCAGCACGCGATCGTGCGCCATCTTGCCCTTGCCGCAGATCGGCAGCAGCAGTTCGTCGGGCGCCGCGGCGATCGTGCGCGCATCGAGGCCGACGGTCTGCTTGAGCGCGGCGAACGCCTGGTCGCGGCGGCCTTCGTCGGTCAGGTAGACGACGTTGTCCCACAGGATCGCGTGCCACGGATCGCGCGGTGGGCCGGACACGGTGCCGCCCTGCTGGGCTTGCAGGGCGGCGAGCAGCTTCGGCAGCCGGGGCGGGCGGGCCATCGGCGCAGCGTAGCGCCGGGTGCCCGCGGATCACTCGCCGGTGATCTCGAACACGTCGTTGCCGTCGATCACCACGGCCCGGGTCGTGAACGCGAACACCGGCGCCAGGTGCGGGCGCGCGCGCAGCAGCGCGAAGTACTCGTCGGAGAAGGCCACCAGCTTCTGCACCTGCTGCTGCTGGTCCTTCTGGAAGCGTTGGTCGACCCAGGTGCCCTGCACCAGGAAGAACAGCCGGTCGCCGACGCGGCGCTGCATCAGTCCGAGCGAGCCCTGCATCGGCGCCGCGACCTGGCTCTGCTCGCGCAGCACCAGCAGTGCCTGGCTCTGGCCGACCGCGGCGTCGCCGGTCTCCGGCGCTTTTTCTTCGAGCGCGCGCCGGCTGCGGTCGGCGTCGGCCTTGGCCGCGGCGGCGACCTGCGGCGCGTCCGGGGCTGTCGACAGACCGGCCTGGCCGCCGCGCTGCCACTCGGCCTGCAGCCGGCCGAGCCGCTCCGCCGAGCCGAACGTCTGCGCGCCGCCGTCGGCCACGCCGCGGTGCTGCGCCACCAGTTGCATCTCGTCGAGGATCAGGTGCGAGGTGAACGGCGTGACGATGCCGAACTGCTTGCCGAGCCGCACCACTTCGTCGACCAGTTCCTTCTGCTGGCCGTGCATGCGGATCGCGTCGAGCAGCGCTGCCACGCGCCGCTGCGCCCACAACGTCGGCAGCCAGTCGTGTTCCCTGGCGGCGGCGGGGAACGTCGCTTCGAACACGTACTCGATCGTCTTGCCGCCGACATTGCCCTGCAAGCGGATCGCCTTGTTGCCGTCGCCGCGGTAGCGCCCGACCACGACCAGCTGGCTGCTGACGAACAGGTCCGGGCACACCCGCGGCTCGACGTCCATCGTGTCGATGCCGTCGATCCTCACCTGCACGTCGCTCATCACCGGGCCGGCCAGCTTGCGGAACAGGGCGTCGGTCTTGAGCTCGATGTTCTCGGCCGGCAACACGTAGTCGCGGTCGCCGCGGCTCTGCTCGGCCAGCGTGTCGAGCAGGCGGGTGTTGACGTCGGTGCCGACGCCGAACACGAAGATGCGGCCGTGGGCGCCGTTCTGCGCCTTGGCCTGCGCCAGCAGCGTGTCGATGTCGGTGGTGCCGATCGTCGGCAGCCCGTCGGTCAGGAACACCGTGATCGGCACGATGGTGGGGCTGCCGCCGGCCTTCTTGAAGCAGTCGGGGGTCGGGGCGCCGAGTGCGAACCGCAGCGCCTCCTCGATGTTGGTGCCGCCGCGGGCTTCGAGCCCGTCGACCCTGGCCAGCGCGTCCTTGACCTTGTCGGCCGATGCCGGCTGCGGCTCGGCGAAGAACGGCCGCGCCTCGGTGCTGAACGGGATCACGTTGAACCAGTCGGTCGGCTTCAGCGACTGCAGGAAGCTGCGCACCGCGGCGCGCGCCTGCTGGATCTTCTCGCCCTGCATCGAGCCCGAGGTGTCGAGCACGAGGTTGATCGAGCGCACCAGCAGCGGGTTGTCCGGCCACTCGCGCTTCGGCGACAGCAGCATGACGAAGTAGCCATCGGCGCCCTGCTTGTAGGTCAGCACGTGGGCGCCGAAGTCCTGCTCGGCGAGGCCGTAGTGCAGCAGCAGGTCGCCGGCCGGCACCTGGCCCGGCTGCAGCTCGAGCGACACCCTGGCGTGCCGATCGCCGTCACGCACGATGTCGAGACCGGCGAGCGGCGAGAACACGTTCTTGATCGGCGTCTGCGCGCGCAGATCGCCGAGCAGCGAGAAGCGGCACAGGCCGCGGCCCTGCGCGGTCGCCGAGCGCACCGGGAAGCGCCAGGTGGTGATGCCGCCACTGCTCGGCAACACCTCGGAGAAGCGCACCTGCACCTCGACCTTGCCGAGGCGCGGCACCGGGAAGATGCGCGCGCGCAACAGCCCCTGGCCCATGTATTCGAGCAGGCCAGGGTCGCGCCGCTTGCGCACGATCTCCTCGTACACCGCGCGCGCCTTGCTGGCATCGAGCACTTCGCCGGCCTGCTGCCTGCCATCGACGGTCATCGAGAACTTGTCGGCGGTGGCGCCGGGTGGCAGCGGCAGCAGGAACGTCGCCTCCTGTTCGATCGGCGAGAAGTTCTGCAGCGTCTGCTGCACCGTGGTCGCCGCCACGCCATCGACGATCGCCGCGCTCACCTTGGTGGCCGTGACCTCGACCAGCTGGCCGGGCAGCGGATTGCGGGTCATGGAAACATCGACGCCCTGGCAGGGGGCCAGGGCGTCGAGTGCGGCGGTGGCAAGGACAGTCAACAAGATCGTTTGTTTCATGGTGCTCCCGGTTCGGCGAGGGCGCGCGGCAACGCCGTCCGGCGGCGGCGGTTCCGGCGCAAACGGATGCGGCGACCGGCCATGGCCCCGCTTGGATCAGCAGGGCGCCGCGACCTAGTCTATTGCCGTCATGCCGCACGCCATCCGCATCCATGCCTACGGCGGTCCCGAGCAGTTGCACTACGAACCGGTCGGCGACGAGGTGCCGGGCGCGGGCCAGGTGCTGGTGCAGCACACCGCGATCGGCGTCAACTTCATCGACACCTACCACCGCACCGGGCTGTATCCGCTGCCATCCCTGCCGCATGGCCTCGGTGGCGAGGCCGCCGGTGTCGTGCTCGCGATCGGTCCGGACGTCGTCAGTGTCGCCGCTGGCGACCGCGTCGGCTACGCCACAGTGACACCGCCGGGCGCCTACTGCCAGCGTCGCGTCGTCGCCATCGACAAGCTGATCCCGCTGCCGCGATTCGTCGCCGACCAGCAGGCGGCGGCGCTGCTGCTGAAGGGCATGACCGTCGAGTCCCTGGTGCGGCGCACCTTCCGGGTCGAAGCCGGCATGACCGTGCTGCTGCATGCTGCTGCGGGTGGCATCGGTCTGCTCGCCTGTCAGTGGCTCGCGGCGCTCGGTGCCACGGTGATCGGCACCGTCTCCAGCGACCAGAAGGCCGAGCTGGCGCGCGCCCACGGCTGCCAGCACACGATCGTCTACACGCGCGAAGACTTCGTGGCACGGGTGCAGGAGATCACCCGTGGCAAGGGCGCACACGTGGTCTACGACGGCGTCGGCAAGAGCACGCTGCGCGGCTCGCTCGATTGCCTGCGCCGCCGCGGCATGCTGGTCAGCTTCGGCAACGCCTCGGGCAGGCCGGACCCGATCGATCCGCTCGATCTCAGCAAGCGCGGCTCGCTGTTCCTCACCCGGCCGTCGCTGTTCGACTACACGGCGACGCGCGCGGAGCTGCTCGCCAGTGCCAGCGCGGTGTTCGAGCTGGTGCGGCGCGAGGTGCTGGCGGTGCGCCTTGGCGGCAGGTTCCCGCTGGCCGAAGCCGCGACCGCGCACCGGGCGCTCGAGAGCCGGGAAACCGCGGGCGCGATCGTGTTGCTGCCGTAGCAGCCGCCTTGCCAACGCCGCGATCGCGTTCGGCGACGGTGCGGAACCGGGCGGCGTCGATGTCGTTGTCGCGCCGCCTTCCGACCGAGGACCTGCGTGAACGACATGACGACGAACGAACGTTGGCTCGATGGCATCGGCATCGCTTCCCCCTGCACCGCCGATTGGAACCAGATGCAGGGCGATGACCGTTGCCGCTTCTGCGGCCAATGCCAGCTGCGCGTGTTCAATCTCAGCGCGATGACCAGGGGCGAGGCCGAGCGGCTGGTGCAGAACAAAGGCGAGGGCCGGCTGTGCGTGCGGTTCTTCCGCCGCGCCGATGGCACGCTGCTGACGGAGGACTGCCCGGTCGGATTGCGGCAGCGGCTGCGCTGGGCGTGGGCGCGCACCGCCGCGCTGCTGCTGACGATCTGGGGCGGGCTCACCGGCTGCGAGCAGAAGGCCGGGTCGGGCGGCACCACGCCGCCGCGGCAGCTGATGGGCGAGGCCGTGGCACCGGCGCCGCCCCAGGGAAGCCCGGCGTTGATGGGTGACTACTGCGCGCCGCCGGCGGCGACCGCGGTGCCGCCCGTGCCGCCGCAGCCGTTGATGGGCAGGGTGCGCGCGTCGGACCCGGCCTTGCAGGTGCCGCCGCCAAAGAAGTGAAGGCCGCGGCCTTCTGCGATCGTCAGGTCGGCTGCGGCTTGTTCGCGTCCGGCTCCCACGGGTGCGCGAACGGCTGCGGCGGCACGTCGCCGATCAACGTGCTCTGGCCCGACTCGACGTCCTGGCCGACGGCCGCGACCAGTGCCCGCAGCCGATCCATCTGCCACAGGCCGGTCAGCAGCCGCACGCCGTTCGCCTTGGCCAGCAGTTCTTCGCAGCGCAGCGCGGCGATGCGCTGCTGGCTGATGTCGAGCAGCCGCGCCTCGTGACACAGGGTGACGATCGACACCAGGTGTTCGATCGCCTTGCCGAGCCGCTGCAGCGGGATCTGCGCGCGCGTCAGTTCGAGCTGGAAGTGCAGGTTGATGCCGAGCCAGGCCCACTTGAGCCAGCGCAGCCGCCGTTCGGCACAGCGCGCATGCCGGCGCAGCGGCGGTGGCAACAGCTGGTAGCGCGGCAGCCAGGCACTCGGCAGCAGGCGGCAGGGCAGCGCCAGCAGTTCGAACAGGCCGTGCCCGGCGATCCAACCGCCGAGCTGCCAGAAGGAACGCTTGCCGAGCAGACGGCTGGTCGCCTGCCACAGGCGCCGCGGTTCGCGCAACAGCGTGCCGGGGCCGAGGCGCAGCAGCCGTCGTTGCTGCGGCAGCGGCTTGCCGTCGGTGTCCTGATTGATCGATTGGATCACCGACAGCAGGCCGGCCATGTAGCGCCTGGTGAACGCATCGGTCACGTCCTTGACCATGCCCATCAGGATCAGGTCGTCTTCGCCCTCGACGATGCCGAACACGTGGATGTTGGCGCGCGCCGCCGAGACCCGCGAGCCGTGGTCGAACGAGCGGCCGCCGAGCACGCGCTCGCAGGCGATCAGCGAGTCGAGCGCCGAGGTCGCGGCCGCCGACTTGGTCAGATCGCGCAGGCCGGCGAGGTCGGTGCCGTCCGCATCCTGCTGCAGCGACAGGTGGGCGAGCGCGCGCGCCTGCAGGGCGCCGCCGAGCATGCGGCCGAGACACAGGCGCGGCAGCTCGTGCTTGATCACCGGCCCGCCGACACCATCGCGCAGGCGCGCGTAGTGCGCGGCATCGGCGGCCAGCATGCGTTGGTAGCCGGCCGCCATCGCCGCCAGCATGCAGCGGCCCATGCGCAGGCAGTAGAACAGCACTTCGACGCCGTCGGCCTGGATCTGGCTGACCGCCGGCAGCGGGAAGTTGTGGAAGTGCAGCCGCGAATTCCAGTTCGGCTGGAACGCATCGACGCCCGACGGCCGGCACCAGAACTCGTGGTCCTTGCCATCGCTCGCCGCCTCGTCGCCGTCCGGCAGGCGGGTGACGAACAGCCCGACCTGCTTGCCGTCCTTGCCGACGCGGGCGACGAGGGCGACCAGCGCGCCGTAGGTGGCGTTGGTGATGTAGAGCTTGTTGCGGTCGCCGTCGGCGAACAGGCGGAAACCGCCGTGCGGATCGGGCTCGACGTAGGCGCGCACCTTCTTGGCGTTGACGCCGATCTTGACCTCGGTGAGGCCGAACGCCATCAGCTGGCCTTCGGCGATCAGCGGCAGGAAGGTGCGCTGCTGCTCGTCGGTGCCGTAGGCCAGCAGCGATCCGGCGCCGATCGTCAGCTCGCCGGAGATCTCGACCGCGAGCGCGCCGAGGCCGTTGCTGGCCAGCGCCTCCTCGGTCAGCGCCAGTTCGACGTAGGCGCCGCCGAGGCCGCCGAACTGGCCGGGCACCGTGAAGCCGTACGCCTTCTCCGCGGCCACCGCCGAGCGCAGCGCCGCCGACAACTTGCCGTCGGCGGTGAACGCCCGGCCCTGATGCAGGCAGGCGAGCGCGGCTTCGACCACCGCGGCACCGCGGTGCACGGCGCGGCTGCGTGCCAGCGCACCACTCTGCAGTTCGCGTGGCGATGGCCGCGGGCCGTAGATCAGGCGCTCGACCAGGCCGCGCTGCTTGCGGCCGAGGCGCAGCGCCGCCTGCTGCGCGCTGGCATCGAGGGCGCTGACGTCGCGCGCCGACTCGACATCGCCGGCGGCCGCGAGCGCCTTGGCGGCGGTCGAGGTCTCGCGGGCAGCGGGTGGCGGCGTCGGGTTGGTCGTGCTCACGGCGGTTCTCGGACGACGATGGTCCTCGCCGCCGGCGCGAATGCAATCGACGAAGGTGCGGGCGCGGAAGCGTGACTTGGCCGTGGCAGCCCTGCCGGCCGGTCGCTAGCTTTTGAGCCCCAATCCAGGACGCATTCGAGAACTCCCATGAGCGAAGTGACCACCATCCAGGTCGGGCAGCCGGTGCCCGATTTCGAACTCACGACCTACGATCCCATCAAGAAGGACTTCGGCAAGTTCACCCTCGCCGACGCCAAGAAGGCCGGCAAGTGGACCGTGCTGGTGTTCTATCCGGCTGACTTCACCTTCGTCTGCGCCACCGAGTTCGCGGCGCTGGCCGAGCAGTACTCCGACCTGCAGAAGCTCGGCTGCGAGCTGCTGACGGTCAGCACCGACACCCAGTTCACGCACCTTGCCTGGCAGCGCGAGGAGAAGGAGCTGGCCGCGGTGAAGTACCCGATGGCCGCCGACCGCACCGGCAAGGTCGCCAGGATGTTCGGCGTGTACATCGCCGACAACGGCCTCGCCCTGCGCGGCACCTTCATCATCGCCCCCGACGGCAAGCTGATGGGCAGCGAGGTCAACTTCCTGAACCTCGGCCGCAACATGGAGGAACTGGCGCGCAAGGTGCGCGCCAACGTGTTCCTGGCCAAGGCGCCCGGCGAAGTGTGCCCGGCCAACTGGAAGAAGAGCGGCGACAAGACGCTCAAGCCAGGCGCACACATGGTCGGCAAGGTGCACGAAGCGATGCAGGGCTGAGAGCCGGTGACGGAAACCATGATACAGGCTCTCGGCGGCCACCCTGGTGACCGCTCCGCGGCCAGGCAGAGGCCAGGAAACCGATTGTTTCCCTGTCTCTGAGCCCAGGTTGGCTGCCCGCAGTGCCGCCGGCATGCCGGGGGACGCGCCGCGGGCGCCACTCCGGTCCATGACTGCCGTGCTGGTGCTGCGCCGCGGTGGGCTCGGCGACACGCTGCTGATGCTGCCGGTGGTGGCGGCACTGCGCGCCGCCAACCCGGATGCGCAGATCCACTTCGCCGGCATGCGTGAGTTCGTCGATGTGCTGGCGGCGTTCGGCGCCATCGACCGCGCGCTGTCGAGCGAGGATCTGCAGCTGTGGGCGCTGTCGGGCCAGGGCGAACGCTCGACCGCCGCGCGCGCGCGCTGGTCCTGCTACTCGCACGTCGTCGCCGACGACGCGGCCGTGCAGGTGTTGGCGGGTGAACGCGTGCGCGTGCAGGTGTTCGACCCGCGGCCGGCTGGTGCCGGCCTGCCGTTGGCCCGGCAGCTGCTGCGGCAACTCGCGCTGCACGCCGACGTCGCGACCGGGCTCGTGGTGACGCGCACGCCGCCGGCACTCGCGGCACCGATCGTGCTGGCGCCCGGCGGTGGGTCGGCGAGCAAGTGTTGGCCGCGCGCACGTTGGCTGGCACTCGCCGCACAGTTGGCGGCCGAAGGTGCCGCGCTCGCAGTCGTGGCCGGGCCGACCGAACACGAACGCGACGACCCGACGCGTTGGCCCTGGCCCGCGGGCAGCCGCTGGCTGACCGGGCTGTCGGCCGTGGAGTTGGCGCGCGCCATGCAGTCGGCGCGTGCCTTGTGCGGCAACGACAGCGGCGTCACCCATCTCGCTGCCGTGCTGCAGGTGCCGACGGTCGCGATCTTCGGCCCGACCGACCCGGTCGTCTGGGCGCCGCAGGGTGCGCATGTGCGCGTGGTCGGCGCGCCGTCCAAGGGACCACCCGACGCCAGCATCGCTGCGGTGCGCGCAGCGCTCGGGGCATGCTGATCCGTCGCGCCACTCGTTCGCTGGCTCTGCCCGCAGCCCCGCGGCATCGCCTGTGCCGCATGCGGTTCAGAAGCGGTAGGTGACCGCGATGCCCAGGGAATCCAATCCGACTTCGGGCGCGATCGTCCAGGCCGTGCGGACAGCGCGCTCGAAAATGCCACGGCCGCCGTCGACGCCGCGGTGGGCGTCGTAGAACAGGTTGGTGGTCAACACGCCGACGAACGCGCCGAACGCGACGTCGGCGGGAAAGTGCCGGCTCGCTTCGACCCGGCTGGCGCCGACGTAGGCGGCCGGCAAGTACGCGAGGTAGCCGAGGTTCCAGTACCAGTCATCGCCGCGATCGGCCGTGTTGCGGGCGATGCAGGTGGCCGCGGCGAACGAAAACGAAGCGTGGCCCGACGGGAACGAATCGGTGCCGCCATCAGGCCGGCGTCGCGCGATCGAGTGCTTGAGTACTTCGGTGATCGCCTCGGTGGCGAGCAGCGACTCGACGGCGATCTCGAGTGAGCGGGCATCGTCGCCACTGGCCAGATCGCCGAAGCCGATGCCGGCGCTGGCCATCCCGAGGCCCCACGCCACGGCGTCGCCCCTCCGGGCTTCGACGCGGGCGACCGCGTCTCCGCGCGCGATCTCGCGCTGCAGACGATGATCCTGCGCCGCCAGCACCGGGGTCGCGAGCAGCAGCGCCAGTTCGGGCACCAGCTGTGCCGGGTGGTCGAGCTGGGCGGCGGCGGCGGCGGTCCAGGTGGCGGAGTCGCCATGGCGCGACCAGCGGTTGTCATCACCGGTGGCGGCACAGGCCGCGAACAGCAGGACCGTGGCCGGCGCGAGGCCGCGGCGCAGCGAGCCGGTGGACGCATGCATCATGACCCCGTGGCCAATGCTACCGCGAGTGCGCGCGCTCGCGGCGCCGGTGGCAAAGCCCGGCATGCGCAGCGAACACGGTCCGACGGCTGCTGGCCGCCCGCCGACCTGGCGAAAAAAAAAGGCCCCGCGGTTCTCTCGTACCGCGAGGCCACTGGGATGCGCATACAGAGGGCCACCATGCATGGCCCTCCGCCCCCATTCATACCGGTTCCTCGTGGCCATGGTTGTGACGAAGCTGCACCAGCCGCAGGCGCCCGCGTGGCAGCCTCTGCGCCGCTGGTTCAGGGCAGGCGCACGACCGAGCTGAGCACGGTGGCATCGTGCAGTTCGAACACGCGAAAGGCGGGCGTTCGCTGGGCGGCGCCGGGCAACAGTGCGTGCGGGCGGAATTGGTACGCCGTCGATGGCGTGACCCAGACCGGCACGCCCCCCAGTGCACCAGTGATCTCCTGGTGGGCGTGGCCACAGGCGCAGCCGCGCACCGACGAGCCGCGCAGCGCCCGCCCGAACGCCCGCCAATCGCGCAGACGGTCCTTGTCGAGCCACCAGGTGCCGACGCGGATCGGCGGGTGGTGCACGAACAGCAGCACCGGTCGTTCGGTCGCGCGCAGCTGCTGTGCCAGCCAGTCGAGCTGCTCGCGGCCGAGCTTGCCGTGCACGCACCACCGCCGCAGCGAGTCGAGACCGATCAGCTTCCAGCCGGCGATCGTGGTGACGAAGTTCACGGTGCTGCGACCCGGGACCATGCGGTCGTGGAACGCCGCGCGCAGCATCGCGCGGTTGTCGTGGTTGCCGGGCAGCACGACGACCCGTTCGAGCCAAGGGGCCAGCGTGGCGCGCAGCCGTGCATAGGTTGCCGGCTGCCGTTGGTTGGCGAGGTCACCGCTCAACACCAGCAGGTCGAGGTCGCTGTAGTGCGCGCGCAGGTGGTCGAGCGTGCGCTGCAGATTGCCCCAGACGTCGCTGCCCCAGGTGCTCCTGCCCGCCGCGGCGGTCAGGTGCAGGTCGGTCAGTTGGACGATGCGTGTGACCATCGGCGGATGCGGCGGTGACTCGTGGCCGGAGCGGGCCGCGAACCGTCGCCGCGGTTTGTACGGCCACTGAACCCGTGGCGCGAGCGGCGCGTTGTGGTGGCCGTCCGATGTGCTCCTTGCACGCGGACCGTCCGAGAAACCGAGAGCGGTGCACCGATCCGCGCGGCGCCTGCAGGCAGCCGCGCACCATCCCCTCGCCTCCACGAACTGGCATCGGCCAAGTGGCGAGGCTTCGCGCCAACGCCCGCATCGAGAAGGACCATTGCCATGAACAGCAGCTCTGCTCCGTTGCCTGCAGTCCAACCCGGAAATGACCCGCTGCTGCGGCGGCTGGCCGGCAGTTCACCGTGGGTCGTGATCGCGGTGATGATCCACGTGCTGATCATCGCCGTCGCCAGCGTCATCTATTTCGCGCACCAGCTGAGCAGGGATGACAGCAGCAAGACCGAGATCCAGATCGCCGCGCCGCCGCAGCAGATCGAACCGATCGTGCCGCCGGAGGTCACCGAACGCCCAGACGTGCCGGACCTGCAGGTCCCCGAGATCGAGCCGAACGACTTCAACGAGTTCAACGACGACAGCACGGAAGCACCGAAGGGTGACGAGACCGCGTCGTCGGACTCGCTGATGATCGACTTTCCGAGCAGTGGCTCGCTAGGCGGTGGGGCGATCGGCCTCAACGGTCTCGGCCATATCGGCATCGCGCCGTCGCCGTTCGGCAACGCAAGACTCGGCAGCAGCAAGTACGGCGGTCGCTTCGACGGCACCGGCAAGATCGGCCGGGGCGGCGACGCTATCGCCGTGCCGGTCAAGCTCGGCCTCGAGTGGCTGAAGAAGCACCAGGACGCCGACGGCCACTGGGACACCGCCAGTTTCATGAAGCACGATGCCGACGGTGTGCCTTGCGACGGCGCCGGCAACCCGGTCAACGACGTCGGCATCACCGGGCTGGCGACGCTGGCGTTCCTCGGCGACGGCAACACGCTGCGCATCGGCAGCTACAAGAAGGTCGTGCAGATGGCCGTGAAATGGTTGATCGAGAACCAGGGCGAGAACGGGCTGCTCGGCGCCAACAACTCCGAGGGCTACATCTACTCGCATGCGATCGGCACGCTGGCGCTGTGCGAAGCGTACGGGCTGTCCGAGTACCGGCCACTGAAGGCGCCGGTCCAGAACGCGATCAACTACATCGCCACCGCGCGCAACACCTACGGCGTGTGGCGCTACCAGCCCAAGGGCGGCGACAGCGACACTTCGGTCACCGGCTGGATGGTGCAGGCGCTGCTGTCGGCGAAGGACTTCGGCCTGCAGGTCGACGAACAGGCGTTCAAGGCCGCGCAGGTGTGGTTCGACAACGTCACCGACGTCGGCAACGGCTCCTCGGGCTACACGCAGCGCGGCGAAGGCAGTTCGCGCCGCCCGGGCCTGCTCGACAAGTTCCCCTCGGCCAAGAGCGAGGCGATGACCGCGGTGGTGCTGCTGTGCCGCTACCTGATGCACCAGGACCCGAAGGACGTGCCGACGATGAAGACCGCGGCCGACCGGATCCTGAAGCTCAAGCCGGCGTGGAAC
>Ga0209488_10003661_pt1 | contig 12266 bp, 10 predicted proteins | sample Rivendell_Oct201_8_FD_188349 | JGI IMG/M metagenome (GOLD analysis project Ga0209488, IMG submission 188349) | Vadose zone soil microbial communities from the Eel River Critical Zone Observatory, Northern California, USA -... | ecosystem: Environmental > Terrestrial > Soil > Vadose zone >...
GCGATATGCAGATCGGTGCCGCAGACACCGGCGTGATGGACGGCGATGAGGACCTCGCCCGGACCTGGCGTCGGTTTTGGGACGGACTTTACGGTCAAACCGGGCGCGCGTTTTTCCTTGACGATCGCTTGCATGAAGTCCGGGACGAGGGAAGGGGGAAGAGGGACGTGTTAAAAGATCGAGCGCGTGAAACCGCCATCCACCTGGAGCACTGCGCCGGAAATATAGCTGGCCGGTTCGGACGCAAGGAATGTTACCGCAGCCGCCAATTCCCCGGGTGTGCCGACCCGGTGCATCGGAATCTCAGCCAGTCTTTGCTTCATCATCTCGGGCCTGTCCCGCGTGAGCTCCTCGATGCGCTCGGTGGCGATGAATCCCGGACAGATGCTGTTCACGGTGATCCCGTCCGGAGCGACCTCGTCGGACAGCGCCTTCGCGAAGCCGAGGACACCGGCGCGCGCGGTCGAGGAGAGGATCAAGCCCGGCAAGGGTTGCTTCGCGGCGACCGACGTGAGACAGATGATTCTGCCCCAGTGCGCCTGGCGCATGATTGGCACCGCGGCGCGCGCCAGATGGACCGTCGACAGAAGATTCAGATCGATCGCCCGCTGCCAGGCGTCCGCCGGCAGGTCCTTGAACGAGCCCGCGGGCGGCCCGCCGGCATTGCAAAACAGGATGTCCAGGCGGCCGAACTGCTTCGCGACGTCCTGAACCAGCCGCTCAGCCTCGGCCGGAACGCTGACGTCTGCCGGGAATGCCGCCGTCGCGCCGCGGCCGTTGACGGCGACCTGCGCTCCCTCGTCCGTGAGCGCCTTGGCGACGGCGCGGCCAATGCCGCGGGTGCCGCCGCAGACCAGCGCGACGCGATCCTTGAGTCCGAGATTCACGCGCGCTCCACGCGCACCGCGCAGACCTTCAGCTCCGCCATCTTCGCGTAGGGATCCAGCACGGGGTTAGTGAGCAGATTGGCGGCCGCTTCGCGGAAGTGGAACGGCACGAATACCTGGCTGCGCGCGACGCGTTCGGAGATGCGGGCCGCGGTGACCATCGAGTTGCGGCGCGATGTGAGACGCACCAGCTCGCCCTCGCGGACGCCGAGCATTTTCGCATCCTCGGGATGAATCTCGACGATCGCCGTCGGCTCGCGGGCGTCGAGGCCACTCGCGCGCCGCGTCATCGTGCCGGTGTGCCAATGGAAGAGCTGGCGGCCGGTGTTCATGACGAACGGATACTCGTCGTCGGGAAGCTCGACGGGATCGGTGTATTCGACGCCGACGAACGTGGCCCGGCCATCGGCCGTGGGGAATTCCTGGTCGAACAGGAACGACGTGCCGGGATGTCTGTCGTCTGGAACTGGATACTGCAGGCCCGCGCCTTCCAGCCGTTCGTACGTGACGCCCGCCCAGCTTGGCGTGACGCGCGCAATTTCCCGCATCACATCCTCGGCGTCCGAAAAAGTCGTCGGCAGGCCAAGCCGGTTGGTGAGATCCATCAGAATCTCCAGGTCGCCGCGCGCTTCGCCGGGCGAGTCCACGGCTTTGTGGCTGAGCTGGATGCGGCGCTCGGTGTTTACGAACGTGCCCGTCTTCTCGGCGAAGCTCGCTCCCGGCAGGACGACGTCCGCGTAACGCGCCGTCTCTGTCAGGAAGAGATCCTGCACCGCCATGAACTCGAGCTCCCGGAACCAGTGCTCCGCGTGGGCGACGTCGGGGTCGGAGAGGATCGGGTTCTCGCCCATGATGTACATCCCGCGCACGGTGCTCTCCGGTCGCACGACCTCTGTGACCATCAACCCCTTTTCGAGCGACAGCGCCGCCGCCGGGATGCCCCAGGCATCGGCGAACTTCTTTCGCACCGCGCGATCGCCCACCGGCTGGTAGTCCGTATAGACGAACGGGATGGCGCCGACGTCGGATGCGCCCTGCACGTTGTTCTGACCACGCACCGGCAACATCGCCGCGCCCCACCGGCCGATCATGCCGCAGGCGAACATCAGATTGAGCAGCGACGTCACGATGTCGGTGCCATTGGCGTGCTGTGTCAGCCCCATCGCCCACAGCGTGCTCGTGTTGGGTCCGCGCGCGTAGATCTCCGCGGCGCGGCGAATCTGCTCGGCTGGGATGCCGGTGATCTTGGCGGCCTTGTCGGGCGTGTAGGGCTCGACCGCGCCACGCACCTTGTCGAAGTCGTGCGTGCGTTGGGCGATGAACGTCGTGTTCTCGAGGCCGAGTGACAGAATGTGGTTCAGCATGGCCGAGTAGAGGGCGACGTCGGTGCCGGGCTGCATCTGGAGGTGGACGTCGGCGCGATCGGCGAGCTCCGTGCGCCGCGGATCGGCGACGATCAGCTTCGCGCGTTTCTCGTGCGCGCGCTTCAGCGCCGCGCCGAACACGGGGTGCGATTCGGTCGTGTTGGCGCCGGCGATGAAGATCACGTCGCACGCTTGCTCGATTTCCCGCATCGAGCCTGAGGCCGCCGCGGTATTGATCGCCCGCTGCATCGCCGCGACCGACGTCGAATGGCACAGTCGCGTGCAGTGATCCACGTTGTTCGTGCCCAGCGCGCCGCGGAACATGCGCATCATCAGGTAATTTTCTTCGTTCGAGCACTTGGCCGATGAGAAGCAGGCGAGTGTGTCGGGCCCGCGGGCGGCCTTGATCCGCAGCAGCTCCTGCGACGTGAGCTCGAGTGCCTCGTCCCACGTGGCCTCGCGGAACGGCGAGTACCAGTCCTCAGGTGTTGCCACGCGATCGCGGATGTCCATGTCGAGCCGCTCGAGCAGCGGCAGCTCGCGCACGCTCTTGCCGGTGGCGCGGGGCGGGGTGCCCGGCTTGGCGCGCCGGCCCTCGCCCTCGATGGTGCGCCATGGACCGGCCCGGCGCTCCGCACCTTTCGGACCCTTCCAGATCCAGCGGCTGCCTTCCTTCGTCCAACCTTTCCTTATCAGCGGCTTGGTGAGGCGGTCGCGATGCTGCGGGAAGTCGTACCCAAAGCGGCCCTTCACGCACGTTGATCCCTGATTGGGCGTGTCGAGCTCGATGTCGGGGGAGGTGACGCGCATGACCTGGTCATCGGCAACGTGCAGATCGACCTGACAGCCGACGCCGCAGTACGGGCAGACCGAGCGCACCACCTTGTCGGGATGTCGGACCTGCTCGGGAGCGAACCGTTGTCGCGGCATCACCTCGAAGATCGCGCCCGTCGGGCAAACGCGAACGCATTCGCCGCACCACGTGCAACCCGCCTTGTCGGGGTCGCCGTCCGCGCCGACGATGATTTCGGCATGCTCACCGCGGAATCCGACGTCGAGCACGCCCACGACTTGAATGTCCTCGCACGCCCGCACGCAGCGCGTGCACAGGATGCAGGTGGACATGTCGTGGCGGATCATCGGGTCGCCGGGGCGCTCGTCCCCCGAACGCAGCGAGAGGTCCCGGCCGTCGACGGCGGTCGGGAGGACATCGTACTGCACCAGATACCGCTCGAATTCGTTACGCGGGGTGGCGCGCCCACCGTTGCGGAGATGATCGGCGGGGTAACGCTCGGCCAGAAGCCGCAGCACGCCCTTGCGGTTCTCGACGGCGGCGTGCGACTGCGTCGTCACCACCATCCCGTCGGCGACCTTGGTCGCGCACGCGGGGAGGAGCTTCGGTTGGCCTTCGACGGAGACGAGGCAAATGCGGCAGTTGCCCACGATGGGCAACGTGGGGTACCAGCAGAGCGTCGGAATCTCGATGCCTGCCTTTCGGGCTGCATCGAGAACGGTCTGACCGTCTTCCGCAATTAATGCACGACCGTCAATCTTTAAAGCCGGCATCCTAGATAGATAGGCCTCCCAAGCTCAGTTGCAAGGAGCACTATGGATCGTCGCGAATTCGTCCAGACAGGCGCCGCCGTTGCGGTCGCAACGCGGCTCCCACTGCGACTCCCGCAAGCCGACGCATCGATCAGAGATCTGTGCATGCGCGCCCTCGGCTCTGCCAAGACCGCGGGCGCTTCGTATGCCGATGTGCGCGTGGGACGCACTCGCCTCCAATCGGTCAACACCCGCGAGCAACAGATCACGAATCTGTCGGACGGCGAAACGTTCGGCTTCGGTATTCGCGTGCTGGCGCAGGGGGCTTGGGGATTTGCCGCGAGCCGGGACCTTACGGCCGCTGAAATCGATCGCGTTGCGCGACTCGCGGTGGCGCAGGCGAAGGCCAACCGTCGCGCGATGCAGCATCCCATCACGCTGGCGCCGACGCCCGCGGTCAAAGACGGCCACTGGCGCAGCCCCATCGCAACCGATCCGTTCGATATCCCGATCGAGGAAAAGGTCGCACTGCTCCTCCGCGCCAACGCCGAGGCGCTCAAGGTTGCGGGCGCGCGGTTCGTGAACTCGTCCCTCGCCTTCGTCAAGGACGAAAAGACCTACGCCTCGACCGACGACATCTTCACGGTGCAGGAGGTCTATCGCTGCTTCCCGCAGATGAACGTGACCGCCGTGGACTCGACACGCGGATTGTTCGAGACGCGCAACTCGGCCGAGGTCGCGCCGATGGGCCTCGGGTGGGAATGGGTGCTCAAGTCGGACCTGCCCGGCAACGCGCAGCGCTGGGCGGAAGAAGCGGTGCAGAAGCTGACCGCCAAGTCGGTCGAGCCGGGGCGGTACGATCTGATTCTCGAGCCGCACCACCTCTTTCTCACGATTCACGAATCGATCGCGCATCCCACGGAGCTCGACCGCGCGCTCGGTTACGAAGCGAACTATGCCGGCACGAGCTTTCTTGCGCCGCCGGACCGGGTGCTCGGCAAGTTCCGCTACGGCCCCGAGTTCATGAACATTCAGGGCGACCGCTCACAGCCTGGCTCGCTGTCGGCCTGCGGCTGGGACGACGACGGCGTCGTCCCCGAGACCTATCTGATCATCAAGAACGGCATCGTCGTGGATTATCAGACGACGCGCGATCAGGTCGCGATCCTCACGCCCTTGACGGGGCGCACGCGCTCGCACGGGACGTCGTACGCCGAGTCGTGGGCGGACGTCCAGTTCCAACGAATGCCGAATGTTTCGCTCTTGCCCGGTGAACGCGATCTCAAACTCGACGATCTGATCGCCGCGACCGACAACGGCATCTATATCGCCGGCCGCGGGTCATACTCGATCGATCAACAGCGCTACAACTTCCAGTTCGGCGGCCAGGTGTTCTATGAGGTCAAAGGCGGCAAGATCACCGGCATGCTGAAGGACGTCGCCTACCAGGCGCGAACGCCCGATTTTTGGAATTCCATGGACATGATCGGCGGCAAGTCGTCGTATCTGATGAACGGCACGTTCTCCGACGGCAAAGGCCAACCGGGCCAGTCGAACGCGGTGAGCCACGGCTGTCCGCCCGCGCGATTCAAGGGTGTCAACGTTCTGAACACCGGGAGGGATCGTGGCTGATTGGAGCGGTCTGTCCCGCGCCGCGGCGCGGCAGCTGTGCGAGCGCGTGCTCGGATTGTCGAAGGCCGAGGGGTGCCAGGTCAACGTCACCGCAGGCACGAATGGGAATACGCGGTATGCGCGCAACGAGGTCACGACGGCCGGAGACGCCGATGACGCCGCCGTTTCGGTGACGTCGCGGTTCGGCAAACGTGTGGCGACCGTCGGCACGAACGTGTTGGACGACGCCGGATTGGCGCGCGCGGTGGAGACGAGCGAGCGGTTGGCAAAGCTCGCCCCCGAAAACCCGGAGGTCATGCCGTTGCTGCCGGCGCAGGTCTATGCCGACGTGCCGGCATTCTCCGATACCACGGCGAATCTCGATGCGTCGCGCCGCGCCGATGCGGTGCGCGCCGTGACGAGCGCTTCCAGTCGCGCGGGCCTGGCGGCCGCGGGTTTGGTGCAACGCGTTGCTGGTGCCGGCGCGGTGGCGAACTCCGCAGGCCTGTTCGGCTATCACGCGTCGACGACGGTGGTGCACACCCTGACGGTGCGCTCGCCGGACGGAAAGGGTTCGGGATGGGCGGGCACGGCCCATAACGACTGGACTCGAGCGACGGGATCGCCGGTGCTCGCGTCGCGCGCCGTCCGCAAGGCGCACGGCACACGCGATGCGACGCCGCTCGATCCGGGCAAGTACACCGTCGTATTGGAGCCCACCGCCGCTGGCAATCTTCTCAGCCTGCTTGCGTTCTCCCTGAATGCGCGGTCCGCCGACGAAGGCCGGAGCTTCTTCTCGAAGCGCGGCGGCGGCAATCGGATCGGAGAGAAGATCGTGGATGAGCGCGTGACGCTCGTCTCCGATCCCCAGGATCCGGATCTCTTGACGTCGCCGTTCACGGGCGAAGGCCTCCCGGTAGGCCGCACCGTGTGGATCGAAAATGGCGTGCTCAAAAACCTCGCCTACGATCGCTTCTGGGCCGACAAGCAGGGAGTGAAGCCCACGCCGTTTGCGGGCGGATTCCGCCTGGAGAGCGCGGGCGGTGCGGCCACGTTGGAAGAGCTGATCAAGGGCGTCGACCGTGGTTTGCTGGTCACGCGCTTCTGGTACATCCGCCCCGTAGATCAGCGGACGCTGCTGCATACCGGCATCACGCGTGACGGGGTCTTCCTGATCGAGCGCGGAGAAGTGAGTCACGCGGTCAACAACTTCCGCTTCAATGAGAGTCCGGTGGCGATGCTCAACAATCTCGTCGCCGTGGGGCGGCCGGAGCGCGTGTCGTCGTCGGAGTCGGGAGACGTCGGAGGTCCGGCGGTAGTCGTGCCGCCCCTCGTGGTGAAGGATTTCTCCTTCACATCGGCGAGTGAGGCGGTGTAACGCACCAAAGTTGGGCGGTGAGTGAGCATCTGCCGGCGATTCCGCGGTGCCGCTCCCGGCGCGACTCTTGCCCCCACGGTCGACATGACCGTGGGGCTTCTTGTTTTGGCGCTATCGTGCGCGGTGCCGGGTGGTGGATCTGACCCCTATCACAATCAGGGGCCGTTGACGTTTCTGGTCAAAGACATCCACAAACGGGCGGTCGCGAAGATGGAATGGCAGGATCGCATGCTCCAAGTCGGGTCGAGCACGCTGATCCTCGCGGATTGGCTTACGACGGTAGATGGGATTCGGAAAGGGTATGAGGAGTCGAACCCCATTCTTGGCGTCCATCCGCCTTTGGGACGCGCCAATGTCCTGATCGCGACGGGATTGCTCGCGAACACCTTCCTGGTCCCGAAGATCAAAGACAAAGAGCTGCGGCGCGGGGTGTGGGCGGCGATGATTCTGCTGGAAGCAAAAGCCCTGCGCGGCAACCACCTCGCAGGGCTACGGCTCAACTTTAGACTTTAGGGTCTACCGGTAGGTGGCGATGCGTGTGATCGCCGTCTTCCCCTTCATCCAAGAACCAGCAGTAGGCCCAGATCTTGGCGGGTCGCAGGACCTGCTGTCCGGCCCGCAGAATGATCCCCATCGGCTCGCCGTCGAGTACCATAGGAAGGCTGGTCATACCAGCGAGCCAAGCAAGACTCCTGCCGCCAGACTGTCATACTAGGTGCCGGTGTACCAACGTGTTACAGTTTTGAAAGCAACGGAGAGCGTCAGTCCGACGCGTTCAGCGCCGTGTTGAGTTGACGCGGCGGCTTGATGGCCGTGAACCCCGTCGAGCGTTTCGAGCGACGTCCCTGCACGCGTTGGACCTGCCAGCCCCGGTAGAGCGTCTGCAGCGCCTCCGGAGCCAGGGGAATGACTTCGCGGTTCTCGGCAGCGGGCGGGAGAATCACATGCACGCCGCCCGAGGGCGTCCGTACCTGTAGGTCGCTGATCAGGGACCCGCGCTGTTTCGCGCGTAGTGCGGCGAGACACGCCGGCGCGATCGCCACGAGCGACGGCGCGAGGTCGGGGAACCAGCTCCCGAAGTTGATCACCAGCGCTTGAAATGCGCCGGCGAGCTGTTCGGCGACGGCGCGACCCTCGGCCGCCTCGACTGCCCCCAGATCCTGATCGAGCAGGAATACCTCGGCATCATGGGCCGCAAGGAACAGCGCTTCACCCACCGCCGCTGCGCCGAGGACGACGACGACGTCGCCGGGTTCGAGTCGCGCGGCCCACGGGACGATCGGATGCCCGCGGTCCAGACCCCAGTGGGTCGGAGCCCGCTGCGCTTCGCGCAGCGCGCGATGCTTCTGCCGCCAGCGGGGGAACGACGGCAGGCGCAGGCGACGCGCGATGATCCGGTCGACATGCTCGAGCAGCAGTACCTCCGTAAGCAGGTACTGCTCTTGAGCGCTGGCCTGCAGCTCGCGGACCGCCTCATCGCCGATTTTCAGTAGCTCCGCGCGCGGCACGGTGTTCTTGTATTCCTCCAGCCGCTGCAGGATGAACTCCTGGTACTCCTGCTTGAGGGATCGCGGCGCGCGGCGCACCGGGGTCATGCTCGCGCGCTCGAAGGGCAGGGAGGTCAGCATGGCTCGACGTGCACCGTCACTTCTTCGAGTTCCAGGTCCTTCTTCAGGCGCTCCTCGACCGCGTCTGCGATCGCGTGCGCGTCAGCGACATTGGCCGAGGGGTCCACGGCGATCGTCACCTCGGCGTAACGGACGCCGGCACGGCCGCCACGCGAGCGAATGCCATACGCGCTCTTTACACCCTCGACCGCCTGCGCTGTCTGCCGAATGGCAGGGGCCGGAATCGCCCGCTCGTCCACCAACACCGGAACGGTGCGCGTGAGGATCTGATAGCCGACGCGCACCATGAGGATCGCCACCACGATGGCGACCACGGGATCCACCCACAGGTAGCCCTGGCGCGCGAAGAGTACGCCGATCAGCACGCCGATCGTGATGAAGATGTCGGTGCGGGTGGCGGCCGCGTCGGCGATGAGCAGCTCGCTCGAGAGCTCGTGCCCGCGGCGGTTCTCGTACCAGGCGACGAACACGTTCGTGGCGAGTGTCGCGAGCAACAGGACGAGACCCAGGCTGCCGATCTGCACCGGATGGCCGCCCGCAATCAGCCGCCCGATGGCGCTTCGGACCAGCTCAAAGCAGGTGATCGAGAGAAAGACCACGATCGCGAGAGCCCCCAGCGTTTCGAACTTGCCATGGCCGTACGGATGCTCCTCGTCCGGCTCGCGGGATGCTACGCGCACGACGACCAGCCCCAGCACGTTGTAGACCGCATCGACGGACGAGTGCAGGGCGTCGCCGAGCACGGCGAGCGAACCCGCCAACATGCCGATCGTGGCTTTGGCGAGGAGCACCGCGATGTTCGCGATCAGGAGTCCCCCGAGCACGCGGCGCAGGGCGCGGGACCGATCCAGGGCTTGGTCCGCCGGGGACATGGTGTGCAAGCTTGTGATGGGGGCCGATTTAGTCAACGTACTTGATATATTTAGACGGTTGTATAAATATCTATGCCCATGGACGACTCGTTGTTTCGAGCCCTCGCCGACCCAACGCGGCGCAAAATCCTCGAGCTGCTGACCCAGAAGGACCGGACGGCCGGCGAAATCGCCGAGCAATTCCCGATCGCGTTTGCCTCGGTGTCGCACCACCTCGGCGTGCTCAAGGCCGCGGACCTCGTCACCACCGAGCGCGAAGGCCAGTTCATCCGGTACCGGCTGAATACGACCGTGTTTCAGGAAGTCGTGCGGTATTTCATGACCCGCTTCGGCGGGGAGGGAGACAAGCATGCGTAGCCGCTGGTTTGGTCTCGTCGTCGCCGCGGTCGCCGTGGCTCTGTCCATCTGGGCCCATCCGCAGCTGCCGCCCACCGTCGCGACCCACTGGAATCTGCGCGGCACGCCGGATGGATTCTCCAGCCGGGCGCTGGCCGTCGCCATCATGCCCGCCGTCATACTGGTGATGACGGGGTTGTTCAACGTGCTGCCCAGACTGGACCCGCGGCGCGAGAACTACAGCAAGTTCATCGGCACCTACTGGTTGATCGCCAACGCCGTCATCGTCTTCATGCTGCTCGCGCACGGGATGATCCTCGCGACCGGCCTCGGCTATCCCGTGAAGATCGACCGCCTCATGCCGATCGGCGTCGGCGTGCTCTTCATCATCCTGGGCAACTACCTCACGCGCGTCGAGCCCAACTGGTTCGTCGGTATTCGCACGCCCTGGACTCTTTCCAGTGATACCGTCTGGCGCAAGACGCATCGGACCGGCGGCTGGCTGATGGTCATCGGTGGATTCGTCGTCGCCGCCTCCGCGTTTCTTCCTCGCGGCGCGTTCCTGCCGCTATTCATCGCCGCGATTCTCATCATCGCGGTAGTTCCGATCGTGCAGTCGTACATCCTCTGGAAGCGGGAACAACATGATCGTCCTTAGTCTCGCCCTCATCGCACTGACAGTGCAAACTGCCGACACGGTCCCACCCGCCGCCGCGGTCGAATCGCCGTACACGATCAAAAGCGGCGCCTTCGAGCTACCGGGAACGCTCGTCGTCCCGCGCGACGCCAGGGGACGCGTACCGATCGTCGTGATCATCGCGGGCTCCGGTCCGACCGACCGGAACGGCAATTCGATGATGGGCATCAGGCCGAATTCCTACGCGCAGCTCGCCTGGCGCCTGGCCGAGCGCGGCATCGCCTCGCTGCGATACGACAAACGGGCGATGCCGGGGACCAAGGGGGCGATCGACTTTGCCCACCTGACCCTGGAAGACTTTGCCGGCGACGCGCGGGCCGCGGCCGAATCGCTGGCCACGGATCCGCGATTTTCGAAGGTGGTGTTGCTGGGCCACAGTGAGGGGTCATCGCTGGCGCTAATCGCCGGTCGGGCAGGTGCCCCTGTGGCGGGCGTAATCAGCGTGTCCGGGCTCGGGCGTCCATTTGGTGTGGTCTTGCGCGAGCAGCTGGCCAGGCAGTTCGACAGCGCGACACTCGTTCGCTATGACGCCGCGATGGCGCAGTATCTGCGCCACGAGCAGCCCACGAACGTGCCGCCTGAGCTCGCCATGTTGTTCGTGCCCATGAATCAGAACTTCATGAAGTCACTGACGAGCTTCGATCCACCCGCGGCAATCCGCGCGGTGCCGCAGCCCGTGCTGATCGTGCAGGGTAGCCGTGATCTGCAGGTGACCGTCGCCGATGCGGAACGCCTGCACACCGCACGGCCCGATGCGCAGCTGGTCGTGGTGCCGGGCGCGAATCACGTACTCAAGCAGACGACTGATACGACGCTCGTTGGGCAGATGCCGACGTACCAGAATCCCTCCGCCCCCATAATGCCGGAGGTCTCGAAGGCGATCGCCGATTGGATTCTCAAACTGCCCTGAGCAGCACGGCCTTCAGGTAGCCGGTCTCGGGCACGTTGAGCAGTTCGGGATGGTCGGACGAGGCACCCGTGGCGGCGATGAACTGGATTCGGCGGCCGGAGTCGCGCGCCGCGTCCGCCAGCATCGCGTGGAAGACGTCGCGGCTCACATGATACGAGCAGGATGACGTGAACAGCACGCCATCAGGCGCGAGGATCTTCATCGCCCGGAGATTGATCTCCTTGTAGCCGGCGACGGCACGCTCGACGTTCGCTTTGGTCTTGGCGAACGCGGGCGGATCGACCACGATCGTGTCGAATTGCTCGCGGCGACGCTCCAGCTCGCGCACCAGGTCGAACGCATTCTCTTCACGCCATTCAATGTTGCCGAGTCCATTGAGACGGGCGTTTTCGGCGCCACGCGCCAGCGCCTCGGCGCTCTGGTCCACGGCGAGAACTTCCTTGGCTGTGCGGGCGAGATGCAGCGCGAACGAGCCATGGTAGGTGAAGAGGTCGAGGGCTCGACCTCCCGCGCGCGTGTGTTGTCCGACGAGGATCCGGTTCTCACGCTGGTCGAGAAAGGCGCCGGTCTTCTGCCCTCCCCACGGTGCCGCGAGGTAGGTCAATCCATCCTCGACGACTTCCACGACCTCGGGGACCTTCCCGGCCGCGAGCACCACCTCCGCGGCCAATCCCTCATGCCGGCGCACCGCGGCGTCGTTGCGGAGCAGGATGCCTTCGGGGGCGAGCGCCGCCGTGATGCCCGCGAGGACGTCCGCGCGCGCGGTCTCCAGCCCGGCCGACAACAGCTGTGCGACGATCCAGGGCCCGTATTTGTCGATGATGAGTGACGGGAGGCCGTCGGCTTCGCCGTGCACGACGCGCCACGCGCTGGCCTCGATCCCGTTGCGCCGGCGTGCCGCCGCCGAGATTCGCTCCGTCCACCACGTCGCATCGATGGGCTCACTGCCGCGGGTGAGGAGACGCAGGCGGATTTCAGAGCTCGGCGAATACAGCGCCTGTCCGAGGAACTTGCCTTTGCGATCCGTGAAGGGCGCGA
>Ga0209488_10003663_pt1 | contig 12263 bp, 9 predicted proteins | sample Rivendell_Oct201_8_FD_188349 | JGI IMG/M metagenome (GOLD analysis project Ga0209488, IMG submission 188349) | Vadose zone soil microbial communities from the Eel River Critical Zone Observatory, Northern California, USA -... | ecosystem: Environmental > Terrestrial > Soil > Vadose zone >...
CGACGATGCTGGAGGAAGGCGTAAGCAATCATGGTCATGAGCGCGTGACGGTGGCCGATCTCGGCATTAATTCTTTTTTGTATCGTCGAGGCTTTGCGCGAACGCGGCAAGGTCTTCGCCGAGCTTCCGCTCGAATTCCATGAGCTTTTCCGGATCGCGCTCGAGTTTGTTCGTGCGCCGGCTAGAGGCCTTTCGAAGAATCTTGATTTCCGCCAGGACGCGACTTAAGGGCGGATCGTTACCACGCAAGTACATCTCCGCTTCCATGTCCTCTAGGGCTCGGCGGTCGTACTCGCGCCCGTGGCGCTCACTTGCGCTCCATGCTCTGAAGGCGAGGAGCCAGTGTTGATTCAGGTCCTCGTCAGGGACTAACTCAAGAAGGCGTCCACGTCGGGCGTATTCGGTCGCCCTCTCGATCCGTTTGTTTGTGAGGTGAGCCAGCATCAGCTCTGTCTCTCGGTCGCTCATCAGCGAAGTCTCCCACCCGCGGCAATGGCCGCACGCTGACTCAGAAACCGGGCGCCCGTGCGCTGCGCCCGCTCGCGCCATGTCACGCCGCACGATCGCGGCGGGCTCACTGGCGGGCTTCCTGCGGGCTCGCCGGCTCTTGCTTATCGATGCGGGTACGCCGCGTAACGATGCGTTATTTATAAAAGCTTACAGCTGCTCTTCGAATCCCTCTTGCGCACCACCGCCCACAATCATCATAAAATGATGAATGGCCTGTACCCAAGCACCCCATTTGGATAGTTTGGTGCGGTTGAACCCGCGGCCGTCACGGCAGTCGCACCCGCATTCCCGGCCACAGCTTTTGTACGCCTGCGATCACGACGCGCTCTCCGTTAGCAAGGCCGTTAACGACGAGGATTTCGTCGTTGTGATACTGTAGAACCTTGATGGGCCGGAGGTTGACTGTCGATTTTTCCGGGTCGAAAACCCAGACGGCGAGGTCCTTATCGGAATGAAACAATGCGGATGAAGGAAGCCGAACGACCTGCTCCTCCTCCCAAACGACACGCCCCTGTACGGTCGCGCCAAAGCGCATTAGTCCTGGAGGACTATCGAGCGCAATGCGGACCGCATAGGTTCGTGTCACAGGATCGGCAGTCGTCGCAACCTCACGGACGAACCCTGTAGCCTTGACGGCTGGGTCGCTGACCAAGGACACTTCAACGACCGGGTTCGGCGGTACGCTGCGCAAGGTCCGCTCGGAAACCTTGAACTCGGCCTCCTTGGCATCAGTCCTTGCGATGCGGACAACAATCTGTCCGGCCGCCACAACTTGGCCAGGCTGGGCGCCGATCGCGGTAACGAGGCCATCGACGTCAGAGCGGAGTACCGTGTAGCCAAGTCGGTCGATCGCATTCTTCACGGCTAGCTCTGCAGCTTCAAGCTTTGCTTCGGCTTGTTTGACACGGCGCTCGGCCGCGTCGTAATTAACCTGTGTTGAAATTCCGCGTTGCAGTAGATCTCGCTGCCGGCCCTCATTTCGGCGCGCATCATCTCGTTCCGCAGTCGCCGCGCTGATATCCGATTCGGCAATTTTACGCGCGGTCTCTTCATTGGTGCTGTCGAGTCTGGCAACGATCGTGTTCTTCTGCACGATAGAGCCAACATCGACGAGGCGCTCCGCGAGCTTTCCCACGACGCGAAACGAAATGTCGGATTCGTATCGTGGCTTGATTTCGCCGACCGCAGTCCCGGCCTGACTCCACTTCGTGATCTCAACTATCTGTGTCTGGACAGGACGAATGGGAGCGCTGGTGTCCGGGACTTCTTCACTGCAAGCGCCCATGCTAAGAATGAGTACACTTAGTACGCAACGAATGCCGTTCTGTTTGTTTGGACGTAAAATTGGCTGCGCGGTGCTCATCCGTTTTGATACCTACTGCTCCCGAATTGCTGTCTCTTCGCCTACAATTGGAGGTCTGTTTCCTGTAAGTCTGGAATCCGATCGGTTATGGCGTTCAACTTCTTAAGAGTTGCTTGATAACCTTGTTCCATTATCCATTGGTAGGCACGAAAATTCAAGAGGCCTACGGTTTCCACCGGCGGAACGATTAGCACGTCGCATTGCTTGCGACGCACAATCGCCTGAGACTCATCGCCTATAGAGCAAACGCGCCAAAGCAACTCGATGAGGTTGCGCGGGTTGAGGTCGCTCCGCGGCAGGTTCTGTAACGCATGCATGGCGTTCGCCGCCACATCGACGCCGACGACGAATCCGGCCCCGTTGGCTCTGATCAGATCAGTCGGCAAGTTATTGAGGACCCCGCCGTCGACATGAAGGGCACCGTCTAAGATCACCGGCGGAAATACCCCGGGGACCGCTGTGGATGCCCTGATCCACGTCTGAAGGCTTCCTGTCTGGTGAACGGAAATCCCGCCGGTGGTCAAGTCGGTGGACACGCATGAGAAGGGAATCGGAGTGTCCTCAATTTGAATATCCGCAAAACAGCGCCGTAAGGACCGGTTAATGTTCCGGCCGGCCAAGATTGAGAGCCTAGGGATCGTAATCTCAAACCACCGGTTTGCGCGGGCAAATGTTTCCGCCAGCTCAATTAACCCATCAACCTCCCATTCCAGACTGATCGCAGCGCCAATTAGGGAGCCGATGCTGGTTCCCATCACCGCGTCGATTTCCAATCCGTGCTCGCGCAGCGCGCGTAGCACACCAACATGAGCGAGGCCCCGCGCGCCTCCCCCCGACAGCACCAATCCAAAACCTCGGCCCGTCAACAGACGGACCGCGCGCGGCAAGTCCGATTGTCCTCGCACGTGGAAGTGGCGCGATGCGCCGGTCTGTGCCAACCAGGCGGCCGTCCCCCCGAGATAACGGCTGGTCGGCCAGCACAAGATCAAAGCTAGCGGGATTCCGGCACGCAAGGTGTCGGCGAGTTCCGGCAAGGTCCGGGGAGGCGCGTCGCCGCGCCCGGCAGCGAGTACAGTGTCGGATTGCCGCAAGCAAAACGATGTCCACGGCGCGCTGCTGCGGTCACAGAGGTAGACGAGATAATCGTGTTCCGCCTCGAGCTGGAACAGCCGACCGGCGGTTACATTTTGGAATTCGTCGCGAGTGACAAGAACGGCGCTTCCATTCGCCCTTAGCGTGGCGGTCAATTGTTCACCGAGCAAACTCAGATCCACTCCGTCGCTACAGGAAATAAGAGAGAATGTCCGCGGCAGGAATACGCGCGGGCGTCCTTGCTGTGTTTGAATAAGGCGCTGGATTGCTATCTTGCAGACGGACCTGAGGACTTCCGTATTTATCGCTGCGATTCGCTCCAACTCAGGCCAGGAGATTACGAGAAGCTCGGTGGAACGTAGGGCCCGGACGGTAGCATTTCTTGGCTCTCCGGTGATGCAGCCCATTTCACCGACTACCTCGCCGGGGCCGAGCTTGCAGATTATTGACTCCGTTCCCGACGAATGTTGAGCCATAACGCCCAACACGCCGCTCAAGACGATATAAAGCGCGCCGGATGGATCGCCACGATTAAACAAAACGTTGCCGCCCGGGACGGAGAACCACTGGGTGGCGCCTACAAGCGACTCAACGACCCTCGAATCCTGCATCGATGAAGGCGCGAAGCGATGCAACAGCGCTTCGATCTGATCGCGAAGTTGGTCGGGAGCGGCCATTGTCTGCAAAGTGATAGGCAAATGCCGAGGCCTCAAGATTGAACGTTTCCGCACCTTATAACACCAAATTGCGAGCGGGACGAATCGTATTCGGCAGAAGAGGCGCGGTCGTCGGACCCAATCGTTGACGATCTGAGCTGAACCCGTTGCCTCACCCGCCGATGAGGAGAGTCCTGGCTTCATTCGCTCTGAGACCGCAAATTGGATCGTTTGGGCTAGGAGCCTGTCTCGGAAATGGTCCGAACGGCTGGTTTGAGATGGTTTGCGGCTCGTCGGACATAGCCAGCATGACGTCACCCCGTTGCGTTGGCGAGCTTGAGCAGATTGTGGGCGGTGCAGATCATCGCCCACTCCGCTCTGACCTTGTCGAGGCCGCGCAGGAGGAATTGGCAAAAGCCGCGGGCATGTTTGATCTGGCCGAACAGCGGTTCGACGATCTGCTTTCGCAGGCGGTAGCGGCTGCGCCGGCCGGCGCGCTTGAGTTGTCGCCATGGCGGCCTTGCGCGATCCTTTGGGCCAGCGTCGCGGACCGGCGGCATGCTTCTGGCTATGGCGTGCCCGGCCGCGAGCCAGATAAGCGGCGATCCGGCGGCGAGCGAGATGGGCGAAGTTGTTCTCGTCGCTCCGGCGCGACGAACAGACCCTCGGCTGCAAGCATAGAGCAACAGTCCCACCATCATGGTCGAATGGCACGGCGGGTAGCCCCGCTCCTCACTGTAAACCGAGAGGATCGCACCAAGATCCAGGTTCTCCCGCACCCGTGTCGCGTACGAAATGCGCCACGTGCACGGCCGGAACCAACTCATGCACCGACGGCGGCAAAAGCCACCGCTGCTCGACATCCCAAGGACGAAAGGTTTTGCTCATGGCACAATATGAATCAGACTCGTCGATCATCGTCGAGCAAAACCCGATTACGGGGACAGGCTCCTAGGGGACGTTCGCGCGCTTCCTGGGCGCCCGCCGGCTGCACCACAGGGGTCGGCCCGTCAGACTACCTCGACAAATCTTGGCACCGCGCCGCGCACCGATCGCTGATACTGCCCACCTTCTTACGAAGACAATCGACGGTAATCTCGGCAAGCCAATCGACGCGCGATCCATTGGACGTTCGTTTGGGATAGCGCGGATCGTGAAGTCCGCGCAGTGATTGGGGTCGTCAGAAATCTTCGCCTCATCGTGACCGAGCAACCCGAAGGCCGTGCGTGAAGTAGCGCACGTCGGTGTCGTAACGATCGCGGCTTGCGGGGCGGACATAGTTCGGATCATTCTTCCATGAGCCGCCCCGCAACACGCGCTCGCGGCAATTCGGCATATCCCACGACAAACTGGTCCTCGGGGCACCCTGATAATTCTCGTGCCAGCAGTCGGACACCCACTGCGCAATGCCTCCGGACATATCGTATAAGCCGAACGGGTTCGGCGCTAAGCTACCGATCTTCATCGGCTTGTTCGGGTCGTAGGGTTCGCCGCACCCTTTGCAATTCGCCATGCCGACAGTGAGCTGGTTGCCCCACCAGTATCTTGTAGTCGTCTCTGCCCGGGCCGCGTATTCCCATTCCGCCTCTCTCGGCAGCCGATACTCCTTCTGCGCAACCGTCGACAGCCAGGCGACGTATTGCTGCGCGTCGTCCCAGCTGACGTTGGAAACCGGCATATCATCATCGCCGGTCGGCCGGTAGTTGCACCTCTTGGCCGCGACGCACTGCTTCCACTGGCCAACCGTGACGGGAAAACGTCCTAGGGCAAACGCCGATATGACCACTTGATGGACCGGCTTCTCCGTCGGATGCTCATTGCTACCCATCATGAACGTGCCACCCGGCAGGATGACCATCTCGGGACATTGCTCGCAGTCACGAAACACCTCGCGCGAATTTGCCGTTTGCACACGCGGCGGTGTTTGCGGTGTGACGACGGTGACCTGGTCCGGAACCTTAAGCGGCGCGGGAGCGGCCTCGACTGGGGCTGGTCCCGTCTGCGGCGCGGGACCGGCCTCGACTGGGGCTAGTCCCATCTGCGGCGCAGGTTGCGCGGCAGCCCGCCGCTCGGGAAGCGGTTGCGGCGGCTGCGGTATCGCCGTGGAATGAGGTTCATGCAACAGTGGAGAATTGGAAGAGTGCAATAGAAACCATGTGCCGCCACCGACGACAGCAATGAAGGCCATCAAAAGCGCTGCTTCGATCCAACTGAACCGCTTTTTCCGCGTTGCCCGTGTGACGGCGGCCGGATCGGGAAGGACGCGATAAATCCGAACCGGATCAGTGATATTCTTTAGCCTCTCATCGCCCAGCGACTGGTATCCACAAACCAGCTTGTTCTTGATCTGCTCGTAGACTCCGCCGGAGACATACACGCCACCCGGTTCCGCGAGCGACTGGAGTCGCGCGGCGATATTGACGCCATCGCCAAAGATGTCATCGGGTTCAACGATCACGTCCCCGAGATTTATCCCCATGCGGTATTGCAGCCATTGCTGTTGCGGCAGCGTCAAATTTCGCATCACCATATGTTGTTGAATCACGATCGCGCAGCGTACTGCTTCAACTGGACTATCGAAGAGCGCCAGAAACCCATCGCCCATCGTTTTGACAATCTGGCCATCATGCTCGGTGACGGTCGGCTCGACAACTTCGCGCAGGTGCTGCTTGAGGCGGGTGTGCGTACCTTCCTCATCGCGCCCCATCAGGCGACTATAATTTACGATGTCGGCACAGAGGATCGCTGCCAATCGGCGATTGGCACCGCGAACTTGCGAAGGTGTATCCCGTGAGTTCATGTATGCCCGATAAAACGGCGCTAAGCACCGCTCCTGCTGCAATCCAGCCTCTTGAAGATACCGACTGACGGCCCTGCTGTCCACCGGCAGCGAGCGAACGGCGCGGGTGCCTTGCTTTGACACCAGCCACGATATGTGAGGCCCGACCTGGCAACGTGACCTGCCAGACGATGTATCCACTGGGCTTCGATCCGCGACTTGCGAGCCGTCGAGTGAGAATTCGGATGTGTACAACGAGCACCCACGCGGTCGCACTGACGTTGGTTACTTTGAAGTCTTTGGGGGGGTCGGCGGCGATCTGGCCAATGCGTTCGACCACCCATCCGCGTGGTGGCACCTCGAAACGTTCGGCGGTGTTGGATCACTTGATGATCTCGATTCTCCATTCTCCCTTAAGGCTCCAGCGCACGACGTGGCCGGTCACCCGCATAGCCACCATCGGCGAAGAGATGGAGCGGCCGAGCGGATCGAAGCGAGCACGCTCGACGCGCCATCACGATCTTGCGAGAGGCGCTGTTGCGCCCTCGCGTCCTTCTTGCGGGAAACCCTGCAAAAGGGTTTGATATTCATGTCAAATTGGGTCAATGATGCGGGACAATAAGCGTCCGGGACTCAGTTTGCATCTGTGACGGGGCACGCGGAACTGGACGGCTTGCGTTTGAGACGGGCATTTCCCGCGCGTCAGCCTATAAGCCGTTCGGAGTGGTACATGAGATTATCCTCTTGGTTGCTTTTGCTTGTGACGGTCGCAGTGGCCAGCAACGCGGCCCACGGCCAGCCGACCGGCGGACCGGCCCCCTCGCCGGCCGGGGCGGCGGTTTATTTCATAGAGCTCAAGGATGGCGCCACGATTGCGCCGAAGACGGTTATTCATTTCGGCCTGCGCAGCATGGGGGTTGCACCAGCCGGCGCGGAGCGGGCGAATTCCGGTCACCATCACCTCTTGATCGACACGAAGGTCCCGCCGCTCGATCAGCCGATCCCCAGCGATTTCAATCATCTGCATTTCGGCGCCGGGCAGACCGAGGCGGAGGTGACCCTGACCCCAGGGCCGCACACCTTGCAACTCCTTCTGGGCGACAAGGATCACATACCGCATTCGCCGCCCGTCATGTCCGAGCGTATTCGGGTGATCGTGGCCGAGCCCGCAGCGCAAAGCGCGTTAGCAACGAGCGGCCGGCAACGCTCTCCGCCGGGCGCGAAGGTCTATTTCGAGTCCCCGTCGAACGGCGCTTACGTACCTCCTACGCTGAAGGTCCGGTTCGGTCTCGCCAACATGGGTGTGGCGCCGGCAGGTTTCGAAAAGCCCAATACGGGGCATCATCATCTTTTGATTGACACGCCACTGCCGCCATTGAACCAGCCGATTCCCAGTGACCTCAATCACCTGCATTTCGGCGTGGGGCAGACGGAGGCGCAGATCACGCTTACACTCGGAACCCACACGCTTCAGCTGCTGCTGGGTGACGACAAGCACGTGCCGCATGACCCCCCGGTCATGTCCACGCCGATCAAGGTCACAGTCACGATCACCGGCCGAAGGCCGCGGCTGCGGTCGCCCCGGCGTCACTGACGGCGGATCGGCGATACGCAGAGACGCAGCACGTCGGAAAAATGGAGAGCCGAACCTCACCATCGGGATTGCAGAGTCATACCCCAGTCGGTGCACGTCCTTGCGCTCGTGGGCCAACCCGCGGCGAGGGGAGGGGCACGAAGCCGGGTTCCAGGACTCCTCGGCATCGGCCGCACGGTCAATGCGATGGCGCAATTCGGAGCACGAGATCATCGCCAAGATCGCGCCTGCTGCATGTGCCTGTCGAAGCGGTCAAGGCCGAGGATATGAAACGACCAACGATGACGCGAGGCTCCACTATGCGCGGGTCACCGCCTTGGCGAGACGCGCCGGCAATTGCAGCAGCGCCACCTCGGCGATGTCGTCGGTCTTGCGTAAGCGGTCGCACAGCACGTTGATGATATTGGGCCATGCGGTGCACGGTTCCGCGCAGGCGGCCGGCGAGGAAGATCGCCAGCGCCCGGTAGAAGCGGCAGCCGAAGGCAACATCGGCCGCGAGCTATTGCGCCACCGGCGCCTTGTCGAGGGCTTCCGCTGGCGGCCGGGACGGTCGCGGACGGCGGCGCCGAATCGACGAACGACATTTCGCCGACGATCTCGCGGGCGTCCAGGCGCGCGACCTCGCCCGCCGCCTGCGCGCTAACCACAAACTCGCCCCTGAAGCGGGAAGATGAGCGTCGACTTGCGGGCCACCGGCGCACAATCCTCGCGCCGCGCCTCGAGCTTGCCCGCCAGCACCGCCATCAATGGATCATGGTGCGATTCGTCGTGGTCGTTAAGATCCTCATAGCCATGCGCGATCCCGAACACCCGTTGCCCGACCAGGGACACGATCTCATGCTCGATCAGTCCTGCCCAGAAGCAGCGCCCGGCATCCGAGCTGATCGCGTCGGCGTCGAACGCCGCTATCACCACGCGTCCTTCGACAGGTTCAAATCAAAAAAAATCCCGGCAACACTCGGTCCGCTCCGCGAGGCGGGCTGAATTGTTACTGCACAAAAACTTTCGCTGATTCGCAGCCCCGATGCACCAATGGTGTGAGATATCCGCGCTAGCACCCGTCTGAGACTGCTCTCTGGAAGGAGAGCAGGTTCGGCGAATGCGCAGCGCAGGTGGTTGCGGATCGGACGATGTTATGGTTTGCTTGCGCGCCAAGTGAGCGTCATCGATCAAAGTAATCCGATCCGATGGCGCTCATTCTGTCTTGGTTTCGGGAGGGCACTGCGCGCATGGCTAGGCTCGGAATACGCCGCATTATTGTTGCTGGCGTGATTGTACTTGTCCTTGCTGCCATCGGCTTCGCGGTCGCATCCCGCTCAGGCCAAGTGTTGGACGAAGCAAAGGCGGCGGGCCGCGACGCCGCAAGCTTTCCCGCCGCAAACGAAAACTACTTTCGCGAGATGGATGGAGGAATTGCGCTCACCGACGACGAGGTGAAGGGGCGCAACATGTGGATTCTCTGGACTGGTGGTAACGACCGACTCTGGGACAAATTCATAGAGTTCAGCTTCGGCAACTTCGATCTTTTGAAAGTCCTTTCATCGTACCCGGGTTTGAAATTCAGCCGCGACAACCGCTGGGATTATTTTGGCCTGGTCAACGAGCCTTGCTTCACCAAGGCCGCGGGTCCTGACGATGGCAAATTCGGCATATGGCTCGATCGCCGCGAAGCCAGCTGCGCGCCCGATCCATTCGAAAATGAGAACAAGTATCCCGGCGTGAAAGTCGGTTCACGCGGAAGCACCGTGCCGGTCGGATCGTACTATGGCACGGCCTCGGGCATCGTAGGCTTGCGCCTGTTTCCCAACCCTGATTTCGATGAGGCGGCGAAGAAGGCGTGGGACCCGGTGCGCTACTACACCGACCCGAGCTACTATAACGACAAGAAGCTCGTGCGGCCCTATCGTGTCGGCATGTCCTGCGGTTTCTGCCACGTGGGACCGAATCCGTTGAATCCGCCGCCGGATCCCGAACGCCCGAAGTGGGAAAATCTCTCGTCGCTTGTCGGGGCGCAATATTTTTGGGTCGACCGGATTTTTAATTGGCAGGCCGATCCAAAGAACTTCATTTTCCAACTGATACACACGAATCGGCCGGGCGCTCTCGACACCTCGCTGGTGTCGACAGACTACATCAACAACCCGCGAACGATGAACGCGATTTACGACTTGCCGACTCGCATGGAGCTAGCCCGCGACTTGGGAAAGCATTTGCTGGTTGACGGCAACCTCGACAATAAACAGTTCAATGATTATGCGCCGAACAGCCCGCTGGCGGCGCATTTCAGGAGCGGCACGGCATGGGTTCCACATGTCCAGAAGGATGCGTCGGACTCAGTCGGCGCGCTCGGCGCGCTCAATCGCGTCTATCTCAACATTGGCCTGTTCAGCGAGGAATGGCTCCTGCATTTCAATCCGGTCCTGGGAGGCAAGCCGATCTCTCCGATCCGGGTCAAGATCGCACAGCGAAATTCGTCATATTGGCGCGCGACCGAGGATCAGTCGCCGGCGATGGCCGCGTTCCTGCTTAAGGCCGGCTCTCCGCATCACCTCACTGACGCACCGGGCGGCGCACGCCACCTGACCGCCGATGCGGGGACTGTCGACCGCGGCAAGGTCGTGTTCGCCGAGACGTGCGCGCGGTGCCACTCGAGCAAGTATCCGAGGATTCCGCCTGCGGTTCACCCCGACTCGTGCACGGCATCGAACTACCTGGATTGCTGGGGCAAGTACTGGGCTTGGACGAAGACGCCCGACTTCAAGACTAAGATGACGACGATCGTCCAAAGCCCGGATTTTCTCAACGGCAACTTCCTGTCCAATGACATGCGGGTGCCCGCCACCCTGCTGCAGACGAATCTCTGCAGCCCGCTCGCCACCAATGCGATCGCCGGAAACATCTGGGACGAGTTTTCCTCGGCGAGCTACAAGGCCCTTCCAACCGTCGGCGAATTGACCGTCACCGATCCGGTCACCGGCAAGCCGGTAAAATTCGCGATGCCGGCGGGCGGGCGCGGCTACTTGCGGCCCGCGTCGCTGGTATCGCTTTGGTCCACGGCTCCCTTCCTGCTCAACAACTCGCTCGGCCGTTTCGAAGCCGAACCATCCGTTGATGCGCGGATGCGATCGTTCGATGATTCGATCCGTCAGCTGTTGTGGCCCGAGATGCGCGAGATGGACACGAAGTTTGGGGCCGCTGCATCCGGCCTGATCGACCGCCTGCCCGGGCCTGCCTACCTCATGGTGCCGGCCGGACACTTGCCTGGCCCGCTCAAGGCGATGCTGCCCGCGTTGGCGTGGGCGCTCCCCGCTGTGTTCTCGAACGGCACCGAACGGATCGAATTTACCGGCTCCACCACACAGGGAAGCGCGGCGATCGCGAAGGTGAGCACCGCATCCCTGATCGCGACGTTCAGCGCGGGAGCGCCGGTTTCCGGGCCCCGAATTCCGAGCGGGGCGCGCGTCGTTGTCTTCGATGCCGCGACCCAAACGCTGACCATCGATCAGCCTGCAACCGCCACCGCGCAAGGCGTGGCGCTTGCGACTGATGCTCCCGACGCAGGCTTGAAGCTGGGTCCCATTCCGGCAGGTACGCCGATCTCGCTTTTTTCCGGTGTCGAGCTGGTGCCGGAAACGGGCGGCGTGATCCCAACGACCCTCCACGAACTCGGCCTCGCGTGGAAATTGATCAGCCTTCCCGGCACGCTCCGCCAGATCGGCAATGAAACCGACCCGGGCAAGCGTGAGCGCTTGGCAAGCGACTTTCAGTCTAAGCTGTACTCGGAAAACAAATGCCCGGACTTCGTGGTTAATCGCGGACATTATTTCGGCGCGGATAAGTTTGGCGAAGAGCCCGGCCTCAGCGATCAAGACAAGGAAGCGCTGATCGCTTTCCTCAAGACGTTCTGACGTTAGGCGCTCTTGCGACAACGTGCGCCAGCCGCTTGATGTTCAGCAGGCTGTGATACGACACATTGTCGGTGGTCGAGTTGCCGCCGTAGGTTCCGCACCCCAGCGTGAACGACGGAACCAGTCCGGTCGTCGCACCGCTGATCCCTTGCGCGCCCGGCGAATTGATCAGGATGCGTCCCGCCGGCATTGCAATTCCAAAACGTTCGGCGAGTGAACGCGAAGCGGTGTGGATGATCGCAGTATGGCCGGCGCCCTCGTGCTTGAGAAGCTTGAGGCTTATCGCGAATGCTTCGTCATCGTCCCGCGCCCTTAGCAACGAGACAATTGGCGCAAGCTTTTCGGCAACAAGCGGCGACGC
>Ga0209488_10003664_pt1 | contig 12262 bp, 10 predicted proteins | sample Rivendell_Oct201_8_FD_188349 | JGI IMG/M metagenome (GOLD analysis project Ga0209488, IMG submission 188349) | Vadose zone soil microbial communities from the Eel River Critical Zone Observatory, Northern California, USA -... | ecosystem: Environmental > Terrestrial > Soil > Vadose zone >...
CGCGAGCACCCGATAGTGCGATCTGGGTGGGGACGTACGGGCAGGGGATTTTCGTGCTACGGAAGGGAGTGGGGAGTGGGGAGTGGGAACGCATTCGGTCATCGTCCGACACTGCTGCGCATGCGATCTCGTGGGATTTCGTGCATGCGTTCGGATTCGGACCGCGCGGGGAGATCTGGTACGGGACTGTCGGCAACGGTTGGGGCTTGTCGACAGACGGCGGCAAGACGTGGAAGAACTGGGAATTTGGCCAGCTCGGTCCGGAATGGCAGTACGTCACGCCCAACGGGATCGTGACGCGCGGGGACACGACCTACATCGCGACTGCCGACGGGATCAAGCTCACGTGGGACGATGGGCAGACGTGGCGGGTGATTACCGATTCGATCGGCGCGACGACGGCGAAAGACTCGGTGTGGGGCGAGATCGCGCATCAGTATGTCTTCAGACTCATGGTCGACGGAGAACACCTTTGGATGAGCGGCCCACGCGGCTTTTCTCGATCCGCGGACGGTGGCAAGACGTGGTCGCGGGTCGCATCGAGCGGAGCGTGCGAGGAGCCGCCCTGCAGCTCGCTGAGATCAGATTGGATCGCAAGTAACGACGAAATCATGCATCCCATAGGTACCAATGAATGTCCCATTGACGCACAGCCATCCTACGAAACCGCAGTCCTTCCATTCGGAAATGGCCATGCGTTGATCGGAACGTTGAGAGGTGTCAGGGAGTCAGGTTCGCTTACGTGCGTCGACAGACCTCGCGCCCGCGGGGCAGCACCACCTGTGGCGCCCCGCCACACCTGGTTCCGCCGTCCGATCGCACTCACCGACCAGCCCTTCATCGACCAGACCTATCGCTTCGGATCGACGATGGGTGGCAACTTCCAGCCCCACCAAGGCGTCGAGTTCAACAACGCGGATGGCACACCGGTGCATGCGATCGGCGATGGCGTTGTGGTGCATTCAGGGCCGGCAGAACGCGGGGCGCTCACGGTGGCGATCAAACATGACCGGCGGCTCCCCGGGTACTATCTCTATTCTGTCTACTACCACAACTCGAAGCTGCTCGCGCAGGTCGGCCAGCGGGTGAAAAGCGGTGACGTCATCGCCCTCGTCGGGAATACGGGCCGCGCGACGAACGACCATATGCATCTCGAGGTGCATGCATCGCCGTACGATTCGACACGCCTGATCGTCGATTCGGCGGTGCGGTATCCGCCGTACAACACGAACCCCGAGCTCTGGATCGAGCCGCTACCCGGCACCGGTATCATCGCGGGGCAGGTGTGGGACTCGGCGGGCCAACCGGTCTACCAGGCCCGCATCTACGGCCTGGTGAAGCCCGAGCCGAACGAAACCCCGTTCTCGTTCATCGAGACGTATGGCCCGCGCAATCATTCCGATCCGGTCTATCACGAGCATTTCGGGATCTCTGACGTGCCTCGGGGCGAATACGTCCTCGGCCTGCAGATCGGCGCACAACGTGTTTTTCGTCGCGTCAAAGTCGAACCAGGCAAGCTGACCTGGGTGGAGTTCAGACCCTAGTGCATATCGAGCTGACGGAAATGCTGCGCTGTCCCGAAGCGCACCGCGAGGAGATGCTCGTGCTGTCGACGGGCGAGATAAAGGATCGCATGGTGCGCTCCGGCCTCGTCGGGTGCCCCGTGTGTCACAAAGAGTACCCGATCGCGCGCGGCATCGTGAATTTCCGCCGCAACAAAGAGCGCGTGTCCAAGGAATCCTCAGGCCCGCGCCCCGCCTACGCGCCGCCCTCACCGCTCCCGTCGGCCGATGCCACGAAGCTGCAGGCGCTGCTCGAGCTATCGGGGCCGGGCGGCTACGTCGTCCTGGTCGGCTCTGCGGTGCGTCAGGCGCCACGGCTGAGCGGTCTGATGGAAGGAATTCACTTCGTCGGCATCAATCCGCCGCCTGACATGGACGAGCTTCCGACCTTGTCGCTCGCCTACGCCACTGAAAAAGTGCCCCTGCGCACCTCCGTCGCGCGCGGCGTCGTCGTCGGCGCCGATCTGGCGATCTCGGCCTGGCTGGTCGAAGCACACCGGGTGCTGCTGCGCGGCCGCCGCTTTGTCGTGGAAAACGAAGAGCCCGAACTTCCGATCGGGCTCCTCAAGTTGGCGGCAGAACACGGACTCTGGGTGGGCGAGAAGCGCTAAGCGATCGGGCTTTCGATGCTCGCCGTCATCGCATCCGCCGACGCATACGCGGCATCGATCACGTTCCTGTATCGCTTCTCGACCTCCCGCCGCTTCACCTTGAGGGTCGGTGTCAACTCGCCTGACTCGATCGTGAAGTCGTTCGCCAGCAAGACGACTTTCTTGGGCGTTTCGAACTTCGCCAGTTCACGCAGCATGCTCATCACCTCGCGCTCAACCTTCGCCTGCACGTCGGGCAGGTGCAGCAGCTCCTCGCGCGCCCCATACGTGAGGCTCCGCTCCTGCGCCCAGCGCTCGAGGTTGTCGAAGTTCGGCACGACGAGAATGATCGGGAACTTGCGGCGATCGCCGTAGAGCATGGCATTCGCCACGAACTTGTTGCGCTTCACCATCATCTCGATCGGCTGCGGCGCGATGTACTTCCCGCCGGCCGTCTTGAGCAGCTCCTTCTTCCGGTCCGTGATCTTCAAGTACCCGTCCGAGTCGAGCTCGCCGATGTCGCCGGTATGCAGCCACCCCTCCGAGTCCACAGTCTCGGCGGTCGCCTCGGGCAGCTTGAAGTAGCCTTTCATGATGTTCGGGCCGCGGGCCAGAATTTCGCCGTCCGGAGCGATTTTCAGCTCGACGCCGGGAATCGCTCGGCCCACCGTGCCGAGCTTGATGCGGTCCAGCGGATTGAGCGTGAGGACGGGCGAGGACTCGGTCAGCCCGTATCCTTCGATGATCGGCAGGCCCGCGCTGTAGAAGAACTTGGCGATGTCGGCCGACAGCGGCGCCGCGCCGGAGACGAAGAAGCGGATCTTTCCACCGGTCCGGGCCCTGAGCTTGGAGAAGACCAGGCGGTCGGCGACCTTTTTCTTCACCCGAAGGCCACCCGGGATCGGCAGGCCCGCCAGTGATAGCGTTGCCCACTGCTCGCCGGCGCGCTTCGCCCAGAAAAAGATCTTGCGCTTGATGCCACTGCCCGACAGCGCGTTCTCGAGCACGCGCGCGTAGACTTTTTCGTAGAGCCGCGGCACCGACAATACCACCGTGGGCTTCACCTCCCCGAGGTTCGCGGCGACGGTATCGAACGATTCGGCGTAATTGATGATGACGCCCGCCTGGAACAGCGTGTAGTCCACCATCCGTTCGTAGCTGTGCGAGAGCGGCAGCATCGACAAGCACTCGTCCCCGCCGCCGATCGGTATCATCTGCAGCACGGCCTGCACGTTGGACCAGATGTTGTAGTGCGACAGCATCACGCCTTTGGGGTCGCCGGTCGTCCCGGACGTATAGATCAAAGTCGCCAAGTCATCGGGCTGGGCCTCGAGCGCTTCCTGCCTCCAGTTGGGATGCTTCGGCGCGGCGGCTCGGCCCTTGGCCTCGACGGCCTCGAGCGAAACGATGCCCTCCCCGCGACGCTGCGCCGCGGCGAGGGCGTCGTACACGATCACGTGCTTGAGACCCGGAAGATTGCCCTTCACTTCGAGAATCTTGTCCAGCTGCGCCGCCGTCGAGACGAATACGGCGACCGATTCGGAGTCGCGCAGGATGTATTCCGTTTGTTTCGCCGTGAGCGTCGGGTAGATCGGGACGTCCGTCGTGCGCGAGGTGAGGCAGGCGTAATCGCTTAACGCCCATTCCGGGCGGTTCTCCGAGACGATCGCGACCTTGTCGCCCGGCTTCATGCCGAGCTCCCGCAAGCCGAGGGAAATGGCTTGGACGCGCTCGAGCGCCTGGCGGTGGCTGACGGGCACCCAGGCGCCGCCCACCTTCGATCGGAAGGCCGCGGCAAGGCCGACGTGCCGATCGATGGTGGTGAAGAACAACTGGTTTAGCGTGCCTCGGTTCATGGCCTGAACTCCACAACGAATTTCACAGTGTCCGGGAGGGGGACGCCGTTTATGTGCCGTATGGTGGCGGTTACGACGACGGAATCGGGTAAGGTGCCGCCCTGGAACCTCAGTCGCGTCACGGCAACCCCTGCTGAATTCGTCGTAACGGTGTCATTCGGGACTAATGTGACGACGGGACCGCTGTCCGGAAAGGTGGCAACGGCATACACCACGCGCCTGCCGACAGGCGTCCCGCCGAACGCATACGCTTGCACGCTCAGGGAATCGGAGAGGGAATCGGCGCTCACGATGACCGTGTCGCGCGTTGCGCCCCCCGCGCGCAGGGAATCGAGGCGCTCCTTGATCGTCACGGGCTGGGGATTCGAGAACAGATTGCCGGTGCGCGCCTCCAGTCGGGCGGATCCCACCGCGTTCGCCACCGAGACGCCGGTCGCGCTATCGAGCACCGTCAGCGTGCTGTCGAGCGAATACCAGTAGAGCACAGCCTGGACGGAATCGCCCAGGCCGTTGAGCGCGCGACCGCGGGGCCGGAACGTATCGGTGACTTCGACGCGGCCGCTGTCCGGCAGCACGATTTCAATCGCCACAGCTTGATCGGGAGCGGTTTTGATTTTGCAGGCGAGCGCCGCCGCGAGCGCGAGCAGCGCGAATCTCCGAATCAGTGGCTGCCAGTCCTCTCTTCCGGCGCGCGCGCCGGCGCGATCCCCGGGGAGGAGCCAAGATCCTGCAGCGCCTGCGTCGCGTGCGCGATCCATTTCTGCGCGTCTGGACCCCGGGGCGGGTGCGCCAGGAACGTCTTCAGATGCTGGGCGGCGCCGTCGGGATCGCCGCGTTGCAGCAGCAGAAACGCGAGGCCGTAATGCGCGCCGGCGAGCGAGCTGTCGAGCTCCAGCGCGCGACGGTAATGGCGGATCGCTTCGTCAAAGCGGCGTGTCTTGGTGAAGGCGATCGCCATGTTTTGCAGAATGCGAGCGTCGTTGGGAAGATCGCGCAGCGCCAATCGATACGACGTCAGTGCCGCATCATAATCCCCCTGACGTTCGAGGGCTAACGCCTCATTGAGATAATCGAGACGTTGAGGTTTGAGATCGTCGGTCGAGGAGCCCCCCCCGCCGAACAAGCGGCGCCAGAAACCCATGGGGCGAAAATAGCTTGCGGCTGCAGATGCTGGCAATGTAGAATCCCAAACCATGGCTCAATCCGCCGGAATGCGCCCTCGCAGTAAAACCCCCCGCGGTGTCCTGCAGGTCGACTGGGCCTTCTTCGGCGAGCTGTGCCGGGTGCTGGCCCTCAAGGTCTTCCGCGAGTACGACCCCGAAGTCGTCATCGGGATCGCCAAGGCGGGCGTGATCCCCGGGGCGGTCGTCGCGAGCATTCTGCAGCGCGACTTCGCCTCGATCGCCATTACGCAGGAGGGATCCGTGATCGCGGGCCCGCCGCGCCTCGTCACCGGCAAGCGGGTGCTGCTGGTGGACGAGACCTGCGAATCGGGCAGCACGATGAAGCTCGCGCTGGCCGCCGTGCGTGATCTCAAGCCGGCCGCCGTTAAGACGGCGGTGTCCTTCAAGACCGGCACCTACAAGCCCGATTTCCACGCGCTCGAGAACGAGAACTTCATCATCCTGCCTTGGGACCTCGAGGTCATCGTCGACGGCGAAATCGTCGTGCGCCCCGATTACCGAGCCAAGCTGAAAGAGACCCCGCCCCGTTGAAAGATCGTCTCGCCGCCGCAGTCAAACAGTCTCGCGCCGATTACACCGAAATCCGCGTCGAACGCACCTGGAGCTCCGCCGTCGCGTTCCGAGGCCGCCGGCTGGAGACGGCCACGGTCAGCGAAGACCAGGGTGGGTTCGTGCGGGTCCTGAACAAGGGCTGCGGATGGGGGATTGCGTCGTTCACCTCGCTCGACGAATTGCCCGCGATGGTGGCGCGCGCCACCGAGCTGTCGCGCGCCGTCCGGGTCGATGATCCGATCCGGTTGGCCGATACCCGCCCCGAAGTCGGCGACGCCGTCCTCGAGCTCGACGGCGACGTGCGCGGGGTCTCGCTCGCGGAGAAGAAGAAGCTGCTCGACCGCTATAACGGCGCGATGCTGGCCGTGTCGAGCCAGATCGTCGACACCCAGTCGAGCTATCGGGACGAGGTGTCGGAAGTCTGGTATGTGAACTCCGAAGGGGCTTCGCTCTACCAGTTGCGGCCGGAGGTCGTCGTCTCGGGCACGGCGATCGCGCGGCGCAACGGCAACATCGAGAAAGGGCTCGAGTCGATCGGGCTGCGCAAAGGATGGAACAGCGTCCAGAACTTCGAGCCGCAGTTCCGCGTCGTCGCCCAGCGCGCCGTCGATTTGCTCGAGGCTCCGCGTGTGCGCGGAGGGGCGTATCCCGTGATTCTCGACAACGAGCTCGCGGGCGTCTTCATCCACGAGGCGTTCGGGCATCTGTCCGAAGCCGACTTCGTCTACGAAAACCCGCAGGCTCGCGAGATGATGACGCTGGGCAGGCGCTTCGGAAAGCCCGTCCTCAATGTCGGCGACAACGGCGCGGCGAAGGGCCTGCGGGGAACGTTGCCGTATGACGACGAAGGCACACCCACGCAGGATACGCCACTCATCAAAGAGGGAATCCTCGTCGGCCGCCTGCACTCCCGCGAGACCGCCGCGAAGCTCGGCGAGCGTCCCACGGGGAATGCCCGCGCCATCTCGTTCCGGCACCCGCCCATCGTACGCATGACCAACACCTATATCGCGCCCGGCAAGAAGGGCGTGGGCTTCAACGATCTCATCCAGGATCTGAAGCTCGGCGTCTACGCCTGCGGGGCGTTCGGCGGGCAGACGATGCTCGAGAACTTTTCCTTCACGGCCGGGTGGGGCTACATGATTCGCGACGGCAAAGTCGCGGAGCTGGTGAAGGACGTCGTCCTGGCGGGCAATCTGTTCAAGACGCTCGACCGGATCGATCACATCGCGGGCGACTTCACGTGGAATCAGATGGGCGGCGGGTGCGGCAAGGGCGGCCAGTTCCCGCTGCCGGTCACCGAAGGGGCGCCGCACGTGCGCATCGAAGAGGCGCTGATCGGCGGAGACGTATGATCGATCGCGTGCTCGAGGCCGCCCGCGCCAAAGTCGACGGCGCCGACGCGCTGTGGCGCCGGGAGGAACAGACCGCGGTGTCGTTCGAATCGGGACGGCTCAAAGCGGCCGCCATCTCGGAGGAGGCGGGACTCAACCTGCGCGTGCTCGCGAGTGGTCGTATGGGCGTGGCGGGCACCACGGCCGCCAAGCCCGACCCGGCCGAGCTGGTCGCGCGTGCGCGCTCCTCGGCTGAGCTCGGCGAGGTCGTCGAGTTGACCTTTCCCCAGGCTCCTGGCTCCCAGCTCCCGCCCATTCCTACCTTCTTCGACCGCACTGCCAACGCCTCGCTCGATGACTTGATCCACATGGGTCGCATGCTCGTAGAGCGGCTGGCCCGGCCCGATTGCCAGGTCAACGTCGCCGTGCAGCGCGAGGTCGCGGACACCGCCGTCGGCAACACCGCGGGCGCCCGGGGTCAGTACCGCGGCACCGGCATCGCGGTGACCGCGGACATCACGCGCATCGCCGGCGACGACGTGCTCATGGTTTACGATCAGTACGTCGGCGCCGACATGCCGAGTGACGCCGATCTCGAGGCGCTGGTGCGGTCCGTGGAGACCCGGCTCACCGCGGCGCTGAAGATCGTCGCGCCGCCCGACGGCGCACTCCCTGTCGTGTTCACGCCCGCGGGACTCGCCGCCATCGTCCTGCCGCTCGAGCAGGCGCTGTCGGGAAAGACGGTGCTGCAGGGCAGCTCGCCGTTGGCGGGCAAGATCGGGGAAATGCTGTTCGACGAGCGGCTCTCGATCGTCGACGATCCGCTCACACCGGGTCGGCCCTCGTCGCGTCCCATCGACGACGAGTGCGTCCCGTCGCGCGCCACAGGATTGGTGGAGCGAGGTGTCGTCGGGCGATTCGTGTACGATCTCGAAACGGCCGCGCGCGCCAGGACACAGAGCACCGGGAACGGCCGGCGCGGCATATTTGGGAAACCGCATATCGGGTACACGAACGTTTTGATTCGAGGGACCGATGGTACCGCGCCTCTCCCATCCCACGCATTGGGCGGCGGCTTGATCGGCGACATCGACGATGGATTGATCGTCGACGATCTAATCGGTGTCGGGCAGGGCAACGTGATCAGCGGCGCGTTCAGCCACCCCGTCGGACTCGCCTATCGCGTGCAACGGGGCGAAATCACCGGTCGTGTGAAAGACGCCGCGGTTGCGGGAAACGCCTACGATCTGCTCAAGCGGATTGGAGGATTTGGAACCGATGGGCGGTGGCTCGGTGCGCGATATTCGCCGTCACTGCTGCTCGAAGGAGTTAGCGTCGCGTCTCGTTAACCGCCGAGCGCCTCCGCGTAGCTCCGGCCGGCCGTCATCTCGTTGTAGACCTTCTCCAATACCTCCGGCGTCGCGGATAGAAAGCGGCACCGTTCGTCGCCCCGGCTGCGGCACTCGACTTCCATCACCGCGATCGTCTCGTCCGACAATCGCCCCAGGAAGTCGGCCAGCATCCCCGCCGAGAAGAAGCACATCGGCGACTGCGCCGTACCGGGCTCGGCTTCGGCCCAGTCACTCGAGTCGAGGGCGAGCGCGCCGGTCCCGACCGGACTCAGCGTCACCGTCCCCCACCCGCCGCTCGTGAAGAATTCCGAGAGCGTTTCGCCCAGCATGTCGGCATCGAGATCGGTCGCGCTGTTCACGGCGGTGAAAGCCTTGAAGAGGCCCCCGCCGGCCGCATAGCCGGCCTCCTGCAGGATCGTGATGAGCTGATCGGGAGCATGCGCGGCGAGGCTCGCATGCAGCTGGCGGACGATGCTCGGAGCCGTCATATGGGAAGCCAACTTAGGGTTTGCGGTTCGCGCGGCGCAAGAGTTCGGCTTCGTCGATTTGCTCGACGCCGAGCGACTTCGCCTTCTCCAGCTTGGATCCCGGGTCGGTCCCGACGACCAACGCGGTCGTTTTCTTCGACAGACTGTCGGACACGTGCCCGCCGGCGCCCTCGATGAGGTCGCGGGCCTGCTGCCGCGAGAGCGTGGGCAGCGTGCCGGTCACCACGAAGGTCTGGTCGGCGAGCGGCCGCGGGCCGGTGGCGGTTGCCGTTTCCCTCAGCGTCACGCCGGACTTCGCCAGGCTCTTGAGCAGCTCCTTGTTGCGGGCGTCCTTGAAAAAGCCCACCACCGCCTCGCCGATGGCGGGTCCGATGCCTCGCACCTCGCCGACCTCCTCGGCGGAAGCCTTGGCCAGCGCGTCCATCGTGCCGAAATGCCGCGCCAGGAGCTTCGCGCCCTGCTGGCCGACATGGCGGACGCCGAGCCCAAAGAGCAAGGCCGAGAGGGGCTGGTCCTTCGAGGCAGCAATGCTGTTGACGAGCTGCTGGGCGGACTTCTCGGCGAAGCCCTCGAGCGTGAGTAGCTGCATCGTCGTCACCCGGTACAGGTCGGCGACGTTGCCGATCAACTTCGCCTCCAGCAGCGCCCGCACGCGCTCATAGCCGAGTCCCCGGATGTCCATCGCGCTGCGGCTGGCGAAATGGACGATCGATTCGAGAATGCGAGACGGGCACGAGATGTTGGGACAGTAGGTCATCACCTCGTCGTGCGGATGCTCGACCTGCGAGCCGCAGCTGGGGCAGCGCTCCGGCATCTTGTACGGCTTTTCGGCGCCGGTCCGCCGGTCCTTCACGGGACCGAGGACTTGCGGGATGACCTCACCAGCGCGAGTCACCTCGACCCAGTCTCCCACCCGAATGTCTTTGGCCGCGATCAGGTCGGCGTTGTGCAGCGTGGCGTTGGACACGGTGACGCCGCCGATCTCGACCGGCTCGAGCACTGCATACGGATTGAGCGCTCCGGTGCGCCCCACGTTGACGCGGATCTCGAGCAGCTTCGTGATCTGGACCTCGGGCGCGAACTTGCGCGCCACCGACCAACGCGGCTCGCGATTGCCGATCGTACCGAGCTCGGCGTAGAGCGCGCGGTTGTCGACCTTGACGGCGACGCCATCCGCACCGTAATCGAGCGTCGGCAGCAGCGCCTCGAGCTTGGCGATCGCCTGGTGCGCGGCCTCGAGATCGTCGACGCGGGTGTGGTGCGGCTCGACCGGGAGTCCCCACTCCAGCAGCTGCTCGAGCAGCTCGTGCTGTGAGTCGACGCCGAGCTTCTGACCGGGAGCTTCGACCTGGAATGTGAACACGCGCAGCCCGCGGGCCCGCGTCTTTTTGGAATCGAGCTGTCGCAGCGCGCCTGCCGCGGCGTTGCGCGGATTGGCGTACGGCGGCTCGCCCACTTTCTCGCGCTGTTTGTTGGTTTCCGCGAACTGGCTCTTCGGTAAGTAGACCTCGCCGCGCACTTCCATCTTTTTCGGCCAACCCTTGCCGCGCAGGCGGAGGGGCAGGTCGAGCACCGTCCGCAGGTTCGCCGTCACGTCCTCACCTTCGACGCCGTTGCCGCGCGTGACGCCGGTAACGAGGACGCCGTTTTCGTACGTAAGGCTGATGGCGGCGCCGTCGATCTTCACCTCGAGCGTATAACCCGACGTCTTCACCTCCGGCACGAGCCGGGCGTTGCGCTCCTCCCACTCCCGCAGCTCCGCCTCGGTGAACGCATTCGCCAGCGAGAGCATCGGCACGGCGTGGCGGTGCTTTCGGAACGCGCTCGCCGGCTCACCCCCGATGCGGAGGGTTGGGGAATCAGGAGTCTGGAGTCCGGGATGTTTCGCTTCGAGGTCCTGCAGCTCCCTGAACAGCCGGTCGTACTCGGCGTCCGACATCTCGGGCTTGTCGAGGAGGTAGTACGCGTGGTTCGCCCGTTCCAGAATCCGCCGCAGCTCCGCGGCGCGTGCTGCCGGCTTCACCGCCCCTTGGCTTCTTCCTGGATGACCGCCATGGCCACGTTCACCAGCCGGTCGAGCTCATCGGCGCTGGCTTTGGGAAGGAGGCCTTCGCCCCACGCGCCTTCCCGTTGGCCGAAGGTGTCGAGCAGCCGGCGCATGAACGAGAGGAGCGCGACGCGCTCGAGCTCCATGCGCCGCAGCTGGTCGCCCGTCTCGTGCGTCCGCTGGGCAAGCCGCTCGTAGCGGTGGGCGTTCCGCAGGCTTTGCGCCGTCAGAGCAGCGACGACCTGGACGAAGCGCACATCGGAGTCGGAGAACGTCGGCCCGTCGCGGTAAGTGCGCAGGAAAATCGCGCCGATGGCGACGGTCCGCCAAGTGATCGGCACGACGGTGATCGACTTCACGCGGCGATTGATCAGCTCGCTCTTCACGTGCCGCAGCGAGGGATCGTTCGCGGCGTCGGGAATGAAGACCGTCTCGCCACTCACCATGGCGCGCTTGAGCTCGGGGTAGCGATCAAGATCGACGACGTAATTGCGGATCGTGGGATCTTCGTACGACGCCACGAGGCGAACCTGCTTGCCGCCTTTTTCGCCGAGGAAGATGGAGCAGCGGTCGAGCCCGAACGACTCGCCCAGCTTGCGGGCAATCGACTGCAGAATGTCAATGAAATGTAAGGAACTGGACGCTTCCTTCAGGATCTCGATGACGGCGAGCAGGTGCTTGCGCTCATGTTCGAGCTCGGCGATCCGCGCGGCGAGCCGTTCTGCTTCCGCGTGCGTGAGGGCCGAGTTGATCGTCATGAGTGCAATAGTTTCGCTCAGGAACTCGGAGTCCGTCAAGCACGTGTAGATTACGCCCCATGCGCACACTCACGTCACTCGCGTTCGTCGCGGTCGTCGCCTGTCCAGCGCTACAAACAGTCGGCGCGCAGTCAGCGCGATCAGCGGCCCCCATTGGGGTCTACACCGTCGTCCCCGAGCTGCCGGGCATGGGACGCCCGGTCGACACCGCCGCGGTCGCCGCCCGCCGCCGCGCGCTGCTCAAGCGCATCGGCCGCGGGACGGTCCTCATTCCCGCGGGGCACGAGCGGAACATCGAACAGGACTACGTGCAGGACAACGATTTCCGGCAGAACAACACCTTCTACTACTTCACCGAGCTCGAGACGCAGGACGCCTTCCTCCTGATGACTGCGCGCGGCCCGGACTCGCTCGAGACGGTGCTGTTCCTGCCCCCGCGCACGCCATCGCAGGAACGTTGGACCGGGCTCCGGCTGGGTCCCGACAGCGTTGCGGTGCGCCTGTCAGGAATCTCGAAGGTCCTGCCGGTTGATTCCCTC
>Ga0209488_10003665_pt1 | contig 12260 bp, 9 predicted proteins | sample Rivendell_Oct201_8_FD_188349 | JGI IMG/M metagenome (GOLD analysis project Ga0209488, IMG submission 188349) | Vadose zone soil microbial communities from the Eel River Critical Zone Observatory, Northern California, USA -... | ecosystem: Environmental > Terrestrial > Soil > Vadose zone >...
GGCGACGACGTAGTCGAGCACCGCCTCCGGCGCGAGGATGAGGCGCCAGGAGAAGGCGAGCGCGCCCGACGCCGAACAACTTCCCCACCGGCTCCTGGTGTCGCGCACGGTGATCCGCGTCACCCGCCGGTCGATGCGCGCGGCGAGCGTGCGGGCGCGCCGGCCGAGCTCCTGGCGGGCCAGCGCGATGAGATGATCGCGCAGCTCCAGCGCCTGTTGCCGAAGGTCGAGCAGGGCGCGCGCAAGGCCGACCTCTCCTTCCAGCTCGCGGAGCTGTGGTGGGAGAAGGCGAAGTCGGTCGCCCTGCGCGAGGTCCGGGAGTACGACCAGCGGTACGCGGCCTGGCTCGCGGCGCGTGAGAAGGACGAGAAGTCCGCGGGTCCCGAGCCGAAGGTCGCGACCGGCGCCAGCGACGGGTATCGCAAGGAGGCCCTGGTGCTCTACCAGGCCATCCTGCGCGATTCCCCCGAATATCCGCGCCGGGACGAGCTGCTCTTCGTCCTCGCGTACAACCAGTACGAGATCGGCGACCGGGGCGGAGCGCTGCGCAGCTACCAGGCGCTGATCGAGCAGTACCCCGGCTCGCGCTTCGTGCCCGACGCGTACGTGCAGATGGGCGAGCACCACTTCCAGCACAACGACTTGAAAGGCGCGCGGGCGGCTTTCGAGAAGGCGGCCTCCTTCCGCCTGCCGAAGATCTACGGCTTCGCCCTCTACAAGCTCGCCTGGTGCGACTACAACGCGCACGACTTCCGCGCCGCGATCGCCAAGTTCCAGGAGGTGGTGGACTACTCCGAGCGTCAGGCCGAAGGGAAGGACCGCGATCGCATCCAGCTCAAGAACGAGGCGCTCAAGGACGTCGTGCTGCCCTTCGCGCAGCTCGACGCGGTGGAGGACGCGGCCGCGTACCTGACCGGGAAGGGCGGTCCGCGCGGCCTGGAGTTGATCGACCGGCTGGCGGGGACCTACTTCGAGAGCGGCAAGTTCGACCAGGCGATCCGGGTCTACCGGCTCCTGGCGGAGCGGGCACCCTCGGACGCGCGCGCCGCCGCCTGGCAACAGAAGATCCTGCTCGGCTACGACAAGCTGAACCGGCGCGACGAGGTCGCGCGCGAGATGGAGCGGCTGGTCGCCGACTACGGGCCCCGCAGCGCTTGGGCCAAGGCGAACGCCGGGCGGGCGAACGCGGTAAGCGAGGCGCACGAGCTGACCGAGAGCGCGCTGCGCGAGCTGGTGCAGGACTACCACCAGGAGGCGATCAAGACGAAGAACGCCGGCACCTACCGGCTGGCGCGCGACATCTACAAGCGTTACCTCGACGCCTTCCCCGACGGGGAGAGCGCGTACCGGCTTCGCTTCTACTACGCCGAGATCCTCTACGCGCTGGAAGAGTGGGAAGCGGCGGGCGATCAATACGCCCGGGTGGCCGATGCCGATCCGAAAGGGGAGTACGCCGCGAAGGCTTCCTACGACGCCGTCCTCGCGCTGGAGAAGGCGGTGGCCGTCGCGCAGGGCAAGCTGCAGAAGCGCGAGCTCCACGACGGGACGCGGGTCGACGAGCGCCAGGCGAAGGGGCGGGTGGGGCAGATCGCCACCGAGCGCGTGGGCGGCGCGGCCGTGGGCGGGCAGGAAGACCCGATCCCGGAGGTGGAGCACAAGCTGATCGCCGCCTGCGAGCGGTACCTGCGCCTGACGCCCAACGCCGGCGACGAGGTCGTGATCCGGTACAAGGCCGCGTACGTCCTCTACCAGCACCGCCACTACGGGGAGGCCGGGCAGCGCTTCTCGGAGATCGTCGCGCGCTGGCCGGCGGATCCGCTGGCGCAGAAGGCGGCGGACCTCTCCCTCGACGTGCTCAACGCGAGCGAGCAGTGGCTGCCGCTCGGCGAGATGGCGGAGAAGTTCCACGCCGACGCGCGCCTGTCGCCGCCGGGCAGCGAGTTCGAGCGGCGGGTCGCGAAGATCGCCGAGGGCGCCCGCTTCAAGCACGCGCTCGAGACCCATGAGAAGCGCAACGACCCGGTGCTCGCGGCAAAGCAGTTCACCGACTTCGTCGCGCGCTACCCGCGCAGCGAATACGCGCCGGTGGCGCTGAACGACTCCGTGGTGATCGCCGAGAAGGCGGAGCAGCTCGACCTGGTCATCGCTGCCGCCGAGCAGCTCCTCAACGAGTACCCCGGTGCCCCCGAGGCGCTGCAGAAGCCCGCCACCCTCTCGCTTGCCGGCGCCTACGAGCGCTCCGCGCGGCTGGTAGAGGCGGTTCGCTGGTACGAGCGGTACGCCGAGCGTTGGCCGGGGGACGCCAAGGCGCCCGACCAGCTCTTCAACGCGGCGCTGTGGCGCGAGGGGCTGGGCGACGACGCGGGGGCGCTGGCCGACTGGCGCCGCTACGTCGAGCGGTACCGCGCGCGCCCGGATGCGGCCCGCATCGCGTTCAACATCGGGCTGGTCCTCGAGCGGCAGAAGGACTGGCGCAGGGCGGCGGACCACTGGCGCGAGTTCCAGCGCGCCTACGCTCGGAGCGCTCCGCCGGGGCAGCTCCTGCTGGCGCGGTACAAGGAGGGCCTGGCGCGCCGCGAGGTGAACCGCAAGGACGCGGGCTCCGCGGCCGCGTTCGCCGACGTCGCGCAGCGGTTCCCCCATCTCCCGCCGGCCGAACGGACCGCGGCGGTGGTGGACGCCGCGGCGCATGCGCGGTTCCTTTTGGTGGAGCCCGCCTACGACCAGTTCGTGGCCGTCCGGTTCGCTACTGCGCGCCAGGCGGAGCTGGTCGCCGCGCTCAAGGCGAAGAACGCGCGGATGGCGAAGCTGCTCGCGGCGTACACGGAGGTGATCGAGGCGGGCAGCCCGACCTGGAGCCAGGCCGCCCTGACCCGGCTCGGGGAGGCCTACCGCGACTTCAACAAGGGCCTGCTCCAGGCGCCGATGCCCCGCGGATTGGATGCCGAGCAGCGGGAGCTGTACCGCACCACGCTCGAGAACCAGGCGTTGCCGCTGGAGGACAAGGCGGTAGACGCGTTCCGCAAGGCGGTGGAGACCAGCGGCCGCACCGGGGCGTACTCGGAGTGGACGCTTCGTGCCCAGGAGCGGTTGCGGGAGTACCGGCCGGACGAGGTGGTGGATCGCCGCGAGCCGGCGCTCTTGAGCAGCGCCGGGGCCAAAGCGGTTGCGCCCGACGGGATCTCCGCTCCGGGTGCGGGGGAGGGGAAGTGAGCATGCATCTGCGAACCGCGATCGCCGTCGCGCTCTGCGCGTCCGCCTGCGCGCGCCAGGTGGTGAAGCGCGAAGCCGCGCCCGCCGCCGCCGAGGCGCCTCGCCCGGCGACGCAGGCCGCCCCGCCAACCCAGGCGGAACCGTCGCCCCAGGATCTCCAGGCACGCGCCCGCGCGCTGCTCGCCGCGCGGGACTTCGCGGGAGCGAAGGCGGCGCTGGAGCGATCGCTAGCGGCCGAGCCGCGCAACGCAGCAGCGCTGTTCGAGGCCGGCTGGGCCGACGAGCAGCTGGGCGATCCGGACGGCGCGCGGAAGCTCTATTCCGCGGCGCTGGATGCGGACCCGGCGCACCTCGGGGCGGCGCTGAACCTGTCGCGGCTGCTGCGGATCTCGGGTCGCCCGGCGGAGGCGGAGGCGGTCTGCAACGCGGCCTTGCGCGCGTCGCGCGACGAGCCGCGGCTGCTCGACGCGCTCGCCGCCGCGCTGCGCGAGCAAGGCAAGCTGGACGCGGCCGAAGCGGCGGCTCGCCGCGTGTTGCAGCGCCATCCGCGCGACGCGGAGGCCTACAAGCAGCTGGCGCTGATCGAGGCCGATCGCGGGCGCGTGCGTCTGGCCGAGACCGCGCTCGCCAACGCCCGCAAGCTGGACCCGGCCGATCCCGGCATCGCCAACACGCTCGGCATCCTCGCGATGCGCAAGCGCGATCCGGCCGCGGCCCGGGAGCGGTTCACCGAGGCGGTCAAGCTCGACCCGTCGTACGCCCCTGCGTGGGCGAACCTGGGCGCCGTCGCCCTCGGCTACCGGGACTATCCCGCCGCCGAGGAGGCGTACGCGAAAGCGGTGGCGCTGGATCCCTCCCGGTACGAGACCCACCTCGGCCGCGCCTGGGCCCTGGAGGGAACCAAGAAACCTGCCGAGGCGCTGGCCGAGTACGAGAAGGTGCTCGCGCTGCGGCCCCAGCAGGAGGACGCGCTGTTCGGGCGGGCGCTGGCGCTGAAGGCAGGGAACCAGCTCGCGGCCGCGAAGGCGGCCTTCGAGCAGCTCGTGGGGCTCTCGGGCGGATCGCGGGCGAACGATGCGCGGGCGCAGATCGCTTCCATCGAGCTGCGGCTCGCCCGCGCGGCGCCGGCGGAACCCGCCCATGCCGAGCCGCGGAGCGCCCGATGAGGAAGACGGGCGAATGTCCGCTTCCGACAGATCGCCGGCCGTCCGGGCGACGGGGCGCTTGGCCGGCGGGCCGGCAGTGCAGATCTTGGGGCCGGAGGTTCTCGCGCATGCGCGCCCTGATCGTCTTCTCGCTCCTCGCGGCCGCGGCGGCCGGCGCCGCGGATGCGCCCAAGGGCGTCAAGGTGGTGCAGGAGCCCGACAAGATCGTGGTCCGCAAACGGACCGTGGTCGACTTCAACGACGTGACCGTCGAGGGCGAGCTGCTCAAGCCCGAAGGCAGCTACCTGCTCCACCGCAACAAGACGCGGTTCGAGCCGCTCATCCACCTGCGGGACGACTTCAACGCCGAGCTGCAGCAGTCGGCCGACAACCTCTGAGCGAGCGCGAGATGGCGAACGAGAACGTGGCGGCAAAAGTCACCGATCCCCCCGATCTGGACGTCGGCGAAGAGGCCATTCCGGGGCGGGCTGGCGACGCCGCCGCGGCGCGGCTGCTGTTCGACGACGCCCCGGAACTCGCGGAGATGCACCGAGGCGATCGGGTCCTCCTGGTGGGGCTCGTCTGGGGGCAGGAGACCCTCATCGAGCTGGAGCAGGTGGCGCGCGGCGGCGCCCTGCGCGCGGGCAAGCTCTTCGACCTGCCCGCGGCCGGCCTTCCTCCGGACTTCCGCATCGTCCAGCCGGATGGCGACGGCCACGTATTCACCGTGCCGTCCGAGCTGCCGGCCGAGGTGCACCGCGGCAACGCGGTCCGCCGCTTCGACCAGGCCGGCGCGCGGGCGGTGCAGGCCCCGTTCGCCGGGCACGCGCACCGGGTGGGCGCGCACGATCGGGTGGTGGTCCGCATCGCGCCTCAGCTGCAGCTCGTGGCCCGCTACGTCCCAGCGGAGCGGCAGAGGCGGCGGTCGTTGCTGGGTTCCCTGGACGTGGGCTTCGCCAGCACGGTCGCGGTGGCGCTCCTCTTCCTGGCGCTGTTCTGGCTGATGGTCCGCATCGCTCCGCGCCACGACGAGACGGTCACCGACGACCTGGCCGGGAACCAGCAGCGCATCGCGCGGTACCAGGTGAAGCCGCGCGAGAAGCCCGCCGAGGAGCCGCCCAAGCCGCGCGAGATCTCCGGTGTGCCGGAAGGCGCGAAGGCCCGCGACGAGGAGGGAAAGCTCGGCAAGCGCGAGGCGAAGAAGCGGGAAGCGGCCCCGTCGCGCAAGGGAGCGCCGGCGGTGGACGCCGACAAGCGCGAATCCGACCGGCGCAAGGTGATGAAGGTCGGGCTCGTCGCCGCCCTCTCGAAGATCGGCGCGACGGCGGGCGGCGCATCCAACGTGCTGGGCCCCGGGGGGCTGGGCACCGGCCTCAATACCGCGCTGGGCGGTGTGAAGGGCCGGGCCGGCGTGGGGGACGCCTACGGTGTCGGCGGCCTGGGCTCGCGCGGCTCGGGCCAGGGGGGCGGCGGGACTGCTCTCGGCATCGGCGGCCTGGGAACCAAGGGGAGCGGCGGCGGCCGGGGCGGGTACGGCGAGGTCGATCTCGGCGGGCGCGGCAAGGAGGAGACGCAGTTCGTGCCCGGCCGCACCATCGTGGTCGGCGGCCTTTCGCGCGACGTGATCAACCGGATCATCCAGCGGCACTACAACGAGGTGAAGTACTGCTACGAGAAGGAGCTGACCAAGGATCCGGGCCTGTACGGCAAGGTCACGGTCATGTTCGTCATCGACGGCGCGGGCAGGGTCGGCGATGCGCTCGTCCAGCAGAGCACGATGGGAAGCGAGCCGGTGGAGAGCTGCATCGTGAGCCACGTCCGGCGCTGGGCGTTCCCCGCCCCGCAAGGCGGCAGCACGGTGCAGGTGACCTATCCCTACGTCTTCAAGAGCAGCGCGCAATGACCCGCCTCTTCGCCGCAGCCTTGTGCTTCGCCGCAGCCGCGCGGGCGGGCGAGCCCCAGGCCGATGCCGGCCGGGCGGCTCCTGCCCGTCCCGCGGTGCCGTCGAACGGGGTGGACGAGCCACCCCGCCGCGGCACGTTCGCGGAGGCGAGCGTGGGCGCGTTCGCGACGGTCGGCGGGAGCCGGAGGGTCTCGAACGTGCAGCCCTGGCTGGGGCTGACCGTCGGCCGGGACCTCGGCGCGTCCTCGTCGATCTTCGCCTCGGTGGGCACCGGAGCGTCGAGCAACTCCTGCTTCCAGCAGGGAGCCGGGGGAAACTGCGCCGGTTCGGACTCCTTCGGCGCGACCTTCCTCGAGGTGGGCGGGTCGTACGGCTACCGGCTCGCTTCGAGGCTGCTCCTCTCCGGCAAGCTGATGGGCGGCATCTCGTTCTTTTCACCGGGGCCGTTCACGCTGAAGGACGGCTCCACCGTCGCCGACCAGGTGACGGCTCCACACGCGGGCGCCGGAGTTGGTCTCGAGTACGGCACGCGCCTGGACCATTTCGCTGTCGGGCTGGATGCCGTGGTCCGGTACTCCCTGGCTGCGGTCCCCGACGGCAGGGGAAGGACCGGCATCGCGTCAGTCGCGTTGGTGCCACGCGTCCGATACGTGTTCTAGCCAGGTCCGCGTTGACGTGAGCGCGGACCGGCACGGCGAGGTGGCCGTGAACGAGCCCGTGCCGCGTCAGAGGGACCCGCCGGCCGCGGGGCGGTGCTACCCTGCGCGGTCCATGCGCTCCTGCGCGTTCCTGTTGCTCGCCGCTTCCGCTCTCGCCGCCTGCGCTCACGCCGCCCGTAGCCGCGCCGCCGAGCAGGGCGTGGCGAGCGCGCTGGACGATTTCCACGACGCGGCGGCTCGGGCTGACGAGGACCGCTACTTCGGTCACTTCGCTCCTGGCGGCGTGTTCCTCGGCACCGATGCCACGGAGCGCTGGGACGTCGCCGCCTTCCGCGCCTACGCCCACCCGCACTTCGCGCGCGGGAAGGCATGGAGCTTCCGGGCCGCGCGCCGGAACGTCTCCGTGCGCGGCGATCTGGCGTGGTTCGACGAGGACCTCGAGACGCAGAACCTGGGCCCGGCTCGCGGCAGCGGGGTGCTCTCGCTTAGAGACGGCAGGTGGCTGATCGAGCAGTACGTGCTGTCGATCACCGTGCCCAACGAGCGCTTCCGCGCCGTCCGCGAGCTGCTCGCCGCGCCGGGGCCTTGAGCCGCGGCACGGCGGCGCCTACTCCGGCGTGTACACCACCAGGCCCGCGTTGGTGCCGACGAAGAGCTGTCGCTTGCCCGAGCGCGTCTCGAGATGGATGCGGGTGACGTTCGCGCCCGGGATGCCGCTCACCCTGGTCCAGGTGCCGGTCTCGGGAGCGGGGGTCGCGGTCGGATCGGAAGGAAGTGGCGCCCGCACGGGCGGCACGTACTTCCAGAGTCCGTTGTCGCTCGTGCCGACCCAGAGCGATCCGTCCGGATTGGCGATGAGCGCGCTGATGGTGCCGGGCTCGCCTTGCACTTCCACGAACCGCTTCAACGCCTTCCCAGCCCCCTCAAACCAGACCAGGCCGTACTTCACCGAGCCCACCCAGTAGCGGCCGTCCGGGGTCTGGGCGATGGCCCGGTTGGTGGCGCGGAATTCGGGCTCGAAGCGCACTGGCCAGCGCTGCAGCCACGACTTGCTATCGGTGGACGGAACGGGCGCCGGCGTCCCGGGAGCCGCGACCGGGTAGAGCGGAGGACCGACCATCGACCAGGGGAAGCTCTTCAGCGTCCAGACGATCATGTCGTCGGACGGAGTGGCCTCGGCGAACATCCACTCGGCGGCCATCATCGGGTAGCCGCGGTTGCTCAGGTTGACGTTCCACACGTAGCCGATCGCTTCGGGGAAGTCGTCGCACGGATTCGACGGATCGAACGCCGCCGGTGGCGCGCCCGGAGTCGCTGGCGCCGGGCATTGCGGATAGTCGAAGGTCGGGTGCCGGTGGTCGCCATAGAGATCGCCCCGGATGAGAGTGAGCCCGTGGTTCGAACCGGTGTAGAGGTCGCCCTTGCGCGGTCCCTCGTTGACCCGGATGCACGAGAGGATCGACCGGGTCTCGTCGAACGTCGGGTGCTCGACGCCGTTGTTGTTGTGGATCTCGTAGTGGTGCTCCCGGACCAGGTTCCCAGCCGCGTCCAGTCCCACCCGGTCCAGGTCGCCCTCCGACCTCTGCGCCGGAGTGGAATGCGTCGGGTCGGGGATCTCGCCGGCGAGGTAGCCGACGTACGCCTTGCCGGCCTCACCGCCGCAGACGGTCTGGGCCGTGAAGCCTCGCGCCAGCTGTCCGACGGCGGGTTCGCCCAAGCTCGCCTCGAACGTCCGCCAGGCCTTGCCGGGCGCGAGCAGCCAGATGCGCTGGCCGTCGACGGCCCAAACGTTCGCGCCTTCGTCGACGCTCACGCCGAGGACCATGCCGACTCCACTGTGGATGACCATTCCCGGCTCGGGCGTGCCGGCGTTCCACGGCGGCGGCGGCGGCGGCGGTGGCGGTTTGGTCACCGGCGGCGGATTGATCACCGGCGGCGTGACCGGGGGTGGGTCGGTGGACACCGGAGGATCCGGGTCCGGATGGGTGATCGAATGATCGTCCCGGCTGGAGCTCCCGTTCGAGCAGGCCACGAGGAGCGCGACTCCGACCAGCCCCGCGAGCGGCAACGCAGAAAGAAAGCGCATGTGTCCCCCCGCCCGCCTGAAAGCAAGCGCCTTGCCACTCCGCCGGTGGATTTTGCGGGCGCATGCGGTGACCAGGTGTGAACCGCCGTGCTTGCGCTTGGGAACGGCGCTGCCGCAGCAGTCGCCCGAAGGGGTGAGCGCGTCCGCTGTTGGACGATTCGCGCCAGGCGGACCACAGCGCATGCCATTACGGCCGCGCCGTGAAAAGCAGAGCGCCGCCCTATCGGCGGCGGCTACCGCTCCTTGCCGCGCATGGCGCGGAACATCTGCTTCACGTTCTCGCGGTCATAGTCGGTCGCGTAGCTGAACTCGCCGCCGTTCTTGAGCCACTCGCCGCCGTCCACCGTCAGGCAGTCCCCGGTCACGTACGCCGCTCCGTCGGAGAGGAGGAACACCGCGGCGTCGGCGATCTCGCGAGGGGTGCCGAATCGCTTCAGCGGGACGCGGTTCTTCGCCATCTCCGTCATCTGCGGGTCGGGCATGAGCCGGCTGAAGGCGCCCTCGGTCGGCACCGGCCCCGGCGCGATCGCGTTGACCCGGATGCCGTACGCCGCCCACTCGACGGCGAGCGAGCGCGTCATGGCGAGGACTCCGGCCTTGGCGCACGCCGAAGGGAGCACGAACGCGGATCCCGTCCAGGCGTAGGTGGTCACGATGTTCACGATGGCGCCCTTGCCGCCGGCGATCATCTTCTTCCCGAACGCGCTGGTGCAGTGGAACGTGCCGTTCAGCACGATGTCCACCACCGCCTTGAACCCGTTCGGCGAGAGGTCCTCCGAGGCGGCGAGGAAGTTCCCGGCGGCGTTGTTCACCAGGCCGTCCACGCGCGGCAGTTGCGCCGCGGCGCGCTCGACCGCGGCGGCGTCCCGCACGTCGCAGGCGACCGCGCTCGCCTCGTGGCCGCGCGAGCGGATCTGCTTCACCACCTCGTCGAGCTTCTCCTGCCGGCGCCCCAGCACGACCGGGTGCGCACCCAGCTCGGCGAAGCGGCGGGCCATCTCGGCGCCCAGGCCCGAGCCGCCCCCCGTCACGACGATGTTGCGCCCCTTGAGCAGATCGGGTGCGTACACTAAAGGCCTCCGGGTAGAAGGAGCCGCATGATGCAGATTCACGCACGCCGCGTCCACCGCCGGCTCGCTTGCGCCGCGCTGCTCGCCGCCTCCGCCGCCGCCGCCGCGGAGCAGCGCGGGAAGCTGGTGGTGGTGATCGTCGTCGATCAGCTCCGCACCGAAGATCTGCTGGTGCTGCGCGACGAGCTGGGTCCGCGGGGGTTCGCCGGCCTCGGGCAGCCCGTCTCGATCCGGTACGAGACCGCGCTGACGCACACCGCGCCGGGCCACGCGACCCTCGCGACCGGCGCGTGGCCCGAGGTGCACGGCATCGTCGGCAACCGCTTCGTCGAAGGCGAAGAGCTGCGCGAGGCGGTCGACGATCCCGGCTGCCCCGCGTGGGAGGGCAAGCGCGGCGTCAGCGCAGCCGCCCTTCGCGCGCCCACCTTCGCGGACGCGCTCAAGCTGGCGAGCCGCGGCCGCGCGCGCGTGCTGAGCATCGCCATCAAGGACCGGGGAGCGCTGTTCCTCGCCGGGCGCTCCGCCGATCTGGCGCTCTTCTACGACCTGGAGCGGGGCGAGCTGACCTCCACCACCTGCTACGCGCCCGGTCCGCCGGATTGGCTCTCCGCGCTGCAGAAGGCGCACCCGCCGAGCGAGTGGAAGGACTGGACCTGGACGCTGTCGCGGCCCGAGGCGGTGTACGCGCGCATCGCCGAGGAGCGCACGGAGATCCGCGACCTTTACGGGATCGGGCCGTCGTTCCCGCACCGCATCGGGACCGGGGATGTCTCGCCCCGCCTGTTCCGCGCGCTGCGCGCCGCGCCGCCGTCCACCACCATCGTGCTGCGGGCGGCGCGCGCCGGCCTCCAGGCGATGCAGCTGGGGACGCGCGGGCGCACCGACCTCTTGCTCCTCTCGCTGGCGGGGGTCGACTACGTCGGCCACTCGACGGGCACCGCCTCCCGGGAACGGATGGACCTGCTCCTGCGCATGCACGACGAGCTGGGCGCGTTCCTGCGCGACCTGCGCGCCCGCTTCGGCGACGGGCTCTCGGTCCTGCTCACCTCGGACCACGGCGCGACGCCGACGCCGCCCACGGCGGCGCAGGTCCACCTGCGCGCGCTGCACGTCCCGGCGGCCGAGCTGACCGGGCCCGTGCAGAAGGCGCTGGACCAGGCGTTCGGCCCTCATCCCGGCTGGGTGCTGCTGGTGGACGACGGCGTGCTCGTCCTGCGCAGGTTCGCCGGCGTCGACCCGGCGCGGGCGGCCGAGATCGCGGCGGAAGCCCTGCGGCGCGTCCCCGGCGTCTGGAAGGCGGTTACGCAGGCCGGGATTGCGGACGCCGACCCGGTGTTGCGGCACGCGTGGTTCGCGGGGCGGAGCGGCGACGTCCTCTTCGTACCCGCGCCGCTCGCCAGCCTCGCCGGGCCCGAGATCGGCAATGCGTGGGCGATGCACGGGAGTCCTTGGAGCGACGATGCGGTAGTTCCGCTCCTCGCCCAAGCGCCCGGATTCCGGCTGAAGATCGGAGAAGAACTGTCCGCGGCGCAGGTCGCTCCCTCCGCCGCTCTGCTCCTGGGCGTCCCGCCGCCGTCGGGGGCGCTGGCCGTCCCCGCCTTGGTTCCCGCACGGTGAGCCGTGTACGATGCACGACCGCGGTGAAGCACGACTTCGGCCCACAGCGCGCACCTTCTCCGCTCCCGACCTACCCGGAAGAGCTGGAGTCCGCCCAGCGCCAGGCGCTGCGCACGACCTGTTTCCTCGCCGCCGCGCTGATCGTCGCCTTCTCCGCGCTCGACCGGGCGGTCACGCCGGATCACTGGCTCTTGCTCCTGTTCGTCCGCCTCGCCGCCGCCGCGGTCCTGCTGTTGCTCGAGCGGCGGCTCAGGCGTCCGTGGAGCGGGACGCTGTGGATCGTGGCGGCGGCCGCCTTCGTCCTCTCGGTCGCCCTGGAGGCGGGCATCTTCGCCACCGGCGGGATCCGCAGCCCGTACGTGTACGCGGTGCTGCTGATCGTGGCCGGCGGATCGATCCTGCTGCCGCTCCAGCCGCGCCAGGCGGTCGTCGTGCACGCGGAGATGCTGGCCATCACGGTGTTGCCGCTCCTGGTGCTCGTCGGCGGGCCCGAGGACGCGCTCGAGCTGGGGACGCGGGCGTCCTTCCTGCTCTGCACGTCGGTCATCGGCGTGGCGGGAGCCGCCA
>Ga0209488_10003666_pt1 | contig 12260 bp, 10 predicted proteins | sample Rivendell_Oct201_8_FD_188349 | JGI IMG/M metagenome (GOLD analysis project Ga0209488, IMG submission 188349) | Vadose zone soil microbial communities from the Eel River Critical Zone Observatory, Northern California, USA -... | ecosystem: Environmental > Terrestrial > Soil > Vadose zone >...
GCAGGCGCAATGTTGCTTTCGCCGAGCTGAAGCTTACGATCGCAAAAGCCGAAACAATGGCGATGACCGCAAGGACGATAATTGTTTGTACCAGCGTGAAGCCGCTCGCGTCATTTATCCTGGACCGCAGGTTTGAATTCGCGGCTGGTGTCTCATGAAACGGCATAGGAAAAATCTCAAAGCCCGCAGAGATCGATAAAGCGTGAGAAAGGAACCGGGTACCCCGGTTAGCTATAACAACCGACGTGCCACACTGGAATACGCACGAAAACCTGCGGTTGTGAGTCACACGTCGCTACCAGGCGAGAGAAAATGTTACTGAATGTTACGACCAACGGAAGCGCTTTACACAATCGGTGAAGAGACGAAGATCGCGAGCGACAGGAACAATGAGCCGTGGCAAAGAGGTAATAGGCCCGGTGATCAAAACGTCGTCCAATAAATAGGAAAAAACCGCGCCGGCTTCGCACTCGGGAAACGAAGCCAGCGCGGCTCGGATCGCTGCAAAGACTGAAGGCAGCGTCGAGTTAAAGCCTGACAGGATCTGTTTGAAACCGGTCGGCTCGATATGTTGGAACAGTGGAGTCGCTGGCGGTAGTCGCGTCGGATCCAGGAATGTCACGTCAAACGCCCAATCGCGAATGGGTGGTTGATAGATGATAAAGGGCGAAACATATGACCATGGTCCCACGGCCTGGGTCGAATGGTACAGAGGTATGAACGATCCGACACAGTTCCATCGGCGCTGGACTGTGTACCAATCTTCAACAAAACGCGGGAAATTGATCATGCCGCCATTCAAACGCGATTCGTACCCATTACCCTGATCGGGTGTTCCCGACAAAGCTGAAAGGTTATTGCCGGCAATAATCCCGGCACGCACGGATGTCTCAGCTGCGACGTTTGGCAGGTTAAGATCAGCTAATCGGTTGACGCTCGTGTCGGGATACATCGCGCTCGAGCTGTCAAACCATGTCTTGGACATCGGCGAGAAAGCATCCGCGACGATTGAAGCGGGAACTTGATTGCCGGTGTAATGGTAGGTGGCGGCCGGGTCGTTAAGTGGGGCCACGCCATTTGGGGGCGCTGCGTTGATGCCGGTGGTGTTGTAATTCCCCCAAATGAAAATCATGTTTTCAGCGGATACCGTAATACCCAGCGTCGATGAAAGCTTTCCGGCAGCTCCGGTAACCATCAAGTTGTCGCCATTGAACAAGCGAACTGAACGGCGAAAATAGTTGTTCGGATTGGTCCAGGCGGCAACGGATATCGCTCGCTTGACTCGCGATGTGAAGTCCGCTCCTGATGTGCCACTGAGCGCAACCGGATCAGGAAGTTCAGCCGTATCCTTTATCAAAGTTCCTGTTTCCTGAACGTCTTCACCCGGATCAAGCGTGCCGTTTGGACCATAGATGTCCTCGTTATCGGCCATGCCATTTGTTGCCGTCACCGGTGTGCCAGAAGCAACAAATGATCGCACGTTGTCACCGCGGCGGTCGGAAACATAGATCGTGTAGCCGTCGGGTTTGGCTATGTTAGTGCTCAACGCATTGGTGCCCTGCAAGAGATTGTTGTCGTAAATACCATCAAACCAGCGGGCCACGTTTCGCATATTCAGTTGAACGACATTCATGATGCCGCGTTCGTAAACAACGTTCTGGGTCATCGCATTGCTGATGCATCCTTCCTGAACGTTGTAAACATTAATGGGCACGATGGCGTTCCAACTTGACCAGTTCGGCCCTGGAGTGCCGGACAACAAAGTAGCAATTGCATTCGATGGTGGAACATCAGAGCGTTTAGCTTGGCCAGCCCCATCATCAGAAATATTGGTCATGTATCCGTGGGTCGAATCAAGCGTGGGATGTGTCGAGTCGATCAGAATTTCACCATCCGCTCCAATGTACGTGCTGTTCAGGATGTAGGTCAGATAGTTGGTGCCGCCAGAAGCGCTGGCATCCCGCTGTCCTTGTGTGAACGCCGCCCACAGCGGGCGCTGTAACATCACAATAGAGTTAGCCTCGCCTTCGGTTATCCCCATACTAAGAATTTCGCGCGTGACGTCACGGGCTACGCCATTGGCATCGATGACTTCGATCAGAATATGACCAGACAGTCCCGCGCCATATGGAACGACAGCGCCGTTCGCGGATTTCACGAGTTTGTAAACAGTGCCAGTGTTGGCTGTGGCACTGCCATTTCCCGCCCGGCCGGTTAGGGCGAAGGTGGTCGCGGTCACGGAACCGATCGTGTATTCACCGTTAGCGTTCGTGTTGGCGCCCAGGACCCCGCTGATATAGACCACGTCTCCATTCGAATATCCATGAGCAGTGCTGGTAGTAATCACGATCGGATTGGTGTTGCTGGCGCTGGTTATCGCCTTGGCCGCCGGAGGAGCCTTCGGGCTGCGGACTGTGTCTGCCTGAATCGCGGGCGACGGACTTGGTTGGGCCTGCAACACAAAGGATGTTGAGGTCTCGTTATAGCTATTAGAGAAGGTGGTATTGTTGTCGAGAATTCGCCACAACGCGCGGCCTCCGCCGTTCGTCGCAGGTGTCGAACTCACTGCCAAATTTGGCAATGGTTGAGGATCATAGGTTGATAGATTGACGCCCTGACCGGCGGGAATACCGGCCGCGTCGGCGGGGGCTGTTTCGTCATCAAGCAGGATCCGAATCTGCGCCTTCGAGTGATAACGTGAATTGCTGAGCGTAGTAGGGTTGGCCGGATCTGGATTGTCATTTGGCAGCCGGCGCTTTAGGATCTCTCGCGTCAGATTCCCTTCGAGCTGCATAGGCAGCAGCAACGGCGCAGCGCCTGTGCTTCCGGTCAATAATTGCCCACCAAACTGATTTGCCACACCTGATTGCGCCGCCGCAACAGATTTCGTGTTCCAAGTCGAATTAATAGTTCCGTTAGGCGAACCAGGCCAGTAACCGCGTTGAGTGGAAGTCGTCCCGACAATATTGGGTCCGTTGACCATGCTGCCCATCGTGATCGGTACGTTGACCGCGCCGACCGTCATAAAGACATTGTAATAGCCGCCCAGATTTGTTCCATTGCGCCAAACATCGGTTATGAATTCTCCGGCAGTCGTCACCTTGGCCTGAAATGTCATACTCGTACTGGCGCTGGCGTAAATGTTTCCATTCGCGTGCACGCGTCCATTGATGGCCATCGACGGCAGTGGATACAGCTCTATATCTTCATTGCTGAACATGCCGAACTGAAAGATTGGAATCAGATAATTATTCATCTGGCGTCGCAGAGAAACTGAACTTCCCGTGGCGCTTTGGGTTGCCGTCGAGGTCAGAATGTAAGGCGTGACACTGGCAACCAGCCCCGAAAAAGGTCCAGTGGGGATTGTTACGGTGCTACCACTTTGCGACGGATCCGTAACCAAACTTTGGTTGAAGGTAAAGCCTTCGCTGGTCAGCTCTGTCGGGTACGAAACGGCGATGTTGTTTAGCTGTGCCGTCGTCGGCTTAGACGTTTTTGTGAATAGATCACCAAAATCGCTGGTCATCTTTTCAATGCCGGCCGCGCTGGCATAAAACGTCTGGGTGCGCTGAAGATCGCTGCCGGCGATGCGTGACTCATGCGTGACCACGGCCAACACGGTCATCGAGACGGCGGCGAGCAGAGACATGATAATCAGGGCGGTGGCCAGGGCGGCGCCACGCTCACTGTGGCGGCGGTTGATCGCGGGGTTGATATTTGTACGCATAACAGGTTCCTTATGAAATCGATGTGTGGTTCGTGTGCGGTGCATGTTGTCCAGCGTCCTGATTCACGGGCTCATAAGGCTTTGCGGAATTGCAGGTTGCGGACGGTCGTGGCCGTGGTTGAACAGAGGGACTGACGTCCGTTCGGACTAGGCCCGCAGATATTGCTGCTGCTATTGCTGTTGGTCACGGCATTGACCGCGCGCACGGTCTCGACGCCGATCGAGGTTTCGACCTGGCGCAAAGCAGCTTGCTCCGTCGATGTCGCGAGCACTCGTGACGGTTGTTTTACAAATCCGTTTGCGTCGGGAAGACTGGTCATGTATCTGAACTGCAGGTTTGTAATGTGTTCAGCGACTACGCTATCCAAAAAGCTTCCGCCTTGCACGCCGTAAACTCTCCGAATCAATAGGCCATTTGCGTCGACGAAGTACTGAATAATCTGGAGTCGCATGATCGATACGGCCTGCGTGCTGGCTCCCGAGGCGACCGATGAAACCAACGAAACGGGTGCGGTTGCGCTGGTTTGATTTAGCCCGAACCCACCGTCATTATTATTCATCGTAACCACAAAGGTAGTCGTATTCACGCCAGTCACTACGCCGAACGCTGCGCTGTTCTGCGAAACGATTGCGTAGATCTCGTTGTTCTGAAATAGCCCAATATTTGTTGAGCCAACATTAATCTGGGTATTGGATCCGCTGACTGTGATCTTGCCGGCGAGCAATGAGACGACGTTGCCGGAATTAAAGTTAGTATCTCTCGTCAACATCGATATGCGATCGCTGTTGGCTTGAAAATTGATCGCCGGACTCGATTGGGGAATGGCAATGCCGGAAGGTATGTTGTCATCCGAAGTGACTACCCCGATGCAGGGATAGTTTGGGTCATTGCCGCAGGTCACCGGAGTTCTGGTTACGAACGTATTAACAAAAGTCAACGGTGCCGTAATGGTGCCGATGCCTCGGAGCCCGTCGCCGGCAGTGGTCAAATCGCGATTCATCACTTCGTGCGCGTTGCGCAATGACTGCTCCGCTTCAGTAAGGTGATAGGTAGCGTTCGCAAACTTCATGCTGCTGCCAAACAGCGCGAATGACGCTGCCGAGATCACGAGGGTCATGCTGAGAGCTATCATGAGTTCGATCATCGAGTAGCCGGCTTGATTCTGGGATTTGTGTTTATGGCACATATGCGGTCTCCGTCTTAATTCCCTGACTATCTGAAGTTCGAGCGCGTGTCATTATTGAGATAGCTAACACCGACGAGGCTGCGCATCTGGCCGCCGGCATCCGGATAGCGCACCGTTATCTGGATTCGTTTGAGATTCGGATTTAAGTCGGTAATAACTATCTCTCGCGAAAAACCATTCAGGCCCCAGCTGGCATCGGTAAAGTCATCACCAGTGCCATAAGTATTGTCGGCTCCGGGATTGATCAAATCGTCGTTCGTTCCCCAAATGCCATCCGGGCCCGGGTTGATTGAGATTGGTTGGAAACCGGTCGGGAAACCGGCGAATGTTCGTGGCGCACCGCCGTTGTCGACATCGCTCGGGTTGGCAATCTGGCCAAAGGTCAACTCTTGAGTGTTCCGCAGGGTCTCCATTTGTTCGAGGCAGGACACGACGAGCAGTTTGGTGTTCGTCAGATTACGCCCCATGTTGCTCACCGTAACCGCGTAGCCGATCGATGCGGCGAGGCCCAGCAAGCCAACGGTCAGAACGAGCATGGCAACCACCATCTCCAAAATCGTTACCCCAGATTCTGAATCAGGCCGGTCCGCTTTCACTCGCCGATGAGATCGGTTATTCAGCGTATTTACTAGCACTGGTGCTGTACCTCCAGACTTTGATCCTGCCGGCAGCTCCGAGCACGGAGATTGCAACCGCGGTTTGGGAAGGAATTTGGCTGTTATAGAAGAAGAGCGTCGCCTTCGAGTAGGCTCCCGTGGAAGTTATTGCGGTGCCGTCAGGTTGAAAGGTAATGTTGACGACTGTGCCGCTTAGTGCGGTCATCGTGTTGCCGTCATCGAGCGCAGTGTTCGCGTTGATTCCAGACGGAATTCCATAAGAGAGATCGGCTGGCGCCAATGATCCAGTTGCCAGGGGCACAGTGAGCACAGTCGTAGAACACGACGTATTCGGATAACCCGCCGCGGCCATTACCTGGACCGCAGTCATGTTACAGCCTGCGTTGTCATTGTTATTGTGATCGAAGATTTTGATTGTCTTGGTGGCGTTGTCGTACTGAAACGTGAACGCTTGCCGCTGCGTCATTGCCTGCTGGCGGGTGAATCGCAGTTGGGTGGCAATCTCTCTTGGTAAAGCGCCTGACCGGACGAGCCGCCGCGCGTTTATCAATTGAGGGATGGCCATTGCCGTAAGCAGCGACGTAATCGCGATGACGGCAAGCGTCTCGATTACCGAGCGACCGCTCTGCGATCGCCAGCCGCGTTTGCTCTCAGCATTGATTTCAGTTTTCATCGGTATCACTTCCACCTCGCTCCCTCGTTAGGGCTTTGCCACGACTATGTGAAGCCGCGCTCCAGCAAAAGCAATAGCGGGGCCATCGTCGATTAGGCCGGAATCGGGCGTTTTTCAGATAGACCCTGAATCTGAACTCAAGATCTTGTTACGTTGAGTAACAGGGGATGGAAGTCGGCTTCCCAAGCATTGCCGATTTGAGTTGAAGCTCTTCTGCTGCAATGCGAACGTCCAAAAATAAAGGCTATGCGTGTCGTGCACGTATTTGCTATATTGAATTTGGTGCGGCCGCAAGGCTGGCCTGACTATACGCAAGATAGAGACGACCATCGCTCGATCAATTGCGCAAGGGCCGCCTCCCTTTCCGAACTCACTTAGTTCCTACAACCTAAAGACGCTCTTCGCGCGGCGGCTAACTTGAGCGCTTACCAGCAGATTACGTAAATCGAGAATCAACATGGCACGACTGGATGATCTACTGAGGCAAATGAGGCAGCAGGGTGCTTCAGACCTGCACCTGACGTCGGGCTCCGCACCTTACATGCGCATCCACGGCGACATGGTTAAGCTTAATTACAAGAGTGTATCTCCCGAAACATGTCAAAGCCTGATCTTCGAAATTCTTACTGACAAGCAGAAAGAGCTTTTCAGGGAAGAGTGGGATCTGGATCTCAGCTATCCGCTGGCCGGCGTGGGTCGTTTCCGCGTTAACGTGTTTATGCAGCGGCACGGAGTGTCGGGCGTCTTTCGTCTGATCCCTGAGGAGATAAAAACAATAAGGGAGTTGGACCTGCCTGAACAATTGGCAAGTCTGATTGATGTGTCTGAGGGTCTGGTTTTGGTAACCGGGCCGACGGGTTCCGGAAAAAGCACCACGCTCGCATCATTGATACACACCATCAACAAGGAAAGTCAGGCGCACATTATTACGGTCGAGGATCCAATTGAATTTGTGCACGAGAACCAACGCTGTTTGATCAGTCAGCGCGAGATCGCCAGCCATACAAAGTCATTCAACGCCGCGTTGCGCGCCGCGCTTCGCGAAGATCCAGACATAATCCTGGTGGGAGAGATGCGTGACCTGGAAACAATCTCGCTGGCGATTACCGCTGCCGAAACAGGTCATCTGGTTTTTGGCACGCTGCACACTAACAGCGCTATCAAGACAATCGATCGCGTCATCGACGTATTCCCGGAGGGGCAGCAAACGCAGATTCGCGTGATGCTCTCGGAAAGCCTGCGCGGCGTTGTGGCCCAGGCCTTGTTGCCGCGGCCTGACCATAACGGTCGTGTGCCGGTCGTCGAGATTCTGGTGAACAACCCGGCCGTTGCCAATCTGATTCGCGAAGGCAAGAGCCATCAAATCGCGACCGTGATGCAAACCGGACGTGCGCATGGAATGCTGACGTTCGAGTCGGCGATCCATGAGTTAATTCAGAAGGGTCTGATTTCCAAAGAAGACGGAATGAGCTTCTTGCGGCGTCGCAGTGCCGGCAAACAAGTCACTAGTTCGCCGGCGCACGCGCCGCGATTGCCCACCAGTCCAGCTATTAATTGAACGAACAATTAAACGAAAGAGAAACGCCGCGTTCGACGAATCGAATCGCGGCGTTTCAATTTTCGAGATTACCGGTCTTCGGTTAGTACAACCGAATCCGACTGATCAATATCGTTTGACCATTTCTCACCTGATAGGTCTCGCGATAGACGTGTCGTCCAAATTCCACGTCACGTGTGAAGGTGCGGCCATAGCCAACGCGGTCACCATATGCCCAGTCGCGGTCACGATCCCAATCACGACGATGGCGTCGTCGTTGGCCGATTTGAATTCGGACCTGCGGATTATTGAAAGCCGCGCCCGTAGTCACGTTCGCCGCCTTGGTTGATCCGACAAAAACAAACGAAGAGAGCAACAGTGTCAATGTAAGTAGCTTCTTCATAATATCCCCCTTGGTTCTTTGTATTCGACTCACGTAAATGCAACTCCAACGCCGCCGCCTGCTGGGGAGGTTTGCTCCAAAGTCTTATTAAGAAAATTGACTCTGAACCGCAACACTCTCACAGCATGAGTGCGACTCTTCATATTAAGGTATTGTATTTGTGGCCGATCGTACTCACCTGAATCTACGGTTGAAGCAGTTCACGTCTCATATAAGGCACTGGGCATTCGCATCCGTGTGTCGAGTGGATCTGCAAAGGGATTAGGCAGAACAACATAACTCGGCTTGTCTGTTAATGAGGCACGATTGAGCGATGAAAGGACAGTAGACCTCGTCTCGGATTAGCTGTTGCTCGATTTCTTGCCTAGTTGGATGAGAGTTGTCGTGCGGCGCGCTCCCAGGCGCTACGAAAGGGAAAGCAGTAGATCAGGACGATTGCGGAGACGCCGGCAGCGCGCAGCATGTAGGTCCAGTCACCGTTAAGAATTACCAACATGAACCCCATGAGTGCGATCGCGCCTCCGATGCAAGCGATTTGAAGCGTCGTGTCCTGCAACGTCTTCAATAAACCAGCCGCACCTTTCAAGGCCGCGATATCTTTCAATCGCATCGGAGCAAATCTTGTTCGCCGTAACACAAACGCGCCGAGACCGAAAATCAGAATCGCTATCCACAACGCCATAGTCAGAGATGGATCGCGCGGTCTAAACAACCGATCAGCTGCCAGGTAGGCGATTAACAGCAGCACGATATCCAAAATCAGAAAGCCAATAACGAACATCATCGCCGTGCGATGTCTGCGCGACAGTTCGTTAGACCAGCCTTCTGGGGTCGGCGTCATGCAAACGAGTCAGGTTAAGGTTTGGGCGTCGGCGATTGAATCGATCGTGGACGCGAAGCCGTGTTCGTATCAGGTGAATTATTTGATTTGGTCTGTGGCGTCGTGCTGTTTGCCGGAGCCGCAGGCTTTGTGGAACGAAATGCAGGTGCTGCCCCCTCGGGAACCTGCCCGTTGTTTTGAATCGCCTTATCGATCAAATCGGTGCCTTCGCCGTGCTTGGTAATGAGAATGCCATCGTTACTGGTGGTGATATTGGCGCTGCCGGTGATCTGCTGCTTCATATTCTCTACGAAGCCCGGCTTCGCGCACGGGGGCAAACTCTTCTTGATGGGATCCGGTTCAGGAATCGCCGCACCGATGATGTTCAGTTGCTCTTTGGCTTTATCAACATACTCGCTGTTCGGAAAATCGCGGACCAGTTGTTGATAGTACTTGGCCGCTTCGTCCGGTTCTTCTTCAACCGTGAACGTCCACGCGTAGTTATAGAGGACTTCATCCATCCGACAATAGTATTTATATTTTTCGATGATCTCTTTCAGGCGATCCTGCGAGCCTTTCAAGCCGCCCTTCTTGCCGTTATAGCGATCGCGATAGAAGAGAGCGATAGTGAAGTTGTGATCGGCCAGGTTGTCCTGCACTTCACGTAGTCGCGATTCAACTTCCGGCCGCAGTTTGGTCTGCGGATATTGTTGCAGCAACGCCTTCAGACGCTGTTCAGCTTTGCGCGCGTGCGAAATGTCGCGATCCGACAAGCCCATCTGACGCATTTCGGTTTCTGCGACCTTCATCATGGCGGCGTCGGCCAGCGGATCAGTAGGAAAGTAAGTCAGCCAATCCTGATAAGCCTGACCGGCTTGAATCAGCGAACTCGTGCCGCCTTCGAGATAAAATGAATCGGCAATCGCGAGTTTCGCCATGGGCAGATACTGCGAATCCGGATACGTTGTGATGATCGTCGTGAACAGCAATCGTCCGGTTTCGTGATTTCCTTTGCGGACTTCTTTGGTAGCTTCGAGGAAGAGAGCGCGATCGCGTCCAGGCGCGACTGAGCCCGTTAGCTCCGCGTACTTGTCGTTTTTGTTCTTGCCCGGCAACAAACCAAGCATGCGCCGTTTACCTTTTTCGGGCTTCGGTTGATAGTTTGGTGAAGTCTGATCGCCCGCAGCACGCGCACTTGCTGTTTGAGTCAGCGCGGCCTCCACTCTGGTGTTCAGTTCAACGACCGATGCTTCGAGGCCATCCAGTTTTGTCGCGTCGTATTTCTCTGAACGGTCTTCTTTGCCGTGCAGATCGTTAACGTCGCTTAACACCGAACCAGCTTCCTTGCTGAGGCCGCGAAGTCGCTCGCGTGGATCATCAACATTCTTGGTCTTATCGCTGGTGTCTTTGGCGGCCATGCCGGAAATTGCGCTGTCCAACGATCGACGCATCGCCTCTAACTTCGAGCGCATAATGTCCATTCGCTGAACGTTTGAGAGACCGGATTGCGTCTGGCTCTTGTTGTCACGCTGTGCCAGGGCCACGCTGCTCAGCGAAAGGATGGCGGCTCCGAAAGCAAATGCGAGGGAAATTTGCCGCGCAAACGCGCGAAGGCTGGAGCGCGATACTTGAAAAGACATTGAAAATCCTCCAAAAAACGATTCGACAGTATGGACGATACTTCCCGGCTTGTCGATGATTCCGATGATATTGGCTGCCGAAAGTTTGTCCGGCTAGACCCAGAGAACTGTGGCTTCCCGTAATTCTCGCAAGGCGACCGCCGGATCAGGCGCGCCAAATATTGCCGATCCGGCAACGATAATCTCGGCGCCTGCGCTGGTTACCTCAGCAATATTGTCCGCGTTAATGCCGCCGTCAATCTCGATGCGGGTCTTTAAGCCGCGTTCATCGATCATCTTGCGCAGGCGGCGAACTTTGTCCAAAGACTCGGGAATAAATTCTTGTCCGCCAAAACCGGGGTTGACTGACATTACTAATACATAATCGGCGAACTTGATCGCTTCGTCCAACGCAGCCAGTGGCGTGGCCGGATTGATCACAATGCCTGCGAGCCCGCCCGCCGATCTTATGCCGCTAAGTGTGCGGTGCGCGTTTGGGTCGGCTTCGATGTGAATCGAGACCATGCGGGCGCCCGCTTTGACAAACTTTTCAGCGTATTGGCCCGGTTCGACAATCATCAAATGAGCATCGATGGGCAATTTGGTAGCACGCGAGATTGCCTTAACCACGGGCAGCCCAACAGTAATGTTCGGCACAAAGCGGCCGTCCATCACATCGACGTGCAGGATTGACGCGCCGGCTTTCTCGACCGTCGAGATTTCTTCTCCGAGCCGCGAGAAGTCTGCTGAAAGAATTGATGGAGCTATTTCGATCATCGTCAAAAACTACGGGGTCGGCGTGCGCACCGGTGGGCGCCGGTTAGTATTTGTGTTGCTGCCCGTGCGATTCGCTGGAGCTGTGTTGGAATTTGTGTGTGCCGGAGTTGCGTTCGAATTCGCGTTGCCGTTTGTCGCGCGATTTGTATTGCGATTCTGATTCTGATTGCGGTTCGACAGCCGGTTGGCGTTCCCGTTGTCATTCGCATTGGCATTCCGGTTCGTTGGCTTCTTCTTTTCTTTGTTCGAGTTTGCGTTCTTCTCGGACGAAGAATTGTCCGGTTGGTTGGTTCCACCCTCGGTATTGGTGTTGGCATTCGCCGGGGTCGCAACTTCGCCTTCTTTTGTGGGGCGGCTGATATCGACTGCAACCGTCTGGCCAACCTTTACGACTTCGCCGGCATGAGGAAGTTGAATCAATACCGTGTCCGGCTTTGCCTCGCTGGTCGGGCGAGTGGCGCGCACGCGAAAATTGAGGCCAGCGTCGCTAATCGTGTTCTCTGCCGCAGTCCGATCTTTTCCGACAATGTCAGGCACACGCGTTTCTGAACTGCGGAGTGACAGATAGATCGCGCCCAACACTCCAAGCGAAAAGGCGATCGCAATTCCCACGACGATAGCAACTCGCTTTATTACCGTTAGCGTTTGGCGGATGACAGACACGATGTGTTCAGGGTTATTTGAAGCAGTTCGTCCAGCAGCAATTGCGCAGTCTAACATGTAGGACGGCGCGAGCGATAGCGATCGGCAGAGAAGCGCGTGATGCGGTCCGCCGCGAAGCCGCCGAAGAGCGAGCCGATGCTTGCGCCCAGCAGTGCGAAGGAGGCGATGCGGCCGGCGGTGGTGTTGCTGACGTCGCGCGCCTCGCGCAGGTAGGTTGGATACCACGAGAAGAAGAAG
>Ga0209488_10003668_pt1 | contig 12258 bp, 11 predicted proteins | sample Rivendell_Oct201_8_FD_188349 | JGI IMG/M metagenome (GOLD analysis project Ga0209488, IMG submission 188349) | Vadose zone soil microbial communities from the Eel River Critical Zone Observatory, Northern California, USA -... | ecosystem: Environmental > Terrestrial > Soil > Vadose zone >...
CGCTTCCTGAAGCACCTGCAGCGCACGCGGGTGCTGCTGCACCTCGTCGACATCGCGCCGCTCGACCCGGCCGCGGACCCGGTCAAGGATGCACGCGCGATCGTCGGCGAGCTCAAGAAGTTCAGCGCCGAGCTCGGCAAGCGCGAGCGCTGGCTCGTGCTCAACAAGCTCGACCTCGTGCCGCCGGACGAGGCCGGGGCGCGCTGCGACGAGATCGTGAGGCGCCTGCGCTTCAAGGGCCCGGTGCACCGGATCTCGGGAGCGACGGGCGCGATCTACGGCGTGCGCATGCTGGAGATCCTCGCCAAGATCGACGATATCGAAACGCATCTCGTCATGAGCAAAGCCGGTCGGATGACGATCCAAGTAGAAACGCCTTTTTCCGTGAAAGACGTGGAAGCGATGGCCGACGTCGTTCATGACATCAGCAACGTCGGCGCGAGCATTTCGAGCGGATCGTTTCGTACCGAAGGCATGGTGATTGTGCCTTGTTCGATGAAATCCATGGGCGCCATCGCCCACTCGCTCGGCGCGGACTTGTTGGTGCGCGCCGCCGACGGCAGCCGGACGCTGGTACCGACGATCACCGCCGATGACCCGCGCTGGCTGGTCGCCGAGCAGGAGCGTCTGGCCGAGGACCTGCGTCTCGCCTACGTCGGGGTCACCCGCGCGCGGCGCCGCTGCTACGTGTACTTCGGCGGCCTCAACGGCGCGCAACACAGCTCGCTGGCGTGGCTGCTGCTGGGCGCGACCGACCTGTCCGACGCGAACTGGCCCACCAGATGGACCAGCCAGCTGCTCGACTCGGTGCGCGGCTGGCGCGACGTCCTGCAGCGCTTCGTCGGTGCGAGCGGTGGCACGATGTCGCTGACCGATGTGCCGGAGCAACCGCTGCCAGGCCGGATCGCGGATGCGGCGGCGCCGCGGCTGCAAAGCGTGCGCGCGATGCCGGCGCGCCTGCCACGCCCCTGGCAGATGCACAGCTTCACCTCGTTGACCGCGTTCGCCAGCGAAGCCGCCGGCGAAACCGACTTCACCGCGGCGATCCCCGACCACTTCGACCCGCCGGCCGGAGCGGCTGCCGGCATTGCCGAGGGCATCTTCGCGTTCGCGCGCGGCGCGCACGCCGGCCAGTGCCTGCACGAGATCCTCGAGCACGCCGACCTCGCCCTGCCCGAGCCGCAGACGCGCACGCTGGTCACGACCACGCTGCGCCGGCACGGCCTGCACGAACCGGCCGCCCACGCCGGCATGATCGCGCCGGTCGACACGGTGCTGGCGATGTTGCGCGATCTCGCCGGCGCGCGCTCGACCCTGGCCGACGCCGCGCTGGTCGAGGTGTGCGCCGGCGCGCGCATGGCCGAATGGCAGTTCTGTCTCGCCGCCGGCGATGCGCCGCTGCGCGCGCTGGCGGCGGTGTTCGAACGCCATGCTGCCCCGGCGCTCGCCGCCTACGCCGCGCGTCTCGCCGAACTGCCGGCGCGCACGCTGCACGGTTTCCTGTCCGGCTTCGCCGACCTGGTGACCGAGTACCGCGGCCGCTACTTCCTGTTCGACTGGAAGAGCAACCACCTCGGTGACCGGGCCGACGATTACGGGCCGGCGGCGCTGCGGGACAGCATGTTCGCGCACGACTACGTGCTGCAATACCACCTCTACGTTCTGGCGCTGCACCGCCACCTGCGCGTGCGGCTGTCCGGCTACGACTACGACCGGCACTTCGGCGGTGTCTGCTATCCGTACCTGCGCGGCGTGCGCGCCGGCACGGCAACCGGACTGTTCACCGATCGGCCGCCGCGCGCTTTGATCGTCGCAATGGACCGCTGGCTCGGCGGCGAGGCCGCGCGATGACGGCCATGACCGGAGACCACGCCGGCGCTCAGCCACTGCCGCCGCTCGCCCGCCACGTCGGGGCGCTGCTCGCCGAGTGCGCGCGCGCCGCCGATCGCGCGCTGCTGCAGCGCACCGCCGAACTGCTGGTGCAGGAGCACGGCGATGGCCACGTCTGTGCCCAGCTCGCCGACCACCAGGGCCTGGCCGGCGGCGGCCCGCCGTTCCCGCCGGCGGCGGACTGGCGGCGTGCGTTGCTCGCCAGCGGTGTCTGCGGCGACGGCACCGGCGACACACCGCTGGTCCTCGACCAGCAGGATCGCCTGTACTTCCTGCGCCAGTTCCGCGCCGAACAGCGGGTCGCCGCCGCAGTGCGTACGCGGCTGCGGTCGGAGCCGCTGGTCGATGGCGCGCACCTCGCCGAGGCATTCGCTGCCATGCCGGCGCCACCGGCGGGCGGGGCCATCGACTGGCCGACGGTGGCGTTGGTGGCCGCGGCCCGCGCGCGCTTTGCGGTGCTGACCGGCGGCCCCGGTACCGGCAAGACCACCACGGTCGCGCGGCTGCTGCAGCTGCTGCTGCACCTGCAGCCCGGCATCCAGCTCGCCTGCTGCGCGCCGACCGGCAAGGCCGCCGCGCGACTGCAGACCGCGGTGGCCGAGCGACTGCAGCAGGCTGGCGTGCCGGCCGAACAGCGCGCGCGCTGGCAGGCGACCACGCTGCACCGGCTGCTCGGCTACCTGCCGCTGCAGGACGCGTTCCGCTTCGACCGGCAGCGGCCGCTGCCGTACGACCTGGTGGTCGTCGACGAAGCATCGATGGTCGACCTGTCGCTGCTCGACGCGCTGCTGGCGGCGCTGCGCCCGGACGCGCGCCTGCTGCTGGTCGGCGACCGCGACCAGCTCGCCAGCGTCGCCGCCGGCCAGGTGCTCGGCGATCTGTGCCGCGCGGCCGCGCCCGAGCGCGGTGCCGGCCGCCAGCTCGCCGCCGCGGCGCGCGCCTGCGGGCAGGTGATCCCGGTGCAGGAGCATGCGCCACCGCTGGCCTGTGCCGTCGTGGCGCTGCGCGAGAACCATCGCTTCGGCGCGCAGCCGGGCATCGCCGCGTTCGCCGCGGCGCTCGCCGCGCGCGACGCCGCTGCGGCGATGACGGCCCTGCGCGCCGGCCACCGTGATCTCGTGCTGCACCGTGGCAGCACCGAGGCGGCGCTCGCAACCACCGCCGCGGCATTCGCAAAGGTGCTGCAGGCCGCCGACGCCGACGGCGCACTGCGCGAACTCGGCAAGGTGCGCATCCTGTGCGCCACGCGCCACGGCCCGCTCGGCGTCGACAGCTGCAACCAGAAGGTCGAAGCCATGCTCGCCGCCCGCGGCCACCGCGTGCGCGATCCGTGGTACCGCGGCCGGCCGGTGCTGATCACCGCCAACGACCACCAGAACCGCCTGTTCAACGGCGACCTCGGCGTCTGCTGGCCCGACGCCGACGGCAACCCGCAACTGTGCCTGCCCGGCGACGGCGAGCTGCGCCGCCTGTCGCCACTGCGCGCGCCGGCGCACGAGACCGCGTGGGCGATGACGGTGCACAAGGCCCAGGGCAGCGAGTTCGACGAGGTGCTGCTGGTGATGCCCGATCACGACGGGCCACTGTGGCAGGGTTCGCTGCTCTACACCGGTGTCACGCGCGCACGGCAGCGCGCGACGCTGCTCGCCGACGAAGCGCTGTTGCTGCCGGCACTCGGGCGCTGGCCACAGCGGTCCTCGGGCCTGGCCGACGCGGTCGCTGCCGGGCAGTGATCCGCGCTGCCGGACGCGCTGCCACGGGCATGCCATGAACTCGGGACGCGTCGCAGCGCCCAGGCGCCGCCCCGGCATCTACAGTGTGCGGGCCTGTCCCGCCCTGCACCAGCCAACCCGATCGAGGAATCACCCGTGACCTTCGCCCACCTCCTGCTCTGCCAATCCCTGCTCGCTGCTTCGCTGCTCGCCGGTGGCGACGAGCTGTTCACCGTCTCGCCCGCCGACGGCAACCTGCGCGTCATCGACCCGCTGACCGGCAGCACCCAGCGCGTGATGCCGATCTTCACCGCGCTCGGCGTCCCGGCGCAGGCGTGCAACGGCCTGGCGTTGCATCCGTTCACCGGCCAGCTGTGGGTGCTGGTGCGCACGACCGCCAGCAGCGCCCGCCGGCTCGCCACCCTCGATCCGGCCACCGCGATCGCCACCGAGATCGGCCCGACCTCGGACGCCTTCGCCGGCCTCGCCTTCCGCGCCGACGGCACGCTGCTCGCCGTGACCGGTGACGGCGCCACCGTGCCGGAGACGCTGTACACCCTGAACCTGACCAACGCCACCGCCACGCTCCTCGCCACCTTCGGCGCCGGCTCCGATGGCGAGGCCATCGCCTTCGACCCGATCGACGGCTTCCTCTACCACGCCTCCGGGTTCGGCGTGCAGAACACCGACGAAGTGTTCGAACGCGTCGATGCGTTCACCGGCGCGGCCACGACGATCACCCTGTCCGGTTTCGACTACGACGAGTTGCTGGGATTCACGCACTGGACCGGCGGCAACCTGTTGGCCACCGACCTGAACAACAACCTGGTGGTGGTCAACACCAGCGGCCACGTGAGCCTGATCGCGGTCCTCGACCACTCGGCCAAGGGCCTGGTGTTCCTGCCGTCGGCGAACACCACGCCGTTCCGGCGCAGCTACGGTGCCGGCTGCGCCGGCAGCTCCGGCGAGATCCCGCTGCTGTGGGGCACCGGCAGTCCCGGTCGCGGCCAGGGCTTCACCCTCGAGCTGATCATGGCGCCGGCGAACGGCTTCGGCATCCTGGCCGGCGGCTTCGGCACCGGTGCCGTCCCGCTGCCGTCGCCGCAGTGCCAGGTGCAGATCAACCCGGTCGGCTTCTCGCTGGCGTTCTTCGCCACGGCCGCCGGCACCAGGTCGTTCGCGATCACCGTGCCGGCCAACCTGCCGCCCAACGACTTCTACTTCCAGACCGGCCTGCTCGACAGCGGCGCCTTCCTGGTCGCCAACCCGCTGCAGATCCACGTGCAGTGATCCGGGCAACGGCAGCAGGCGGAGACCGGGGCCGGGCCCCGCTACCATGCGCGCCGTGACACCCGAGCGCTACCTGGAGAATCTGCGCAAGCTGTGCCGGTCGCTGCCGGCGACCACCGAGAAGCCGAGCTGGGGTCACCCCAACTTCGCGGCCGGTGGCAAGACGTTCGCGGTGTACGAGGTCTACAAGCAGCGGCCGAGCATCGCCGTGCTGGCGACCAGGGAGCAGCAGCAGTTCCTGGTGCAGGACGAGCGGTTCTACGTGACGCCGTACGTCGGCAAGCACGGCTGGGTCAGCGCCTGGCTCGACCGGGCGCCGGAGTGGCCCATGCTCGCCGATCTGGTGCGCACGGCACACGCGTTGGCAACGGCAACGGCAGCGGCGGCGGCACCGCGCCAGCAGCGGCCACGCGCGCGCAGCAAGCACAAGGGCACGCGCGCGTGAGCCTCCCCGGAATCCGTCTGCCCGCTGCCGGTGATCCACGTTTGGCCAACGCGCGCGCCGAGCTCGATGCCCTGCTGGCCAGCGACGGCCGGCTGCAGACGTTCCTGCGCGGCTACCTGCGCAGCAACGGCGACCGCGTGGCCGCCATGCTGGTGCTGCTGCGGGAACTGCTGCCAGCCCGCTTGCCATGGCTCGACGTCGGCAGTCTCGGCGTCGAGCAGGCGCTGCTGGCCGCGAGCCATGGCAGCGACCGCATGGCGGCGCTGGCGTGCGAGAGCAACCACGTCGGCGTGCAGGCCGGCGCGCTGCAGGAACGGGCCACTCCGGCCCCCGGGTTCGTGCCGATCCTCGCCATCGATGTCGAGCGCCAGGACCTGCCGTTCGCCGACAGCAGCTTCAACCTGGTGACCTGCTGCGAAGTGCTGGAGCACTTGAAGTGGACGCCGCTGCCGCTGCTGCGCGAGGTCCGCCGCGTGCTGGCGCCAGAGGGCATCCTGCTGCTGACGACGCCGAACCTCGCCGGCTCGCGGTCGCTGCTCAAGTTGCTCGCCGGCCAACCGCCGCAGGAGGTGCCGCGGTACCACCGTGACGCCGGCCACGGCGTCATCCACTGCAAGGAGTACACGGCGCCGGAACTGCGCGTGCTGCTCGCCGCCACCGGCTTCGCGGCCTCGGTGACGACCGCGTACTGCCGCCGCAGGCACCTTGCCGAACTCGCCCTCGGCGCCGTGCTCGCGGTACCGCGCTGGCTCGGCAACCGGGTCGCCGGGCTGCCGCCGTGGGAGCCGGGCGACAAGCTGCTGGCGGTGGCGCAGCGAGCCCCCGGTGCGGGCACCGACACGGTGCCGGCGGCGCTGTTCGAGTGATCGCGCTGCAGCCGCGCGGCGCGACGGCTGCGGCAAGTGATGCTGGCATCGCGCCGCCGCTCTGCCAAGATCGCGGCCCAGTCGTGGACCTCGCGCTGCTCGTCTTCCTGTTGGTCTATGCCGGCATGATCCTCGGCCGCGTGCCTTGGCTGCGCATCGACCGCACCGGCATCGCCCTGTGCGGCGCCGTGGCGCTGGTCGCCAGCGGCACGCTGACCACCGCCGGGTTCTGGCAGGCGATCGACGTGCCGACGCTCGGCCTGCTGCTCGGCATGATGCTGCTGAGCGCGCAGTTCCGGCTCAGCGGGTTCTACACCATGGTGACGCTGCGGCTCGCCGCGCGGCAGCGCACGCCCGAACGGCTGCTGCTGGAATTGATCGTCGTCGCCGGCGTGCTGTCGGCGCTGCTGACCAACGACGTCGTGTGCCTGGCGGTGGCGCCGATCCTGATCGATGTGTGCGTGCGCGCGCGGCTCGATCCGGTGCCGTTCCTGCTCGGCCTCGCCGCCGGCAGCAACACCGGCTCGGCCGCCACCCTGATCGGCAACCCGCAGAACATGCTGATCGGCCAGGCCCTGCAGCTGCCGTTCGACCGCTACCTGCTCGATGGCGGCGTGCCGGCGCTGCTGTCACTGCTGGTCGTGTGGCTGGTCCTGGCGCGCGCGTTCCGCGGCCGCTTCGCCCGCGCGCTGCCGCTGCCGGCGCAGCCGGAGCATCGCTTCGACCGCTGGCAGACCGGCAAGGGCCTGCTGGTGCTCGCTGCCGTGCTGGCCGGTTTCCTGGTCGACGGCCTGCCGCGGCAGGTCGTGGCGATGGTCGCCGGCTGCGTGCTGCTGCTGTCGCGGCGCACGCCGACGCGCGCGCTGCTCGAGGCCGTCGACTGGCCGCTGCTGGTGCTGTTCACCGGCCTGTGCGTCGTCAACCACGCGCTGCAGCAGGCCGGCCATGCCGCCGCCGGCTTTGCCTGGTGCCGCGCGATCGGCGTCGACATCGCGCAGCCGGTGCCGCTGTTCGCCGTCGCCGTGCTGGGCAGCAACGTGATCAGCAACGTGCCGTTGACGATGCTGCTGCTGCCGGCGGCGAGCCATCCACAGTCCGGTCCGATCCTGGCGCTCGCCACCACGCTGGCCGGCAACCTGCTGCTGGTCGGCTCGATCGCCAACCTGATCGTCGTCGAACAGAGCAACCGCCTCGGCGTTCTGCCGCAGCACGGCAGCTGGGTGCGGGTGCATGCACGCACCGGCATCCCGATCACGCTGGCGAGCCTGCTGATCGCCGGCGGCTGGCTGTGGCTGCGGGCGGCGATGTCCGGCTGAACTGGCCCCGACTAACCCTGCCGCCGCGCGAACCGCAGGCCCGACCAGGTGGCGTCGATCGCGCACACCTTGTTGTCGACCAGCCCGGCGCGCAGACCGACGGCGCGCACCTGGTTGCCGTCGAGATCGGTGGACACGCCGGCCGCCTGCTTCGGCCATGCCACCCACAGACCGCCGCGATGGCCAAGGCACTTCGCCGCGGCGTCGAACCTGGCCTGCAGCTCGCCGAGCGCGCGACAGAACAACAACACGACATCGAGTTCGCCCTGCAGCCTGGTGGTGGTCCTGGCACCGGCGGGCAGCTTGCCGAGCGTGCGGGAGAAGTCCTTCGGCGCATGCAGCAGCAGCACGCGCGAACCGGCCTTGATGCCGAGCTTCTGCGGCAACGGCGTGCCCGAATAGTCCGGACGCGCCGGCACCACCGGGTGGCGCGGCGGTCTGGCGATCGCCCGGGTCAGCGCCGGCCCGGCCTTGGCCCAGGTGGTGTAGACCACGTCGGGAAAGTCACGCCGCATGCGCGCGGTCTTCTCGGCATCGCCTTCGATGCACACGATCGGCAGCGCGCGCGTGCCCTTGTGCTCGCGGATCCAACCGGCCATGGCGCGGCCGTGTGCCGGCAGCCGCGCCAAATCGATGACGACCGCGGTGAACGGCAGCGAGCGCAGTGCCTTCGCACTCGGCGCCGCGGTGCCGGCCTGCTGGTCGCTGTGCACCGTGACCTGGTAGCCGAGTCGCGTGAGCCTGGCCGCGCGTTCGCGGGCTTCGGCGGCGTGCCAGTGGATCAGGAACAGCCGCTGGTGCGCGCGCTTGCCCACCCTCGCTGCCTTGGCCGGCACTACGGCGCCTCGTCCTTGTGTTCCTCGACCACTCCGGCTGCGTCCACCTCGAGGTCACCGTGGCCCTGCAGCTTGAGCCGCGTGCGGCGGTTCTGCCGCCGCAACCGGTCGTTGCTCTGCTGCAGCCGGCCGAGTTCCTCGGCCAGCAGGCGCAGCTGCACTGGCGTCAGCGTGACGCCCGCGTCCGGATGCGCGCGCAGATGGTTGCGCATCGCCTGGCGCAGGGAATCGAGGTCGTCGCCGCGGAGGTCGCTCATGGCCGGCCGGAAACCTAATGGGCCGGTGCCCCGGGCAGAAGTAGCATCCCGCGCCCGCGCCTCCGCCAATGACCGCCGCCGCCGAACTGCTCGCCGCCGTGCGCCTGGCGATCGACCGCCGCGCCGGGCTGCGGGCGCGCCTGCAGGCCGCCGGCACCGACTGCCTGCGGCTGTTCCACGGCATCGCCGAAGGCGAGCCGGGCCTCGCGATCGACCGCTTCGGCCCGCTGCTGCTGCTGCAGACCTTCCGCGCGCCGTTGCCCGGTCCGGCGGTGCAGGCGCTCGGCTGTGCCGTGCAGGCGCAGCTCGGCGAAGGGCTGCAGCTGGTCTGCAACCACCGCGGGCCGGCGCCGGGTCCGGACTTCGCGTGGCACCAGCCGGCGGCGCCCGCCCTGCAGCAGCACGAGTGCCGCGAACGCGGCGTGCGGTTCTGCATCCAGGCCCGGCACCGCGGTCAGGACCCGTGGCTGTTCCTCGACCTGCGCGCCGGCCGCGCGCGCGTGCATGCACTGGCCGGCGGCAAGCGCGTGCTCAACCTGTTCGCCTACACCTGCGGCGCCGGCGTGGTCGCCGCGGCGGCCGGCGCCCAGCTGGTGTGGAACGTCGACTTCGCCGCCAGCGCACTCGCCATCGGCGCGCGCAATGCCGAACGCAACGGCATCGCCGGCGAACGCTTCGTGCTGCTGCATGCGGACTGCATTGCCGTGCTGCGCCAGCTCGCCGGCACACCGGTGCAGCGGCGCGCGCGCGCGCGGCCGCTGCCGGCCATCGCCCGGCAGCAGTTCGACCTGGTGTTCCTCGATCCGCCGCGCTGGGCCAAGGGTCCGTTCGGCGCGATCGACGTGGTGCGCGACTATGCCGCGCTGTTCAAGCCGGCGCTGCTGACGCTCGCCGATGGCGGCACCGTGATCGCGACCAACCACGTGCCCGAGGTGCCGGCAGCCGCGTGGATCGAGCAGCTGCGGCGCTGCGCCCACAAGGCCGGCCGGCCGCTGCGCGATGTCGAACTGCTCGGTGCCGACGAGGACTTTCCAGCACTCGATTCGACGCCGCCGCTCAAGATCGCGGTCTGCCGGCTGTAGCGCCGCGACGCCTGGAGCATGAAGCATCTGTGCAGAACGCCATGATCCAACGTGCCGGAGCAGCGGACACCTAGCTGCGACTGCCGCCGCGAATGCGCCGGTACAGCAGCCGGCTGCACAGCGCCGCACCGCCGAGGAACACCGTCACCGCGGCGAGCACCGGCAGCAGCGGAAACGGCACCTTGCCGGTGACGGCACTGCCGCGCGCGAACACGCCCAGCAGCAGCAGCGTGGCGAGGCCGGGGATGGCGCCGAGGGCGCTGCCGATCGCCACCGACAGCGCGACCGCGATCGGCCGGGGCAGTTCGCGCTGGTCACCAGCACTCGGGGGCATGTGAGCAGCGGATCACGCCCGGGCCGTGCATGCAACTTCCGTCGTGGACTTGCACCACCCGGCGCAGCGCGTAGGTTTCTGCCCCGGAGGTACGCAATGTCGCTTCGCTCGCTGCTCGTGGCCGGCCTCGGCCTGTCCCTGTCGGTCTCGTCTTGTGGTCACAGTGCTGACGCTGCCGCGGTACCGCTCGGCCTCAAGGGCCAGCTGATGACCGCGGCCCCCGACAATCCGCTGACCGAGGCGAAGGTGGCGCTCGGCAAGGTGCTGTTCTTCGACCAGCGCCTGTCCGGCAGCGGCAAGATGTCGTGCTCGACCTGCCACCAGCACGAGAAGGCCTGGACCGACGGCGAACGGTTCGCCAAGAAGGATGATGGCTCGCTGAACACGCGCAACACGCCGACGCTCTACAACGTCGGCTACCTCGACAAGCTGTACTGGGACGGCCGCTCGCCGACGCTGGAGAAGACCGTGCGCGCCGCCTGGGAGAAACAGATGTCCGGCAAGCCCGACGAGGTGGCCGGCAGGCTGGCGGCGGTCAAGGGCTACGAGCCGCTGTTCCAGGCGGCGTTCCAGGGGCAACCCACCGCCGACAACATCGCCATGGCGGTGGCGTCGTTCCTGCGCACGCTGCAGAGCGGTGACTCGCCGTTCGACCGCTGGCAGGCGGGCGACAACACCGCGGTCGGCAACGACGTCAAGGAGGCGTTCAACGACATCTTCATGAAGCGCGGCGGCTGCTTCAACTGCCACATGATCCCGCTGTTCACCGACAAGATATTCCACAACGTCGGCATCGGCATCGACGCGCCGAAGCCCGACATCGGCGTCGCCGCGGTCAACGAGAAGGACGAGGCCAAGACCGGCGCATTCAAGACGCCGACGCTGCGCGCGGCAGCCAGGTCGGCGCCGTACTTCCACGACGGCAGCGTCAACACGCTCGAGGAGGCGGTGAAGTTCATGGGCAACGGCGGCAAGGACAACCCGCACCGCGACGTGCTGCTGAAGGAGCCGCGCAGCGTGAACGACGATGACATCCGGAAACTGGTCGCGTTGATCCAATCGCTGGCCAGCTCCGAGCCGTTCACGCCGCCCGTCGTGCCGCAATAGCAGGATTCCGGCAACTTCATTCCGGCCACTTCGCCGCCGCACGGCGTAGTACGGGCATGACAGGAGTACCCATGACCCATCGTGCATGCTTCTGGTCCGTATTTGCATTCCTGGCCGCCGGCTGCGCCACCGAGATCGAGCGTGCGGCACCGTCGCCGCTCGCGCTCGAACGCGCCGCGGCGGCTCCGCTCGCGGTCGAGCAACCGGGCACGCAGGCGCCGGCAGGCAATGCACCGTCGGCAAGCAAGGAAGGCGACCGCACCCTGCTCGTCGGCCTCGGCTTCACCGACGGTCCCGAGACCTTCCTGATCGGCGGCGAAGCGGACTTCTACCTGTCCGACCGGCTGGCGGTCGGACCGATGCTGCAGTGGGGCGTCGACGACCACGTCACGATCCTCGCCCCGTCGTTCCACGCCAAGTATCTGTTCCCGCTCGAGCGCGCGGCCGGTGCGCCGGAGTTCGTGCCGTTCGTGCAGGGCGGCGCCGGCTTCGCCTACATCAAGAAGGACCGGCGTCCCGGTGACGACGACGGCATCGGCCTGCTGCTGCAGGCCGGCGGTGGCATCGAATGCCGGCTCGACAAGGGTCTGACGCTGGCCAGCACCGCCCTGATCGACCTGCTGCCCGCCGAAGTGGTGGGCGAACACGTCTATTTCTCCTGGCAGATCGTGCAGTTCGGCTTCCGCTTCTGAACTGGTGGCAGGCCGTGAACTGCCTGCAGGTAGCCGCCGCGGGTGACGCGCCCGCGGGCCGCGGCGGCAACCGCGATCAGCGGCCGACCGCGAGCGCCACGCTACCGTCCCAGCGGTAGCGGCTCAGCATCGCCCGCTTGTGCTCCCGCCGGCGAATCGTGCCGTAGAGCGGCAGTTCGCCGTCGAGCTCGCCACCCTGCAGCACATAGTGCCCCTGGTAGAAGGCGCGGTCGCCGCGCGGGTCAGGCACCACCGACTGCTGCTCGAGCGGCACGCCCACCCGCATGCGGCCGAGGTCGAACCGCACATCGCAGCCGGGCGTACCGGCGGCGATCACCTCGATGCGGTCGCCGGCGTGGAACGGTCCCGGATGCGGCGCCGCCAGCGCGACGAACGCCAGCCGCGGCGCGGTCGCGCTCTGCGTCGGATCG
>Ga0209488_10003670_pt1 | contig 12257 bp, 10 predicted proteins | sample Rivendell_Oct201_8_FD_188349 | JGI IMG/M metagenome (GOLD analysis project Ga0209488, IMG submission 188349) | Vadose zone soil microbial communities from the Eel River Critical Zone Observatory, Northern California, USA -... | ecosystem: Environmental > Terrestrial > Soil > Vadose zone >...
CGTATGCGGCGTGACTCCGCCAGATTCCTCGCCGCCCATATGATTGACGTACGCGGCGCCGGGTGCTGTAACCTGCGTCGATCAATGTTCTTCCGGGGATTTGGCTTTGTAGCTGGTATCCATGGCCGCGGCCGCCAATTCGTCGAGCTGCGCAATTGAGTACTTGATGCTGAAATCCGCGCTCGCCCGATCGACGGCGGGTGTCGACGTCGACTGGGTTGCGACGACTGGCTTCGGATCGAGATGTGCAGTTTCTGTGTCGCCGCTACCGCCCGAACACCCCGTGGCGCCAAGCATCACAGCCATGGTCAAGATCTCTCCCGTTTGACGTTTCATTGCATCCTCCTTATTGGTGTTCCGGCCAGAACACGGTCATCGCTAGGCCCGCTCGAATTGACCGTCGCGCATGTGCAAAACCTGGTCGCCCCGCTGCGAGACGACCGGATCATGAGTGGTGATTATCACGGTCTTGCCGTGCTCATGGGCCAAGGAGCAGAGCAAATCGACTACGCGTTTGGCGTTTGCAGTATCAAGATTGCCGGTGGGTTCATCGGCTAGGATCACCGGCGGATCATTCACTAGGGTGAGAGCAATCGCGACGCGCTGCTGTTCGCCACCGCTCAACGCATCGGGTTTTTTCTCGCACTTGGCCGCCATACCCACCAATCCCAAAAGCTGCTTGGCGCGTGCCGTTTGTTCCGGTCGCTTCAGTCCAGCGACTGCCATCGGGAGTTGCAGATTTTCAAGGGCGCTCAAGCCGGAAATTAAATTGTAGGCCTGGAACACGAACCCCACCTGGAGTAATCGATATTCGGCCATTTCCTTGTCCGCAACGGTCTTACCCAAATCGCGGCCTCCGACCTGCACGGAGCCGCGATCGGGATGATCCACTCCTCCTACCATGTTCAGTAATGTGCTTTTGCCGCAACCGCTCGGGCCCTGAATGATGGTCACGTGACCACGGGCAAATGCACACGAAATGCCTTGCAACGCACGATACTCATCGGCACCCGTGCGGTACGCCTTGTGAATGTCGGTCACCGTGATGTCGTAGCCCGCCCGGTTGAACAACGGTTGGTCTTGCATAGCGATCAGGTACCCCTCAGATTGTCGTTCGCAGTTCCTCGGAATGGCCACAGTGCAAATCCGAGCGCGACGAGAAGAAGCGAGGTGGCGAAGCCGGCGACAATCGCCCCCGATGATGCCGAGAACACCAGCTTATTCGCCAGCAGTCCGGCGACACCGTATACCCTCGGCAATCGCCACACCGCCTCCGCAAAGCCGAACCCGGATGCGATCCCCAGCGCTACCCCTAGCACAAGGCCAGCCAGCACGGGCGCGAGAAAAATCGATAGCGAAATACGCAGCACGGCACCGAACGGTAGCCCCCGCAGACGCAGCAGCGAGAACGTACGTCGCTCTGAGAGGAAGTTGGCGAGTCCCACGACGATAACGCCCGAGATCGCGAGGGCAAGTCCCCCCACCATGAACACCCGCATATTGGCGAGCGCGAGGGAAATGAACATGTCGCGACTGAGTCGGCGCATTTCCTGCGCCTGCCATCGAACGGCTTGCGGTTCCCAAGGGAGAAGCTTGATCATGGATCGGATGTCGCTCTCCTCGCCTCCCTTAGCCATGCGCACGAGAAACACGTACCGGGATGGAAGGACCTGCAGTTGGCTGAATGGTTCGTGTTCAAAGGTCGCGACCGTGGATAACGCCCGCGCGTCCGAACCGAGAAGATAGTTAAGATAATCGACTTCGGCCGGTGCATACCCCTCCCGTTGGGTCACGTCGATGCTGGGCTGGCCCGGCAGAAACCCAATGCGGTCGCGAAATTTCGCGAGAACTGGAACCTCGCCGTTAAATCCGAGCGCAATGTCGCGATTGAGGGGAACTTCACGAATCTGCAGGAGTCCAGTAGAGGCGACCATAGCCCCGTCGGCGCTTGCGCGGATCACCTCGCCGAAGGGCCTTCCCACCCCAAGGCCGGGTTCCGAATACGCCAATCGCAGATAGTCCTCGGTCGACCTTAGCAAGTTGATGAGAAGACCCTGCTGGTTTGGCACATAGACGTCCGGATCGATGTACTGCTCAATAGTGGCAACCCCAGTCACGCTGGGGTTACTGCGAATGGCGTGTTCGATGAGGGAGAGCCGCGGCGCGAAGGCCGCCCTATGATCCGCAGCCGATCGCAGGCCCGCCCCATCGGCGCCCAGATCGTTGACGCCGTATTCGATTTGAACATCTGCACCGATGGCAGCTTCGACCCCGCGCAGCATCCGATGCTCGAAAGCGTCGGACGCCACCTGGGGAAGCAGGGCCAGCGACATCGCAAGCGAAGCTATAAACAGTGTCCCTGCGACTCGCTGCCGATTGGCCGCCATGTGTTCGGCCACAAACCAGCTGAGGCGTCCCGCTATCGGAGCGCTCATCGCGCTCAACGTGTATTGAACCCAACGGATTCTCAAACAGAGCAGGCTGGTGACCCCGAACAAAAAGAAGGGGATCGCCAGGAAATCCAGACCCGTGTCCAGAATCCGCAGGCCCTCTACCAATCCCACGGGCAGCGGCGACACAGCGGAGAGCGGATTCACCCCCGTTGACCAGCTCACCAATTTGTATAGACCGAGCAATAGGAGCGCGACACCCGTCATTGCTGCGAGTAGCGATGATCCCGGACGTGTGGCAGTACTTACCGCGCTCGAGATATGCGCGATCGCTTCGCGAGGCGTCATGTCCCGCACCCAGCGGATCACCGTCCAGCCCGCCATCACGGCAATGCCGACGCTCACGAGACCGAACACCAAGAAGTACGCAAGGGCGTGCAACAGAATTTTCATTGGAGGCGTCGGCGCCCCCGCAATCGCCTCAACACCCACGGTGATGCCGACGCCCATCGCAAGACCCAGCACACTGCCCGCCAACCCGCCCACGATGAGCGCGGTAATCAGCGAACGATTGATCATCGGCGCCGGCACACCGCGGATGAGTGCCAGACCGATCAGACGCCGCTCGTTCATCAGTAATAAGCTGCTCAGCATGTTGGCGACCGCCCAACTTAGCCAGAGCAGAGGAATCGCAACGAGAAGCGTTACCATACCGATGAGCCGGCTAATGTGGTACATGCGGTTGAGCGTGACGAAGGTATCGCTCCCAACAAAGGAGAATATGGTCAAGTCCCGCACGTCGTTGTAGAGCCTGTGCTGTAGCGCTGCCAGTGCGTCGAGGCTCGGATCGAACCGCCAAGGTGTGATCCATCGGCTGCGATCGAGCGCGATGAGGTGCATCACCTCGGGCACGTACGGCGGTGCTGCTTCGGCGCCGTGAAGCCCGGCAGATGCACCAAATGATCGATCGAAGAGATCCGCCACTTGCGCAAATCTCTCCATAGGCACGACCACTACAACGGCTTGCTCCGGCAAATAAGCCATGGAACCCACGGTTCGGAGCATCCACTTGTTGATTTCCTGCCGCTCAATCTGCACCGGCTGAGCCAGCGTCGCCTGAAACAATACGTCCGGTGTGTCAATGGCAATCTCGACGGTCGCGTCATCGCTGTGACCATGGTCATGATGATCGTGAGGCACTTCTCCGGGCCTCACCTTGCGCAATTGCAGGACTGCCCCTGCCGCGACTGCGAGCGGCTTCCCTGTCGCGGGATCACGAGCCCCGACTAATGCGGCGCAGACGTAGTTCGAGCCCGGGTCGCGGCACCCCGCGGCCTTCAGATCGGGGGGTACTAAGCTCGGATCCGAGCTGCCCGCGATCGCTATCCATCGCACTGGCAAGGGTTGGCCATCGATTTGCAGCTGCACACCGACGCCGTTGATCACCCGCAAGAAACCAAAGGCCTCGACTCGTTTCACACCGGGAATCGATCGCAAGTGCGACTGGAAGTCCGGGTAGTTGCGCGCGGCATCACGCTGGCCCACGATGATGTCCCATGGAATCCGATTCAGCTGTTCGCCGACATAGGCCTGAACTGCGTAATTTGCCACCAAGTAGAGCGAGGCCAACACGGCGGCCGACAGCAAAGAGATGCCGCCGAACAGTAACGCGATTCGCCGACCGAAGATGCGAAACAGCAATCGCTCCACCGTACCCATAGGTGGACTCAGTTGCGCTGCGGTGATTTGGTCAGTTGATAATCCGCCACGAAAAAGCGGTAGGTTCCATTGCGGATGATCGACCATTCATTCGCGACCCATCGCCACGGGTCCTGAGCGTACGCAGCGTAGTTGCCGGGCACGCTGATGCCGGGTATTGCCGGGATCCAGTCATAGCTGAACAGAGTATCCGGGTCGCCATATTTTGATGCCAACGCACGCACCTCCGGATTGTCGAACGCCGTCAGACGCCCCTTCCTCGTGATGGTGAGCCACTCCCCGGTGTCTCGCAGACGCCAACGCAGCGTATTGAAATAATTGTGGATGTGGGCCGTGTGACCCATGGGCAAGTGGTGTTCGTACGCGTAGGCGTACGGTTTCGGGTCGGCATTATAGAAGCTCACGCCCGTGCCTGCCTTGATGGCCTTTTCGACTTCGGCCAGTCGAATTTCAAACGGGCCCGTCCCGGAGGTAAAAGAGAAGTGCTGCACGCCCGCGCGCTCCCGTTCCCAGACATTCGACAGTTCTGTCGTCCCGTCGGTCAAAGTGATCATGTTGCGAACCTTTTTCGGATTCGTGCCCATCCCGTCGGCCGATAGAAACCAGAAACCACATTCGGAAACACCAGGGAAGCAAACCGGTTTGCCGTCGGGCAATTGATTGAGTCGAGGGCTTTCGACCAGCGATCTGAATAGCTCGCCAGTCCGTCCGCCGCCTTCAACTTTTGCGACCCTTCCGTGTTCCGATAGAGTAACCTTCATGCGCGGCATGAATCCGATGTGATTGGCCGTTCCGGCGACCACGCCTTCAAAGCGCGTCGAGTCGGTCCCCAAGGGATAGAGGAACATGTGGTTATTGGCGATGGGAAGCTTTGCGTAAGCTGCCCAGCGAAGTGCTTGCTGGGCCGTCATTTCCCAGTGAAGGTCAGTTCCTTCCGGATCGGTGAAGGTTCCTTCCGACACGTGTGGCACAGGCTTCGCAATGGTCTCCTCGACCAGGTTCCACACGTCGGCAGGATATTCCAGTCCATGATTCACGATGTCGATGGCGTTGAGGTAGATCCAATTTCCATTGAGCTTCTTACAGTGCCGCGGAATGGTCAGGCACCAATAGACGTTCGATCCGCCGGACGCATGAAACACATGTTCGATCTCGGGGTGCTTATCCAGATAGGCACCAATCGGTTCATAAGAGGCGAGCAACGTCGCACCCTTCATCGGCCTGCCGACATCGGTCGTGGGAGGCAGGTAGGGATAGAACACGGGGTCGAAATGCGCTAACTCTTTGAAGCCATCGCTCCCGTGCAACAGCGCCTTGCTGTCGTTCAGTTGCGCTTCATAGTTCGCTTTCGATACCCCAAGCATTTCCCAAGGCTGAATCGCAATCGCCTTCACGCCTCGCTCCGACCACGCTTGAGTGATCGCAGCGAACGTCGCCATGTCTTGGTTGTACGGTACAAAGACATACACCGCCCAGCCACGCTCAGCCTTGCCGAGTGCAGCCATGCCATATGGCTGGCGGACGACGATCCGCGCGGCATCCAACAACTGCGCCTCCGTCGGTCGTGCCAATGCTTTTAGATATCGCGGCGCCGGATAGAGCTGCACGCCCGCCGGCGATTGACCGAACGACTCGGCGAGGCCGAGTACCCCTAGGATGATGCCTAACCCTGCCGCTGCGATACCAATCCATGTTCCAGTACGTTGCATGTTTGACTCCCCCGAACAAAGCGCTGGCACTTGAGTTCTCGTTATTAAAGTTTCTGCGCGCGAATGCCCGCAAACAGAAAATTCGTGTACTCCGACGCGATTTCATCGATGCCCATGGCTCCGCTCTTGCTGTGCCATACGGCAATTCCTTGAAACGCGCCGAAAACGAAATTGCGCATCAATTTCGCAGAGCCTGGCCGGAATTCCCCGTTGGCCATGCCTTCCTCGATGAGATCCAGCAGTGCCGCTTCGAGGTCGCGCACCAGATGCATGACAATATCGCGACTTTCCGGCTTCAGCTGTCGAATACCGGTTCGGACCAGGCATTTTCCGTAGTCAGCACTCATGCAGCGTCCGAATTCGGCAAGGAACAATTTGAACCGCTCTAGTACGGGTCGCTCCCGATTTCGCACGACGCCCAACACCTCGGTCAGGCCCTGCAATGCCTGTTTATGGCACTCGAGCAGGATTTCATCCTTGTCCTTGATGTAGTAATACAGCGTCGCCTTCGTCACGTGCAGCGCCGCGGCGACATCGTCCAGGGTGGTGAGATGAAAGCCTCGTTCGTTGAAGAGATTCGCTGCAGAGGCGATGACGGACCCGCGCTTGCTCGCGGCCTGCACCTCCGGCTCGTTACCGGTTCCAACCCATTTCATTTTTCGGACTTTCATCGGCTATCTCATGTGGGTTGAAAAATCATCGCGAAAGAATGTGAATTGAACAGGCGCCGGTTTCCAGGCCGGTCGCGTTGCCACCGATCATTTGGGCAAGCCCCAGCGTCGCACCCTCCACCTGTCTTTCCCCGGCTTCACCACGCAATTGCTGCACGATTTCGCAGACATTGCGCACGCCAGACGCGCTCAGTGGGTGACCGAGTGACAGCAGTCCGCCGCTGGGATTGACGGGAATTCGGCCACCCAGCGCGGTAGCCCCAGAACGCAGCAGTCCAACAGCCTCCCCGCGTGGACACAACCGAAGATCCTCGTAGTGGACCATTTCTTCCGCAGTAAATGCATCGTGCACTTCTATGACGTCGATATCCGACGGATCGACGCCGGCCATCTCATAGGCCATTGTGGCGGCGCGTGCACCCACCTCGAACGAGGTCAAGTCCTCTTTGCGGTAAAAGTAATCCGCCGATTGCAAAACTGAAGCCATAACCCGCACCGGCGTTCGCTGATACTGTTTTGCAATTTCAGCCGTGCACAGAATGATGGCGGCCGCCCCGTCGGTATTGGGACAGCATTGCAGTAGAGTAAGCGGATCCACGATTTCTCGCGACGCGAGTACCTCGTCAACCGTCATCCTCTTCCGGTATTGAGCCATTGGGTTGAGGGCTCCTGCATCGTGTGCCTTGACAGACACCTGCGCAAAATCCCGCCTCGTGGCGCCGTGTGTTTCCATTAGCCGATTTGCCATCAGGGCAAAAATCCCAGGCATGTTCGCGCCGAGTTGACCTTCAAGGTCGCCCTTTTCCGGAGGGATCAGCTGCCGCGCGACCGGACTCGTCGTCATCGATTCGGTCCCAAACGCGATACCGATATCGTAGAAACCGCCCGCAACGTCCTTCCAAAGCGCACGCACCGCGCTGCTTCCGCCGGCGCAGGCGTTCTCGACGTTGATCATTTCTATGCGCGTAATGCCGATCTCTTTCAGCGTGGTCTGCGCAAGAATCATGCCGCCGTATAGCCGCGCGGCGTACGCCACCTCGAGGCGCCGTGGCGCAACCCCAGCATCACGAATGGCTGCCCTGATCGCCTCCTGCCCTAGGTCCGCCACCGATCGGTCCGGAAACTTCCCGAACACACTCTGACCGATGCCGAGCACGAACACCTCACGCATCGGGCGCCCTATCGAAGCCAACGAAACAATAGGCCACTACAGGGCGCCCATGCTCCTCCCACAGCGGTTTCACTTGAAGTCGCACGGGGGCACCGATCTTTAGCATCTCTTGACCCATCTGGAAGTGCGCGAAAACGCGGGGACCACCCGACAGATCCACGTAGCCGATCGAGTAAGGTGGCTTGAAGTTAGCCGCGGGCATTCGTACGGTTGTGCAGGCGAATATCGTTCCCGTCTTCGGCAACTCGACCGTCTCGATGAGATCGCCGAGGCACTCGGGACAAGTGTTGACTGGAGGAAAGCTAATGTGACCGCATGCGCAGCGAGATCCCGCGAGAGTCCAGCCAGCCGCGCTGTGGAGCAGGATATCGTCGCGCAGCAATTTTGGCTCCAGTGGTGGCGTCGCGGTGTCGGTCATTGAGGCGCCAGGATGTTGCCGGCATCGAATCGATACGTGCGGCCGTTGTGGATCGGATTGCGAATGATCTCCGCCGCGAAGGACGCAAATTCCGATGACGTGCCCATGCGCTTCGGAAAGAGAAACGTGTCGATGAGCCCTTGCCTGACCGACGGCGGCACCTGCGTATATAGCGGGGTATCAAAGGCACCTGGCGCAATTGTCACGACCCGAATCCCGTGCGCCGACAATTCGCGCATGAGTGGCATGGTCATCCCGACCAGCGCCGCCTTGGACGCCGCGTACGCCATCTGCCCGACTTGTCCCTCGAAGGCGGCACCGGAGGCTACATTAATGACGACGCCGCGCTCACCATCGGAATTAGCCACGGCATCTTGCATCGACGGAACGCATGCCCGAAGCAAGTGCACAGCCCCGTAGAGATTGACCTTCATGACGATGTCGAACTTCGCCATGTCGATTGGGCCGTTGCGCCCGATTAACCGCGCGGGGCCGGCAATGCCCGCGGCCGTGATCAGCACGCGGATTGAACCGAAGTGGCGCTCCCCATCCGCAACGGCGAGTTTTACTTGCACATCATCTGCGATATCGCATTTTGCGAAGTGACATCGGTTACCGAGCTCCGCCGCCAGTCGTGTCCCCGCGGCTTCATTCACATCGAGAACGATCACGCCCTTCGCACCGCTCTCGATCAGCATGCGCGCGCAGCCTTCACCGAGTCCCGAGGCCCCGCCGCTGATCACCGCGGTGACATGTTGCAATTCCATCGGACTATTGACTCCTATTGGTCAGCGGCCCACGAAAATGGGCGCCCGTTTTTCCTTGAACGCGCGGATACCCTCGGCGAAGTCTTCCGACCGGCTATACGCTCTCACCGCGTTCAGCTCCTCGGCAATGCCCGCCTCCACCGTCATCGACGCGCAGTCGGCAACCAATCTCTTCGTTACCGCGAGCGCGAGCGGACTATGCCCGGCGATACGGCGTGCGACCTGCGTCACGAAGCCGCTGAATTCGGTGTCCGCGGCCACGGCCTCGACTAACCCTGCCGCTACCGCACGCTCAGCTGTCCATAAGTCGCCGGTAAAGAGCAGCAGCTTGGCCAGCCCCGGTCCAATGAGACGCGGCGTCACCGCGGCACCGCCGGCGCCTGGAATGACACCAACCCTCAGATGACCATCCCCAATGCGCGCACTCGCGGTAGCTAGCCGTATGTCGCATGCGAGGGCCAATTCGAGTCCGCCGGCCACCGTAGTCCCATTCAATGCCGCGATAATCGGCTTAGGGCATGACCGCAGCCGCGCCATCATCGCGTGCGCGCGAAGCGGCAATTTCATCCGGTCTGCACCGTCACGAAATACCTCTTCGAAACCCGAATCCTTCAGGTCCACCCCGGCACAAAACGCGGAACCTGTCCCGGTTATTACAAGAACCCGGACGGCCTCGTCCATTGTCAATCTGATCACTTCCGCGTCCATCGCCTCAACCAGCGCGAAGGACAGGGCATTTTGTTGCCGCGGCCGATCCAAGCGCAGCCACGCGACGGCGCCATCGATGGTTGTCACCAAATCCTGCGACTCGGACGGATTGCTCATATGAGCCGCCCCTCTTCCGACCAGAACGGTGCTCGCAATTCCCGCTTTAACACTTTTCCGGCGGACGATCTCGGCAGTTGTCTAACGATGTCGACAGTCTTAGGTGCCTTGCTCGGGCTCAAATGCTGCTTGCAAAAGTGGATCAGTTCATCGGCCGACAACTCGGCGTCGAGCTTCAGCTCGACGATGGCTTTGACCGCCTCGCCCCAATCATCGTGAGGCACCCCAATCACGGCGCTGTCGTTCACGCTTGGATGAGTGTTGAGGACTGCTTCCACCTCCGCGCAGTAGACATTGAATCCGCCGGAGATGATCATGTCTTTCTTGCGATCGACCAGATAGAAGTAGCCATCTTTGTCGCGCCGGCCAAGATCACCGGTCAAGTGCCAGGGACCCGCGCGAGTGGCAGCGGTGGCCTCCTCGTCATTGTCGTAGCCGAGCATGATGCCGGCGCTTCGGACGGCGATCTCCCCGACTTCACCGTCGGGTAGTTTGCGCCCGTGATCGTCCAGTATTTCAACTCGCGTCAAAGGCCCCGCTCGACCTACAGACTTGAGCCGCTCACCAGCCGGCGCCCCGTCGACTAGATGTTCCGCAGGCCCCATGCAGCAGATCGGTACGCCGGATTCAGTCTGACCGTAGGCCTGCGCCATAACCGGTCCAAAAGCCTCCAAACTGTCCCGCAGTCGCGCCGGCGACATGGGCGCGGCACCGTAAATGATGTATGCCAGCGACGACAGATTCCGGCGGCGCAGATCGGGCTCATCGAGGAGCCGATAAATGATCGTGGGCGGGAGGAAAAGATGCGTGATCTTCCACCGTTCGATTGCATCGAGAATTCCGGTGGCATTGGCCACGGGCAGAACAACGATGATCACCGCACTCAAGAACAAGTGATGAACCACCTTGCCCGCGGCATGAGTCAGAGGCGCCACCGCCAGCATGATCGGCTTCCCTTCGTACGGCGTGAGGTAGAGGAAGCTCGCGACTGTAAACTCCAGCTCTCGGGCCGGCCACAGCACACCCTTCGGCATGCCTGTCGTTCCGCTGGTGCTCTGGACGCAGTACACGCAATCCGGATCATCAGGTAGATCGATTTCCCCGTCGCTCGGCTCGCCCCACCAACTCTCGAGGTTGACCGCCCCGCCCCAATCCGTGGCTTCGCCGAACACCACGACGTGACGCAGGCCTGGGAGCGCAGCCCGGAATTCCGCTACCGATCCCGCATGACTGCTGTGCGCGAACAGCAATACGGCCGCTCGCGCCTGCATGACGAGAATGTGCTCCGCGGAAAGATTGCGATGGTTGAGCGGAACGGTGACAACGCCCGCCCGATAGCAACCCAACGTGATGGCAAAGCCAATCGCGTCATTGGGACCCAGGATCGCTGCGCGCGCGCCCCTTGGCAGGTCCCGGCGGAGCCCTGCGGCGACTCGCTTGGTGATCTCCTGAACGTCCAGATAGCTTCGTCGCAGGCCGGTAATGCCATCGATGAGACAGTCCGCGGCGGGCGCCAGCCGGCATCCGGTATCGAAGAAATCGATGGGATTCATGGCGTCACTACGTTCCACGCCGGATGGGAATCTACTTATAAGTCATTTATTTGACGCATACAAGAGATTTTCTACTTGCCAGTCGAATTAGTTGCGAAGACGGTAAATTATCAGTGAAGGTGTGCCCACGACACCGAATGTCGCGCGCGACACGTTACCGGACGCGACCGCCACGTATTGAGTGCCTTGTACAGCATAGGTAATCACGCCGCCCGCTAACGCGCCGCCGGTCGCAATCTGCTTGAGAACCTGTCCGTCAGAACTCCGAAGGACGTAGAAATTGCCGGCCAAGTCTCCGCCGAATATCACTCCACCCGCGGTCGGAGTGATCGCGGCGACGACTCCATTGGGCGCGCGAAACTGCCAGCGGATCTTTCCGTTTTTTGCGTCGAGCGACGAAATGGTGCCCGTTGGACTTCCCAGCATTTTCGCCGTACCTCGCATGAATAATTGACCGGCGGTATAATCTTGCGGCAGCGATTTGAGTTCACTGCACCAATCATTTGCGCCAACCACCAGCGAATCATTGTTTCGGTCGAGCGCCGGACCATTCCATTCAATCCCTCCCAGAGTGCCCGGACAGATTTCCAGTCCGTCGGTAGTGGCAGCGGCGAAAAAATTCTTGAGTTTCACCACCGCAGTCTTGTACAGGAGACGATGAGTCTTCCGGTCGATCACATAGACGTGGCCGTCCTTCGAGCCCAGAGCGACGACCGCTCTGCCATCCTTCAGCGAAAACAGCATCGGGGGCGACGAAATGCCGTAGTCGTGGTCATCATTTGGTCGCAGCTGCACATACCATTTGAGCTTGCCCCTCAACGCGTCGAGTACCACAAGCGATCCGGTGTACAGATTGTCGCCGAGCCGCGCGTCGCGGCTAAATGAGGGCGCCGGGTTGTCAACCGGTACGAAGATCTCCGCGGTCTGCGGATCGAGGGCGTAGGAACTCCAGGTGCCTCCACCGCCATGTTCGGAGGATTCCAGCGGCCAGGTCTCGGCGCCCGGCTCGCCCCCGTGGGGAATGAGATTGAATT
>Ga0209488_10003671_pt1 | contig 12256 bp, 11 predicted proteins | sample Rivendell_Oct201_8_FD_188349 | JGI IMG/M metagenome (GOLD analysis project Ga0209488, IMG submission 188349) | Vadose zone soil microbial communities from the Eel River Critical Zone Observatory, Northern California, USA -... | ecosystem: Environmental > Terrestrial > Soil > Vadose zone >...
ATCTTTTCTGTCGGCCCGGTGTCCGATGAACTGCGGCAGGCGCACCAGTTCATTCTGGAGCTGAACGCGTGGATCGAGGAACAGCTGCGGCCGGGACAGATTCCGGGTGAAATCTACAACGCGATTCTGGAGCGAGTGGCGAAGACCCCATATGCGTCGAGGTTCATGGGCATCGGTGAAAACCAGGTGAAGTTCGTCGCGCACAGCGTGGGATTGGAGCTGGATGAGGTTCCCGTGATTGCGCCGAAATATGATGTTCCGTTTGAGGCTGGGAATGTTATGGCTGTAGAACCGAAGATATTCTTTGCCGGGATCGGCGGGATCGGTATCGAAAATACGTACGTCATCACGAAAGGCGGCGCCGAGCGGTTAACGCGATACCCGCAGGAGATTCATAGCGTGTGAATTTCGCGCGCGGTGAGATCGTGCCTGTACGAATTGGAAAGGAGAGCATTGCCCTCCTGAGTCAGGAGGGCAATGTTCGCACTTCACGGATTGCAGAAAACTCTCAATAGTCCCAGGATGGTTTTAGCGTCCTGAATGGTTCCGTCCTCTATGAAGCGCATCGCATCGGCCACTTTCACCCGATCGACTTCGATGACTTCATCCTCGTCGGGATCGATTTCTGTTTTGGTGAGTTCAGTGGCTTCGTACAGCCACATGTATTCCGTTGTGAACCCCGGAGTCGTCCAGAACGCCGCGCGCTGAACGAGTTTCGCGGCACGGAATCCGGTCTCTTCCTCCAGCTCGCGGCGCGCTGCATCGAGCGGATCTTCGCCGGGATCGAGCCCACCGGCCGGAATCTCCAGCAGCTCGCCTCCGGTGGAATGCCGATACTGACGGATGAGGAGCACTTCATCGTCGCTCGGCCTCGCGACAATGCAAACCGCTCCGGGGTGGACGACGATTTCGCGAGTGGCTTCGTGGCCCGCAGGTTCGATCACGCGATCCACCCGAACCCGGATGTGCCCTCCATTGAAGACCATTTCGCTCTTCAGAACTTTCGGTTCCGCCATACTTCAGAGTTTCTCCAGGATCGTTCGGAGTGCCTTGACGAATTTATCGATCTGTTTGGTGGTGATCACAAATGGAGGGAGGAACCGCAGCACGGTGTCGTGAGTGCAATTGATGATGAATCCCTGGTCGAGCAGTTGCTTCACAATGTCCTTGCCGGGAACCTTCAGATCCACGGCCAGCATCAGGCCTCGTCCGCGCACGTCCTTGACGACCGGAAGGCTTCGAAGTTCATCGAGACGTTTACGGAAATACGCGCCCGTCTTCCGCACATACTCCAGCAAATTATCGTCTTTGATGACGGAGAAATACTCCAGGCTGGCGCGGCAGGCCAGCGGCCCTCCGCCAAATGTCGTGCCATGCTCGCCAGGGCTGATTGCGGATGCAACCCGATCCTTCAGGATCACGGCTCCCAGTGGTATTCCCAGGCCCAGGGGTTTGGCGCAAGCCACCAGATCCGGCAGCAGGTCCTTCTCGCCCGGGCCGGCGAACTCATGAAACGCGAACCACTGCCCGGTGCGCCCGAGCCCGCACTGAATTTCGTCTGCGATCAACAGCGCTCCGCGCTGCGTTGTCAGTCGCCGCGCGGAGCGATAGAACTCTTCGTTCAGCGGAAAGACTCCGCCTTCACCTTGAATGGTCTCAATGAGGACAGCACACACGTCATCGGTGAGTTTCCGTTCTAGATCGGCGGTGTCGTTGACCTTCACGAACTCGAACCCCGGAACCAGCGGTTCGAAAGGTTCCCGGTATTTTGCGCTCGCGGTTGCCGACAACGCGCCGAACGTTCTTCCATGGAACGAATTTTCAAGGGCGAGAATGCGAAATTTCCGTTTGTCGGTTTTCCCTGCACGGCCACCCCAGGCGCGGGCAAACTTCAGACAGCCTTCGATCGCTTCGGTGCCGCTGTTGGTGAAGAAGGCGCGATCCAGACCGGACAGCGTGCACAGCTTCTCCGCCAGACGCCCCTGGTATTCGTGGTAGAAGAGATTCGAAATGTGAAGCGGACGCTTGATCTGCTTGCGCAGCATCAGCTTCACACGCGGATGGTTGTATCCGAGCGCATTGACGCCGATACCGGCCAGCAGGTCCAGATAGCGCTTGTTCGAGCGATCGATCAGCGTGGCGCCGCTGCCGCGTTCGATCAGGACGTCATAGCGTGCATACGTTCCGAGGATGTACCGGCTTTCGAGTTTCTTAACTTGCGTGAGCTGCATGAGCCGAAAAGATTAGCACAGTCTTCAGCGGCTCCCTTTGCTAACGCCCGGCTTTGCCCAACGAAAAAATGCATGAACAAAGTGGGGACTGGAGTCGAATTCGAAACACAAACCATCCGTTCTCAAACCAACTTCGATCGAATTCGGGGCCTGTCCCCATTTTGTTCATGCATTTTTTCGTTGGGCAAAGCTCTAACGCCCCGAGCCCGGCGTCCAGCCGTCACCAAGACCATATGGCTGGGTGACGAACGGAAATACTTCCACTTCATGGATCAATCCGCCGCGGATTCCGAATGTTTCAACGGTCACCAGATTCTGCAACATTCCCGGAGGTGCATTGGGCGGAGCGTTCCGGCGTGTGCCATCGTGAACGAAAAGGGCAAACACGCTGACCAGGCCCTTTTGTTCATCGATCACCAATACGCGCCGAGGACGAATGTGTTTCATGTACGAGAAGGTGCCGTCGGAAATCTGCTGTTCGCAGGTTTCCATGCTGAACGCGAGCGCCGCCTTACCCGCCGCCGTGTTCGGATCCGGCAGGGCCGGGCCTGGCATGTTGCGGCCTCCCGGCGGCGGATTATTCACGGTCTGATATCCGTTCTCGTGCCTGGCACAGTCTTTCGCAAACGCCGCGATCTTGCCGTTGTCTCCTTCCAGGGCGTCGAAATAGGAATTGGCCGCCCAATACATGGCGTCTCGCGGAGTTCGCTGGGCGGGTGGAATATCGGCAAGCAAGGTCGGCCGTGGTGTCGTTAGCAGATCGAGCGCCGCATCGTTGATGTTGCCGGCCCAGAGGTGTTCGATTTCCTGAATCTTGCCGCGATCCACTTTCAGCCGGACGGCAATGAGCGTGTTCTGTCCCTGCATCATCACTCGGGCCTGAAGGGCCACCTGGCCGTTGGTCGGATCGGCAATATAGAGGTTGAAGCTGGTCGGCGCTATCGTCCTGCGCCAGAACGCGCCCTCGCCGACTTCCATTACGCCGGTGTTTTCCGTCATGCGATAGTCGATGGCCAGCGGCGGCACCAGCTTGGGGTCATGCTTGTAAACGGCATTCATGTAGGCTTCCATCACGCGGACCAGACACGCCCGGTCGCAGGGCTTTACCCGCGCCGCATTCCATTCCGGCTCCTGAGCGAAAAGCGCCGCCATCATGGCGCAAAGCAGCAGAAATCCGATTCCGATGAATTTTTTCATGAAATTTCTCCTCGAAGTTTTCGAGACTTGTCGGTCGCGAGGTTGCGGTGCTGAATATACTCCAAGTCGGTGTGTCCCGGCCAAATCCGGGCGAGCTCCGCAGACGGTCAAAAAACTGGAAATTCTTCGATGTGAACCGCAGTATAGTTACTAGTGTCTATATCGGAGAGGTCCTCCATGAAACGGATTCTGGTCGGTTCATGTTTTCTGCTCCTGGCGACGGCAGCAACGTTTGCCGCGGCCGACGACCCGCAAATCAAAATGGTGGATGGCAAGCTGTCGATCCAGGCAGTTTCAGTCACTTTGAGCCAGTTTCTTCGCTCGCTGGACGCCGCCACGGGCATGACTTCCAAAGTCGTCGCGCCCGAGCTGGCAAATCAGAAAATGAGTGTGCGGTTGTCGGGGCTTGATCTGGATGCCGCGATCCATAAGAGCTTCCAGGGACTGCCCTGGAATTACGTCTATGTTCAGGGCAGGGGCATTACGGTGATTGATAAAGCCCAGGCGGTTTCCGTCACTGCCGGTGGCATTTCGTCCGCGCCGATCCAGAGTTATGTGAACGATTTTCGCAACGACAACGTACCACCGCCTCCGCCGTTGCCGGCTGCGCAGCCGATCAATCAACCGGCGCCTGTCCCGGTGGCCGTCCCCGCAAATAATGCAAGTTCCCCGGCAGCACCCGGCGGACTCGCCCCATCTCCGGGCGGGACTCCCACGCCGACGCCCACGTTTCAGCCAATTGGTGGAGCGCTTGGCGTGCCTCTGCCCAGCGCCGCGCCGACCAACCGCTGATTCGGGTTTTCCTCGGAATCCTCGAAGCTGCCCAGAATGTGGACCTGCAGCGTACGGTCTCTTGGCCCATCCAGTTCTGCGAAAATCACGCGTTGAAATTCCCCGAAGACGGCTTTTCCATCCACAATCGGAAGCATGACGCAGTGGCTCAATAAAAGGCTGCGGAGGTGCGACGCGGCATTTCGCCTGGTGCAGTCGGAGAATTCCGGGGAGTTGTGTTTATACGGCAGATCCTCTTCCACGATGCGTTGAAGGAAATCCTCAAGGTCATCGATCAGCGCCGACTGAAACTCGCCCACGAACAGGCAAGCCGTCGTGTGCTGAGAATAGATGCCGGCGATTCCCGACCAGATTCCCGAATCCGCAATCGTGTGGTTCACGACGGATGTGATGTCGAGCATTTCCTGTTTGCGCTGAGTACGGACACGAATGGTTTTCATTTCCGATTTCATACATACCCTTTCTGCTACAAATGCAGAGTACTTTGTATTAGAGAGTATGTCAACTGTTCTGTTAGATCATCAGGTGTTTGGCGGGATCGTAGCTCAGGGCGAGCGTGATGATTTTCTGAAGGAGCTCTTCGTAGCGCACTCCCGAATCTGCCGCGGAGTCGGCGAAATCCTCGTTCCTTGCAATCTGCGGATTGGGATTGGCTTCAAGCAGATAGAACTCACCCTCCTTTGTCAGGCGGTAATCCAGGCGCGCGTACCCGCTGAGGCTCATGAGGCGGTAAATTCGTTTTGAGAGGAGCTCGAGTTTTCGGTGAAGCTCGGGTGACAGGTCCGCGGCTTTTGTGACCAGGCCGACCTTCTTTTGATAATCCGCATTCCACTTCAGTCTGCCGGTGGCTATGTTCAGCGAACCTTCGGGAAGATTCTGGATCAGAAGCTCCCACGGAGTGTAAATCTGAAGCCGTCCGTTACCGATCAGGCTGACGTAGAGTTCCCGCCCTTCGATGTACTCCTCGGCGATGGCATGGCTCTGGGTCTTCTGGTGAATAAATTCGACGCGCTCCTTCAGCTTCTCGTCGTCGTACACCACGGATGCCTGCGAGATTCCGGACGACCCCTCCTCGATCACGGATTTCACAAACAGCGGAAAGCCCAGTTTGCGCGGCCGCACGACTTTGTGCCCCTTCGGGAATACGGCAAATCCCGGCACCGGGATTCGATGATAGGAAAGTATCTTTTTCGTCAGAGCCTTATCGTGCGCCAGGGTGAGACCGCGTGGATTGCACCCGGTATAAGGCTGCTTCATCAATTCGAGGTAGCTGACCACATGCTGATCGAACAGAACCTGCCCGTCGAACTCTTCGAGAAGGTTGACGGCAACATGCGGTTTGAACAGTTCGATGGCCTTTCCCACGGCCGCCAGGTCGCTGTACAGTCCCACGCAGTATGCCTGGTGTCCCATGCTCTTGAGCGCGGTGATGACATCGTACTCCGTCCTCCAGGGCTGGCGTTCGATATCGGTGATACCGGCCGTGTCATCGGGTGGAATCAGGTCCTGGTGTACCAGAACCATGATGCGCAGTTTGGTTTTGGGTTTGAATTTCACAATGGTATCCGGTGGTAGCCTTTCCTCAATACCTGGGTGATCTGCATCGTCAGAACAACAATGCTGAGCTGCCTTGCCTGTTCTTCGGAAACGGCAACTCGAAGGTCCAGCTGCCGGCAGCGCACGATCATCTGCCGCACGATGTGGTTCACCGTGTACAGATGCACGCCGGTTCCCTGCGCGACGACGTGGCAGATCTCGCGTCGGATGCGGCGCAGGAATTGAGCGGCGCTGGGATAATTCTTCCATCGCGGTTCCGCCGAAAAGATGCGGTACAGGTTGCGTTCAAACGAAGGCGGCCACTGGATGGCGTAATACTCGCGCTTTCTCCGATAATGTTCGCGCAGGGTCGTGGTCAGGGTTGGTAACGGATCCACTTCCTTTTGCTTCTGACGCAGGGGTTTCCTGTCGATCAACGACGTCATGGTGCGGTCGACGTATTGGAGTTTGGGCAGTGCGCCCCAGCCGTCGTACTGGCCTCTCCATCGGGAGCGGGGTTTCAGCCATACCGCGAAAGTCTCCGCAAAATCCTCCGCAGGGTGAGCCTGCGCGTACCACGCGTCGAGATTCAGAACGTAGTTTCTGCTGTGTGGGCGAGGCTGATAGGACTTGGGATACCGAATGCGATACGAACCGAAGTAGTCGGCCCAACCTCGCCGTGAATGAAGCCGGTAGGCGTTATCGATGGCGTGGCCGGCTTCGTGCCGCAGAATCCGCATGCACTCACTTTCGGTGGCGCCTTCCACTTCCAGCATTTGCGCGCGTTCCAGAATCATCAGTCGCGGGTGCGCCAGGTAGAATGGAATGGCGAAGCCGGGGTTTCCGTCGGGCGAGAACCACTCTTCCGATAACCAGATATGCGGCCGAAAACGCAGTTTGCGTTCTGCCAGTTCACGATAGAGCTTTCGAATGCGTTGCTCCAGCGGCGTGCCCGTGATGCGAAGCGAGAGATCGCAGAAACGGAGATCCAGCAGCTGATTGTCGGTCATTCGATTCAGGTGACGGCTCACAGAGTCCTATTGTAGGGCAAGGGCGTCCGGCATCCCTGGTGATGTCCTGGAACTTTCAGTTTCCGCTCAGGCCTCCGGCCCAGGGCGAATTCAGGTGGTATTGGACACCGGGCCCGACCATTTCCACGCGGCGAATCTTGCCGTTCTCGATAAGAAACGCTTCCGTCACCAGGATGCTGCTCGGTCGGTTAAACCCACGGAATGCGTAGGGGCGCCCATCGGAAAGCGTACCCGAGTTCACCGTCCCCTGATCGAACACGACGTGTGCCCAAACGACGCCTCGCTCCTGATCGACCACCGGGTAGCGGCGATCATGAATGTTCTGGACGACGAAGTAATAGCCGAGCTTGAACTGCGCAAGGCAATCGAGCGAAGAGGCGCCGACTCCATCCGCAGGCTGGCCGGTCAGCGGAACGTTGGTCGTCGGAGAGCCGTTTTCCACGCGGTGGCAATCGTTCGTGAATGGATACGTGCCCGTGCCGTTGATGCCCTTGCCATCGTTCTTCTGCAGGCCGGTGAAGTAGCCGTCGGCGACGGCGATCAACTCCTGGCGGGACATGCGCTGCGCGGCAGGAATCGACTTGAACCAGAAATCTTCGGGTTTATAAGGCTTGTCCATATCGGCGATGTTGTTGGGCCCGCCGCCGCCCGGCTTGAAGTAAATGCTCTCAATTTCGGTGATGCGGCCGAGTTCGATTCGCAAACGGAGGCTGAGCAGCAGCGGGGCGCCCGCTTCCATCATCGTGCCCATGTAGGACACCTGACCGAACTCCGGGTCCGCGAATATGTGCGTATACTTCCCGCGGCCTTCCGCGGTCTTCCAGTAGCCGTCACCGACCTTCATGACCTGATCGTTCTCGGTGTATTTCACATCTTCCGAGAGCGGCACTCGCTTCGGGTCGTGGGCGACGACAGCAGCAAGATAGTCGTCGACCACTTTTTCCAGACAGGCGCGATTGCAATTCAGAGGAATCGGCCCGGTAGAGGCGTTCACTCGCGAAGTGACGAAGCCACCTAGAATGCAGGCCCCGACAATCGCCAGAATTCCAAACACCACCGATGTGCGCATATGTTTTTCTCCTTATTCCGCGCGATTCTAAGTGAAAACCCCGGGGCCGGACTACCTAAATTCCCGCGGCTTTTGAAATTGGGGTCAGACCCCTCGTTTCCCTATTTCGAAGAAATAGGGAAACGAGGGGTCTGACCCCAATTTCAGAGTCCACCCCGCATTTCTTTACGTCCCAAGGCTTACGGTATAGGCTGGCAATCGTCCAAGTGTTCACCTTGCCCGGAGGCCATTTCATGAAGGTTCGGATTCTGCTCCTGTGCGCGATATTCCTCGCCGGTTCCGTGGCGCTCGCGCAACTGACATTGAATGTCTCCCTGATCAATGTGGTGGCCACGGTCACCGATGATCGTGGGCGATATGTCCCCAATCTGACGGCGGACGACTTCACGCTGGAGGAGGACGGCAAGGTCCAGACAATCTCACACATCAGTTACTCCGATGACCTGCCGATCAGCCTGGGCGTCGTGCTGGATACCAGCGGCAGCATGGATCGTAAGATCGCGACCGCCACTTCTGCGGTCGACCGTTTTATCCGAACCATCCACAAAGACGACGACATTTTCCTGATGACGTTCTCGCAATACGTCGATCTGGCGCAGGACTTCACCAGTGACCGGACAAAGCTGGCCACTGCGCTGCGCAGAGTTCGTGTTCAGGGCGGTACGGCGCTTTACGACGCTCTAAACGAAAGCCTGCGTCACCTGAAAGGCGGGATGCATGGGAAGAAGGCGATTCTTCTCCTGACCGACGGCATGGATGAAGACAGCATCAGAACGCTCGAAGAAACTCAAAGCGCGGTCCGTGAATCGGAATACATCGTTTATTGCCTCGGCATTTCGCCTTCCCAGGGCCCGCTCAGCGAAGGTGGTCCTGTGGTCATTTCGGGTCCGGGGCAAGGCCCTGCTGGTGGCCCGACGATTCCCGGAGGCCCGGGCGGACCGCAGGGCACTCCTTCGACGACGCCGACGATCCGCCTGCCTGGCGGCATTTCAATTCCGGTTCCCGGAAGGCGATTCGAATTGGTGGCGCTGCAGCAGCCTCAGAATCCAAAAGGCGGTGGAACCACCGTCACGATTTCGACCTCGGTCGACATGGATGTGCTCAACTCCTTTGCAGACGTCAGTGGCGGCAGGGCATGGTTGGTTGGAGGCCTCATCAGCGACGCCAGAGGCAACGCGATCGAGAAGATACTCGATCAGCTGGCCGAGGAACTCCGCAGCCAGTACAGCCTTGGCTACTATCCCCAGCACAAGATGGACGACAAGAAGTGGCACCACGTCGAAGTCCGCGCGAAGAATCCGAAGTTCCACGTTCGCGCCCGCAAGGACTTCTTCGGGAGCTAAAGCGCGCTGCAATCGCGTTGCCGCGCGCTTCGGGTTTGTCTATGCTCGTTTCATGACCGATCTCTTTCCCGATGCGGATTATCGCTTCCAAATGAATCTCGAACGGGGAAGTGTGGCCGAATTCTTTCAGTCGACCCCTTCACGCGACAGCATCCTGGCCCAACGGCAGCTCTGGTTGGATTCGGACCCCGTGAAATACTCCGCAGTGCAGGAGGAATCCGGATCGCTGCTGGCCGAAACCGTCGATGTCCTTCTGCAGGCGGGTGCCCTGAATAATGCCGATGCCGAACGATGCCATCGCTGCGCTTCAGCGATCGAGCGATGCAAGGAACTGGGAAGGATCCTCGAACCGGATTTCCTGTTGCTGGTGCCGCAAACCGATGGGCAGTTCCGGCTTGTCGGAGCTTGTGTGTGTTTCCCTTCGTCCTGGAGTCTTTCCGAAAAGATCGGGCGCCCGCTCGACTTCATTCATCACGTCGTGCCTGATTTGAATGGTCAGATCGGTTCGCAGATTTCCCGGTTTCTATCGAACCTCAAGCCGGGATTCGCCTGGCTTCGTGCAAACTGGGGGCTGAGCCGGTCCGGCGAGTGGAATCAGCATCCGGATCGCAAATTGAATCGGCTCGATGCGTCCACAGACTTTGAGGAAATATGGCTTCGCATTGAACGTCAGGCGCTGGTGTTGCTGCCTCGAGCTCAAGGAGTTCTTTTCGGAATTCGCATCGAAACGCATCCAGTGGCGGAACTGAAGAACAACTCCGCCCAGGCTCGCGGGCTGGCTCGCGCGCTGCGAACCATGCCGGAGCCGATGGCGCAGTACAAGAACATCGCTCTCGTGCGCGAAGCGGTGGCGCGCGCCCTTGAAACCTGACGTCCCGCACCGGTTCGCGTGTTCAATTAACACCCATTGGAATTCCCGCGGTGTCCGCTTTTGTAAATGTGGGATTGCAAAGCACCGTGTCGCCTCTCCTGGCCATGGAACGATCCACGGCTTCGAGCATCTTTACCACTCTCAATCCCGATAGCCCGTCGTTGATCGGAGTGTGATTGTTCATGATGCAATCGACAAAGTATTGCGTCTCGCGAGACAGAGCCTCGACTTGTTCGAGGCGAGGAACCCACAAATCGCCGGTGCGGTAGCTGACGCGCAAGGCGTGATCGTCCGAGCTGTTCGAACGTTCCACTCCCCGGTCGTACACTTTGATTTTCTCATCCGCTTCCAGGTCATTCCAGACGAGCATCTTCTTCTCGGCGCCGATCAACGTGCTTCGCACTTTGACCGGTGACAGCCAGTTGACGTTGAGATGCGCGATCACCTTGTTTGCAAAGTAAATCGTAATGAAGGCAACGTTCTCCACCCCATTCACGTGATTCTCTCCGGTGGCGACGATGGCTTCCGGCTCGCCCTCGATCAGATAATCCATGATCGAAAGATCGTGAGGCGCGAGGTCCCAGACCACGTTTGAATCCCGCTGAAACAGGCCGAGATTGACGCGCGTCGAATCGTAATAGTAGAGCGTCCCGAGCACGTCCGTGTCGATCAATTCGCGAATCTTCAGGACTGGGCCGCTGAAAAGAAACGTATGGTCCACCATGATCTGGAGTTTCTTTCGCGCAGCCAGTTCGACGAGTTCCTCCGCTTCGGCGGCACTGCTCGTGAAAGGTTTCTCAACGAAAACGTGTTTCCCGTTTTCCAGCGCCTTCTTCGCGAGGGCAAAGTGATGGGAGACCGGGGTCACGATGGCAACCGCATCGACGTCGGGATCGCTGAGAACGTCGTTGGGATCGGTCGTCAACGAGACCGCAGGAAAGTTTCCGCGCACACGCTCCAGCGATTTTGGGTTGAGATCGCAAACCCAGATGACGGCGGCATTCGGAGTGTTGTGAAAGTTGCGGACAATATTGGGTCCCCAATATCCGTAACCAATCACACCGATATTGATTGTCTGACGTTTTAAATAGGTATTCACAGTTCACCATCCATGGAAAGGGTCTCGAGAGTTTTCAGTACGCTCCGTGGCCGCCGATCACGGCCCAGGGTGTCTTCAGAAGAATCTTCAGGTCGATCCAGATCGATCGCCCGCGAATGTATCGAAGGTCCATGCGGACCATGTCGTCGAAGGTGGTTCGGCTGCGGCCGTGAACCTGCCACATTCCGGTTATTCCCGGTTTGGCATCCAGAATCCTGCGTCGATGCCAGGGTTGGTAGCATTCATACTCGTAAGGAATCGGGGGTCGGGGGCCAACCAGCGACATCCTGCCGCTGAGCACATGGATGAATTGAGGCAGCTCATCCAGGCTCGTGGCGCGCAGGATTCTGCCGAAGGGTGTAATTCTGGGATCGTTTTGAATCTTGTAAACGCCGTCCGAGGCACCGCCGGTTCCCTGAATCAGCTTCTGAGTAAATTCCCGGTGAATCCCGGAATCGCTGGAATCGAACATCGAACGAAATTTCAGAAACGTGAAGGGGACTCCAGACTTTCCAAGGCGGCGTTGCCGGTAAAAGACCGGACCTTTCGAAGTCATTTTGATCAAGGTGGAAATCACCGCAAAGGCCGGTGACAACACGAGCAAGGCGGACAAGCTTCCAAGAATGTCGACAGTGCGCTTCGCGGTGCCAAAGACCTTTTCGGAGAGGCCTGCCCCTTCTTCTCCTGCGGATGGAAAGTCCCCGGATTCGCCGCTTTCCGGAAAATGGTGAAACGAGACTTCAATATTTCCAACATCCGAAGCGTCGAGATGCTGCTCCAGAATTCTGTGAAGCCTTCCGGAAATGGCGGTTCGGATGGCGAGACGGCTGGCTCCGTTAAACGAAGTGAAGATCACTCCGAGTTTGGATCGACTGTGATACCAACCAGCGGCGTCGGTGTCGCGGATCGAACCGGCAACGCCGATTCCAATTTCTTCAATCCATCGCTGCGACCGGGAACCGGCCAGTCGCTGGAAATTGATGAGCCCCAAAATGAATGGCGCGCCGGAACGCTCCGATCGCCTGCGCTCCAGTTGAACGAGTTTTCGAAAAAGGGCCTCGTTGGCGATGGCTGCTGCTGCGGTTTT
>Ga0209488_10003672_pt1 | contig 12254 bp, 14 predicted proteins | sample Rivendell_Oct201_8_FD_188349 | JGI IMG/M metagenome (GOLD analysis project Ga0209488, IMG submission 188349) | Vadose zone soil microbial communities from the Eel River Critical Zone Observatory, Northern California, USA -... | ecosystem: Environmental > Terrestrial > Soil > Vadose zone >...
GCCCACGAAAATCTTCACGACTGCGCCGGGCGGATTAACCGGTGCACGTGGCCCATGCGGGCCAAACGCAACATAGTAAGCTAGATGGTCCACATGAACAAGCTCGAACACTCTCCGACCCCCGGTGCAAGGAATAATAGTCGGGACAGACAGACGCACCGGCCTTCTTCTCTCCGAGCGAGAGGGTCTTCCAGTCCTTCCGCTGGAGCTCTTCTAGTTGCTGGTGCACGGCTGTCTGCTCAGAGGGGCTGAGCGTTCCCCACTGGGCCTCTACGTTCGACAGCGGGATCGCGCTGGCAGCTGGTGTCACGTGGGACGAGCTAGGGCTAGCGTGGGGTGGATGAGCCGCGGCTGTTGCGAGGCCGCGACGCGCGATGCGGAGTGCAGAGGCACGCATGGAGCTTAAAATACTGAGGAAAGGAAAAAAAAAAAGGGAAGAGAAACGGGAAATCGAGCGGGGCAAAGCGTCACGTCTACCGTGAGAAACTTGGGCTTTCCTCGGGGCACACCGGGAAATTAATATTACGTACATATTTCTCACATTCACTTCTTTTTTTGGGTGGTCAAAGTCAAAGCTATGGAGACAGGACTCGGGAGAGAAAGAGAGAGAAAGAAAGGGAAAAGTAAAGGACGGAACTCGGTCTCAAGAAAGCGACATTTCTTCAGTCATTTCTTTTGTGACGGCCAACTCTCACGCAGCCTCCTCGGTGCCAGCGCTGGGGCAATCACGCGAGATGTGGCTGCTCAGGAGACGGGGAGGTTAAAACAAGGAATATTTCATCAACGCACAACACACGCACCCTTCTGATCCACACGTGTAGCAAGCGCGCCTTTGGGGCTGCGGGCAATCGCGGCTAATGTGACCCTACGATTAAAATGACCGGCTTAGCCGCAAGAACAGCGACGGGATTCAAAGAATGAAGGAAAGGAAAAAAACACTCACGATACCAGAACAATTGTAGCATTTCGAACCTTGTCCGCAGTCACGCGACAGATGGCCTACCCCACCACATGTATAACTTGACGGTGCCGATATTAGTGGCCCGGTAAAACCCTATCGAACAAGGCGACAAGACGAAACGAGAGCGTACCACGTCTTTTGGCCTCCACCAAAACTGCCGTACCCACCGCCACCGCCATACTGTCCTCCTGAGCCGCCTCCGGGTGCCTCGGGGCAAGCACGCGCAATGTGGCCGATCTTACCGCAGCGATAGCATTCCGTGCCAGAACCAGAACCACCACCGCCACCACCACCACCATAACCGGTCGAACTGTTTTGAGATTCGGGGCAATCACGCGACTGCGATCACAAATTGCACCGGCAGGGCATGGATGGTGTCACAAGAGACGATAACGCAGATGGCGCATGAGACAGGAAACACAAAACGCACAATGTGACCCTCCCGCCCACAGCGATAGCAAGATTTTGCTTTTTGCTCCATCGTACAGTCACGCGACACGTGGCCCTCCAAACCGCCTGCACCGTCGTCACATACATGACCATCATCAACGATCTCGAAGCCGACATGGCCACCAAGGAAATGAGCGAAAAAGAAATTGTAAGACTCACAATTATAGCTAACAAGATGCACACACGAAGACAAGCGTGAGTCATTTACACGCGATCGAGGATCTGATCGGAAGGAGACGACGTTTACCAAGTAGGCGTTCCTGCCTTTGGGCAGTTTGCAGCCTGGTGTCCAACTGTTCGACAAGACACGCGATACGACGCACACGGAATGGATTGGACAATAATTTGATTCCGCCCGGTCGATATATAGAAATGTGTAAAAAAAAGACGCGGTCCCCGTCAGCACCTCACCACGGACGACAAAAAAGAAGGAAGAGGGAAGGTGGTAGGTACATGCGTCTGCACACAGGGCACGCGACGGAGACACAACCAGGGCAACAACACGAAAACACCACGCACAGCCGCCACAATTGAAACATCCACGGGCACCAGCCATGTTTCACAACCTTTAGCGTTTTCACTATTGATAGGATTCACTAGATCAACAGTTGCTTGGGTATGGAAGACGAGACGAGAACGCACGGAGAGCAGTTGGGGGGGGAAGTGTTGATGGTGGTTTGGAGGGAAAAAGATGCGTTTGGACCACGATGCGCGCAGTCTCATATGCCCACACCCCAGGCCACGTGGTGGCGCTGGCTCATTGCCCATTACGGTCACTCATTCCCAGCCCTCCAAGCCTTGATTCTCACTCCCCCGGCGACATGCACACCCGCAGTGAGATGGCTTCGATGGGTACTGCGGTACTGCGGTACAGCGTGCCCCTCGAAGCCGTAGAGAGACGACACGCAATTCGAATCTAGCGCGCATTAACACCGACCGTGGGCAATCGCAAACCTCGAAAAGGCTGACTTCATTGCGCCCGAACGGCATCGCATCGCCAGTGCGACAAATTCTGAACAGGAAACGCTCATCTTCAACGTCCTCTCCGCCCGTCTAGTGCTGCCGCTTATCCATAGAGACAGGGGCCAGTGAGGCTTTGTTTTAGACGAAAATAGAGCAAATAGGAGATCTATTTTGTGACCTAGTACCTCATCTCCAAAGACGCGACAGAGTTACTAGATATATTCTTTCTATTGATACGGCTGCGGCGGGCTCGGAACACTACGCCTTAAGCGGGTTGAGGTGCACCTATCACACAATGTTAGCAACGGCAGACCATTAGGGGTCAAGAAACGCCACCTGTTCACCACCCTTTCCACCTTCCCAATGTTGGTACCGCAAGGCGGTGAGACCCCTCTTTTCGGCGATCACCCGCTCATTCTCCTTGAGCGACTGGCGGACTGCGCGAGCAGCGATTTGGGTGTATTTGTTGTATCTGTTTTTTGTTTTTACAGTCAGTACTTTTCAATGGTAGAACTAAGGCGTAATACGTGAAGAATTGGCGCCAGGTTGCGGTCGACATTATAGTTATTAACTGAGAGACGTTTGGTCGGAGGTTGGCAGGATCCGAGAGGTGTCCGAGTTCTCACGGGTTGTGTGGTCCATGGACTTCCCCGCAGAGTCGCAAAACATAACCGTTTACTGCTTCACCAGTACTCACATATGGCCGGACCTAGCTGGAATTACGTCCTCAAGTTCATCATCACCGGTGCGGCATGTCTACCCACTTGGCTTGCATTGTTTTCATTTCACACCGCTACCCGTTGCGGTTCTACAGGCGATGCCGGAGTGGGAAAGTCCTCCCTCCTCGTCCGACTCACAGACCAGCGCTTCCTGGCCAACCCAGACCCAACCGTCCGTGTGCTTTCTTTCCGTCTCTTTCCCCTTTGCTGATACTTCTGCTCATAAAGCTTGGCGTCGAGTTTGGCTCAAAGCTCATAACAATTCCCGAGGAGGACAAGGTCGTGAAACTGCAGTGTGCGTTTCGCACTCATCAAGTTGCATCACCCCTACGCCACTGCGCGTAAATCGATCTCATATTATCATATTGACCCATCCGTCATCCAGGCTGGGATACCGCGGGGACCGAATCCTTCCGTTCCATCACGCGTTCATACTACCGAGGTGCAGCCGGCTGTCTGCTTGTCTATGACGTGACTTCGCGCCCCAGTGCGTCTTTCCTTCCTCCCTCCTCCAGAGCGACGTCAACCTTTTCTCGACCAGGTTTCGAACATGCACGCACCTGGCTCGCCGACGTGCGCGCACATGCAGACCCTCACCTGACGTGCATCCTTGTCGGAAACAAAAGCGACCTAGCGAGCGAGCGGCGGCAGATACCAACAGAGGAAGGGGAACAATGGGCGCAGGATGAAGGCCTGCTCTTCGTCGAGGCGAGTGCAAAGAGTGGCGCCAATGTCGAGGCCGCTTTCGAAACTGCTGCTCGCGACATTCTTGCCAAAATTCGTCGCGGGGTGTTCGACGATGACCGGGTGTGTCTTGCCCTTTTCCTCGTCGTGTACTTCCAACCGACACCGCTGACGTACTCGCCCCAGTCCCCCGGTGTAAAGTCATCCAACCCCACGGGCGCTGTCGTCCTCGACCAAAGTAAGGCCGGTCAGACATGCTGTGCCTCATGACCGGTGCCCAGTTCCAGGCGAGGGGGTGAAATATTGTAGCCCGGGTTTTATCATATTCACTCAACCTGTACGATACCGATTGTGATACTAGGATCTATATTATTAGAGCATGATCACGGGCTTTAGCGACGCTTGATGAGGCGCAGGGAATAATTATGGAAGTGCTGGGGAGAAGCAGTTCGCTACTCTATCCAGCAAGAAATCCGGCGATTGCTCGCCCCATCCGAAGCCGAAGGCCGAGAAAGTGTGCTCCAACTTTAGGATAGATATTATAGCGGTAAATAGCACTCCGAACTACATTACCTACCAGAGTAGAGTATGGTATCTAAGGTAAACTCTTACATTGTCACTTGGTGTGTGCGTATGAATAAGTTATTCTGAAGGCTGTGCTGCGGAAGGGTGATGAAGGATACACAGACCGGGACGGACTGAAGGATGAGAACCAGGGGTAATTAATCAAGCACAGCCCCACTTGACACAACCGACCGATGATACTCATGTAACTGATCGATGAACCCCCGGTTTGGCGCGGCCACCGCACGGCGAGCTTTGACGAACTCCAGGGCCTGTGCGGGATGGAGGTCATGAGCGGCAATGAGGTAACCACACACGACAGCGACAGAGCGGCTGGCGCCCATAGCACAGTGGACGAGGACTCGTGCATCCGGGCTCGATCGCAAAGCTCGGGCGATATAGCGCGTCGTGCGCGGGAGGTGCGCTGCGAGCTCCGCGAAAGGCGCGTCGTGTAAAGGAACTTGTGCGGCATGCGCGACCAGTGCCGGGGGAAGCGCGACGTGCCCCTGCATCGCAGATAACACGTGAGTGATGCCCAGCTCGGAAAGTATCCCTGCGTCCTCCGCGGATTGGAGGTCGGAGATGTACAGCCGCGGAAGGATCTCAGAGACGTGAGACGACGACGACGACGACGACTGCAAATGCCCAGCGCCCGTCGGATGGGCGGAGTTCGGGCCGGTAGGTGGCTGTGAATATGGATGTGGCTGCGGCTGTGGGTATGAAGGGTATGGTTGGGAATGAGAATATGATGGGTGTGGTGTGATGGAAGCCGAAGGGGGAGTTGGGTGCATAGGCATCGCAAGGACAAGTGTCTGCGCGCGCTGGCGTTTCTGTGAAATGGATCGATAATTGGGGGACGCATTTGCAGTTGCGGTTGCGGCCATCCCAGGGTGGCCGGGACGGATGTAGGCGCGGATGGGATGGAAAGAGGCAAAGGGCAAGGCGGAGGTCAGAGGCGTACGGATACGGTACAGTAGGGGGATTAGCACGAAGCGCGCACTCACGGGCGTGTATTTATATGGCATAATCGGATAATGTGGTCGATAATGGCGCTCAACCAGTGTCATGACACGAACTTGATTTTGTGTCAAACGAAAAATTCGGTTCGGGATCTTTTAAGCGCCAACCGGGCGGGAACAAGATGGGGCCAAGGGTGTTTATAGACTTCGAGGGGACCAGTGCGTTGATTGAGACTCCGGGGGTTGGGCGTAGCGCGGAAACGAAAACAGGCTGATGAGAAAGTCAGGTACGGGTATTGGATTCGAAGGCTGTATGTATATAACAAGAGTTGGTCAGCAGAAGAGAGATGCACAGCACGCTTGTGGAGACTGAGTGAATGGGTTGCAGAAGCGATCAATCCGAAACGGGCTCGGCCAGGAGACAGGGCCAGGCAAGTCAAGGCAGGGCGATGCAAGACGCAGCGCAGTTTGCAGGGCGTTGATAGGGGCCAGTCTCCCATCCTCCTGCTGGTTAACGGAATGAAACGAGCCTGCCTGAGACTCCAGTGAGATGAAAATTTTAGGCTGATTGCAAGTCCGAGCCCCAACACCACACTTCTCCCCCCCCTCTAGCGATTTTGGCAAATTTTCACCTATATTGATACGGATCAGACCTGGGATATCTTGTGCCGTCAAGTCGTTGGTAGCGACTGTCCCTGTCCCATGCTGTGCTCGCTAATCGGGGGTGGCGACCATTTCCGGTTCAAGTTCGGTATCCACTGTTACCCGTAAAAGGCTGCGCAATTGAACTTGGGCGTAGTAACAGATAGGCAAGCGGGGCGGTGTAGCTGGTATAAGCATCAATTCCATGGCATCAGCTGTGGTGGTGGGGGCTCGCCGCGGCCGGGAACAGCATGGATGATGCCAATCAATCGAATTTGATATCTCACCCGTTTTGCCGGCGTTTATCACCCCCAACCGAAGCCCCCGAGTCGTCGCAGGGCGTTCTCATCTGATATCTGTCACACTCAGTCAGATGGTCCTTGTCCAACTGCTATTACATCACGTTCATACAAATGAATGTTGTATCTATCTGATAGCAGAAATATCGCTGTCGAGACTAGCACTTGGAAACAGACAATTGTAAACATTTCTCTGCGCGATGAATGGCTTGACATTTATCAATATAAAGGAAGACGAGATGGAGAGCAAGGACGGGAAAGTGACACGCAAGCGGAGACCGAGATTGAAAACGTGAAGATGTCGTCAAAAAAAGTACTGGCGGATGCGTGGTTTCTAGATGAGATCGCTGCAAGGTGATCAATAGCGGGTGAGTACATGTTACGGCCAGGCATCGGAGAGGCGTGAAAACGCACGCGACGTTGAGGGGCATTTCGTCGATTTGCGTGTTGTAGAATTCTGAAACACAGATCGAGGTCAAGATAAGCCCTCTATTACCCACGGACGAGGACGAACGTTCGATATCCCGAAGCATCCTGACATCCTCAGTCGTGACAAAGTTAATGGCAACGCCTTTGCGACCGAAGCGACCGCCACGACCGATACGATGAATGTAATTCTCCCGATTTGTGGGTAAATCGTAGTTGATCACAAGAGAAACCTGCTGCACGTCGATACCACGAGCCAACAGGTCAGTCGTGATAAGCACACGTGAGGAGCCGGAGCGGAACTCCTTCATCAGCACTTCGCGCTGCTTTTGCTCCATATCACCATGCTACTTACAGCAGGTTAGATCGGTTCCGGGTCATGCGAGTTTCAAAAAAACGCACCATGGCAGACACTGTAAACTCGCGGGCATGCAACTTGTCTGTGAGCCAGTCGACCTTTCGCCGTGTGTTGCAGAAGATGACGGCTTGGGTGATCGTGACGGTCTCATAAAGATCGCAAAGCGTGTCAAGCTTCCATTCCTCCTTCTCGACAGCAATGTAAAATTGCTTGATACCTTCGAGGGTCAGTTCATCGCGCTTGACGAGGATACGGACAGGGTCGCGCATGAACTTTTTTGACACCTCGAGCACGTCTGCAGGCATGGTGGCGGAGAGCAGCACGACCTGGGTGTCTTGGGGAAGGAGCTGAAAGACCTCGTAAATCTGGTCTTTGAAGCCACGAGAGAGCATCTCGTCAGCTTCATCGAGACAAAAGAGTTTGATGTTATCCGTTCGCAGAGCACGACGATTGATCATATCGTACACGCGGCCAGGGGTACCGACGACGATGTGTACACCCTCCTGGAGTTTAGATATGTCTTCGCGGACGTTGGTGCCACCGACGCACGCGTGGCATTCGACGTTCATGTAGTCGCCGAGGGCGATGACGACCTTTTGTATCTGCTGCGCAAGTTCACGGGTTGGGGCAAGGATGAGTGCCTGAGTTCCTTTAATAGAAAAGTCGAGCTTTTGGAGAATAGAAATGGAGAAGGTCGCGGTCTTTCCTGTGCCGGATTGGGCCTGTGCGATGGCATCGTGGCCCTTCACCACGGGCACGATAGCACGCTGCTGTATGGCGGAAGGCCGCTCGAAACTGGTGTACTGTCATAGCAGGATGATGGGGAACCACTGGCAGAAGAAGCAACGGACCCATATGCATAGACCCCTCGAAGAAGCTCCGGCCTTAGATCCATATTATCGAAGCTGTGCGTGCAGAATGGGTTAGTGAGTGTGTGGATACCAATAAATGGATTTACTTGTCGACGACTTGATCCCAATTTGATTCGATCTCGGCATCGGGGATATCCTGGAGAGTTTCTTCACTAAAATGGCGAGTCTTAATGAGATTCTGTGATAGATGAAGGGACTACTGACGTTGACATGGGTGGATATTGAGAGGTACTCGTGTGAGCAATTTTCCCCTTTCCTTCATTCATTCCCCTCTCGGCTTATCCCGAGTCTACTTTAAACTCCGAATCATTAACACCGATCGCCATACCCCCGATCCCAAGCAACCTCCTAACGCAAGAATGTGGTCTGTAACTGCATGATTTCCTGCCACCTTCGTGAACATAGGTCCTCGCGCATCAATCCAGTATTTCTACTTCCTACTTCCATGTGGCTATCTCGACGTCCTACTGGCATCTCCCATAAACATGTTTGTCTAGACAGGTGTTTAACACACGACCGCGGAAGCCTCGACACATCACATCCGTTTCATTCCCAACCTGGCGCGTTTACACCTCATGTTAAAAAAATGTGTGAGACCTACAAACCGACATAACATGCGTTCTGACGCTGGAAATAAAAACCATATTTCCTCTCTTGGACCTTCCCAAGAACACGACCCCTAAATCGTCTCCGTAATCCACGACTGGATTAGTATCGTCTGTACAAGGAGGGGCGAAAACGCCTCGTTTCGATGCCACGGAATTGGCACTACCATGTCATCGATCCTTGATTCGGATCTGCCGCTGCCGTTTGTTGATGACGGATTATCGATTGCCGCGCGGTTGTTGGTCAGTGGCGTCTGCTCGGCTTGGGATTGCCTAACTTATACATCGGAGTTGTTCCCGAGTGTCCTTCCCCGCCTCAACGCTGGTCGGTCAGCTACAAGCGATCAGGTCAAGATTGTCCACAATAGTGTAGGCGGTCCTTAGTTGCGATGGAGAACACGATCATTGTCAGCGCCAGTCCGATCCAATTCCATTGATTCATTATCATGTACTAACACGCCACCATCAGTGGAACAATACCTGGATGCCGCATGACCATCGTTTTGATGCTATTTTGCCGTATATGGTGTACACACATCTTGCCAGACATTTTATGATTGCTGTAAGGGATTACGGTAAGGATTGGCCTAATTTGAGGGTTTTTCTGGATCAAATGTCAAGGAGTGAAAGTGGATGACAATATGAAGCAAGGTTGAGTCAATTAGCAGGCGTACTAACAGATTCGATTACAGAGCGGATTACATTTCTTCGATTCCTCAAATTGCCTCATAAACTGTATTCGCTACCCTTGGGTTACTGTACAGCCAAGGCAAGAGGGGGAAGTATTCACGTTATCAACGGTGCGGTGACTGCAACCAAGCGTATCATGATGCGCTCCTAAAACTTGAAGTCTCGCCCGCCTTTATCCCTCTTGCCGCGATCGCGATCAGCCTCCATCTTCTGTCGCTTCTTCGCCATCTCTTTCGCGACCATGTCCGAGAAATCTTCGCGCCCAGGGCCTTGACCAGGCACTCCTGCACTCCCGCGCGAGTGAGCGTCATACCGCTGTCGTAGGTCTTCTGAGGACAGTCCATCGAGCTCGCTCGCGTCCAGCGAAACATCCACACCACCTGCCTTGCGCTGCACAGAGATAAGTGGGGGTTAGTACAACTGCTGAACTTGTGTGGTGGAACAGCACCTTAGTACCACGTTCCTCCCCAAGCACCGGCACGGGCGCACCGACAACACCACCGACGTCGTACCCACGCTCAGAGCCCATAAGGCCGCGTACGTTCGTCTGCTTCTCCGGAAGCACCGAGTAGAGTTGCCGGCTGCCACTCTCATCTCGCACCGCCGCGGCGGATGTCTTCCGCAGCTCGAGAAAATCGGGTGTCTCGAGCCCAGCGGCAACCGTGGAGACGACGGATGCCATACCCGACGGAGTTGCAATACCTGATGGTGTTTGAAGGCCGTCGGCAGGGGCTGCTTCGGTAGATTCCTCCTCCTCTTCATCCTCTTCCTCATCAGACTCCTCTTCCTCTTCGTCTAAAGAGTGTCATCCGCTACTCAATCAATCAAGATTCAACAGCCGACGTACCTTCTTCGGGCTCAAGTTCTCCCCACAAATTCTTATCGACCGGTTCACCCATCTACTAGAGCATTAGCATATAAAGCACGCTGATAGGGCAAATTTACCCACCGCCGTATCATTTGTCTTTGGCAAAACACCAAAAACATCACCATATAACGGGCGATTATACTCGTCTAGAGGGGGTTTTCCCCATCCACCAGGATGAAATCCCCACTGCGCACTGTGGCAGTTAAGCACGTGAGGTATAGTCCCGGAAAAGAACACACACCCTTCGGGGATGGGGGCATTGAGTCCCGGTATTCGAAGTGTAGGATAACTTGGGGGAGGACCAAAGCGCTGCATACTAATGAGCCATGGTGGTGGGGCAAGTGGTGGAATAGAGAGAGCCTCGACGAGCTCTGGCGAGAGATCCCCGGGTCGTTTTTCTTTGAGAGAGGTTTCGAACTCTTTGCCTTCGTAATACATCTCGCCAAAGCTCGTCAAAGGCGGCTTTGTTTGAAATTTGAAGAACGCGTCGTGAAGCTTCTGATAGTCAATGTCGATTTTACCCATCTTAGGCTGGACACGCTCGCGGGTCTTGGCCTTGAGCGACATGTTTGCTTCCTTTTCTTTAATGGCGTCGCGTTGCGTCGCGATGCCAGTATCGGCAATGTAGGAAGGAAGTTGAAACGGTGGTTTCTCGATGCCGCGTTTCCCCTGCAAGTAGTCACGCTTGGCACTCCAATGCGCAGGAATGGGGATGGTGTTGCGATAACACTTGAGGTGGAGAAGAAGTCGCGGATCAGCAGCGGAGACGTCTGTCCACTCTACGACCTCGGGCTTTGCGACGAGCTGCTTGAGCTCTGCAACCGTAAGGCGATTAAGCTTGCGCTGCTTCTTCTTAGAAAGAGGTTTCTTCTCTGCCTCGGCTTCAGAGTCTGTCTCGCCCGCCATTTCATCGTCGGAATAGATGACCTCGCCCTTGGATGGGTCCTCTGATTTTACCTGGATGAAAAGTGGAATGGTGAGAGGGAAGGGAAGGGGTTCGTAGAGGTCTACGCACAGGCTCGTCTTCTGGGTCGAACTGAAAGCGGGCAAATACGTCGGAGAAGGCGTCGAGGGCAGCTCCCTTTAAATCCAACTGCTCAGACACGTACTCGACGTTTTCATGATCATCCTCTTTCTTGACCGTTATATCTGGCGTCGCCTTTGAATCGCGTTGGTGATGAGCAGAGTTGTGAGAGGGAATGAACCACACCTGTGTTGCGGCCTTCTTTTGCTTGGCCTTTTGGCGTCTGAGTTGATTCTTTGATTTCGTCCTTTTCGATTCTGAGGACGCACCATTGAGGCCATTAAGTGTTGGGACAGCAAGGGACATGGTTAGGATGAGTTAAGAGGGGACGTCCCGTGCGAAAGTTAACGGCCCGCTTTTCACTTACAATGTTGGGTATGTACGGTGTACCGCTTTCTACATTATAAATTCTAAAGCCATGTAATAGTCATAGGCCTTACAGGTGGTATCGCGACAGGAAAATCCACTGTTTCGAGACAACTAGCTACTCGCGGTATCCCTGTTATTGATGCTGACGTCCTCGCTCGAGACGTCGTCCGTCCTGGCACCCGGGCACTTAAGAAGATCGTATCCACATTCGGCCCAGATATCTTACAACAAGACGGAACGCTCGACCGCCCAAAGCTCGGTGCTATCGTATTTCGAGACGAGGTGCAGCGGCAAAAGCTCAATGCAATTATACACCCTGCCGTGCGATGGGCAATGGCACTTGGAGTTCTCCGATGCTGGTTACGTGGAGAGAAGGTTTGCGTGTTGGACGTTCCGCTGCTCATAGAGTCAAAGATTTACGAATGGGTTGGAAGAGTCGTCGTCGTTTACTGGTTCGTTCCACCCGAGTCGCATGCGCAAAGGACACTTAAAGACTTGTTGCGAACAGCTCTGGTGAAATACAGCTCCAGCGGCTCATGCAGCGGGATGGATCGACCCGCGACGATGCACAAGCACGATTACGGGCGCAGCTTCCCATTGCAGAAAAACTCGAGTACGCTGACCTCGTGCTTGATAATTCGGGAACGAAGGCCGAGCTGGAGGTTCAGGTGGATGAATTTGCGCGGCATTTGTATCTCGAAGCGGGTTGGTCATGGCGACTGAAATGGTTGATACCGCCCGTTGGGCTGTTTGCTGCAATATGGCCGTTGATTTGGAAACGTGCTCGTGCTCGGGCTCGGA
>Ga0209488_10003673_pt1 | contig 12253 bp, 12 predicted proteins | sample Rivendell_Oct201_8_FD_188349 | JGI IMG/M metagenome (GOLD analysis project Ga0209488, IMG submission 188349) | Vadose zone soil microbial communities from the Eel River Critical Zone Observatory, Northern California, USA -... | ecosystem: Environmental > Terrestrial > Soil > Vadose zone >...
CTGCGTTGCATCTGGCAGCATACGACGGACGCCTCCGGATTGTGGAGCTCTTACTCGAGCATGGCGCGGATCCACACGCCCAGAATGGTGAGGGCGAGACACCTTTCCAGGTGACATCGAACAGAAATTACTCGGAGGTGGCGCGATTGCTATCGGAGCATGCCGGCGTGTGAATGTAGGTTTACGACTGCAGGCCTCGCCAGAGGGGTTTGGAGCGGATGTGAATGTGGTTATTTCTTTTTTGGTTCTCGGGCTGCAAGGCATGCATACTAGCACACGATTTGTTTACAGTAGTATGTATGTATCGTTCACAATGTGGCATGCAATGTCGTTTGTGGCTTCACAGTGCGAACAGAATGTTCCGGGTCGAGTAGTTGGTTGTTAGTTTCTTCACCTTCCGTAATAGGCTGGTTCGATAATTGAAGCTTGAAGCTTGAAGAGTGGGTCATACCAACAAAACGATCATCAAGCGTGGGAGCCATTGTTAACCAAGCCGTCTTTTTCGAAAACCTTCCATGCACCGCAGCGCTCTGTGCCCACAACGAGCGTTCCAAGTCTATCTGTCTTGCGCCCCAGTTGTTTGGTCTCCTACGTAGGCGCAAGGTGTTGACCGACCCACACGTGTCATGCAAGGACATCATCCGTATCTTGGGAGCGCCAAGACTCAGTTTGTCAGCATGCGTGCGCTTGAAATGACTCTGAATTGGGACTTGGGAAGTTCCAAACGTTGACATCACATGGAAAGTCCCTGCGCGATCACCCGAAATGAAGGGATACCTCCTCAAATACCTGAAACGGGAGTTTCTTAATTTGGTCCCGCGATCGCTATAAACTCATCAGGAAAACATCCATCAGCTTTTTTACTTGTCTACTTTTCGAAAAAAAAAGGGTGTTTTTTTGTGCTTCACCCCTGAAAATGAATTTGGGAATCAACTTTTTTTGGATTCTAGGTTCCTTTTCGGCTTTTCGGCTCGTACGGGTCCAAAGAAGTAAGTGGCAGCCTGAGGTTTCCTGACTGCAACACGACTGCCATCTGTAGGTCTGGCGACCGGTAGGTGGTAGTAAGGGACGTAAAACATCAGAGATGAGTTTAGAGCACAGATATCAGTCAAGCATGGGACACAGAACAAGCCCCATGTATCAGTACTGTTACTACTGTAACTGTTATTCCTGGTGGCCAGTTTCCATCCAACGAAGCAGCGCTGAATTTACCATCACGTGACTCACTTGACGGCAATACTATGGGCACGTGGTGGCTATTCTAGTATGCTGCACCTCTCTAACTCGAACCTAATGTCTTCCACGCCTAGCACTCCCTCTTCCAACTTCGACGCCTTCTTCAGTGCTGCCTTGGACAAATACATCGAACAGACCGGGCATGATCTCCGCAGCCACCCACTCGCCCCCAAGATTGAGAGCTGCGACTCCCCCGACTCCCTCCTCGCTATATTCGAAGAACAAGCTCAAGCATTTGACGAATTCAAGAACGGCGATCGAAAATTGATAAAGTGGCTTCAGCCCGTAGTCATTGGCTTGCATGCCCTCTCAACGAGTGCTGCCCTTCGTACCGGCGTTAGTGTCGTACGTCACAACGAGTTTTGTTATTTTTCTTTCTGTCTTCTCCAACACCCAAGTCTTTGTCACGTAGGTGTTTCCTCCTGCAAGGACAATCTTTACTGGGATCAGTGTTCTTCTTTCCGTGCGTTTTTTCTATACCTCCGCTTTATTTCCTCTCATCCATATATGAAATCGCTAGACGGCCAAGGATGCGCGGGCAAGCTATGATGCCCTCGCGGAAGTCTTTGAATGCATCGAGAACTTTCTCAGACGACTCATGATTTATACCAAGATCCCGCAAACTCCTGCGATGACTGAAATGCTCGTCAATGTAATGGTCGAATTCCTCTCTGTCCTTGCTCTTGCCACAAAACAGATCCACCAGGGTCGATTCAGTGAGATTGCATTTGCTGACAATTACCTATAGCTAATCCCGTAGCAGAGAAATATGCAAGGAAACTATTGGGAGAGAAGGACATTGAATCGGTCTTGCAGAGGCTGGATAGACTTACTCTCGAGGAGTCGAAGACGACGGCTGCGCAGACTCTTGACGTTGTATATGGTCTAGTCAACAAGATGTACATTGTAATGGAAGGTACGCATCGGCTTTTTTGTACAATTATGGGCGAAACACTGCTTTGGTAGACGGGAAGGCATCAACAGGCGATATCCGACAGGCCCTTGGTGCGTCTCCCTGAACTGCGCGAATGAAACCGTTTTGAGCTTTGTTGGCTAGTTCTGATGCAAGAACTAGCAATGAAAGCCAACAAGGACGAACGTCCGTATCAATCTCATGTATCTTTTTCTAAATTATGAGCTAAAGCTACACCGTAGGCAACCGGTTACGCCGTTGGTTGTCCGCCCCAGATCCATGGATAAATCAAAATGTTGCCCGTAAAGCCCATCACCGTGGGACGACTACATGGTTTACGCAAGGACATGCCTTCAAACAGTGGAAATCCACTGGCTCCCTTTTGTGGGTCCACGGCCTACGTATCAATGACTCCTTCGTGTCTGTTGCTACTGCTAATGGCTTCCGATATTTTAGTCGGATCAGGAAAGAGTATCCTTTGGTATGTGTCACCACAATTATTTGTTATCAGCTGTTCTCATTTCTCGACAGCTCAACCGTCATCGAAGACGTCCGACACATGTGTCAGACTGGATTATCAACACTTGCAATTTTCTACTTTGACTTTCGAGATGCAGCCAAACAGGATGCTCGCAGTCTTCTGTCTTCCCTTCTCGTTCAACTCTGCGATCAATCCGATAATTCGTCTCAAGTTCTCTTTTCCCTTTATACGACCCACGCCGATGGCTCCCGACAGCCGAGCGAGGATGCGCTCATGGAATGCTTGAAGAATGTGCTCAAGCTTCCGGGACAGGGTGCACACTACATCATCATAGATGCCCTCGACGAATCCCCGAATTCCTCTGGCTTAACGTCCCCACGTGCAGAGGTCCTTGAGATCGTGCGGCAGCTCGTCGAATTACGCCTCCCGAATGTACATTTCTGCATTACCAGTCGGCTAGAGATAGACATCCGGGACGTTCTCGAGCCCTTGGCAAACCATAATGTCTCCCTTCAGGACGAAATTGGACAAAACCAGGATATCATTCATTATGTCAACTCAGTGGTTCTGTCACACCCAAAAATGCGCAGGTGGCGAGACGAGGATAAGAAGCTAGTTATTGATACGCTCATAGACAGGGCCGGTGGGATGTAAGTTATGATTTGAGCGTTCACCCAGCATTTTCAATTGCTCACGTGAGAGGTGGTGTCTCAGGTTCCGGTGGATATATTGTCAGCTCGAAACACTCTCCCGTTGTTTTCCGCAGAGCATTCGTCGTGCTTTAGACGAGTTGCCCGAGACGTTAGACGAAACATACGAACGTACCTTGCTGGCCATCGATAAGGAGAAACGGAGATTCGCATACCGTCTGTTCCAGAGCCTAGTCGTTTCCATCCGCCCACTTCGTGTCGAGGAACTTGCCGAGCTTTTTACGATCCAGCCAGATGTGGAATCAATTCCCCGACTCAATTATCGTTGGCGCCCCGAGAATCCTGAAGGGTCTATACTGTCCACTTGTTCCACTTTGGTTGCTGTGGTCAATGTCGACGGCCACCAGGTCGTGCAGTTTTCACACTTCTCTGTGAGAGAATACTTGACCTCTGATCGTATCGTATCTTCGGAACACGTCTCCCACTTTCACATCCACGTGAAGTCAGCGCACGCTCTTCTCGCCAGAGTGTGTCTGAGCGTTCTCCTTCAGTTGGACGGCCGCATCGAGAAGGACAAGATCCAGAACTTTCTGCTGGCTTCATATGCGGCTCAACATTGGGTCGATCATGCGCAGTTCGAGGATGTATCGCTGGATATCAAAGATGGGATGGAACGCCTGTTCGACAAGGACAAGCCACACTTCGCTGCCTGGATCTGGGTATACGATATAGACAACGACGGCTCCCAATTCACCACTCATCCGGCACAACCCGATGCAGTTCCTCTGTATTACGCTGCATTGTGTGGTTTCCGTGACATTGCAGAGCGCCTCCTCGATACTCATCCACAAGATATAAATTCTCGGGGCGGCTACTTCGTGACGCCACTACATGTGGCGGTGGAAAAGGGGCATCTGAATGTTGTGCTCCTCCTACTGGAGCGTGGTGCCGATGTGGGGTCTCGAGACGACGATCTTTGGACCCCCTTACACATTGCATCGGGCCACGGATATACAGACGTTGTGCGCGCGCTGATCCAACGCGGCGCCGATCCGAACGCCAGGGAGGCTCGCTGGGAGACTCCATTATTTGTAGCATCGCGCAATGCAAGACTGGAGACTGCGCGGGTGCTACTGGAGCATGGCGCAGGCGTGAATTATGGGAAGAACACTGGCTGGGCCGCACTGCACATTGCATCAGAAAACGGGCACGACCACGTCGCGCGGTTATTACTTGACCGTGGCGCGGATCCGAACGTGACGGATAGAGACCACAACACTCCGCTGCACGTGGCGTCATCCAATGGAAACATTACTGTTGTGATGACACTCATCAAGCGCCGCGCGACCGTCGATGCTCGGGACATATGGGGAGGGACCCCGTTGTATTATGCGGTGGAATGGGGTCACCTGGATATCGTGCGACTATTGCTCGGTCAGGGTGCCCTCGTGAACGCGCGGAAGGAAAGTTCCCGGACTGCGTTGCACATCGCCGCCCGCATGGGACACGGCAGGATCGTGGAGCTCTTACTAGAGCATGGGGCGGATCGTCATATGCGAGATCGAGCAGGCGAGACGCCTTTCCAGGTCGCATCGAGGACAAAGTTCACAGAAGTCTCTCGGTTGCTGATGACTCGTGCAGACGAGAGAACAACTACAAATGTATCCCAGTAAGGTCTCTGCTCCAGTCCTATATAGCGAAGTAGTCGGTAAAAGAACGAAAAATCATTGTTCTACTTATGCGAAAGGTGATGACCATGTAGGACCTCGGGAAGTTGGGTGCGTGTGATGGCACAGGGAACGAAATCAACTTGTGAGTGTCCCGGTGTAACCGCGTTGGCTATTGCGCGCGCAGGCGCTCTGGTGCGTCGAGTGAGGCAGTTCCAAGGGCAACGCGAGGGGCTACCTCATACGGATTATGACCAAGGCCGCAGTAATTGAGCGCTTCTTATTCTCACGGTCACGCGCATAGTAAGCGCCTTCAATGAAGTCCCTGGGCCTTTGCGTCCTAAGTTACACGAGGCTGGTCACCGTCTGTCTTCGACCATACTTACTTCCCTGGCATGTCTCAGGCCCATCTCCCGCCTGCTGGTCATCACCCTTTATCCACCGCCACAAGAGACCAAGCAAGAGTGTCCAATCATGAGTCGCAACATCCGAGTCCCACTCCGCGGTACGCTCCATTCGATTCTCCCGTGTTTGAGCGTGACGCCTTGGACAACAGACCCTATCTGAGTGGCACATTTATTCACCTCCTCGAAGAAGACTCCCTCCTCCACATGTTTTATCTCTGTCGACCTGTTCTATTAGATGACGATGTGACAGACGATACCCATATCTTACGAGGAGGAGAATGGACCGGCGAACGATGGTGGTACAAGCTAGCGCAAGTTTGCCGACGATGGCGATACCTCATACTTGATTCAGCACACCACCTCGGTCTTTCCCTTGTGTGTTCACGTGGCACCCCAGTGGCAGAAATGCTGGAGCATTCCCCTCCACTCCCCCTTATCGTCGATCATGTTTACCACAGTAACTTCTTCACTACAGGAGATGGAGAGGGAATAATGCTCGCGCTCCGACACCATGATCGTGTCCGCCGCATCCGCCTTCTAATGCCCGTTCCGAATTTGCAGAAGGTCATCGTGGCCCTAGACGATGAATTTCCGATGCTCGAATGGCTGTCTATCCGGCCTCCAGCCAAGCAGAAGAGAGGCTTGGTGCTTCCCAAATCATTTCGTGCACCACACTTACGCCACCTCAAACTGTCAAGCTTTGCCTTTCCAATAGGATCTCCATCACTTTCGACTTCCACGGGCCTCGTCACATTATCGCTTGACTGGGTCTCTCCATCTGTTTACTTCCAAGCAAATGACCTGCTCCAACGGCTCTCACTGATGCCTCAGCTCGAGACCCTCGGCATCTCCTTTCATTCCCCTGTCCCCAACCGTGACGTCAAGAGGGAACTGTTGCGTAGGCCACTCACGACACACGCCACTCTTCCAAACCTTCGCTGGTTTGGGTTCAAAGGTGCTAGCGCTTACTTGGAAGCCCTTCTCCCTTGCATGACGGCCCCCCTTCTCGCAAAGCTCCAAGTCACATTCTTTAATCAGGTCACTTTTCATCTTCCTCGTCTTCTGCAGTTTTTGAACACAGCAGAGAATCTGAGGTTCAGCAGCGCCACGCTCATTTTCAGGGAAGAATGGTTTTCAGTAATCGTGTACCCCAATAAGGAGGCTAGGATGTATGCATTGTGCATCGAAGTTTTCTGCCTGCATCTTGATTGGCAGGTAGCGTCTACAGCACAAATTTTCAGCGTGCTGAGGTCGGCATTCTCCGCAGTGGAGAATCTCACTCTCGAGTATCGGTGGTATGGCGTGTCGGAGTGGCGCAATGAAGCAGACCGCACACAATGGCGCGACCTTCTTAGGTCGTTTAGCAATGTGAAGACCCTTCGACTGGACTTTGAGCTGGTCGATCAGCTCTCTCGCTCTCTACAATTAGAGGACGGAGAATCAGCCATGGAGCTGCTACCTGAGCTGAAGGAGCTATCATATTCCGATCGCCGTAAATTTGACAGTGCATTCACCTCATTTATTGATGCTCGCCAGATCGCCGGCCACCCTCTGACCGTAGCCCGTCACTTTTGATGGTCGTGTGCTTTCAGATCCACTTCCTATTCGTCAATTATCTATTGTCTGGGCTTGTATTCCCCGTCGCCTGTCTGTCCTATCCCCAGAATTGTGTCTTTCCCATTAGTATCAATGCATACATCGTTCATATCCTCCTACGCCCTCCACTGTCATTTCTCTTATTATAATTTCTATGATAACCTTATAAACTATGCACGGATTGACCTTACTTGGTACTGATAAATATTTTCGTGTCTGATACGATAGCATTCATCCTGATGTATGTAAAGAGTACGATGCTAGCCCAGTCACCGTGATAGTGGAACGCGCACACCTCCCAACAATAACCGACCCCATCTGAAAAAGCCGGAACCGAACCAGTAGCCGCACCTAATTGGGGAACTCCATGGTGCTCATTTACCCGTCGCCTCACGATCTACCCCCATGGTATGCACGAAGGTCAAACCACCGGTGAATTCGAGGGAATAAAAGTTGAGTGAGACAAAGGAGAACCGAGAGAGAACAGATCTTTGCTCTATTTATGCAAAAACGTGAAATGTGGCCATGTGGGACCTCAGGAGATTTGGGGTGCATGTCCGAGTCATGGCACAGGGAACGAAATCAACTTGTGAGTTGTCCAGTAATTCGAATTCCAAAGTTAGGACGAAACCAACTAGAAGAGGAGTCTTGACGATACGTAGTTGGGCTTTTGTATGGGTTGCAGTATGATTACGGTGACTAACATTGAGCGCTCCCGGTGTGTCTCTTAGAAATGCGGTGCACTTATTCTCACGGTCCCGGGCACAGTAAGCGCCTTCCACCGAAGTCCAAGTCCTTGGGGCCTTGGCCCTCGAGGCCTACACGAGGCTGGTCAACATCTGCCTTCGACCATACTTACTCCCCTGGCATGTCTCACGCTCATATTTTGCCTGCTGACCATCGTCTTCCATCCACCGCCACAAGACATCAACCTGTAGTACATAGCCATGGGATCGGGTCCCAGCATCCGGGTCAGAAGTACGCTCTGTTGGTGCTCCCGCTTTGTGTACTGGTTGTATAAGTAAGCCGGGCCCTTGGGCAACTGAACAGACCCTACCGGAGTGGCACTTTTATTCACCTCCTTGACCAAGACTCCCTCCTCCACATCCTTGATCTTTGTCGACCTGTCCCTGTAGACAAAGATGTAACGGACGATATCCATATCTTCCAAGGAGGATTATGGACCCGCGAACGATGGTGGTACAAGGCAGCACAAGTTTGCCGACGATGGCAATATCTGATACTTGGCTCAGCACGCCACCTCGGCCTTTCCCTTGTTTGCTCACGTGGCACCCCAGTGGCAGAAATGCTGGAGCATTCCCCTCCCCTCCCGCTAATCATCGATTACGTTGACCACAGCGACTCCATAGCTACAGAAGATGAAGAAGGGATAATGCTTGCACTCAAGCACCACGATCGCGTGCGCCGTATCTGCCTTGATATTCCTATTCCGAATCTGCAGCAGATCATCATGGCATTAGAAGATGAACTTCCGATTCTGGAATTCCTGTTTATTGCGCCTACGACCAAGCTGAATGCAAGCCTGGTGCTCCCCAAATCACTTCGTGCACCACATCTACGCCACCTCAAACTATCGAACTTTGCCTTCCCGATAGGCTCTCCATTACTTACAACTTCCATGAGCCTCAACACACTGTCGCTTGACTGGATGTCTCCACCCGTTTACTTCCACCCAAATGACTTGGTCCATCGGCTCTCACAGATGCCTCAGCTCGAGATTCTTCGCATCGTCTTTGATTCCCCTGTCCCCAACCGCGACGTCAGGAGGGAGCTGTTGCGTAGGCCACGCACGACACAGGTCACACTTCCAAACCTTCGCTCGTTTGGGTTCAAAGGCGCTAGCGCTTACTTGGAAGCGCTTCTTCCTTGCATGACGGCCCCTCTTCTGGCAACGCTCCGAGTTTTGTTTTTTAACCAGCTCACTTTCCACCTTCCTCGCCTCCTAGACTTTTTAGGCACAGCAGCGAACCTGAGGTTCAGCAGTGCAACGCTCATATTCCAGGAGAATAAAATTTCCATTTGGGTGTATCCCAATAAGGAGGCTAGGATGTATGCCTTGTACATGGACGTCGGCTGCCGACATCTTGATTGGCAGGTAGCGTCCGCAGCACAAATTTTCAGGGTGCTGAGGTCGGCATTATCCGCGGTGGAGGATCTTACCCTCGAGTATTGGAAGTATGGCGTGTCGTCAGGGTGGCGCAATGAAGCGGGCCGCACACAATGGCGCGACCTCCTTAGGTCATTTACCAATGTGAAAACCCTTCAAGTGGACTTTAAGCTCGTCGACCAGCTCTCTCGATCTCTACGATTAGAGGATGGAGAATCGCCCGTGGAGCTGCTACCTGAGCTGAAGGAGCTCTCATATCACACTCTTCCCAAGTTTGACGACGCATTCACCGCATTCATCGATGCTCGCCGCATCGCCGGCCGCCCTGTGACCGTGGGCCGTCGTTGAACACAACTTTTTTAGTTGGTGGTTGTGTGCTGTCAGATCCACTTGCTGTTCGTCGATCATCTATTATCATCTATTCCCTGATACATGTCTGTTCTATTTCCAGCGTGGTATGTTGTCAATGCATACCTCGTTCGTGTCTTCCATTCCCTCCATCGTCATTCGTCTGATTGTAACTTCTAAGATAACACTATAAACCATGCATATACTGATTCTAATTCGTACTGATAGATATTTCTTCTGTCTGATACGATGAAATTCATCCTGGTGTATGTAAAGAGTACGACTCTAGCCCCATCTCCGTAATGGTGTAACGCGCACGCCTTCTACTCGACCAGTAAGTCAGGGGAGAAAAACGAGAGCCTGAGTCCAGCTTAAGGAATCTCGCGAGAAACCCTCTAATTTCTCAAGGCCTTTTGGAAGGGCTTATACACGTGAGCCCCGAGACTGCCAGTGTGGGGTGTGAGAAGTCGGAAGCATGCCCTTGTGCGTTGAGGTTTCCCTTTGTTGTGGTAGAATAAGAGTCACTGCCTGAGTCCGTACGTATACATGTAATGTACATGCATGCATGTCATTCTTTGAATTGAGCGGCATACATCGTTGTCAGGCAAACACTTCCTATATCGTGCTGCAAGTCGACGGCACGGAATGACAATGATACACCCTTGCTTTTGTCGTCAATATTACACCAGATGCACAAACCGTACACAGAAAACACGCAAGCGTCGCCTAAAGGTGCACTTTAGCCAAAGCCGACGCTGGAACACTTCGTATTTTTCGATCGCGAGGTGGTCTCGGGACTTTGCATTCCATCAGTACAAGGTTAATACACTGCCGCTATGCACCGCTTGCGCCCTATCGTTGTCTCTACATTGTATTTTTCCAAGTTGGAAGTCGAGGCGCTACGATTGCTGGATCTTCACCTGGAAAAAGCCAGGAAACCATATCAAACCCCCAACCAACCAAGGAAGGACAAAAGAAGATGAGCAACGTACCCCGCTGATTCTCCCTCGTCAGTCGTCGCCTTCAGCGGCCAAAACCGCCTGAACTGCATCTACCGCCTGCACATGTACCTCCTTCCCAGCCGCGACGACCCGGGCGGTGCCATGATGGCAGATAAGATATTCGTGGCTCAGATCGGGGTGGGGGCGCGACGGTGGCTCGTTCCGAGCGCAGCGGCATTCCTCACCTCACAATAGTCCGAGTCACGGTACTTCGCCAGGCTGCTAGTGGGATCAACTATACGAAAACTGGCGTAAGAACTGGGTTCTCTTTGTTTCGGCTGACGACTTGGTGCGTGAACCGGGCCGCCCCGAACTTGGAAGGCGGCGGACTTGGACTCTCACGGTCACGGGCATATTAAGCGCCTTCCACCCGACAATCCCCAAACCCAACCGTTGTAGGGTCGACTCGAACGTCGTTGTTCCACCGCACTATCGCCCGCGCGTCGCAATACACCCGGTTTTTCATTTTTAGCTCTGTAGGCCACGTCCGCGCCCTACGAGGCGGAGAAGTGGGACCCCGAACGCAATGGCAAGTGGTACGAGATCGTCCATGTGTTTGTCAGCGAATGGGGCACCCTCGTTTTGGCCTTATCAGTTCACCTGCGTCCCTACCTCGTCTGCATACATGGCCGCCGGTCGAAAAAATGTTGGTGCATTCACCGCTTTTTCCTGCAGTCATCTTGACGGAGATCACGCCATCGCAGCGGAGGTCGAAAAGGGAATCGTGCTTGCACTGCTGCACCGTGGCCGCCACGGTGCAGTGGTTGCGTGCGCCAGATCCGCCTTGAAATCCACGTTCCGGATCTACACAGACTCGCCATATCCTTGGACTTTCTGTGACATTATAGAGCACCTCCTCCCCGCTCATCCACAAGATGTCAGTTCTCTTGGCGGCTACTTCACGCAGCGACGAAAAAGGGGCATCGGAATATTGCGCTACTCCTTCTGGAGCGTGGTGCCGATGTGGGGTCTCGGTCTCGAGAAGACGAGCTCCAGACTCCCTTACACATGGCATCGGACTACGGATACGCAGACGTTGCGCGCGCTGATCCGAACACTAGGGCGACTCCCTGGAGACTCGGACTCTGCTGTTTTATTGGTTGGCAGAGATGTCCACAGTTAGATGGGCAAAAACATTTGTGCTGTCTAAGGCATCTGTTTGTGTTGGCACGTAATAACAGATCGTTGCTATTGACGGTAATGGGTCTGCAAAGGCGGCAACAGTCGGTTGTCTTCAATTGGACTCTCACGGTCACGGGCATATTAAGCGCCTTCCACCTCCGAAGCCCTTGGCCCAGGGCCCTTGAGGCCGACACGAGGCTGGTCACCGTACCCCCCTGGCATCTCTCGGGGTCATCTCTCGCCTGCTCTTCATTGTCTTCCATCCACGGGCACAGGAAGCCAAGCCATACCCAACCATGAGTTGCAGCATCCGAGTCCGAGGCACACTCCGTTCAATTCTCCCCCTTTGTGTACCACTCGTGAGTAAAAGCGGCCCCTTGGACAACAGACCCAATCCGAGTGGCACTTTTATTCACTCCCTCGACCAAGACTCCCTCCTCCACATCTTTTATCTCTGTCGACCTGTCCTATTAGACGAGGATGAGACAAACAATATCGTTATCTTACAAGGAGGAATATGGACCCGCGAACGTTGGTGGTACAAGCTAGTGCAAGTTTGTCGACGATGGCGATACTTGATACTTGATTCAGCACACCACCTCCGTCTTTCCCTTGTTGTTTCCAGAGGAACACCGGTAGTGGAAATGCTGGAGCATTACCCGCCACTCCCCCTCACCATCGATTACGTTAACCACAGCTACTTC
>Ga0209488_10003674_pt1 | contig 12253 bp, 13 predicted proteins | sample Rivendell_Oct201_8_FD_188349 | JGI IMG/M metagenome (GOLD analysis project Ga0209488, IMG submission 188349) | Vadose zone soil microbial communities from the Eel River Critical Zone Observatory, Northern California, USA -... | ecosystem: Environmental > Terrestrial > Soil > Vadose zone >...
AAAAAATGAATGTGATGGACTGACAACGAATATACGATTCGGCAATGTCACCCTCCGAATCGTCAGCGGTTTAAACAGCGGCGGTAGAGTCTCGTTCCGTGGGAAGGTCTCCTGTCAGCAGGGGTTATTACTTCCTGTGAGTACAGCAAGCCCCGGTAGTATGCGGCATCACTAAAACGAATTGGTGTTCACGTACTGGAGAAAGAGTGGTGCCTATGCTAGGCTCGTTCAGAGGATAAAACACCTTTGCTCCAGGGACAGCTTTGTTAATGTTAGGCGCCATGAGAAGAGAGATAAATGGTGCTGGGAGTCGAGTGGGTGCGCTTTATGACCGGGGCTTTTAGCTTCGTGGCCTCGCCTACTGGCAATTGAAGATGATGACGCCTCTCACCGCATCATCCGCCCGCTGATGAATTCCAGGGCCTGGCTTGGATTACTTAACCCTTCGGCTAAGCATCGGGTGGTCTCGCCTGTCAGCAACGATACTGTATCCCCGATTGTGTAGGTAACTTGTCCATCATGGGGCACGCCCAGGCGCTTATGAAAGACTTATGAAATACTTTTTATAGCAGCTGCGGTGTAATAGAAGCCTAGTTCTTCGCACCGACTGCCGCTGTCATGCATGGTTTTAGGGAGACTCTCAGCTCAGAGCCAGCCAGCTGCGGATCGATCAAGCAGTGTCTGCCATCACACGACCTTCCCAAGCCAACGGTGAGCAGGGGGGTCTTCTAACCGTTTTTGAACGCGGGGCCCAATCAGGTGGTCAGCGCTAAATTGGGTGCGATTGCGAGACTGGCGCCTCCGTTTGCTTCCATGATCATGATCTCAACGTGGCGCGGTGCAACTAACTTGTTTGGACTCTCGTAAATGGGTCTGCGTGGAAGGGTACTCATGCGTACAACTAGCATATTCATCTGAGCAGTAGGCGCGAAGAGAGAAGCATGTTGTTGGGCTTCTTCTTTACCGCAGCAATCAGATCAAATCTTAATATAATAAACGGAAATCGCCGTTTACACGTTTCCCGCAGCAAATCACCCGCCCGTCCATATAATAAAGCATCCCAGTTATCGCCCAATGCTGCCAGCACCGTACATCCCTTACTTTTCTCATCACCCTCATCTTCTGCATCATCTCTTATCGACCTCCTACAATCCGCCATATTGCCTCCCAACGAGACCGAAGACCTCATGTCCTTCTTCACTTCGTTCGATGACTCACTTCAAGTGAGCGCTGGGCCCCCTCCGGAATCGTTCGACAGCGAGTTCGGCAAGTTGGAATTCGATTGGTCCTCCCAGCACCAGTACCTGGAGAATATCCTTTCCGGTCAACAAGTTACGCCGCTCCCAGTTACGACTACGACTACACCTTCTACAACCGTCTACTCCGACTACAGTCACGAAATCGCCTCCTCCTCGCAATATTCAGTTGATTCCAGTCTTCTTTCGGATTACTCAGGTGCTTATGTCACGCACTACTCCCTTGGTTCGGACATTTTCTCCGATACCCCGTCGTCCGCCAGCCAACAATATCATGATGGTTCCTCCTCTGGTCCCTATGATCACCCTGTCTTGGAGCTTTCTCCAGCCGACCTATCCCACGTCATGCAAAACTTGGCCATTCCCATTCCTTCCGCAGCGATCCCTGTCCAGGTGACGCCGGACGACATCGCATGCGCCAAGGCCAAGTCATTCAAGTGTCCACACTGTCCGTTCGGTAAGGCCGATTCCATGAGACCTTTGTTATCGGCTCACCGTCCTAAGCCTCTGCGCGCAAGTATAACCTCAAAACCCACATCGGCACTCACGATAAGGAGAAATCAAAGCGGTTCGTATGCCGCATCTGCATGCGCCGCCTCACTCGCAAGCACGACTTGCGCCGCCATTACACCACTCATCATGGGAGCCAGAGGTCGGCGCTTTCAACCCACCCGAACTCGACCACAAGTTCAAAGTTGGCCACTGGTGATCGTGAAGAAGCTGTAGCTTGGATACCAGGAGTGTGAATATGTTACGCACTTTGTTATTAAAGGAAGCTCGCAAATACCATTGCCATGACGGCAAGCGCAAGTCAATACGTGGTATTGTCTTTTCGCTATTGTACGTGTCAAATACGCCTTCCGCCTTGTATCGTTCATTGACAGCCCTCTCTCAGCGCAAAATTCGTCTCCATTTTCAACCTGATGCGGCCCGTCCTGCCACCAGAAGACGGTTGCTGCTACCTCTGTTCGACCAGAGATTAGCAACCTCGATGAAGGTTGTCTAGGCGTCTTGTTCACGAGATGTCGTTACGTGTCGTCTTACTGACGAAGTTTCTTGTTACTGTTATCGATTGATGTGCGCTTTGCTATTTGATTTGAGTTTCACTTTGATCGTCCAACCCCCCTGTTATCTCTGCTTTCCGGTACTCGCTTTGATCGTCCAACCCCCCTGTTGTCTATGCTCTCCGCTTTTATTGTCTAACTCCCTTGTCGGCGCAGACGTTCGTGAAAAATGGAATCTAATTGATATATACCTAAGATCGCGCCTTAGGCATAACCGAACCCGGTACAAGTACAGCGTGGGTCATGATGTCGACTCCCCAAAGCCGATCACAAGGATCCAATTCATTACGCGCGGCCCGGCAGGAGTTCTTTGGGCCGAGTATCTCCTTTTTTGTAACCGACAGGTCCTACCGGATTGTAGTCTAGAAAACCCCGGGAGGTATGGTGCGTGTTCAATACCGCCCATGACGAGCCTTGTTCTTGGTGCTGGTCTACGAGGTGATCTCGAGCTCCGTACTTCTAATATGCTACGACACTGTTGCCACAGCCAGTAAGCAAGACATGTCATATCGTCTCTTGGAGAACCTGATGGCCCAGAAGGAGAAGGATACAAGTACGTACGATTGAGGGTATACTAGCGCTCCACTGGGACTTGGGTCACTTGGTTTCCGGAACACAAATCAACACCTGTCCAAAGAGATCACGGGTGGGCTGGGCGAAAGGAATCGTCAATGTGGGGTTCTAACGCTAGACAAACCGCGGGAGAGGCGAAGGAACAAAACCTATGGAACGTGTGGTGCTCACCATCAGGATGGTTCACCCGGACGAGATAGAGCGTGCCGGACGGGATGGAACCGGGGAGACATGTCGAGGTACTGCAGACGCGACGCGACGGGCAGCAGGAAAAATAGGTTAGTTGCACGTTCCAACGGAAGGAGGCCTGACGGGAGACGAAGCACGCACGACGACACAGACACAGGCTCCGAGGTCTTTTTCCAAATCGTGACATTCGTTGAGCTCGTGACGACGCAATCCGAGTCGCGCGGATGGTAGGCGCGCAGCGGAGTCGCCTGGACGAGAGTGAGGATGGAAAATAGGACGATCGCGGGAAGGATCGTGGCTGGGATTGTTGAGAGGAAAGGAGTGACTGGGGCCTAAGGGGGTCCGCAACGGCGTTATACGAACTAGGCGCCGGCACCTTGTTTACTGTTAGACGCGTCCCGATTTCCCCTGGGACGGGCATCCTGGTGATCGTAACAAACCCTGCTTCACGACAGAGATGATGCATGACCCACGAGAACGTCGGGATGTCGAGACGCGGAAATTATAACGTCACGATGAACCTAGAGACCAACATTGGCCCCCAGGCTACGATTCGAGGTTGAAGGGGTTTTCTAGAAAAGTAGATATCGCAGTTTGCACCTCAGTGACAAGGACATGAGACATACCATGAATGCTGTAGTTACCGAAGCTGGCGAGATCCTCACCCAGTCGCTCCCAGTTCGAGTGCGACATCCATCCGGTCATCATCTCCACCTACAACAAATCGCGCTCGAGATCATCTCGCGCATCTTCGAGGGACGACGGGCAGATGCTCGTGCTGGTCAAGAGTTCGACCGGGGACCAAGCTCGTCATAAAATGCGCTACTGTGCCACTCGGCGCTCGGTGCGGTCCGCACCATCGTTGCAGAGGACACGGACGTGCGCGCGGTCGACGTCAAGCTTTACACGGCGTGATACACGCGCATGGGGAATGTCCCCGGGGGTGAGATCCTCTCTGGCGTCATGTTACACGAGCTTATCGTACACCCGTAGATGGGCCACCGCACACATGTGGAAGCGAGACGATAGATCGGTGGATTCCCCGGACGGTGGATGGGGAGAGCTGCGGCTGCGATGACCACCGAAAATGGGGTTGGAACACGTGCAGGGTCATGCTTATGTCATTACTTCTATTAACCGCAGCTCGGCGAGATAAGGAAATCGACTTTCCTTTACACGTTTTCTTTATCCGCAGCTAATCGTTACGCTTGATCATATAAACTGTCTCAAATGCCCTACCCCGTTCTTTCCTCGTCTTCCCATCTCTATCGCCAACCTTTTCTACTATGTTGACACCAAACGAGATCCCCTTTTTTGCTCCTTCCCTTCCGGTGGAAGTGGACGCTCCCCCACCCGAGCTATTTGACAAGGAGGTCAACGAGTTGGACGTCGGCGATTGGCTCGGGCCTCTCGATCAATACCAAGAGCTTTTCTCCGCTCTGCACGACACCTATCCTGTCGTCACCGCCCCTTCCTCATTCACGTATTCAACCGACTCGGATCACGAATTCGCCCCCTCCCAATATTCGAGTTCTAATGGGTTCATGTCGGAGTACTCAGCTATCGATCCAAGTAGTCAAGCGATGCAAGACTTGAATATTACGCTCGACAACGCTAACAGTTCGGATATCTTCTTCGGGTCTCCACAGCCAGCTGGAGCGTTGCCATCGCCCCCTTTCATCGACGGTATTCCTGATCCCGCTCAGCTCTTCCTCGAAGTCAGCGATTTTCCGGGTGACCTGCCCTATGCACCGAATCCATCAGCGAGCCCCGATCTCTCTACAAATGTCCCCATCTATGTGACGCCGGACGCTTTGACCCAGACCCAGAGTGCACCTGCACGCGCCAACTGGAAGTCGAAGTCGAAACCGCACAAATGCGTTTATTGTTCGCATTGTAAGGCAGATTCCATGAGGATTTGCATTCGGCTTACCCCTCTTGCTAGCCTCCGCGCGCAAACACAACCTCAAAACTCATATTTCCAGTGCCCATAAGAAATTAAAACCGTACATGTGTAACATCTGCAAGCGTCCCTTCGGTCGCAAGCATGATGTCAAGCGCCATATTGAGGTTAAGCACGAGGACCAGAAGTCGGCGCTGTCGACCCGCCCGGACACGCTTATTAGTTTTGTGTCCATCAATGGTGCTCCGAAGACATAGTCCCTTGAATACCGGGAGCGTGATAAGTTATGGCCTTGTCAAGCCTTCAAGCTTCAAGTGCAATAGCAATGACGGCCCGTGAGTACATTGCTATCGAGATATGATATGGTGTCGTGCACTTTTGTATGTGGCAATACACTTTTCTCGTTGTACCTTCCGTTGACAGCCATATCTTAGCGCAATACTGATTCCCCTGCGGTGCGTCCAGCCACCGAAGATTGTTTCCAGTTCGAACAGAGATTTACCAAGTTGATGAAGGTTCCCTCTTTCTTGTTTTCAACGGTATCGTTACCGTGTTGTCCCAACCTCCGTATTAAATCCCGTTATCTATACCAGCCACTCTCTTGACTTGGATTCGTCTCTAATCGCCTTGTACTTACAGCTGGCCTGATAAATGAAATTTTTTTGGTGTATTCGAGTCGTGAAAGGCGTAAAGGGGACGTAGGACGCATTTCTTTGGATCTTAATATTCGATAGGCGATATCGCATTTGAGATCACGCCTCGGGCATGACCAAACTCACTACGAGTACAGCATAGGTCGCAACGTCAGTTTTCGAACCCATGGGTCTAGGATGGCGCAGGCTTGGTAGGCAGTGTCACGGTTATGTCAGCCCGTGCACCAGCTGCAGCTGCAGCCGCAGCCGCGCGTTTATCGCAGCAAATCGAGGAATATAAACCGTCTGAGATGCCCCACCCCGTTCTTTTCTCATATCCCTCCTACCTATATCACCGACCGTACAACCTGCCATGTCGAACGAGACAGTAGACTTCTTTGCACCACCTATCCAAGTGGACTCCCCCCCACCTGAAGATTTCGACAGAGAGTTTGGCGAGTTGGAATTCGAGCGGCCCCTCGTCCCATTCGAAGATATGTTGTTCACTCTTCGTGACACCTATCCAGTCACCACCAGTACCCCGTCCTTATTCAAGTTCAAGTATTCACCCAACCCTGGTCACATGTCGGATCATTGCTCAGATGATATTGCTCCGAGTGTCCGAGCGGTGCACGGAACACCCAAAAACTCTAATAGCTCGGATACCCTCCCCGACCTCCCGGCGGCGGAGTCATCTGGATCGTTGCCATCGTCGCCTCCCGTCGTCCCGTCAAACCACGGGATCTCCGATCACATCTTTAGCGTTATTCCCGACGATCGATCCCGTACCCTGCGGGAATCAGCGAACCCCAATCTTCCAGCTCCAGCTCAAAAGAAAAAGAAATTGAAGCTGTACATGTGTAACATCTGCAAGCACCGCTTCAGCCACAGGCACGAAGTTCGCCGTCATATCGAGATTTTCCATGAGGACCATGAGTCGGCGTTGTCTACACACCTGAACTCGCTCATCATTTCGGTGCCTGTCACTCAGGCTGGTGCTCCTGGAATGTGATGAGCTACGGCCTTGTGAAGGAAGCTTTCAAGTGCAATAGCAATGACATCGATTGCCCGTCAATTGTTGTCGATATCATCTGCTATTTTGTGTACGCTGTTGTACGTGACAATACCCCTTCCTCTTCGTACCTTTCATTGACAACTTTTCCCAGCGCAAGACTCCCCTCGCAGCGCGTCCAGCCGCCACTTGAAGGTGGTTGTCGTTTGTTTCTTTCGAGTGGCGATTTATAAAGGTCATCTCGTGTCTTTTCCAAGTGTATCGTTACTGATGTCCCGCCCTCCGTAGAAAAAAATCGTGTTCCAGTGATCGAATTGATGTGACCTATACCCTTGTACCTTGCTCACTATGTCTGTTTTCTTGATTTGGATTCGTTTTCAGCCATACCCTGTTGACATCGCCTTCTCTGACTCCCCTGTCCTCGTAGAGTGTCTGAAGAATGGAATTTGTTCGGTCTATTTAAGATACCTCAGGCTCTGTACGGCAGAGCGTGAAACGGAGTAATTGAGTTGGGCAACGTTGCCCGTTTCTCCTCGGGCCCAAGATCCGGCTACTAACTTAGGTTTACGTGGCAGATCGCGCCTGAGGCACAATCAAGCCCACTACAAGTATAACATAGGTCATGACGTCGAGCCGTCAAGGCCAATCACAACAACAATCTTCTTGAATCGTAGAATGAAATACTCGGGACAGCCTCAAGCCTTACTGGAGGTAGTGCTCCGAGTCATTCGGATAAGTGGCCCTTTTCCTTCGGAGCCAACAAGCTCACACAACACGTTATTTCTCCTTCTCCAGGGCGACTAACCTTCAACCGTCTAGTACCCCCCCTAGTACCGATACACGCCCTACGTCCGATGAGTTGGAAATTGCATTTTTAGACTTCGCGAACCAGTGCGTTACCCGTCCCACTCCTCAAATGCAAAATTTCTCGATGGCGAGGTTGAGCTCCAATTTTCTTGAATTTCAAGCTGTGAGTACTACTCTCTCGAGCGACCAGCCTGTCTACCCAGAATGGGGCTTGTGCGCGTGGGATTCGTTCCAGACGTGGTTGCGAGCTCCGTACTCGTATCGCGTTCAGATAGTGTGGAGCCCCCAATCATAACGAATACGCTACGTAGATCGTGCTAGTCAGAAGTTTATTCTCGGACTGTGCCTATAAAGATTCACCTAGTCAAGCTCCGACTGTAGAGATTGAACAAGATAGATGGGAGTCGAGGTCGCCGCGCTTGTTGGCTCAGGCTGTGGGCATCCAGACGACCTCGTCGATAAGTGAAACATCACTCCTGCTGGAAGAGCGATTCCATGAGACTAGAGACGGTTCCAGAGTCAGAGTAAATACAAAGAACCTTCGTCACAACTGTACCACTTGCGCCTCACTCTGACTTCCCGCCGACCATATCGATGGGACACCTGGGCCCGTGACACTGGCACGAGGGCTTGGCGTGCCCTTACCCACCAAAATCTTTGCTCACGACCCATATGTCCACGGGACAGTCTCACCCTCCCGCCGCTGTCCACATGTCATCGAGCAATCAGACAGCTGACCTGTCGACCTCCAACTTCACTGCGATATTTGGGGCAGCGTCGAACCAGTACAAGTCACTCACTGGACAAGATCTCGGAACACACCCATTCGCCGTGGCGCTCAAGAGTTATAACTCAACTGAGCCCATCTTAATGTATTTCGGGAGCAAGCACAAGCTTTCGATAAAATTCGCAAGCGAGATGATAAGTTGATGTCGTGGTTAACTCCGATCGTCCATATCCTCTTCACCTTTTCAGCAACCCTCGGAGAAGGCATTGGTCTAGTACGGCTCTCATTTCTTCCATGTTAAACTACTACTTCATCTATTCTTAGCCATTCTCACCCGCGAAAACAATCTTTACCGGCATCGGTGTCCTTCTCGGGGTAACCCAGTCCCCAAATCACTTGATCTACTTTGACCTAACGTTGAATTTAGGCGGTGAAGGATGTCATTGCGAGCTACGAAACCCTTCTCTACATCTTCGAGCGCATTCAACTTTTCCTTCAACGTCTCAATCATTACACAGCCATCCGACTCACGCTAGAAATGACCGAGTTGCTCGGAAAGATCATGGCACAGGTTCTCTCAGTTCTTGCGTTTTCGACCAAGGCTATGAAGGAGAGGCGAATCAGTGAGTGTTTTCATTTTGCACGTCCTCCCTTGGTTGACTATGGCACAGAGACGGTCCTCAAGAGGCTAGTAGGAAAGACAGACGTGGAGGATGCACTCGCGCGATTGGACGCGCTCACGAAAGAAGAGAATCTAATGGCTGTGGCGAGAACTTTGGAGGTTGTACACCATGTCGACGATAGCGTGACCACGATCAAGGAGATCATCCACGACGTTGATGGCAACGTAAAGGCGATGAAGGAACTGACCCACCACGTCGATCAGAGTGTATCGGTGATCAAGGAGGTCATCTCCGATGTCGGCAGCGACGCAAAAGTAACCAAGGAGCTCACGTACGACATCCACAAGAACGTGGCTGTGACCGAGGAGCTCGTCCACGACGTTCGCAACGATGTGGGCGTGATTAAGAAGGAAACACATAGCGTTGGACACGATGTTAAGGTGATTAAACACGGTGCGCAACATTCTTTTGAAAATTTTTGCATGTTCGTACTAACATTTCCCTGTCACACACCACAAAACAGCAATCGATATACAGCAACGTTTGTTATCCCCTTACGCTGCCATCGTCGACCCTCATGGCTGAAGCACGCTTACAGGGAATCAGTTGCGAGACAGGCTTCAAACGTGGCTCACTCCTCCGAATCCTTCGATCAATCATAGCACTGCATGCGACACCCAGCACGATGGAACTGCAAATTGGTTTATCAGAGGCGACACATTCGGCGAATGGAAGGGGAATGGATCTTTGTTGTGGATTCGTGGCAATCGTATGTTTTTCCACTTTTTTCGTCTTTCATGACTCTTAATTGCTTTCTTGGTCCATTCAGCGGGCTCAGGAAAGAGCATCCTTTGGTAAGTGGTTTCACGACTGTGTCGTCGATAAGAAATTTATGTTCAAGTTGTTCGTAAGTTCTGCGATAATTGAGGACATCAAGAATATGCGAGAATCCGGATCAGCCTTGGTCGCGTATTATTATTTTGACTTCAAGGATGCCGCCAAACGCCACGTTCGAGGCTTACTAACCTCCCTTCTCATGCAACTCTGTGATGGTTCTGACAGTTGCTGGGATATTTTTTCACAATTCTACACCAAGTGTGGAAATGGCCAGGAATATCCTGGTGATGCAGCACTCGTACGATGTCTTAAATCCATGCTCGATCTCCCAGGACAAGTCCCAGTTTATATCATTATCGACGCTTTGGATGAATGTCCAAATAACATCGGCACTCCATCCGCTCGTGAAAAGGTCCTCAACTTTGTGGAGGACCTTGCCCTGTCCCACCGTTCCAACCTGTTCATGTGTATCACCAGTCGTCCCGAGCAAGACATACAATCTATTCTTACCCCTTTGATATCCGCGGCGCGTCGGGTGTCCCTTCACGACGAAGGAGGCCAAAAGGAAGATATCAACAGCTATGTCCGCTATTTCGTTCAGAATGATAGAGCGATGCGGAGATGGAGAGCCGAAGATAAAGACACCGTTATTGCTAAACTCTCGGAGAGAGCTAACGGAATGTGAGACACCCCGTTAAACGTACTGCGGGATGGTCGCTGACGATGTAGGACAGGTTTCGGTGGGTGTACTGCCAACTGGACAACCTACGTCGATGTATGCCGTCAAGTATTCGGAAAGCTCTAGACGAATTGCCAACAACCCTGGATGAGACTTATGAGCGGATTTTGCAAGGGATCCCCAAACAGAAATGGCAGCACGCCCATCGACTTTTCCAATGTATGGCTGCGGCTATTCGGCCTCTTCATGCTGAAGAGCTGGGAGAGATATTTGCAATCGAATTTAGTCCGCATGTGGCCCCTGCTCTCATGGAGGGCTGGCGGCCAGAAAGCCCAGAAGACGCTGTACTCGCTGCGTGTTCCACGCTTATCTCCATCGTCGACGACCAGGACTCGAAAGTCGTGCAGTTCTCTCATTTTTCGGTCAAAGAATTCTTGACCTCCTATCGCCTTCAAACATCGAACATCGGAAATATCTCCCACTTCCACATTCCTCTTGAACCGGCGCACACTATTCTCGTGAGGGCCTGCTTGACGGTCTTGTTGCATTTGGACGAAAAGGTGGACAAAAACCGGCTCTCGTCCCTTCCGTTGGCGTCGTATGCGGCTCAGCACTGGGTGGACCATGCCAAGTTCGGGAATGTCGCTTCGTACATTGAAAATTCCATGAAGGATCTATTCGACCCGACGAAGCCGCACTTTCGGGCGTGGATCTGGATAAACGACGTGGAATGGGGCTACGTCAAGCCCACGGACGAAATCGAGGAACACCCATCGCCGCCCAGAGCACCGCCGTTGTACTATGCGGCGCTTTGCGGATGCAACGAGCTCGTGAAGCACCTGATGGATACGTACGGAGAAGATGTAAATACGTTTTACAGCGCCACCCTGCATGGGACTGTGTTGCAAGCGGCATCGCGCAATGGACATGTCGACACCGCACGTCTATTACTTGACTGCGGGGCCAACGTGAACGGGGCAGTCCAGCACCGGAGCAGCCCACTGTCGGCAGCCTACCGCGCCAATCACCCAAAGGTCGTGGAGCTGCTGCTGGAGCACGGAGCCAACACGGAGGACCGGCGGGGCATCAGCCTTGGGACTGCGTTGGACGACGCGTCGTTCAACGGGAAGGTGGAAATGGTGGACGTCCTCCTGCGGCACAATGCCGACGTGAACGCGAGGGGGTATTTCGACCAGATCCCGTTGGCGCTCACGTCGCATCGGGGGTACGTCGAGATCGCGACGTTGCTGCTTCAGCACGGGTCGCCTGTGGACGCGCGATCTAGGAGCCGCAATACTCCTTTGTATACAGCGGCGGGGCAGGGACATCTCGAGTTTGTGCGGCTGCTACTTGGGCACGGTGCGGACGTGCACGCACGGGGAGAAGACGATCGGACTTCATTTCAGGCCGCTATCGCGGGGGGACATCATGAAACTGCACAACTGTTGTTGGAGCATGGCGCCGAAAGAGAATAGCGGCTATAGGTAATTAGCGGACAATGCTACTGGTGGACTACTGTTGACTCCCTCATAGCCCATACCCCTTATTTGCACCATAGGGCTATGGATCATGAGGGAGTATGGGATATAAGAGCAGGTTGCGTATCAATGTCACCTCTCCAGTTAGGTCATACCAACTCCCGTTAGGGCCGCGGAGCTTCTGCTGCGTAGACATGGATGACCGCTATGAGTGAGTTTGTTTTTCTAGTTAGCTAAGAACCGGGAGAATGAGAATGTCCTGTGAGCCGTAGCCCGAGCACTCGGTAATAGTGGCCTGGTGTGACCGTCTCGGAGCCGTCGAAGACAAACGTCACCTGACCTCTGAGGTTCAGCCGTCCACGGGCAACTCCGTCATACCCTGGGTTTTCTCGATTAGGCCTTAAGACCGATTTTGACCGATTTACACCGAAGTGACCGATTCGACGGCACGTGATGCACGTGACCCCGGCTCG
>Ga0209488_10003677_pt1 | contig 12241 bp, 9 predicted proteins | sample Rivendell_Oct201_8_FD_188349 | JGI IMG/M metagenome (GOLD analysis project Ga0209488, IMG submission 188349) | Vadose zone soil microbial communities from the Eel River Critical Zone Observatory, Northern California, USA -... | ecosystem: Environmental > Terrestrial > Soil > Vadose zone >...
GTGTCGGAGTCGAGGATCTGTCCTCGAATCGTCCTGTCGCCCCGGATACGTTGTTTCGCATCGCGTCCCTGACAAAAGCCTTCACCGCATTGACGGTCCTGAAGCTGCGCGATGAAGGCAAGCTGACCCTGGACGCACCCGCGGAGTGCTACGTTCCGGAGCTGTGCGGCTGGAAGTATCCCAGCCACGATTCGCCGCGGATTCGAATCCGTGATCTGCTCAACCACACTGCCGGATTCGTTTCAGACGATCCATGGGGGGACCGACAGACATTGCTGCCGGGAGCCGAGTTCACCCGGCTGCTGCGCGAGGGCGTGTCTTTTGCACGCCCCCCGGGTACCGCCTCCGAATATTCCAACCTGGGTTACGCATTACTTGGCCGGATCATCAGTAACGTATCCGGGCAGCCATACGACGTGACGATAGGTCGGAAGTTGCTCGATCCGTTGACTATGAATTCAACGGATTTCACCGGCGACATCGTGGGGATCGAACAGCGGACGCTCGGCTACAGTTGGGTGGATGACGCCTGGCAGGTCGAGCCTCCGATACCACACGGTTCGTTCGGCGCGATGGGGGGCATGTACAGCACCGCGGTCGACTACGCGAAGTGGGTAGCCTATCTGCTGTCAGCATGGCCGCCGCGCGACGACGAGGACACGGGGCCGGTGCGACGGGCGACCGTGCGTGAGCTCGCTCAAGGCGCGAGCTTTCCGGACATGCGCCGACGTTTCGGACACTCGAGTACCGACTCCGTCGATCAGGCTATGGCGTATGGGATGGGAATGATTGTGGCAGCCGATAAGGAGCTCGGCTTCACGCTCAGCCATTCTGGCGGGTACCCGGGCTTCGGAGCGCACGTGTTGCTTCTTCCCAATCAGGGAGCCGGTTTATTCGCATTTGCGAACCGGACCTACGCCGGTGTAGCGGCGCCCGTATGGGATGCCGCCCTCATCTTGCGAATGGGAGGATTGCTGAAGAATCGCGCGGTAGCGGTCACAGACTCTCTCTGCGTAGCCTATCGTGCGGTCGAGGCGGTCTATCGGGAGGGCGACATTACAGCCGCAAGAGACCTGCTGGCAGTGAATTTACTGATGGATCGGGATGCGACTGGATGGGCGCGCGATCTGGCGAAACTCAAAGCACAAGTCGGCGAGTGTGTTGCCGCGGGACCTGTAACGGCGACGAGCGCCCTGGCGGGTGAATTCTGCTGGACTTGCGCACACGGTCGTATCGCAGGCAGTCTGTCGCTCGCGCCGACTCGCGAGGTTCGCATCCAGCAGATCGTGCTCTCACGGAGAGTGCCGTGAGCGCGGAACCAGAGTTCATGCAATCGCAAGCCACACGCTCATCAGCTGTCTACAACCATTCGCTGCTGATCGCCGGCATCGTGATCGTAGTGGGGTTCCTGACGACCACGCTCGCTCAGCCAAGGGTGTTGGTGCACTTACCGCTGCAGAACCTGTTGAAGAACGTGCTGCACACGGATCGGAGTACGAATGCGGCCTTCTTTTTTTGGGTCGGCCTGCCATGGTACATCAAGCCGTTGCTCGGCGTTCTGTCGGACACCTTTCCGATCTTCGGCAGTCGGCGCAAGAGTTATATCGTCATCGGTGCCCTGGCGGCTACAGCCGCCTGGTCTTTCCTCGGCGCGGCGACACACAGCTACAGCGAGTTGATGATCATATGCATGATCGCCAATCTGGCCACCGTCGTGGCCAGCACGGCCCTCGGAGGCTACATGGTCGAGGCTGCCCGCGCGACCTCGGGAGCCGGCCGCCTTACTTCGCTGCGCAATTTCGCTATGCAGTTCTCCTACCTCGTGGCCGGGCCGGCGGGTGGCTTGCTGGGGACGCTGGCGTTAGGTTGGACCGCCCTGGCGTGCGCTGGTATTGCGTTCCTGATCGTGCCGGTCGCGTGGTGGCTGGTACGTGAGTCCGATTATCAACCCTCTCCAGGCGGATCGATGCACGACATGGGCCGGGCGCTGCGCGTCATGGTACGGGCCCGGACCGTGTGGGCGGCCGCGGCCGTGGCGGCGCTCTTCTATGTGGCGCCGGGTCTGAACACCGCGCTGTTTTATCTACAACAGAACACCTTGCATCTGAACACGCAGGATCAGGGCCATCTGGTATTTCTCAATGCTGGTGGTGGCATGTTGGCGGCCGCACTCTATGGTTTCTTCGCTGCACGTCGACTCCCGTTACGAACTCTGCTGCGCATCTGCCTGCTGTTCAGTGCCGCGGCGCCCCTCGGCTATCTGTTTTACGACTCCTACGTTCACGCTCAAACGATCGAGGCCGCCAACGGCTTCGGTACTGCATTGGGTGAGATTGCGGTCATGCACCTGGCGGTACGTGCCACGCCGACGGGCAGCGAGGCACTTGGATTTGCCGTGCTGATGGCAGTGAGAAATTTATTCATGTGGGGAAGTGACTGGCTGGGGTCGGCATTGATCGAATCTCTTCATATGTCCTTCGACACGCTGGTGTACATAAATACGGGTACGACACTCCTGGTGGTGCCGCTGGCTTTGGTGCTGCCCAGGGTGCTCGTCAATGACCATGATAATGCGGGCGGTGCGGATTGAGGCTCACAGTTGTCTGCTGTACGACGCGAGTCAATTAATTAATATTGATGGCTGCATCAGCCGCCACGCCCGTAGCAGACGTCGATCCGAGTCATTTAAAACTCAACACGCTTACAGTCATGTAGCGGTACCCGGGTCATGCGGTAGGGGCGCGCGTGATGAGGCAATCAATAAATCTTAATGGAACATCTTGAGGCGGGAGCCCACCATAGTATCCGGGTACAGCCGTGAACTGGGCGCGCCGTTGAATTCAACGAACTGCACCCGATTCGAGTTGTGCGCTTCGTGTTGACACAAATCGGTTGGCTTCATCAGGTCGCAAGACATGTGTGCGATCTCGTAAGCCCAATGACCTTGGAGGGGGGTATGAGGCGATTTCACGAGATTACTCAGCGCGGTCGCGTTCTGCTGACTGCAGTCGTGCCAATGACTTTTCTGGCCGGCACCGCTCACGCCCAGGCGGCCCTGCCTGCATCCGCTGCGCCCGCGCAAGTGTCTCCGGCGGCATCCGCCGCCCTCCAAGAGGTCCTCGTTACAGCGCAAAAACGCAGCGAGAACATTCAGAGCGTTCCAATCTCCGTGACAGCGGTCAGCGCTGAGGCTATCAGCCAACAGCACGCCACCGACCTTCAGGATCTGCAGGGCACATTGCCTAACGTGCAGCTTGACCACTTTTCCAGCACGCCGAACGCGGCGGCGATCTACATACGCGGTATCGGGGTTAACGACCCCGACCCGTACACGGGCAATACCGTCTCGATTGTCGTCGACGGGGTGCCTCAGTATTTCTCCGACGGTGCGTTGGTTGACCTCCTGGATATCTCCCGGATCGAGGTACTTCGCGGGCCGCAAGGAACGTTGTTCGGTGCCAACTCGACAGGAGGCGCCATCAACGTCATTTCGGCTGCACCCGACAACAAGTTAGGAGGTGACGGTGAGGTGACCCTGGGCAACTTCAGCCGGGTCGACGTCAAAGGCGCGGTCACCATTCCCATGTCGGACAGCCTTTCCGCCCGATTCAGCGTGTTACATCACCAGGAGGACGGATTCGTCACCAATATCGTCAACGGCCGTCCGATGGGGGACCAGAGTCTGAATCTCTTCCGGGCCAGCTTGAAATGGAGGCCGACCGAGGATTTCGCTGCCACCTTGATCTCAGAATACGACCGCACCGACAACGGATCGGGCCCGGAAATCAACGGCGCCGTTCCGGGTGAAAGGCGGTACCTGCCGCCCGGCACGGTGCTCAGCAATGCCTTGCTGCCGATGTACCAGAGCCCGTGTGTATCGCTCAATCAGCCGTGTCATGCACCCGATACCTTCTACGGCGCGATCGATCAGCAGGTACCCGACAGCAGTGACCTGGACAACCTGCGCGAAACCCTCACCCTGAACTGGCACGGAACTGCGATCGGGGACCTGACGGCGATTACCGGATATCGGCATTTCAAGCTCGATGACTTCGGAGACACCAACAGCACTCCGGTGGTCGGTAATGCGCTGTACCGGCCGACGCGCGGCTGGCAGTTCAGTCAGGAGCTGCGGGATGACATCAAATGGATGTCGATCTTCAACAGTACCCTCGGCGTCTTCTACCTGGATGACCACTACCATCAGATTCAGAACTTGCTGACACAATCCACGGCTCCAGGATTCAGCCAGATCAACATCCAGGACCAGGGCAACCACTCGATCTCCGCTTTCGCACAAAACTACTTGAACATCACCTCCAAGCTGCGCCTGCAGGCGGGTGTCCGCTTCACCTCCGAATACACGTCGATGAAGGTGGACCAGTCCAGCCTGACCAATCCTTCCGGAGTCGCGCAGTTCAACGGCGGTATCGTGACGGCCCACCTTGCAGCTCACGGCGCGCATACCTGGAATGACGAGGGCTGGAAGGTCGGACTCGACTACCAGGCCCTGGATCACGCCATGCTGTACGCATACTGGGCGCGAGGCTTTAAATCCGGAGGCTTCGTGGGACGCATTTCGACGCCCGCAGCGATCGGGCCGTTCAACCCGGAGCTCGTCGATACCTACGAAGGCGGGATCAAGACGGATCTCCTGGACCGTCGCCTGCGGTTCAATGCAGACGTCTTTTACACCAACTATCGTGATATGCAGTTGCCGCAGATCAACTACCTCCCTAATGCGCAAGGAGTTGTTGTCCAAGCCAATACCGTCCTCAATGTGCCCCGTGCCATGAGCAGGGGGGTGGAGCTCGAGACGATTTTCCAACCGATCGCGGCTCTTACCCTCAATGCCAGTGCCGCCTATCTGGACGCCAAGTATCTCGACTTCTGTTTTGTCGATACGACCTATCATCCGGCATCCGGCCAAAGCGATCCCGGTTGTCCGATGACGAGCATTGTCCTACGCAACATGAACGGCTTTGCCCTGCAGAACTCACCGCCGTGGACGGCGACCGCAGGCGCCACTTACCAGTTCAAGGTGGGGCCGGGCACGGCCAGCGCGCATGTCCTCTACAGCTTCACCGCCAAGAAGTACCTGAGCGCCATCAATGATTCCCCTCGCGCGACGATCCAGCCAAAACACCTGGCCAACGCGAATCTCGACTGGACGCCGAACAACGGCAATTGGACCATCAGCCTCTGGTCGACAAACATTTTCGATAAGCATTACATTCAGCAGTCCCTCGACCTGCCGGGCCAATGGGCGCTGGTTCTCTACGATCCGCCCCGGCAGTTCGGCGGCACGGTCAAGGTCACCTTCTAGCGGGTGCGTGCTCACAGGTTTTGCGGTTGATCAACTTGCCAAGGGGGGCGTGTCGGTGCTCGACGAACTTCAGAAACTCTGGGACTTTCAACACATCCAAGGGCTCCCGCAGCGGTATTGCGACGCCATCATTCGCAAGGATATTGCCGTGCTGGCGGCCCTCTTTACCGCAGATGGCGAATTCATCGTGCCCGCCGCGGCCTTCCACGTGGGCAACACCCAGGCGCCAGCATCGGAAGCCGATCGACGCTACGCCGGGCGGAAAGCGCTGTTGGACATGTACGATGAGACCTTCCGCGGCGGCATCTCACCGCTGCCTTCCGTCAGCAACATCGTTTTCGAGATCCAGGGCGATGTGGCGTTGGGTCGCTGCCTGTCCACCATCCGCTATGCCAACAACAAGGCCGCTTGCTTCCTGGCATTTTATGACGATATGTATGCGCGCACGGACGTCGGTTGGAAGTTCAGCAAGCGTGCCGTGCGGTTGCTGTCGTTCGACAGCAGGCAGGAGACGGCAGAGCGCTGATGACAGCACGTGACCTCCATGAGACTGCAAGACAAAGTTGCGTTTATCTCGGGGGCCGCCAGTGGCATCGGCCGCGTCGCCGCGGCGCTGTTCGCCAAAGAGGGGGCGGCGGTCATGTTGGCCGATCGGGATGCTGCGGCGGGGCACAGTGCGGCCGAGGAAATCGCGAAGTCCGGTGGCAACGTGGCCTTCGTCCAATGTGACGTCACCAACCCACAGTCGGTGGAAGCGGCGATCCAACGGACCGTGGACCGCTACGGCAGGCTGACCGTGCTGTACAACAATGCCGGCGGATCTCTTCCGGGGACAAAGACCGTCACCGAGGCGAGCGATGCGGACTTCTGGGCCGAGATCAATTTGAACCTCTATGGAACCTGGCTGGGCTGCCGATACGGCATCCGTGCCTTGGTGCAAAGCGGGGGCGGTTCCGTGATCAACACCAGCTCTGCGGTAGCGATGAGCGGCGCTCTCAGCGACAACCACGCCTATGTCGCCGCCAAAGGCGGTGTCAGTGCACTGACGCGCAGCTTGGCGTGTCGGTACGGGCGCGACAAGGTGCGTGTCAATGCGATCGTTCCGGGCGTGACCAAGACTGAGCGCGTTATGGAGCGCGTCAAAGGGCCGCTGCCGGCGGCCCTCGTCGACCGCCATTTGCTGGGCTTCGGCGACCCGGGCTGTGTGGCAGCGACGGCGTTATTTCTCGCCTCGGACGAATCCGCCAGCATCACCGGTCACAACCTCGCCGTGGATTCCGGTTACACGGTCAGCTAGCGCCGGAACATGCCCGGCCCAAGTGAGCGTGCCCGAAGCCTTCGGCATCACTTCGCTCAGCTGCCCGCGATCAGCATCTTCACACTCGAGAAGTCCAGCTTGCCATTGCCGTTTTGACAGTGCAGTCGATACAACTGTTGTGCGAGTGACCCGAGTGGGGTCAACGACCGGCTGGCGCCAGCGGCCTGTTGAGCGAGGCCCAGGTCTTTCAGCATCAGCTCGGAGCCGAAGCCGCCGACGTAGCCGCGGGAGGCCGGTGCAGCCTCCATCACGCCAGGCCAAGGATTGTAAACCTCGAGCGCCCAATTGCGCCCGGAGCTCTTGGCGATGATGCCTGAGAGCGTTGCGGGATCCAGGCCGTTCTCAACCCCGAGGCTGAGCGCCTCGGCCGTAGCGAGCATCTGAATGCCGAGCAACATGTTGTTGCAGATCTTGGCGACCTGGCCTGCGCCACTGTCACCGGCGTGGAAGATGTTTTTTCCCATCTTTCCCAGCACCGGTCGCGCACGCTCGAGGGCCGCCGCCGCCCCGCCGACGATGAACGTCAGCGATCCGGCTTCCGCCCCCGACGTGCCGCCGGAAACCGGGGCGTCAATCATATCCAGGTGGTGTTTAGCAGCGGCGCTGGCGACCGCCCGGGCGTCTTCTGCCGCTATGGTGCTGCTGTCGATCAGCAGCGTGTCGGCGCGAGCGCTGGCGAGGATACCTGTGTCGCCCAGATACACCGCCTTCACGTGATCACCGCTCGGCAGCATGGTGATGACGACCTCAGCATCGCTCACCGCTGCCGGTATGGTGCTCGCGACAGCGGCTCCCAGGGGACGAAAGCTCTCGCGCGCCGCGGCGATGATGTCGAACACTGTCAAACGATGGCCGGCCTTCAAGAGATTCCGCGCCATCGGAGCGCCCATGTTGCCGAGGCCCAGGAATGCAATACGCTGCATGATAGCTCCGGAAAAAGTCAGTTCAGATTGTGCAAAGGATGTTGGCCACCGGGCCACGCAGGCTCCCGGAAGTGCTCCGCGAGCCACTGCGGGGAGATGGACTGCAGGCGGTCTGGTGTCCAGCGCGGCTTAGTGCCTTTCTCGATCAGCAGCGCCCGTACGCCCTCGCGAAAGTCGGGGTGCGCACAACACTGCATCGCGACCACCAACTCCATACGCAAGACATCAGCCAGGCTGAGGGTGAGGGCTCTTCGGTGCAGCTCCCAGATCAACGAGGCGCTCGTCGGCGATCCGCCCGCCAGGGCATTCGCCGCGCGCTCCAGCCACTGATCTTGACCACGCGCGCCCCAGATCCGTTCCACGGCGTCCTCGAGGTCCCGTTGAGCGAAAAAGGCATCTATCGTGACGGCATGACGCTGCAGATTCGAGGGCGGTAGAGCGGCGGTCGAATCCCGGGTGAGGACTGCAAGGATTTCTGTGACGATCGCTCGGTTCTCATCCGCCGAGGACTGCCAGCAAGCGGACTGCAGGCGCCGGCGCAGCTCCTCAAATTGAGCGTCGGCGAGGAAATAATCGGCCACGCTCGCGACCTTCGCATCGTGCGCGTTGAGCGGGGCGCCGGTGAGCGCCGCGAAGAGCCCCGTATAGCCGGGCATCCGTCGCAGGAACCAACTCCCGCCGACATCGGGAAAGAGGCCGATCGTAATCTCCGGCATGGCCAGGCGGGAGCTTTCCGTGACAACACGATGGCTGGCACCGGCCAACAGCCCGAGGCCACCGCCCATCACTATGCCGTTAGCCCACACCACAATGGGCTTGCGGTACACGTGAATGCGATAGTCGAGACGATATTCTTCGCTGAAGAATGCGAGCGCCGCCGGATTGGTGGCCGTGGCCCCGTGCTCGGTGATCGCCCGGTACAGAGTGCGTACGTCTCCACCTGCGCAAAAGCCTTTCTCGCCCGCTCCATACAAGACCACGCACGCAATGCTCGCATCCAAGTCCCACTCCCGCAGGCGGCTGTAGAGCAGGCGAATCATCTCCAGGGAGAGCGCGTTGAGCGCCTGCGGAGCGTTCAGCCGCGCGAAGCCGACCGCATGACCGCTTGGGGCGCGCAGTTCCTGGAACTCGACGACTGGCTCCACGTCAACGCAGGGAGATCGTTGTGTTCACGCCGCCTTCCGAGGTGGCATCTTCAAACCACCGGGACGTAACGGTCTTGGTCTGGGTATAAAACAGGATGACCTGCTTGCCGTAGGGTCCGAGGTCACCGAGCTTGGAGGCGCGTGATCCGGTAAAGGAGAACAACGGCACGGGCACGGGAATAGGCACGTTGATACCGACCTGGCCTACGTCAATATTCTCCTGGAACTTGCGCGCCGCGGAGCCCGACTGGGTAAAGAGTGCCGTGCCATTGCCATTCGGATTCGCGTTCACCAGTTCGATGGCCTGTTCCAGGGAGTCGGCGGATAGCACGACCAGGACCGGTCCGAAGATCTCCTGTTCATAGATCTGCATGCCCGGGCGAACGCCGGAGAAGATTGTGGGACCGACAAAGTTACCGCGCTCGTAGCCCGGCACGTCAATTCCTCGACCATCCAACTCCAGCGTCGCCCCCTCACGCGTACCGCTCTCGATGAGCTGGTTGATCCGTTCTCGAGCGGCAGGAGAGATGACCGGGCCTAAGTCCGTACCTGCCTCGGTGCCCGCGTTCACGCGCAGCGCCTTCGCTTTGCGCACCAGATCGGGAATCCACCGATTCGCGTCCCCCACCAGCACGGCTGTGGAGGCTGCCATGCAGCGTTGGCCAGCAGCACCGAAGGCCGCCCCGATGAGGTTGTTCAGAGTCTGCTCTTTGTTGGCATCTGGGAGCACCACCGCGTGATTCTTGGCACCCATCATGCACTGGGCGCGTTTGCCGGCCTGGGTCGCGCGGCGGTAGACGTGCGTGCCCACTTTGGTCGAACCGACAAAAGAGACGGCCTGGATGTCCGGGTGATCACACAGCGCGTTGACGACCTCCTCACTGCCGTGGACGACATTCAACACACCCGCTGGAATCCCGGCATCGAGTGCCAGCTCCACCAAGCGATTCGTCACCAGGGGGTCCTGTTCGCTGGGCTTCAACACGAAGGTGTTGCCCGTGGCGATGGCCATCGGGAACATCCATAGGGGAATCATGGCGGGAAAGTTGAACGGGGTAATCCCGGTACAGACACCCAGCGGCTGCAACAGGGTGTAGGTGTCCACCCCGGTGGCCACGTTCGGCGCCATCTCGCCCAGTTGCAAGGTGCCGATGTTGGCCGCGTGCTCGACCACCTCCAGACCCCGGAAGATGTCGCCCTCGGCATCCGGCAGTGTCTTGCCCTGTTCCGCCGTCAGAATCGCGGCAAGCTCCTTCATGTGCTCGCGGATCAGCCGTTGGTACTCGAGAAAAATGCGGGCGCGCGCACCGATCGGCGTCTTGCGCCAGATCTTGAAGGCCTGCTTCGCCGCCGCGACCGCACGATTCACTTCCGCTGTCGTCGCGAGCGGCACACGAGCGAGGACCTCCTGGGTCGCAGGATTGATGACATCGCGCCAGTGGGTCGTAGTGGAGTCCAACCACTCTCCGTTGATCAGCAGTTTGACACGTGGCGCCGAGGCACTGACCCGGGAGCTTGGCGAAGCGGAAGGTGAAGCGGCCATGGGATCCAATCCTCGAGAGTCAGGAAGTTGCGGAAGCGCCATTTTGGGGCCGCAGTGGGCACCCCGTAGTAATCTCTTCTGATCAGTTAATCACACGCCGTGATGCTGGCGCGTGCGGCTGTGAAACCTCGTCGAAAGACTTGAGTCCAACGCGAGTGTCCTATTCAATGTGAGTACGAGCTGCGTACCCACGTAGTGTGAATTCATAGTTGGATTTCACAGAGGTAATTCAATGGCACGTTTGAGGGTTGTCGATCGCGACGGGATCGAGCACACAGTTGAAGGTAGGACGGGTTTGAAGGTCATGGAAACACTCCGTGACTTCGATTACGGAGTGGCGGCCATCTGCGGTGGCATGTGCTCCTGCGCAACGTGTCACGTCTACGTGGATCCGCAGTGGCAGCCGCGGCTACCGCCGGTGATGTCCGACGAGCGCGAGTTGCTGGTGGAGCTCTCCCACAGCCAACCCACGTCCCGTCTGTCGTGCCAGATCGAGTTCACACCCGAACTCGAGGGCCTGCGAGTGACCATCGCGCCGGACCAGTAGTCCTCGGTCCGGAAAGGGTCCGGCGCAAGACAGGTGCCGCCGGTTACCAGACCCGCTGATCGAGGAGGAGGCGGCGGAAGCCATTCCACGGGGCTTCGTTCGCGTGGCCGATGTGAGCCGTAGCCGTCGTCACGCCATACGTGCCTGTGCTCCAATCGCCGGTATCACCGAAATCTCGGAACCAATCGAACCAGAGTTTTCGTCCGCAGATGCGCCATTCGCTGTCACGGTAGGCAAACTCATCGTGATAGCGCCCGGCCACGAATACGTCCCGTTTCGTGCCGCTCTCGTTGGGTGCACAGTGAAATGCCTGAAAATACGTTTCGGCCACCGCGGTGGTTCCGGCGACCCGGATGAGCGAGTTACCCAGCATGTGCATGGTTGTCGTCATGCGCATCTCTTCGAACCAGGGAATGATGAACTGAGCGAATTCCGTGCCGCTCCCATAGAACATCCCGTATTCCACCGTCGAATCCGGCCAGAATACGGTCGCGAGGATCTCCGGGTCCCGCCGATCCATGCCATAGCTGTATCGGTGGAGGACATCGCGAATGGCCTCCCTGTGCAACATCACCGCCAGCCGCTCCTGAAGGTCTTCCATCTCGCTTGAAACACTCATCAGGGTCTTTCCGCGAAAAGGCCTTCAGGCGGCTTGCGGCGAGCTAGCTTTCGGGGCAGCGTTGGCTATCGGATCAAACTCGATCCGAAGATCGCGCAAGGACGGAATGATGATGCTTTGGCGTAGTGTCCAAATATTCGGAGGGGCGCGTTTGTTGCTGATACGCGCGCTGAATAGGGCAGGGTAACCGCGGGGTCGATATACTCGGCTGGCGATGTCGCCCCTGCTGCTGCCATTTCAGTTAGTCCTCCTGATGTTTGCCGGTTGGGGTCAACCGCCTGCAGAGTCTCGCCGACAATCAGCCCGCTCGGCTGTCCGCCGTGGTCAGCTGAGCACGAGTCCAACCGAACCGGAAGTCTCCAACCAAAGAAGGTGGGAATACGCGAGTCAGTCCAATTGCGAGGCCTTGCGATCGATTGTCGTTCGAGCCAAAAGCATCGTCGTATGAACCTTCTGCCAGCCCTGGAAGTGGGGCTGGCCGAAAGGCATTCGAATCGACGAAACTATATCTGGCAAAGAGTCGCGTGTTGCCTGAGATCTCGTGATCGATGCGGATGTGGAATTGATCCGCACTTGTGCGTGTGACCGGCGTGGAAGCATAGATATTCGATCCGGGAACGTTGGAATCTGGAATCAGCGCTACGATCTTGGCCCCGACTGGATCCCAGCGACCTCGTGGGATCACCCACTGCCCCTGCGCATTCAGGCTGAACGGCGACCGACCCGCAGCAAACGGATCGAAAACTGGCGTGCTGAATAGGCCGGCCTTTTCCTGCAGACTCGGCAATGCACGCGATTCTGGTACACCTTCTCGCTCCCG
>Ga0209488_10003680_pt1 | contig 12235 bp, 9 predicted proteins | sample Rivendell_Oct201_8_FD_188349 | JGI IMG/M metagenome (GOLD analysis project Ga0209488, IMG submission 188349) | Vadose zone soil microbial communities from the Eel River Critical Zone Observatory, Northern California, USA -... | ecosystem: Environmental > Terrestrial > Soil > Vadose zone >...
GTTGCTGACCAACTCCAATTCTTTCACCGCGACAACCATGACAACCACTGCCGGCGTGAACGGTACGGATGCTCTTCCGTTTAAATGGGTGAGAATCACAGCAAAACAGAACCTGATGGGCGCCCTGGGAGCTTCAGGAACCAAAGTAGCCAGCCTGCCCGGGAATAACCAGCAAGTCTGTTGGGATGGAACGAATGAAGTAGTCCTTGCCCTTGGTGGTACATGCCAGGGTCAGATCCCGGCGCTAATGCCGGTTTGGGAGCTTACATCACTGGCAGTTACGCCCAAAGTGGGCGCGAATCCGGGTTCACGGCGTATGGTGCAGATGGAAGTGGCCTTAAATCCGCCGCTCGTCCCGCCAGCCCCGATTTCAGTTCAGGCGCCGGTGAGCTTGCAGGGAAGCTATGTGCTCAATGCGTATGACAATTGCGCGTGCAATTGCACCACCACGGGAAATGGCAATAACCAAGTAACCGCCTGTCTCCCACGCGCAGGTCAACCCGCTAACGCTTGTGCCAGCTCTGCACATGCTATCTACACGCAGAACGATGTTTCAACCATCGGAAACTCAGGGAGTACAACGACAAGCTTTGGCAGCGACCCCACTTCAACAGCTTCTGTCCAGCACGTAAATCCCTGGCCGAACTCGCTGAATATCGACAATCTGATCAATAAGTACAAGGCCGGCGCCACACTTCCAAATTTTTCGTGCACAGGTACTCAAGACCTTACGACAATGCCCGCTACCTACAAGAATTGCGGCACCCAAAGCAGCCAGCAGTTCGGCACTTATCCAACCGGCTTGCCGACGGAACCTGCGCTGGGAAGTTACACTTCGGTGACTGAATACATTCCGGGCAGCGTCCATTTGACTTCTGCTGCCAGCGGATCCGGCATCCTGATAGTGGATGGCGATCTTGATATCAACGGCGGATTGAACTGGTATGGACTGATCCTGGTGCGCGGCAAGGTTTCCTTCACCGGAGGCGCAGGCGCGGCCACTAACTTGTTTGGTGCGATCCTCGCAGGTGATGACGTGAACGCCTCCAACCAGGCTCAGAGCGATAACTTTGGCGGCAGCATCAACTTCCAATATGACGTGTGCGCACTGAAGAGGCTTGGCGGAACCACGCCCCCTCAATTGCTGGCGACCCACGAAATTATGTACTAAGGAGTAACCGGAAAAATGAAGAAGTATAGTTACATGACGGTGATTTTTCTGCTGACTGCGGGCGGCGCTTGCGTCGCCCAGTCAGATCAGCCATCGTTGGGCGACCTGGCCAAGCAGCACCGCCAGGAGAAAAAAGTAGTCAAGGTACTCACGAACGATGACGTAGCCACTGTTACGCCCGACACGCAGGCACAGGCGGCCAAGGCTGACAGCGCGCCTTCGCATGCGTCTACTGCACCCGAGGCTGCCGTAAAAAGCCCAGAGAAAACGAAGGACGCTGCAACGAACGCTTCCGCACCGAAAGACCCGCCTCAAGTGGCAGAGCTGAAACAGAAGCTGACCTCCTATAAGGACGAGCAGGAAGGGTGGAAGCGCACAGCAAAAAAGTACGAGGACCTTTTGGCCACGGAAACCAGCGAATTCCGGCGCCAGACGTATGAGGAAGCTTTGCAGGGAGATAAGCGAAACGTAGAAATATTCCAAAACAAAATCGACCAGGCGCAGGCCGATCTGGCGAAAGCGGAAAAGTCTTCTTCCGCCAGTCACTAATCTCGAATGGAACACCAGACTAGCCAGCCGTGCGCGGCTGGCTTTTTCCTGCGGCCTGGAAATCGTGCAGCATTTATTACGCTACAATTCTTGCCAGCATGACTGTATCAAAACATGAAAGTGTCTCCCGCCAGAACCAAATCATGTTTCGCGGGCGACTGCTGTCGTGGTACGGGCAATTCCAGCGCAAGCTTCCATGGCGTGGAGCAACTGACCCCTACCACATTCTGGTATCAGAGATCATGCTGCAGCAGACGCGCGTGGCGGTGGTGGAAGACCGCTATAGGAAATTCATCGCGCAGTTTCCTTCGGTAGAGCGGCTGTCGCGGGCAAAAGAAGAGACTGTGCTCGCGGCCTGGAGCGGCCTGGGATACTACCGCAGGGCGCGGGCATTACACCAGGCGGCAAAAGAAATTGTCCGGCGAGGGTCGTTTCCCCCCACCGCGCCTGAGTTGATGGAATTGCCGGGAGTCGGACGCTATACGGCCGCAGCCGTAGCCAGCATCGCGTTTGGCGAACCCGTCGCCGTGGTGGATGGCAACGTCAAGCGCGTAATTGATCGCGTGGTAGATCGCAAGTCCACGCTGGCACGCGCCATTCTGGAGAAGCACTATTGGGAAGTTGCCGGCCAACTCCTGGACAAGAGCCGCCCTGGTGACTTCAACCAGGCGATGATGGAACTGGGAGCTTTGGTATGCCTGCCGGCACAGCCGCTGTGCCATGCCTGCCCTGTCGCGGGCGTGTGCGCTTCACGTGGACCCACGGAAAAAGCGGAGCGCACGGCCCGCCGGAAGGCCGACCTGCATTATTCGCTTGCGCGCAGGAACGGCAGCGTGCTGCTTCGCCAGCGGGACAAGCAAAGCTCGCTGATGCCCGGAATGTGGGAGCTACCGGAAATCGAGGCGCCCCGCAGAGAGTGCGGATCGCCAATCCTGAGACTGCGCCACTCGATCACGACCACGGACTACACAGTCTTTGTGCATGCTTCAGGCAAGAAGGCCGAAGCGGGCAGATGGTTTCCCCTACGATCTATACATCGGTTGCCTCTGACTGGGTTAACGCGCAAAATTATTAAGAGATTAGACGATGAATAGAATGTTATTAGCGCTTTCTGTAGCCTTGGCAGCGATGATTGGTAGTGGCACTCCCGTTCATTTCGCCGGACTCGCTTCGGCTGCCCAAACGGCGCAGACAAGAGCTCCAGGTCACGATTGTTCCGCAGAGTCCAAGTCTCTTCCTCGCGGCACAACCCGCGTGTACATCGCGCTTCGCAATGGCAAGGATGGCTCGGGTTCCTCCATAGCCGATGCCAGGGACGGCAGCACGGTCCCTGCTTTTGACACGATCCTGCGCTGTTACAGCGAAGGCTGCACGGATCCGAGGAATCCTTATAAGTCAGTGGCGAAGACAGAAAATCTGATTGTGTGTCTTGGTCCGGGAACGTTTTCGACCCTGGGCGCATACGATCTGATCGTCAACGTTCCGCACAGAAATCCGGCCGGATTCACCCTTGGCAAAGGATGGAAGATCCACGGCGCTGGAAAAGATAAGACCACGGTAAAGCTAAGCGACTATCTGCCCATCACCGATCCCAAAAACCAGCAGGTCCTGCCGGTGAATAGCGGCGTCGGCCTGGTCTTTGGCACCAACTCAGACAATGCTTCCGGAATTGAAATCTCTGATCTGACGATTGACGATAGTTATCCTGAGTTGAAGTCTCGAGCGCGGCAGAGCGGTCTCAAAGCGCTCACGCTGGATGCTATCCACCTGCGCTCAGACCTGGGCGGGCACTGGATTCACGATGTGAACGTGGTAAATGCTGCTTCAGAAATGGGCGCGATTCATGTGCGGTGGGAAGCGTTTCATGTGTGGATCGTGTCCATGGACCGGTCCCGGCCGGAACAAAACCACGGCAATATCATTGAAAATGTCACCATGAAACAGCCCTTCGGCAATGTTTGCACTGCCATCGCGGTGGCGAATGCAACTGCTGAAGTCAGGAACAATCTGGTGGACAGCTATCAGATTGGTTATGGTGGATGGGACCTTCGGGAATCCATTTTTCACGACAATACCGCCATCAACACCGAATACGGGTTCAATATTGACAGCCTGGTAAACACGGGCGTGAGGATAGAAAGAAACAAGATCATTCATCCGAGAAAGTTCGGGTTTGTGGTCGGTGGCGAAGGGACATTCGCGAACTTCAAGTTTCTAGACAATATCTTGCAGATCGACAGATCGGGAGTTGTTGGATTTATGTTGCGTGGAGATGTTACCGGTGCCGTAATCGCCGGCAACAAACTGCTGGCGGACAATTCATCAGGAGCGCATGCCACGGCCTTTAGAAATTACGGCGCAAGCCGCCACGCTGGGCCGAATCATGACAACGTATACCAATCCAACCAGATAACCGGCGGAATGTCATTGGTCTTCCAGTCGCCGTCTCAGAGATCGCAAAACTGCTTCTTCGATAATCGCGACGAACGAGGCAATCCCAGCAAAGACCTGCCTGACAATCACAATGGCCCCTGCATCGCCGTTGATTCGCGGAAGCCGTCATCACCTTAGAAGGCAGCAGCAAGCGCGGTTTTCATGAAGCGCTCAAGTTATCTACAATGGAAGCTTAGCTGGAGGGGATCCAATGCCCGCACTGGAAGCCGGTGTACTAGCGCCGGAGATCGAACTGCAATATCTGGATGGCCGCAAGTTTTCACTCAAGGAACAACGGAAGAAAGGCCCCGTGGCGGCGGTGTTTTTTAAGGTAAGCTGCCCGGTATGCCAGATGGCTCTGCCATATCTGGACCGGATTTTCAAAGCTTATGCCAAGAGCGGTGCATTTACCTTTGTCGGAGTTTCGCAGGATAATACCGCGGACACACAGGCATTTAACCGGCAGTACAACATCAGTTTTCCCGTTTTGCTGGATCCAGTGGGAAAGTATCCCGCTTCAAACGCATATAAGTTGACCCATGTGCCTTCGACATTTTTGATTTCACCCGAAGGCGAGATTGATTTTGCAACGGTCAGCTGGTCAAAAGCCGACGTGGAACAACTGAATCGCCGGCTCGCATCGCTGACTAACATGGCCACAGCGCAAATTTTCCAGCCGGGAGAAAACGTGTCAGAGTTCAAGCCCGGTTGAGAAGCCAAAAATTAATCCGCGGTCGCGGAAAAGCATTCAGCATTCAGCCAAGAGAGGAATAATGAAAAGACTCGGCACATTTCTGTCGATCATCGTAGTTTGTATATCCGCGGCATTCGCTCAAACCGCGCCTCCAGCCGCGCAAAAGGCGATGAATGCCATTGACGCGGAAAAGATCCGCGCCACCGTGAAATACCTTTCTGACAACGCATTGCAGGGTCGCGGTACCGGGCAGAAAGGCGGCGATATGGCCGCCGACTGGATTGCCGCACAGTTCAAGAGCTATGGCTTGGCCCCCGCCGGAGACCAGGGAACTTACTTCCAGCAGGTCAATTTTTTTGGCGTGACGACAGATCCTAAACAGACCCGATTCGCTTTTGTTCCCAAGTCCGGGCCGGAGATCGCACTCAAGTTCGCCGATGACTACGTCGCGAACGACCAGACGCATGCGCAGAAGTCAGAGATCGACGCGCCCATTGTTTTTGTGGGGTACGGAATCAGTGCGCCTGAATACAACTGGGACGATTACAAAGGCGCGGACCTGAAAGGCAAGGTATTGCTCATGCTGGTGAATGAGCCTCCTTCAGACGATCCAAAATTCTTCAAAGGCCGCGCGCTCACCTATTACGGCCGCTGGACTTATAAGTATGAAGAAGCGGCGCGTCGCGGGGCCGTGGGCGTGGTACTGATCCACAAAACGGAGATGGCCAGCTACGGTTGGGAAGTCGTCCGCAATTCGTGGGGAGGCGAAACGTCGTTCCTTCAGGATGACAAGGACCCCAAACTGAAGTCGGCAGGCTGGATCCAGCTGGACGTCGCACGCAAACTGGCGCTCGCTGCGGGAATGGACCTGGACAAAATGCTGCATGACGCAACCTTGCGCAGCTTCAAGCCGGTGGACCTCCCGGTGCGTGTGAAAGAAACCATCGTAAGCACCGTGCGGAACTTTACTTCCAGAAACGTGCTGGGACAAGTAAAGGGTTCTGATCCCAAAGGCGCACAACAGGCGATCTTATACACGGCGCATTACGATCATTTAGGCATCCATGCTGATGAACCCGGCGACAATATTTACAACGGCGCAGCGGACAACGCCACAGGATGCGGAATCATTCTGGAACTGGCGCGCGTGGTGGCCGCGGCTGCGGAGAAACCCCGGCGGACAATGATTTTTGCCTCGGTTACGGCCGAAGAGCAGGGTTTGCTGGGATCAAAATATCTGGGACAGCACCCGCCTATCCCGGCACAGAACATTTCACTCGACCTGAATTACGACGATATACAGCCGCTGGGCGAGCCACAGCAGCTCGTGGTTTCGGGAGCGGAACGCACAAGCGCGTATCCGCTGGTGGAAAAAGTGGCAAAGGATTTTGCCATGTCGATTCAGCCCGACAATCATCCGGAAGCAGGGCATTATTACCGGTCAGACCATTTCAGCCTGGCGCGGGTAGGGATTCCGGCATTCAGCGTAAATGAAGGTGCTCTCTTCAAAGGTCACGATCTGGCCTGGGGTGAAGAAAAAGAGCGGGATTATGTCGCCCATCGCTACCACCAGCCTTCCGATGAGTACCGGGCGGACATGGACTTTATCGCAGACGCAAAACTGGCGAAGTTCGGACTGGTGCTGGGCTGGGAAGTCGCCAACCAGCCGGATTTAGCTGGCTGGCAGCAGGGCGATGAATTTGAGAAAGCCAGAAAAACCGGACAATAAGAATCAGGCTGTAAGAGCAAGGCTTTAGGCTGCATTGAAGGTGCCGATAGTAACGTAAGGGAAGCTGGTAAGCTGGGGTACAATCCCAGCATTCCCTCGATTTATCGGCCGAAATGTCGTTTTCGTTCCTTCAACGCGGTAGTTTGCCTGAATACGCCCGTCAGCTTGTTTTGACCAGCGATGAACCTTCGCTCGTTCTGGAAGGCCTGGTCACGGGGATCGATAATCTCCGGCACGATGTCTACCTGAGTTCCAAATTCACTGAGATGGCCCGGCAGCACATTTTTAAACTCGTGGCCAAACACGGGAATGTGGAAGACATGGTTGCGGAAGAACGGACGGCTGGCCGCCAGCCGGTGAGGCCGCAAGGCCAGGCCAACCGGCAATCGGAGGCGGCCGAATTCAAGCGGCTGCTGACCGAACTGCACATTGCGTCACTGAACCGGGCGAAAGCCGAAAACAACATCTCGCTCGACCTTCTCTTCCGTCTGGCCATACTTAAATTTCAACGTACAGAATTAGTCCATCAATACGCCCTGGCGCTGGAGCGCTGCCGCAATCGGGTGAAATCTCACGAAGCGCCGCGCCAGTCCGGTTCCAGCCGCACGGTAGAGATGCGCGAGCGGATTGCCGGATTCCAGATCAACAAGAAGACAGTGTTGCGCCGCGCCGGCCAGGACCTGTTTGTGGTCCTGCGGGAAGCAGAAAAAGAAACCCTGGGGCGGACCAGACGCTCGTTGTTCGGCGATGCCATGGCCGCAAAGTATGAGTTGTTCCTGAACCGGCTTGTCTTCACCGAGGATGGGCAGGACAACCTGCTCAACGCCGAACACTATGTGATGCTGGGCAATTATGATCGCGACAAAGACCGGTTTGACACGATGCGCGATATCGCCGTGCAATATTTGCAATCGCTGGGGTTGGTAAGTGACAAGGAAGACCCGCGCATCGACGGCATTCTCAACGTTCCGGAAAATGCGCATGAGATGATGGCCAGCGGCACGCCTGACGACATCAATCCCAAGAGCAAGGCGCAGAAGGCCCTGTTGAATGCCTGGGCGGAAATGCTGGAACGCGAAGGCGTAATTGGCAGCGTGATCGCGTCCTATGAAGCGGTGCCACTGCTGGCGCAGTACTCGCCGCCGATCAATCCACAGCAAATCAAAAATGCGCTTATCTCCCGCGAGGAGCGCAGGCGAGTAGAGAGTCTGCTGGAAGAGCACGGCAAACTTTCACCCGCTGGATTGCATGCCGCGGTAAAAAAAGTGGAGAGCTGCAAACCGGCTGAGCGGGCCAAGATGGCTGCGCGTTTCTTCACCGACTTTACGCGCTATCACCGTGACTTGCGCCGCATGGAAGCTGTGGTGGCAGCCATGGAGAACGTCAACGTCCTGGCCAATGAGCGTTTCCGCGAACTTTCCGCCATCAACAACACGCTGTATGAATTCCTGCTTACACAGGAACAGAAGCCGGCAGAAGAAAAGGTGGTCCATCACGTGGTGCTGAAAGCGGATATCCGCGAGTCAACCACGTTGACGCGCACGCTGCTGGAAAAGGGACTGAATCCCGCGTCTTACTTCAGTTTGAATTTTTACGATCCCATCAACAAGCTGTTGCCGAAATATGAAGCAAAGAAAGTTTTCATCGAAGGCGATGCGCTGATCCTGGCCCTGTTTGAGCGGGACGGCGAGCCGGCACTGGGAGTGGCGCAAACCTGTGTGCTTGCGAAAGAAATCATTCAGGTGGTTACCGCTTACAATGAGCGCTCGCTTTCCGCCGGGCTGCCCAGCCTGGAGCTTGGCATCGGAATCTCCTACCAGGATTCCGCGCCCATGTACCTCATGGACGGCAACAAGAAAATCATGATCTCCAAAGCGCTGAATGAGAGTGACCGTCTCTCTTCATGCAGCAAGGGCGTGCGCCAACTGCTGAAAGACCGCGAACTGCTGTTCAATGTGTTCTCCTTCCAGGCGGTTGACGACGAAGACACCGGCGGCAATCCCGACGAATTTCTCCTTCGCTACAACATTGGCGGCATTCACATCAATGAGGCGGCGTTCCAAAAGCTGCGCGGCGAAATTTCGTTACAGGCTTATGACTTGCAGGTACCCATGATCTGGCAGAAGAGCGCTGTGCGCGTTTACGCGGGCGTGGTGCCTCTGGGTCAGGGATCGTTTCATCAAATCATTGTGCGCGAAGGCTGCATTTCTCACGTGGACGCGCGCGACTTCTCACTCAAAAACGTTACTGACCGCCACTATTACGAAGTCTGTACCCATCCAAAGATTTACCAAGCGATTGAAGCTGTTTCGAACAACCTGGTGGCTGCGCGCTGATCAGAAGCTGCTTCGCGGAACTTTAAAAGGCACGCGTACAACCGCTTCGATGTCGACCGGCATACCATCTTTTGTGCCAGGACGAAAATGCCACTGCTCCAGCGCCTTCCGGGCATTCTCGTTCAGCCGATCGTCAAAACCTTCAAGCACTCGGACTTCGCCCACGCTGCCGTCGGAGTGAATGACGGCATAGAGAATCACCGTTCCTTCCACGCGATCATGCATCAGGTCCTGGGGATAAGCGGGGTCAACTTTGGTGATCGCCTCGGGCGCGCTCAGGTCAGCTCCGCCATGGGTCGCATTCAGCTCAGCAAAGCGGATGCTCCAGCTTCCCGTGGACGAAGTGAGGTTCGGCATACTGAGCCGCATGGAATAATGTCTGCGCGTTCCGAAGATCCGCGTGTCAACGCTGTCGCGCGCCGGCTCAGTTTTATCCGGCGTAAGCGGACGTGCAGCCGGAGGCGCGGCGGACCCCACCACCGCGTTGCCGGTGACTTTCGTTGGCGGAGTTGAAACGTAAATATCTGCCGGTGAACCGCTGTTGCCGGAATTGCGCTGCGCAATTTCCGGCCGGGCGGTCGCACCAGAATGTCCTGAAGGGCTGGCGGCAAATTCTCCCGGGCGATTGCCTTCGGGAACAACCAGAGGTCCGCTCGGCGCAACGGGCTGGGCGTTGAGCACCAGCATCTGGCCAAGAGCTTTTTCTCGCGCTGAGTTTCCGCTTGCCACAGGCGATGCAGGCGGTACGGCTGCTGTTTGCTGTGCGGGCAATCCGAGATTGCCAAGGTTTCGGCTAGCCGCCGCTGGAGCAGGAGCCGCAACCTGCGGCGCGGCCATTGCCAAGGGGATGGATTGCAGCGGGTGACTGCTAGCAGCCTCGGGCGCAGGCGCGGCCACCTGCGAAGGTGCTTGAGCCGGAAGCTGAAGAGCGTCAGGCCTGCGTGCGGTCGCGTCAGGAGCGGGCGGAACCACGATCGCGCTTTCCAGTGGCAATGATGGCATCGCGTGATGGCTGGTTGATGTGGGTGCCGGAGCAGCTACTTCCGGCTGCGCTGCGGGCGGAAACAATAATGGTCGAAGCCTGCTCTGCGCCACGGGCTGCGCTGGCTCTGCTATTTGCGGCACATTCACCGGCAATACCTGCATGGGATGGTTCATCGCCATCGGCGCTCCGGGAACCGCGGTCGACGCAACCAGGTTCGGCAACGGAATGTCCTGCTTCAGAATTACCGCGCTTGGCTGCACGATGGCTTGCCGCGTGCTGATGTGGTTCTCATTCGTGACCACGATCTCCTGCGGAGCGAACTCAGGATCAGCCTTCTGCGGACGCGCCCGTCGCGGCGGCTCAGGTTTCGCTTTGTGAGTGTTCACCGCCGGCAGATATTCAGAAACTTCGTAATGCACCACCGTCTGATTTGGCGGGACTTGCGGCAGTACCTGTGGCTGGTTCAGCCATGCCAGATTGAGCGCGTAAATCGCGACCATAACCAGCGCATGCCCCAGAAACGACTGCCGAGCGGCCTTCCATGCTGCTGGCCGATGCACAAGAGCGTCCGGCCAGTATTCACCGGGAGCGGCGCTGATCCACACCGGCGGCGGGGTATGCCGAAACAAATCACCTATATTGCGCGTGAAGATGCGCAGCCACGGCTCGGGTTCCAGCACAAAGCGCAGGCCTGCGTGGGAAGCTGGAAATGCTTCATTAGAAACCGCTTTTTTGGCCGACTGCATTTCGCTTGACTTCCCGGTGGTTAGAACGATTATATCGTTATTACAACATGGCCCAGCTTATGCTTTTACGCCGAAAGGCCCTACTTCCGTTGACCTTAGTCATGCTGGCGGCCGTCTGCCATGCCCAAGCCGGGCTTTCCACCCGAGGCCAGAACAAAGCCGCCCAGGAAGACAACGCTAATGCCGTGGCGCCGCATGCCGCGGAAGATATATCCGGCATGTACAGCTTTGTGAAGGAAGGTGAGTTCCTTCAGATCACCCTGGATAAAAACGCGGTCACCGGATACATCTCCCGGATGGGCGATTCCGATAGCGACAACGGCGTCTTTCTCGACCAGTTCTTCGCCAAGGCCGACATCCAGGGCCACGACGTTTCCTTCACCACGCGGCCGCTGCACAGCGTCTGGTATGAGTTCAAGGGCAAATTCACTCGAGGACCAGGCAAAACCAAAGGCGACGACGGCTACTACATCCTGCGCGGCACGCTCAAGGAACTCACCACCAACAATGCCAATAAAACCGTCAGCTCGCGCTCGCGCGAAGTCGAGTTTAAACTGCTGGCGCAGCCGGAAGAGTCCGACGAAGTACCGGCCAAGGGCAAGAAGCCGAAATAGCTGAAAAGCAAAACCTTGAAACACAGAGGAACGGAGGAAGCGGAGGATATAGCTTCCTTGAATGTTCCAGCTTCCGATCCTGGTCGCCGATCAACTCAAAAACCTTACTACTGATGAACACAGATCACCCTGATGAAGCCTGCCATCCTCAGTTCCTCTGTGTTTAAGGTTTTTTGATTGGGTCTTACGAGGGTTCGACTTTCCAGAAATATCCCGCGCGGAAGGGCGGGTTTCTGCCTTCGGTAAAGAGACGGATGGAAGAAACAGAAATTCGCATACCGGTCATGTCAATGCCGGCCAGTTCCACGCGGTCCCAGACTTCAACCACGATTCCCTTTTCCATCACGCGGTCCAGCAGATCGTTCTCGCTGGCAAAATCAGTGCTCAAAAGCATGCGCGCACAACTCCCGTCGGTTCGTCAGAATTCTCGGTGAAGCGGCGCAAAACTTCAGGCAACTTTCTGCCAGGGAAACAACAGTTGCCATTAACTATACCCGAAACAAACGCGAGTAGCGGGAAAATCGCAGGGCGGACACCTTGTGTGTCATTGCGACGGCGGCAGGGAAAGCGACTGCATGTAAGGAAGTGCGCCGAGGTCACTCGAAAGAATTGCGTGCTCCCCGAATTTTTCTGTAGTCCTTTGCAACGAGTTCCATTCGGACGGGACACATTTCTGTGATTCGTGAATACGTTCTCTCTGAGATCCTGTCCCGTAGCGTCTCTACCTTCATCGCTCGTTGTGCTGGTGTCATGATTTCGATCGGCGGCGCACCTGGAGGCTCATCCCAAGGGAGGTTAGTTGTAATGATCGTGGTTCGATGTTGATTGTACCGTTCGTTAATCACGTGGTAGAGCATACTAAGCGTCCATTCGCTCGATTTCTCTGCTCCCAAATCGTCAAGCACCAGCACTTCTGCATCCGTCACGTCGCGGAGGATTGAGTACTCTGTCAGAACAATGCCGGTATCCTCGTCGGCG
>Ga0209488_10003681_pt1 | contig 12231 bp, 16 predicted proteins | sample Rivendell_Oct201_8_FD_188349 | JGI IMG/M metagenome (GOLD analysis project Ga0209488, IMG submission 188349) | Vadose zone soil microbial communities from the Eel River Critical Zone Observatory, Northern California, USA -... | ecosystem: Environmental > Terrestrial > Soil > Vadose zone >...
TTTCCTGTATGAAACTTGGTTCCTATCGATTCGCCCAGCAGGGACTCGAGAGTGAGCTATGGGGCGTCCATTCGTCGGGCCTAGTCAAATCGCGCAAACGGTACCTTTTACATTGCATTTACCCTCCATCACCATCATCCTTTTGCCATCAACATCGCCATCACCGCTGCAACCAGCCACCATCACCGCCGGTTACTCCCCTTATCATAAGCATGTATGTTACCTTGCTGTCTATCTGTCAATTTGAAGGCCAGTATAGCAATCGCTATGTTCCGTTGGTGGTTCATCTCTCGTATCATGCCTATCCCTATCATATTCCGTCCGTCCTATCTTGTCCTATCATATCCGCGGATTTAACTTAGGAAGTTATCTAGCTCTCCGGGATAACAATTCGGATGGGTTCTACGCAAGGTTGGTGCACGTTGGGGATGTGGACCTCACCCCATTTCTTGTTCAATGGACGGAAATAGCATATGGCTGCGACAAGGAGCTCGGTGCCACCATTCGTTCCCATCAGGCTATGCTTGAAAGTGGTCATGATGGATGTCTGGGGACGTCTAAGACCTACCGACCTTCGTTTGACAGTGAAGCCACCTTCGGCCCTTGTCAGTACGAGATCAATGATCACTACGCAAGTGCTATTGTGGATGGGTTTCAACAGCTCTTACAAGCACACCCTGATTATCTTCGCCATGGGTTCGACCTTCCATACTTCTTTGTCTTCGAGTTGCCGAGCAGCGTAACAAAACATAATTTAACATTCTCTACGGATTGCCACGTCATTCGTCCATTAACTTGCAGTATTCGAAATAGGTACTCCTATGTTGGTCCATACTGAAAAGTATGCAGAATGCGGCTCTGACACATCATCCCACGTAGTTATTACTGTAATGGTACCGCATACGAGACCCTGAACATTATGTGTCAAGACGTGATAAATCCCACCTATCATTCACAACTTTGATCCTGATTCAGGACGGGAGGGCTCAGGAAGCTCGTAGAGTGCGTCAAGAGCAGCTTTGTGTTTGGTATATGCGTCCATTCTACAGGGCGGGGGGTTAGAGGGCGTGAGCATTCGCCAGCCGGAAAGATCTGACAACCACGGTCTGCCCCACCTTCGTAGTTTCAGGGTCGGCGTCAACGTGTTTTCAGCGACGCTAAAGGGGTCAAGACTCAGGTGTATGCGTTTCAGTTTCTCGAATCTTGTATATCGCAAAAGGCAGTTAGTCGAGTTATATTCCAAGTCCATATTGGAAGATTGCATACCGTTTGAGGTTATTTGTAGCTGACTTGTTCAGCTCCTCCAGCAGGCCATCCACAATTCGTGTATCCCTACAGAGCCCACTCAACGCCTGCGTATCTGCCGCGTCGAGTCTACGATTGAGGACGCGCGAGGCGAATGCAGCAAATTGCACGGGATCCGGGACGATTACCCCAATCAGGTACGACTTCAGGCTGTTCCCATGGACGAAAACCTGCATAATAATAGGAATGCGGGCGTATACCTCCTCAACCTTCTCCAGGGCGACATACTCGCCCTGCGCAAGTTTCATAATATTCTACCCACAGATTAAATAATGCGCACGAGTAGTTGGTAGAGCGCAAGCCATGCGTACCTTCACACGATCGATAATCTTAAATCGCCCGTAATGGTCAATTTCCCCAACGTCGCCGGTGTGTATCCAACCTTCGTCATCTATGGCATCTCTCGTTTTTTTTTCATCTAGCTCTTCTTGTCAGCGGTGCTCAACAAGTTGTACCTAGCACGAACGGACCTTTGTAATACTGGGTGAAAGCGCACGGGCCCCGACAGCATATTTCTCCTCGAGGAAACGGTTTGTCCTCTGCAGTGTATCTCATGCCTGGGACATCGACTAGTTTCAACTCTGCGGCAGGCTGTGGAGGCCCGACTGTTCCGCCAGACGATGGGTCACCCGTAATACCCCTTGAGGCGGTGGCGGTGTTCTCGGTCATACCATAGCTACCCAAAGTGAAATTAGAACATGCCGTGGCCTGAAGGCGTCTTGCTTACCCTGGGCATCAAGACAGTCAGATACGGTACGAGAAAATGACGGACTACTTACCTTCAATTATTTGACAGGAAAGAGCTATCCTAAGGAAGTCGAGCACTTCGGCGCTGATTGGAGCCGAGCCAGAGACCACCAACTTCACATTGCCCCCCAGAACAGTTTGAATCTATCTCACAGCTTTCATACACGATCGCAAGGGTGCCGAACATCGCCGTACCTTCCTGAACACTAACCTATCCCAGAACGGATGTGTGACGACCCCTGTTGCATGCAAGTTGTCAAGCTTTGTCTGCACGGCGAGTCGGAATATAGCGCCTTTCAGTCCAGACACATTTCCTGCAAGCATGGCGGCCTGATATATGCGATTCAAAACCCGAGGTACGGAAGGGAAGAAGTTTGGTTTGAGGATTTGGGCATCCTCAAGTAGCCGAAGGGGATCACCCGTGAAAAAGCCAATGGCACCTCCAAGTGCAAGGACAACCATCTGATTACATCGCTGTAACACGTATTGAGAGGGGAATGCAAGAAGGATAAACTGCCAACAAACCTCATAAATATGTGCTAAGGGAAGGTAAGACAACAACGTGACACGTTCATCCGAGCCAATTGAATATCCGTAGAGATTCGATTGAGCCGCCAAGGCCATGTTACCATGGGTGAGCAAGGCGCCTGAAAGAAGGGGGGTTAAGTCTAGCGAAGCGAATGACCAGATTTTCTGTCACCTTTCGGTACACTAGTGGTCCCCTGATGATCCAAATCAGCTAAAGTCTGACAGGAGACCGGACGGAACTCACGGAAGTGTAGCAAATGGTGGCAATGTCACTCGATAACGGAACAATGGTATCGCGGCGGTGCTTCTTTCCAAACTCCTCCACTGAAAAGCACGTTATCGCCTGAAAGCAAAGACAAGCAACAGCGTACGACTTACACTCGCTTAATTCTTGGAGTCCGACACCATGTGTCTGGGACCATGCCGCAGCGAACCGTTTAGCTTCGGGCTCAAGCTCATCAATGACCACGATAAACTTTAAGTGAGGATGATGCGGCGCTGCCTTGAGCAGTGCAGTCAAGTGATGAGAAGTAGTAAATATAAGTGTAAGATGGGCATGGTCGATACTGGACGGCTATTATTAGATCATGATTACGCGGCCTGTGGGGACCTTACATATACTCTGATAGATATTAGAGTTAGCTCCAAGGTGAGTTGGCTTTGGTAGCTCAGACGCACCGACAGCTTGATCGCCAAGAGTGTCGTAGAGGCTGACCCCGACCTTTCCGTATGCATTTAATGCCAGATCAACGAGTACCCATTCTAGTCGGCAATTAACATTGAGCAACAGACCGAGTCACTCGAAAGATATTCACCAGGTCTATTTAGGCTCCAGAGACCCACTGTGGGATATTCCCCACTGCCCACTGTTCCATTCTCAAAGAGTGTATGGATAGCACTTCCAATATTGCGTCTCCTCTCATCTACTTCTGCGTATGTTTGCCAGACGTATTGACGCGCATATGTGAGAGGATTTCTCGAAAGAAGCGGGCGGTGTCCCAAGCATATTTTGTCTTTGGAAAGGGCGTAACCGGCATCGAAAATCTGAGGGAGGGTGGAAAAGGTGCCAGGGGTGTTGAAATCGACATAGCCAAAAATCGCTGAAATGGAGGTAAGAAGTAAGAAGAGTGAGACGAAACCACAGGTAAACTGAGGCACCATTGCGGTAGTGAGCTGGCAACACCGGGTTGTCACGGGCGAAAACGGGAGAAGGGAAATGGCGACGTACCAGTCTGACCAGGTCGCTTCGTTCCAGGTACTTGGACAGATTGTGTCTTCAAGTCGGTGTTGGGTGGTAAAGGGATAGCCATGGCAAGATAGATGAGCGTCTCAAAGGTGGCAAGGTAGCTGAGGGGCAGGTCATTTTATTTTTTTATTTTACAAGCGCGGCGCGGCTGAAACAACTTCCGGCGGGCAAACTTTGAAGGCCAGCTCGTCATTATCACGTGCGACGCGTTACCACCGGGTGGCGGCGAAAACAACCTTTCTTAAATACAAACAAACTACATTCGGGCCTTCCAAAATCCACCACACCTATCTGTCATCTGCTTTACGGAGATCTAAGTGCGATCTACAATCGACGTGTCAGGTGCATCGTTGCGAGGGGGCCGAGGTCTTACTCCCAAAAATTCCTCATAAGACATGGTCACCCATCCATCACGGTCAACGTCACAACTTTTCGCTTCGCATCAAAAACTCTCTCTCTTCGAGCAAAAGTCAATAAGCGTACCGTTGGAAAGCTTCTGTCAACGTCTTCACAGCAACGCAAGCCCTGACGAAGCGATCGAATGTGATTCCTGGCGAAGTGCCATACGCGGTGCTCGGTCCAGAAGCTTTATCGGGAAAACGGGATTATTATTTTCCATTGATGCATGAAGCCGGTGCTACTTACCATATTTCTGCTCGACAAGCGTCAGGAGGCCCGGTGTGAGCCGGTATCCAAAGCTGCGGAGAGCCTCAGAGAGCTCTTGTGCGTCAATGGTACCAGACCGATCCTTGTCAAAGTGTCTGAAAACGCCCTGCCAGTCATTGATGTACTTCCAAAGCGCCGTGAACTCTAGTGTCGACCCGTTACGCAGAGACATCATCCTGGATTTGAAACCACGTACCCTGATAGCCTATACTCCCGTTTCGATCTGTGTCCTAAGGTGATACACAACGTGAGAGTCGTTCATATGATGGAGCGGTGATTTACAAATATATTCATCAACATATTAGTGGTATCCAGGTCGAATCCTAGGGTAACATGACATTGTGAGCATGGGTATATGACAGTTTGACAGTCGAAGCACGCTTCGAGACGGCGAGGAGATGCACTGTTCTCGAGTCGTGGTGGAGAGATATAGAACGACACTGAAATAGCTTGGTCTTGGGACACTCACTCGTCCAGTTTCCTGGGACACCCCAAGATCTGTCAGCTCACATTTGAAGGAGACATAAGGAAAGGATGCCAACCATTCCCCAGCGCAGTCTGAAGTTCTGTTACACTGATCGAGCCGGACCCATCTGCATCGACTGCCCTGAACCACTGCCAAAGTTGCGGATCTGCCCCAACGGGTGTTCCACTTCCACTTGAATAGTTCTGACCATACTGATTGGGATATGATGATTGATAGTTTCGAGAATTCTGTGTGCGGTGGTGTCCACCACCATAGTTTGGATAGGACATTGAGGTTGATAACGATGGGAAAGGCAAAACGAGGGCAAGGGTGAGGACCAAACGAGTCACTGTGGGTCAGCTGAGCCATGATGAGTCTAAATTTAGATTGGGCGTTGCCCATGCCATGTATATGCTGCGCTGCGGGCGGTGATGAGGGCAACGTTGGGCAACCCTTGTGTGCCCTCAGCTTCTGTGAGTTGTGGTTTACTCTCTACCGAGGAAGATTTTCCTTTGTCCGTGGCCTAGCGAACTGTATCCGAGTCTTCCGGTTCGATTGTACGACACCTGCGTCATCTGATGCCCTTAGCGGCTCCTCGCATAAAAACCTGCTTCGCTTCAATATTTCCGATCGTGGGATCTTCCCCTGGCTTTTCGCATTTCTTTTCGTAAAAAAAAAACATTTGCAGGCTTCCGAGTGTCGCATCAACTCCGTGTCCCCAAGCAGTGCCCTTTCATCGACCTCCAAAAGTGCTAAGTGCGGGGAAGAATCCTAATGGTCTTCTATGGACCAATGATTACGCTGACGCTACGTGTCAGACTCCGCCGTTCTCTCGACCCGACCCAGACCTTGGAAGACCGATATTTGCCATGTCCAGTCCGCATCTCAAGGCAGTCTTGTTTGACGTGCGTCGTGCTCCCCATCATACCACTGCCATGTATGTTGAATCATCATTTCTCGAAGATTGGCGGAGTTGTTGTGCAAAGCCCTCTCTTGGCAATCCGTGAATACGAAATCGAGCATGGTATCCCCAGTAACTACATCAATTGCTTAATGTGAGCTTTCCGCCGCAAGATTTAGCACCTGTCCGTGAGCACTCATGCAAGATTGTGAATCGACTATGCAGCACTGGACAGGGCTCCCAAGGGGCCTGGCAGAGATTCGAGCGGGGACAAATGTCCCTATTCCCCTTTTATGAACAGTTCAGTCAAGAGCTGTCTGACGTCGACAACGGCAATAAATGGTACGCAAGCTACTGCGAGAGGAAGAATATGAGTGAGCCATGGAATCACTCTCTCCAAACGCCGTACAATTTTATTCGGATGACAGCATGTCCCGAGCTTCCGCAGAAGTTGGCCATCGACGGCCGGGAAGTGAGCCCTCTCCAAGCATTTAATGTCCAGATTGTCAACAATGTAACAGCTGTTCGGACGCATGATGAGAATGGGTCAAAGGGTGGACAAGTATGTCCACGGGGCCATCTTGCGAATCAGAGGTTAGATGGCCCCCTTGACAGTTTTTCTTTTTTTCAATTCGATTTACCGGGTATTGCCTTCTTTTCCTCCTTAGCGGCCGGGCGTTGGCGTGTTATCGCCCTCACGAATAACTACTCGAAAATTGACGCAAATTTCCTTGGTATTAATGCACATTACTTGAGACAATATCCCGGTGTTACTCTAGAGTCCGAACTCAGGTTTCTCGGATGGGAAAGGGGTGCAGTCCCGCCACCCATTCGCGAACTATTTGACGATTTCGTTGACTCGAGCGAAGTTGGTATGAGGTGTGTGCGACTCACTAATTGACAGGTGGGTCCGATGAACCGACCAAGGCACGCTAATCTCCGCTCTGTACCTTCAGGAAGCCAGAACATCGGTTCTACCTCCTAGCCTGCAAAAGAAATCATATTCGACCGCAAGACGCTGTCTTTCTAGATGATCTGGGTTTGTAAGTGCAGGGTTTCCTTTGTCTGTCTGCCTAAATGCACGTTGCCGTTGTTGACGGAACATGGCGTCTCACAGAAATCTCAAAACCGCCCAGGAGCTTGGAATGGAAACCATACGTCAGAATCTTGCTTTTTCCGTCTGAGCAATCTAATATCTGATCCGTAACATTCGTTGATAGACGTGCCGATAGGCGGCACAGTGTCTGCCCTCAGAATATTGGGGGACAAACTGGGCATCAACCTGACACAAGACCTGGAAACCGAAGTCGAGTTGCCGTCGAAACTCTGAACAACGGAGCATTCAGCGACGTCTTCTACTTCTCTCCTCGTCCTACCGCGGAGACATAGCGCATTAAGTAAAAATGTTGATTAATGCATCTAATAAACGTTCGCATGTGCTATGTTCTCAGGGAAGAGGCAATTTAAAAGGGCTTATCCGAAGCCGGAGTCTTGTCTTCGTAGTAGTTGCTGAGCTGTGGCGAGGGATACCGTCGGGAGAAGTTTCTCGCATGGAAAGGGCGAGTGACAGTGACGCACCAGAGGCACCTTGAGAAGCACGGTGTTTTTTACCTTTGGTGTCACAGAAAGCAACTAGGATTGAAAGGTTCGTTCAGCAAGAGCAGTGTACAACGAGAATTGCCGGGCACGTACGAAAACAAGGGCAGTGCCAGCTCCTACGCCCCAAATTCCGAGAGTACCCGACCATCGTTTTGCGGTCTGTGGAGTGATGAGCGGTGTGAGACAGCGCGGAGAAGTGGAAGGACGTGCATTGAGGGTGAAGCTTCCCAGTCTGTGGGTTGCGGGAATCGGATAGTAGGCGAGACGGGACATGGTGTGCAGTCAAGTGGTTGTGCGTAGCTGGCTGAGTGAGATCGGCGACCGGCCGAAGCCGAGAGCGGACGCGGACTCTCAAGGCTCACTGGGGACAGACGGTGACGATAGAGTACTCATCCCTACATTTGTCTCATCCTCGGCACCTTCATTCCTCTTTGTTATAATCTTTTTTTATAGGTACCTTTTACGTCCGTCCGTTTATTAGACTTCGCCCGCTGAATCATCGCCTCCTTTGCACCTTTGGTGAGCCAGACTCATGGCGAATCCTCGGCAGCGTCGCAAAGCTCGCTCCGCCCACAAACCGGTACATCATTCAAGGCAAGCGAAGAAGCTCCTCAAGAAGCAACCTCGTGCGTTAGGCTTTCTTGTGGAAATGTCCGCATTACCGACGCTCATTTCGATTTTCTATACTCATCAAGCCATTCGTGGTCTAAAGATATTGCAGGAAGCATGGGACAAACATAAAACTGTCCGACAAAAGTACGTATACTCAGTCCGTGACAGGGAATATTTGATAATTGACGGACAACTCTGCCTTTGCCACGGTTCTTTTTTTGCCAGTTACGCAGCTCTGGGTCTGACTGTATCACTGAATCCGTGCACATCTGGGGGAACGGAACGCGCCACGTCTGTCTCAGAAGCACAAATATTAGCGAATGAGGTTGCCTTCATTGATGGCTCTGGCCCAGCCGTGTCGATGAGCGGCGGGAGCGAGCAGGACCTTCCAAATGGATTGGGACGTATCGTTAAAGATGACGCCGGACAGATTATAGCCATTGAGACAAATGATGACATTAATCCAACACCACCTCACCATCGGCTGGATCTTGTCGAGGTGACGGCGGCGACGATTCATAGCCCAGAAAATCAAAGGTGGTTGTTTCGTCAAACGCCCGGCGCTGTAAAGTCAAACGCTGAACTAATTCCATGTGAGTAGAGAACACAGGTGCTTCTGGAGATAACCGTTTTGACCTGACTTTCTATGGAACCACTGTCGCCGCCGTCTCGATCATTCGTTTTTGGAAGCACTCTCTGACGTCGATATTGCGCCCGTTCCAAGAATACCTCCCAAAGGTGAAATGAAATTTCTGCAGAGACTGGTATCCAAACATGGCCGTGACGTGGCGGCCATGATGCGAGATCGTAGACTCAACCCTGACCAGCGGACGGAGGGAGAGATACGCCGGGCCATCAAAAAGGTGGGAGGGTTTGAAAAACTTGGCGCGCAGGTGTCATAACAGGATGGGGAGAGGCGCACCCAATTCCGCTAATAGCGGCGGACATTTGAAGCATGTAAGGATAGTCTATTATCATCAGACGTTGACATGTGCGGGTCATTAATCTGATCTGAACTGCCTAAATGACGAAAGGGAAAGGAGGAACAAAGCAATTTGAGGGGTCCGTCCGTCGTTGAAAGGGTGCACGCTTGGGAGCGTTTGGGGGTCCATTGTTTACCGGAAACATAACATTCCAGCAAGGACAGACGCCAGAATTGGACAAGGCAGGGGAAGAGCGTCGACACGGGGACATGGAACGTGTGGCGTATATACCTTTTGAGGGCAAGGAGATAAACTCAGAGAGAGGAGTGCGCGTTTGCAGGAAAGATAAAGGAGGAAGGATCTGCCCGGATGGCTGGATATGCCGCGAGCCGAGGAACAGGAAAATGACAGATCGAACGCATTACGACATCAAGTGGACCTGTAAACCGAAAACCGAACGAGGCATGTGGTCTGGTTCAGTGCCAGGACACCAGGACGGGCACCGTGACGGGGAAAGGAGATAAAGACGTGGGGCGTGGACAAGACGTAGACATAGACGTACAGTTCCAAGAAACCGTCGACGGTAAACGTTTGGCCTCTCTCTTCCGAGCTCACGTCTTCCTTCTTCATTCATCCCAAAACCTTCAAATATCCCTCCCTTTTCCAACCTTTCCCATCCCCATCCCATCGCCACCTCCTTCCCCCCAAACGACCTCTCCGGTATTCTTCTTCATGCCTCTCAAGTCTGCCTCCGTCCCTAGGAGTCCAGGCTCTGCTAGTCCTCCCTATCCTTCTGCTGCTACCCGTCGCACCTCTTCACAGCCAAAGTCTTCTCGTCAACAGTTCTCGGCCTGTGGTGCTTGCCGCATGAGAAGGTAGTTTACCCCACCGATGGGCTGATACAGTGGTGCTCACTTGTCATATCGTGGGAAACAGAGTTCGCTGTGACCTGAAGGACTTGCCTTTTTCGAACACAGGCACACAGCCTCAGTGTTCGAACTGCAAGGAACGCGGCCTCAAATGCGTGTTCGTTTTCATAAATCTCGAACATCCCTCGTTCCCTCACTCACTCTATTACAGTGACGAGTTCGCCGAAGTCAAGGCGGTAAAATTGCTCAGGCGCGGCCGCCGACTCCAACAAGTCGAGTACGTCCACTCCCGTTCCTTTGTCATCCTCCCCTCCTTTGTTCAACAATTCTATTCGTCCAGGGCCGTTTATGGAAAATCTATCGACGAGGAAGGCGGTCTCTTTACCGCTCCGTCCCTGTCGCCAGGGCTCATCCCGAAACTCAGGCCAGAGTTCTTCTCATCTGCTTTCTTCCGTCGATTCCACATCCAGCGTCAGTCGTTCAGCTTCTCGTTCGCTTCCCCTTCCAACTTACCTCTATCCTCTCGTACAGATCCTATCATTGATCCCTCCGAGTTCTGTGCCCGCTTCTTCGAGTTTAGCAAGGGTAACTGCAATGCCCTCGGCATCCCGGGCCAGCTTATTGCGATGTTACTTGCTGTTTGGGCAGCAAGCTTCGGTGTTAATGAATACGGCATCGAGGAGCTTCATCACAATGAAGCCGTCATCCGTAACCGACGCGAGGCAACCAACGAAATGGCTCGGGAGATGCTGTATTTGATTGATATTCACGGCATTCTGAGGAAGCCTACCTGGGACGGCGTGCGTGCCTTGCACCTTTTATTACCTTTGACACAAGGTCCGTGGTTTTGTGTTCAACTTCCCCAACGACTAAATCGTGCTATTACCCACAGAGGTCCAGTCTCCCATGGAACGACTCGTGATGTATGAAGCGTTGGTCAGCCAAGTCTTCACCCTTTGTAGCCTGGCATCGGTTTCTTCAGTCGGAAGCGGTCAAGGGCAGGCCGTTGATATCCTTGTTCGCGCGCGGCTCTTCTGGTATTCGCACATTGTAGAGGGGGTCACCACTGGTCTTCGCGGCGGTCGTCTGCTCATGTGAGTATAAAATTCGCGCACTAGCCTCGTCGGAAACTTACTCGTTTCCCAGCTCGGATGACGACTTGGCATCGTTCCAGAAAACTTTGCCCCCGCTCAACAGCGATGCCATGACGCGCACTTCCACCATCGCTTACGAGTTCACGTATCGTTACGCGATGGTTCCACTTGAGCTAGCCTCGGCTTGTCGGAAAGTGCATTCGGCTTTGACTGGCCCTAAAGCCCGACAACAGAATGAGATTGAAGAGAAGAGTTTACATGAAGTCTGGGACGCACTCGAAAAGTCGTGGAAAGACTTTGACAATTTACGCATACTCGGCACCTCAGGAAATGTCCACGAAGAGGACGTCGATCGCTACATTCACGGATGGCAGGTGCGTCAAGCTGTGGTTAGTCTTGGATTTCTTTTGTTCATCTTCTCTTTCGTAGATCTTCATCTTCGAGTGCCGTAAGTAGCGCATCCTATTCATTCCCTTCCCCGAGGGCTCGACTTGACACTTTCGTGATAGTTAATGTAATACGTGAAGCACTCAAGCAACGGACGGTCGTCCATCCAACAACTTGTGACAGGGGCCTTAGCCTTACTCTCCCCAATTCGAGCCCGCGGAGTGCACAGCTCGATGCGGCGACTCGCCTGCTGAAAATCGCTGACGCCCGGTGTCACGAGGTCGTTCGACGGGTCGTCGTAATCATTCGCCAGCATCTAGGTACTCCCCTTTTCGAGTATGATGCCTCCCTCGTACGAGACGGATGCTTTTTTGCGGGCTTCTTACTCGCAGGCGAAGGAGGTTCCGATGAAGACGTCCAAACTTGTTTGCAAGCGTTGCGCCAGATGAGATGGGCGTTCTCCAAGGGAGAAGAAAGGGAAAAAACTGTCCGGATGGTCTGGGAGTCACGCAAGGGGTCAAATACGAGGCCATGCTCATCCATCTCCATCTCCCCCACCCTAACCACGCCCGTGTTTGAACTCCAGCCCGCCGGAACACAATTTCTACGCACTCCTTTCCAACGCCCTCATCCTCCCCCTTTATCCATCCCACCCATGCCCTCTACGCCTGGGATTCCCAGTTTGGACACATCGGCTCCAACCACGGCCTGTACGGAAGATAGCAGCTGGGCTTCTCCGCTTTCTGCGACCTCATCGAGTCCTCATTCACCCATCGATGGTCCCTTCATCTCAGGTTCCAGTGGAGGCTCACCTTCGTCAGCGGTGGTTTCCTCCAATGGGTCCCCGCCCTTCTTCGCGCTAGCGCCGGGCCCGACTCCATTCTCGCA
>Ga0209488_10003682_pt1 | contig 12229 bp, 8 predicted proteins | sample Rivendell_Oct201_8_FD_188349 | JGI IMG/M metagenome (GOLD analysis project Ga0209488, IMG submission 188349) | Vadose zone soil microbial communities from the Eel River Critical Zone Observatory, Northern California, USA -... | ecosystem: Environmental > Terrestrial > Soil > Vadose zone >...
AGCTTGTCGTCCACACCATCGGGCTTGGTGTTGACGCAGCGGCCCGCAGCCAGCTGCAGTGCATCGCCAGCGTGGTGCGCGGCTCCTATTTTGATGCCGCGAGCCGAGCCGAGCTTGCGGCGATGCTCGGCAAGGCCGCGGTGGGGCCGAAGAGGGCCGAGGTCACGGTCAAGGTCCCCACGGCCAAGGCACCACCGACGGGAATTTTGTCGGCGCCGAGGATGAAGGACATCGCACAGATCCACGAAGCGGAGACTGGAAAGTTGACGGACAAAGTCGTTGGCGGGCCGTTTCGCGAGCAAAGGCTGCCGGTGGGCATCTACAACGTGACGCTGATCAACGGCCCGTGGAGCGGCATCGAGATCAAGGCCGGTGAAAAGACACTGCTCGATCCGGCAACTCTGCGGATCGAAGGCACGACTTCCGAAAACGTCAATTTGCTCGATCCGGAAACGGGGGAGGAGGTCGGTTATTTCAATCCAATACCGACACCTGAGCCGTCGCTCCTTCCGGGCCGGTTCATTCCGCAGATCGGCAAGTTCGACTGGCCGGCGATCGACCTCAAGCCGGGTCAGACGAGCGTGCTGCGGCTGAGCGGGATCAAGGTCAACGACCCGTCGCCGTCACACCAATTCTACAACGTCACGCCGGCGAGCGGCGGACCCGAGGAGCTGTTCGTGTCGAACAAGCTTCTGCCTGTGCCTCCCGGAAAGTACCTGCTCTGGCACAGTGACAACTCGTCGGAGAAGACCCAGATCGAGGTCGCGGAGGGCCAGACGGTCGATGTCGACATCAAGCGGCAGTGAGGTTCCGCAGGCACTAGTCACACGGTGTACCGATGCCGGCATCTCGCGCCCGTGCGACGGCCTCGGCACGCGTGTGCGCCCCGAGCTTGCTCAAGATACTGGACACCTGATTGCGCACCGTCTTCTCGCTCTTGCCAAGACTGGATCAACGTTGCCAGATGCCGCCCCTCCTCAAACGGGATGATGGCATCGCCGTGAGCATGGAGCACGAGCGTAGGCACATGCACGGCCTTGGCCAGAGCTGTGATGTCGAGCTGATACAAAGCCTCATGGATCGCGACCGCATTTTCAGGCGACGTCGAAACGCGCACCAGCTCGTTGAGCGAGCAGTGCTGCTCCGGCGTGCCGTCGGGCATGAACAGCGTTGTGAAAACCTGTCGAAATGCCGGATTGTCACGCCCCCAACCGATGCGCGCGAGATTGAGCAGCATCTCTCCTTCCTCCTGCTGCTCTGCGGTGCCGCCACGGCGTAGCTTGCCCCGCACGGGGGTGCCGAGGAGGACAAGGTGGGAGACCCGCTCAGGATGCCGCGCCGCATACGCAATCGCGATGGCGCCACCCTGGGACATGCCGAACAGCGCGAACCGCCTCAAGCCAAGCGCATCCGCAACGGCTTCGAGATCGCCAATCCAAGCCTCCAACGAGAGCGACGCAGGCGCGGCGTCGGACAGCCCGCCGCCGCGTTGATCGTAGCGGATATAGGTAAGCCCGCGCGATAGCTCCCGTAGCCAATGCATCCAGACAGGACTGCGGGCGTCAAGCTCGACACGGCTGAGCCAATGGCCGGCACGCAGCAACGGCGACCGTTGCCGACCGTCGCCACGGCGATACGACCACCATCGTCCGTCGCGCAAAACCTGATCTGCTGTTTGATTGCGGTCATGGCGCGGGCGTACCGAACAGATGTAACAATCTCCGTCCTGCTCCTTGGTCCACTCGCCTTGCAGCGGATACTTGGCGAGCGCATGACCGATCAGCAGCCAGGCAAAGATATCGGCAGCCCGGCAAAGATATCCACCGTCATCATGGTTCCCACACCCAACCGAGGACACCCGCAGCCCCGGCCAGAAGAGAAATGACGCCGCCCGCGGCCGGCCGTGATGGACATCACATTTTTGTCGCTTTCCGCCCATGGCCGGATGACCTTTGCCGAGACGCATCACGAACTTCGGAAACGGGGCACTCGCCCAACGACCTTCCATCGATCTACGATTTTTTTCCATGTTCCTGGGACGCAGGCATCATGACGAGACCGCCCGCGCATGCGAATTTTCCACAGCGTGCTGGGCATACCGCCCGTGGCTGGCGGTGGGGTTGGAGGCAGTCGGCAAGCATCGGAGCGTTCGCACCGAGCGGACTCAACCAAGAGAGCCAAGAGAGCCAAGAGAGCCATGTGTATGAGAACTCTGATTTTGGGTGTCGCCATCGGTATCGTGCCGGCGGTGACGACCGTCTCCCCCACCCAAGCGGGCATGATCGGAAAGCTACAAGTCACGGAACCAGGGTCGCTCGCCGAGTCTGTCCGTGGCCGGCCGGGAGGCGGCGTCTCGCCGGGGAACACCGTCCGGTCGGGAAGTGTCGTTGCCCAGGGTGGCACCAGGGTTTGGCCGAATAGGGGTGCGCTCGTTGACTCTAGGTCACTCAATCTCAAGGCAAAACAGCTGCCCAGAGGCCGCCGGTGCGGCCATGGCGGTTGCCCGCCGCGGTGACCAGCATGCCTGGGGCACACGTCTCCCGCTTACGGATCGCGTGCCGCCCTGAAACTGTTGCTGCAATCGCTGCATCGACAATCGCGGACAACGAGCCGCGGCCGAGCAGAAAGCTAGACGCTCGAGATCAACGTCCAGCAGCAGTGAGCGTCTCCCAGATCGCGAGGTGCGAGATCGGCAGCGTGTTGACCTCGACACCGAGCGGAGCGAGCGCGTCGTTCACCGCATTGGCGACCGCGGCCGGCGCGCCGAGATAGCCGGCCTCACCGGAGCCCTTCTGGCCGAACGTCGTCAGCGGCGAGGGTGTGCAGTGGTCGACGATCCTGATCGGCGGCACTTCGAGCGCGCTCGGAATCAGATAGTCCATGAACGTGCCGCTGGTGAGCTGGCCATTGTCGTCATAGGTGAAGTGCTCATAGAGCGCGGCGCCGATCCCGTGCGCGATCCCGCCATAGGTCATGCCGTGCACGATATCCGGGTTGATCATGACGCCGCAATCGTGCCCGCAGACATACTGCTTGATGCTCGGCGTGGCGGTCTCGGGGTCGATCTCGACATAGACGATGTGCGTCTCGAACGCATAGCACGGATAGATCTGGACGCGGCCATCGGGCGTGGGCAATCCGCCGCCGGTCGGCACCTCCCAGACGAATTGGGCCTGCAGCCCCGGCTCGATGTCCGGCGGCATCTGATGAAACTTGCGATGCGCGATCTCGACCAGCTGATCCCAGCTCAAGATTTTTTCCGGCACGCCCTTCAGGCTCACATTGCCGTCGCGATAGTCGAGGTCCTCCTTGGCGCATTCGAGATTGTGGGCGGCGATCGCGATGAGCGTGTCCTTGATCCGGCGTGCGGCGCCAGCCGCGGCGCCGCCAAGCATGATCGCCATGCGGCTGCCGACCGGGCTGTTCGACGGCAGGGCGTTGAGCGAATCGGCGTGGATCACCCTGATCTGCGCTGGATCGCGCTCCAGGATCTCGCCGACGACGGTCGACACCAGCGTTTCATGGCCCTGTCCCGACGACGACGTGCCCATGATGCCGGTGATCGCGCCCGAGAGATCGACACGAACCAGGCAAGAATCCATCCAGGTCGTGGTTTCGTTCTTGGGATTGAGCAACGGCTCGAAAGCGGAATTGCCGCCGCTCGGCTCGAGGCAGGTCGAGATGCCGATGCCGGCGAGCAGGCCCGCCTGGCGCGCCGCGTCGCGACGGCGAAGGAGCGCCGGATAGTCGATGGCGGCGAGCGCCTGGTCGAGGACCGTGTGATAGTCGCCGGAATCGTAGGTCGAGCCGCTCGGGATGGTGTATGGAAACTCCTCCTTGCGGATCAGATTTTTCTGTCGCAGCGCGATCCGGTCGATGTTCAGAAATTGCGCGACGCGATCCATGGTGCGCTCGAGCGCGAAGTTCGTCGGCGCCTGACCGAAGCCACGCACCGCTTCCTGCGGCGTCTTGTTGGTCAGCACCGAGACCGGCTCGTAGGCGATCGCCCCGATCCGATAGGGGCCGCAGATCGCGCTGACCGGCTTGCCGAGCTGGAACGGCGCGCGACCCGCATAGGCGCCGACATTGTCGACCGCGCGGATCTTGAGCGCCCGGATGGTGCCGTCGCGGTCGAAGGCGACATTCATGTCGAAGATGCGGTCCGGTCCATGCATGTCGCCGCCGCGCATGTTCTCGAGCCGGTCCTCGATGAGACGTACTGGCATGTCAAGGCGCTTCGCCAGATAGCCGACCAGCACCGTGTGCTTGAGGCCGCGCTTGACCCCATAGCTGCCGCCGACATCGACGTCGTAGTGAACGCGCACCGCATTGCCAGGAAGCCGCAGCGCCTTCGCGGTCTGGTCGGGATATTTCGGCATCTGGATCGACGCCCAGACGTCAAGGATCTCGGTCGCCGGATTCCATTGCGCGACGACCGCGAACGTCTCGATGGGCACGGTCGCGCTGCGGCTCCACACCGCGCGGAACGCAAGCTGATGCTCCGCTCTGGCGAACGCGTCCTCCACCGGACCCCAGACGAAATTGCGGTGGAGGATGACGTTCGAGCCATGCGCGGGATGAACCAGCGGGCCGCCGTTCGCTATCGCCTGTTCCGGGTCGGTCACGTGCGGCAGCGGCTCGTACTCGACCTCGACCAGCTCGGCGGCGTCCTCGGCGAGTGCCCGGCTGTCGGCCACCACGGCCGCGACCCACTCGCCGGCATAGCGCACGTGATCGCGCGCCAGCGGCCAGCGCGTCAGCTTCGGGGTATCGACGCCGGTTGCGAGCGAATCGGTCGCGGCGCAGAGCGCTTCGCCGGTCAGCACATAGTGGACGCCAGGCATGGCGCGCGCCGCGTCGGTGCTGATCGACAGGATGCGCGCGCTCGCATGCGGCGACGCCACGAGTGCGACATGCTTGAGGCCGGGGAGCGCGATGTCGGCGGCATAGCGGCCGCGCCCGCTGACGAAACGCGGATCTTCCTTGGTGCGGCGTTTGGCACCGATGTAGCGGAACCTCTGTGGATTGGCGACGTGGCTCGTGCTCATGTCGCCCCCTTCGCCATGCGCTCCGCCGCAAGCGCGATCGCATCGACGATCTGCTGATAGCCCGTGCAACGGCAGAGATTGCCGGCGATCGCATCGCGGATTTGCTCGTCGGTCGGGCGCGGATTGGTGTCGAGCAGCGCCTGCGCGGCGATCAGCATGCCGGGCGTGCAATAGCCGCACTGCAGCCCATGCGCTTCACAAAAACTGTCCTGCAGGATGCTCAACTGCCCGTCCGGGCGCGCCAGCCCCTCGACCGTGACGATCCGGTGGCCGTCCGCCTGCACCGCATACATCAGGCAGGAGCGGACCGGCTCGCCATCGAGCATCACTGAGCATGCGCCGCAGATGCCATGCTCGCAGCCAACATGCGTACCGGTGAGATGAAGATATTCGCGCAACCAGTCGACCAGCGACGTGCGTGCCGAGACACGGTCCACCCGCTGCGTGCCGTTGACCTCGACCGCGATGGAATAGAGCGCCTCGCTCATGCCGCCGACCTCGCGGAGTCATAGGCGTCAAGCAGCACGCGCGCTGCGAGCACGCCGGCCAGATGCCGCCGATAGGCGGCGCTGGCATGGATGTCGGAGTCGGGCTCGAGCGCTGCCGCGGCCTCCTGCGCCACCGCCCGTGACTTTGTCTTGTCCAGGCGGTGGCCGATGAGACTCTGCGCCAATTCAGGAAACGCGACCGGCGCGGGCGCCGCACCGCCGACGCCGAACGTCGCGCGTGTGCAACGTCCGTCGTCGTCGACCGCGATCTGGGCGGCGGCAGCGACCATGGCAAAGTCGCCATGGCGCCGGCTGATCTCGGTGAAGGCGGAGCCGGTCTTGCGCTCACGCCAGACCGGCCACTGGATCTCCTCGAGACATTCGTCTGCCCGTAGGTTCGTCATCATCGGTCCGGCGAAGAATTCAGCAGCCGGCAGCGTGCGCGTTTCCGACTTCGCACGCAGCACCAGCCGGGCCTCCAGGATTTGCGCAACCAGCGGTAGCTCCGCCGATGGATCGGCGTGCACGAGGCTGCCGCCGACCGTTCCGCGATTGCGCGTCTGCGTGTGGCCGACGCAGACAAGCGCCTGGCGCAGCAAAGGCACGCGTGCCGCCAGCGCGTCGTCGCGCGCAACGACGCGTTGGCGCGTACAGGCTCCCATCCGCACGGCATCGGTCTCGACGGCGACGAATTTCAGCGCCGCGATCTCGTTGATGTCGATCAGCCAGCTCGGGCGCAGCAGCCGGAACGCCATCATCGGGACGAGGCTCTGTCCGCCTGCGATGATCTTGGCGGCATCGCCGTGCTGATGCATGAGCTCGCAGGCCTCCTCGATCGAGGCCGCGCGGGCATATTCAAAGGGGGGCGATTTCAAGCGGCAACCTCAACGATGCTGCCCACCGATAGTATCAAGGCGATTTGGTCGCAACCCCATGGTCGGAAAGTCCTACGTTTCCTCTTGTGGGGCGCAATGCGCCCTGTCCATACTCGGTGAGCATGCAAGGCGCTGATGACAAGGAGTAACTATGAGACGATCCTCGATGTGGATTGCCGCGTTTGCAGGGTGCCTCGTTTCCAGCGCTGCGCTGGCGCAATCGTGGCCGACCAAGCGGGTGCAAGTGATCGTACCGTTCACGGCCGGCAGCGCCACGGACATCATGGCGCGGACGGTCACGCAGCGTCTGTCGGAGCAGCTGGGTCAGCCGTTCGTGGTCGAGAACCGGGCTGGGGCAGGCGGGACGCTCGGGGTCGCCGCCGTCGCCAAGGCCGATCCGGATGGGCACACCATCCTGGTGCATTCGTCGTCCTACACCATTACGCCCACGACCTACCCCAATACGCCCTATGACACTGTTCGCGACCTCGTCGGCATTACGCCTTTAGCGCTGCTGCCGCAGGCACTGGTGGTCTCGCCCAACAAGAATATCCGGACTGTGCAGGACCTCGTGCGCGCCGCCAAAGCAAAGCCGGGCTCCATGAACTATGCGTCAGCCGGCATTGGCACCGCGACCCAGCTTAGCGCTGAGAGGTTCCGGCTCGCCGCGGGCATCGACGCCGTCCATGTGCCGTTCCGGGGGACGCCGGAGGCATTGACCGAGATCATCGCCGGCCGCGTCGACTACTACTTCTGCCCGGTCGATGCGGTGCTGCCGATGATCACGGAAAAGCGGGTGCTCGCGCTCGCCATGGGAAGCTCCAAGCGGTCGGCAGCCCTGCCGGACGTGGCGACGACGCTCGAGGCTGGAATTCCAAACTCGGACTACAATTTCTGGGTCGGCATGTTCGTGTCATCGAAAACGCCGCGTGAGATCGTGAACCGGCTGCAGCAGGAGGTCGCGAAGGTGCTTGACGTCAAGGAGGTGCGCGAGAGCATGGCCAAGCTCGGCGCCGAGCCAATGCTGATGCGCCCAGAAGAGTTTGACGCCTACATTCGCAACGAGATCACCACCAACGCCACGGTGGTGAAGGCGGCGGGGATTCCCATCACCGGGCAGTGAGGTGTTGAGCGGCGTGTCCCCGGCGAGCCAACGAGTCCGCGCGAAGCGCGGCCCGATGACAGGCTCCGCGAGACCCAGTGCGCCAAACTCGTGAATCGCGCCCGCGCGGCGCTACTTATTCTCCAGCGCGCTGCGCACCCGCGCGACGGTGTCGGCCGGAGTCTTTGACACCTGCTCGACCAGCGCTGCGAGCTCGACGCCGGTGAGCGGATCGACGTCGATGCTGACCTTCTTGGCCTCCTCGAGATAGGCCGGGTCCTTCACGGTCTCGTCGAACGCCCTGCGCAGCGCAGCGACGCGCTCAGCCGGCACCCCCGGCGGCAGGAAGAACGGTCGCCCAATGTCGAGCCGCGCCAAAACGAGCCGCAGCGCAGCCTGCTCGGCCTCGGTCTTGGCGAGGTCAAGCGCGTTCGGCACGCCGGGAAGCTCCGCATTCGGCCGCAGCGCCCATTGCGCGATCACCTTGATCTTCTTGTCGGCAAGCCACTGCGAGCTCAGCGTCTTGACGCTGGTCCATGCCGCGATCGTGCCATGCACTTCGCCGCTCTCGAGCGCGAGGTTGATCTTGGACGTGCTGCCGTAACCCGCAATGACTTTGAACTTGAGGCCGAACAGGGCGTTCGCCGCCAGCGGGAAGTCGACCTGCGAGGAGCCCGGCGCCTGCGCGCCCACGATCAGCTGCTTGGTCTTGAGCTCGTCGAGGCTCTGCACGGGCGAGGTGTGCCACACATAAGTGACATGGGTCTCGCGGTTGGTGTTGCCCAGCCAGAGAAGCTTCACCGGATCGAAGCGGATGCCGCCGCCGGGCTGCAGCAGCGGCTGCGTCGGCATGCCCGCGAAGGCGGCGCCGATCACGGTGCCGTCGAACGGGCCTGTGGTGTAGAGCTGGCTCGTCATGATCGCGGAGCCGGCGCCCGGCTGGTTCTGCACCACGATCGTGGGCTTGCCCGGAATGTGATTGCCAAGATGGCGCGCCAGCAGCCGCGCGTTGACGTCGTAGCCCGAGCCGACATCGATGCCGACCACCAGCCGGACGCTCTTGCCGGCATAGAAGCTTGCGACATTGTCTTGCGCGTGAGCGCTCGATGCCGCCAACGCGCTGAGCATCGCACAGAGGGCGAGAGCGTATCCTCTCCTGATTCGTGCGGACCTTGTTGGTAAGCATGGAGTGATATTGCGGCACGGCGGGACCCCCTCTCCCCAACGGGGAGAGGGAGCCGGCCGCATTCGTGGCTTCGCCGTGCCTCGATCCCTTTCGCTCAAGATTTGAACTAGCATTTAGCGTCACTCCCAGATGGCGCAGCAACCCTAGCACCACGTGCCGATCGCCGCGACCGCTGTGGCCTGCGGCCAAATCTCTCCTCATGCTGCCGCGCGCTCCTCCTCGGGCGTGAGCGGAAGCTTCACCGGCCGCTTCAGCCGCGCCGAGAGATCGAGCGCCTTGGTCAGCATCAGGTTGCGATGCGCTTCCGCGGCTGTGCAGGCTTGCGTCGGCACGCCGAGCGCCATGCGGTTGAGCCAGGAATCGGTTTCCTCCCGCATCGGCCCGCGCAGCTCGCCCAGCGCCATGTCGCCGGGCGGATAGCTGCCCATGAAGTCGACGAGCCGGCTGGTGTCCGGATTGTAGCCCTCGAGTTGCGGCTTGGAGACGGCAAGCACCATGTCGCGGTGGGTGTCGTCGATGGTGAGCACACCGTCGGTGCCGTTGATCGCGACCTCGAGGCTGTAGACCGCGCCCGGCCAGGTCACCGGCAGCGCCCAGGATATGTTGAGATGATAGACGCTGCCGTCCGAGAACATGATCATGCCGGCGGTGGCGTCGATGCCCTGATAGATGGGCCCCAGCACTTTGTCGATCGAGCGCGCATAGCATTCGACTGGCGTCTTCTTCTCCATGTACCACATCACGATGTCGAGCGCGTGGGTGCCCGAGATCACCATCGGCGAGATCGTGGTCGGGTCATCCGTGCGCTTGTAGTTGTCGATCGCGACCAGCCGGTTCATGAACGCGCGCGAGGAAACGAGCGTGACGTCACCGAGCGCGCCGGTGCGCACCTTCTCCTTGGCGCCGAGCCACTTGCGGCGGAAGCGCTGGGTGTAGCCGACGACGGCGTCGAGCTTGGCGTCGGTGATGGCCTTGAGCACGCGCGCGGACTCCGCGAGGTCGGTCGCGAGCGGCTTCTCGATCAGCATCGGCACGCCGCGCTCGACTGCCGCCAGGATCGGATCGACGTGCAGATGCTCGTCGGTCGCGATGATCGCGCAGGTGACCTCGGGCCGACTCAGCAGCTCGCGATGGCTTTGCGTGACAAAATCGGCCTCGATCTTGGGCGCAACCTCGCCGGCACGGTTGGGGTTCTTTTCGGCGAGCCCGATCCATTCCACTGCCGGATGGCGCGCTGCGATTTCGCCGCGGAACAGGCCGACACGCCCGCCGCCGATGATGGCGAGACCGATGCCTTTGGCGCTGCGTTTCATGCGATCTCCATTTGGTCAAAGCAGCCACATTCTCCGTTCATTCCCGCGGAAGCGGGAATCCAGAGGCCACATTCTCTGATCTTTCGATGGTACTGGGTCCCCGCTTTCGCGGGGACGAACGAAGAGTGAGCCGATTGTCTGGCACTTGTCTCACTGCTTGCTCCTCGTGGTCATTTCGGAGATCGCCGAGATGGTCTCGTTGGTGAGTGGCAAATCGATCGGCTCGCCGCGTGCGGCCGAGAGATCGGCCGCGAGATAAGTCTGCATCACGGTGCGGGCGCTCTCCGGCGTCACCATCACCGGCCGGTCGAGCATGCACGACTCGAGAAAGTGGATCGTCTCCGGTCCCATCTGGCCTGCGAACACGTGGTCGACCTGCTCGCCCGGCATGGTCGACATCGGAAACTGCGTGCCGCCCGAGACCGTATTAAGCCAGTGCTCACGGTGGGTGTCGTCAAGAATGAGCGCGCCCTCGGTGCCGGTGATCTCGACCCAGGTGGTGCAGTAGTTCGGATAGCTCGGCGGCAGGTTCCAGCCGCCACCGATCGTCACCACCATGCCGTTGTCCATGGTGACGATCGACCACATGCAGTCGTAAGACCCGTTCACCGGCTGCATGTACCCGTAGGAGCCCTGCGAATAGACTTTCACGGGCTTCGCCGGCTCGAGCAGCCAGAACACGAAGTCGAGGTCGTGGGTCGATTCCATCACCACTGGCGAGAGCTTGACGCGGCTCGCGATCTTCTTGCCGAGGCTGCGGGAGAGATGCCGGCTCACCATCACGGAGACGACCTTGCCGAGCGTGCCGTCGGTGATCTTCTTCTTGGCGTAGGCGAACTTCGGATTGAAGCGCTGCGAATAGCCGATGGTGAACTTGAGCCCGCCGCGGCGCGCGATCGTGATCAGCTCGTCGGCCTCCCACAATTCGAGCGCGATCGGCTTCTCCAGCAGCACGTGCTTGCCAGCCTTGAGGCAATCGCGCGCGATCGAGAAATGGGTTTGTTCGGGCGTGGTGCAGATATAGACGACGGAGATCGCCGGGTTCTTGATGATGTCCTGGTAGTCGAGCGTAGCGGTCGCCGGCCTGGTGAGCGCCTTGATCTCAGCGAGGCGATCGGGGCGGATCTCGCAGACGTGCAGCTTGTCGACCAGTGCCGAGCGCGACAGCGTCTCCGACCGGATGCCGCCGCACCAGCCGGTGCCGATGACCGCAACTTCAACCTGTTTCACGGAATGGCCTCTCATCGTGATGGGGAGGGGGTGGCGCGGGCGATAACAACCATGATTGAGGGCCGGCCGCAAAGGGGGTTTTTGCTTGGGTAGCGCGGCGCGAGGACGTGGGAGATCGTCCCCTGTTTGCAGCCTTTGGGCCAGGGGATCGCCCTCGTTGCTGTCTTTTCGCTTCCCCCAAATCGAGGGGGTCGGCACGCCGACAAGGCGCTGTGCCCGGCTTGCGACCAGGCGATGTCCGGCAGCGGCCGGACCATGGTGCACAGCGGTGCACCCGCGCCTTGCGGCGCGCCAACGCGGCATCTTGGCCTTTATGCCTTTGACGGTGGTCGGACCAGGCCGACTCCTAGTGGCCGGCGAGGCTGCCCGAGTACCGCCCGGGGACGGGGTTGCGTATCCCCCGCTCGCAGGTGCCGCTCCCGTTCCCGCCTTGCGAACGCCTCCGGAAGGCGCCCCTCGAACTCGGATCGGGATACGAGGCACATAGCCTGTATTTTACTAATTGTCAAGTGCTTTTCAGTGAAAATATATTGACCCGGTAAACCTGATTGGTTAAGAAGGCGCATCGTAGCTCTGCTGCGCCCGGCGCCATTTGGTGGCCGGGCGTTTGTATTTTGGGCTACACCCAAGTCGCAGCCCGCCTGAGTCGCCCCCCATTTGGCTCGCATCATCAGCACAATCCTCCATCAAGCCAGGGAGCCGGACCATGGCCAAACGTTTCAATCGAACCGCACGCAACAACCTGTTGCGGGGTGGAGTTAGCGACAGCGCTCTCGGGAAAGCGTTCGTGAGTGCACTCAAGGCCGATTTCGCGCGTCATGGCGCGAGCAGGATCAGGAAGCTGCGCAAGAAACAACCTCACGATTATTTCAAGCTTGTCGCTTCGCTGCTGCCGCAGGCATTCAGCGCCAAGGTGGTGCAGGCGTCGCCGCCGCCGACCGAGAACGAATTTGCAAAAGAGCTTGAAATACTTCGCGCCTTCGCCGC
>Ga0209488_10003684_pt1 | contig 12221 bp, 11 predicted proteins | sample Rivendell_Oct201_8_FD_188349 | JGI IMG/M metagenome (GOLD analysis project Ga0209488, IMG submission 188349) | Vadose zone soil microbial communities from the Eel River Critical Zone Observatory, Northern California, USA -... | ecosystem: Environmental > Terrestrial > Soil > Vadose zone >...
CTACTTAGTTGTGTATGCTTCACCGGTGAGTACTTAGAAGAAAACATCTCTACCGCACCAGCCACTCAGTTGCCGTGTGCACCCTCACCAGCAACTGCCCATAGGTCACAGCGAACCCAACAACGATCGCCAGCCCGGCCCAAAACCCATACCAAGGAGAATACCTCGGCGCCGGAGCTTTCCGCCCTTCTTCCCACGCAATCAGCCTCTCGATGCGCGCATTCATCAACCCAGCAGGACTATGCAAAAGGGCAGCGGTCAACTCCGCCACAGGCGCAGAAGTTCCCATTCGCGAAAGTTTGATCAAAGCGGCGGCCAGATCAAGGGCATCCCCAAAACTTGGAACTGCGGCGTCATCCGCTGCCATCTCAGTCGACTCGAGCCAAGCCGTCTCCAGGCCTGCCATTCCGGGGAACGGGACAAAGCGGAGCAACAACTTCTTCAAATTGTCACGCCTGCGAAGGTGCGCCAATTCATGCTGCAGCGCAGTTTGCAGCTCTTTCGGCGTCAGAAGAAATTCCGCTGCTCCCGACATCAACACCCGGGGGCGCAAAACGCCTGCAGCGGTAAGTGCGGGAACCGCGCGCGAAATTCGCCACACAGGAACTGCGACACTCGACCTCACGGGGACTGCCTGGCTAACCCAACTTTGGACCGTCCGGGAGGTTTTTATCCAAGCCCGCGCGGCATTCATCGCCCCAAACATCAGCAGCGACAACCCGCATAGACCCAACACCAACGGCGCGCCGCCGAGCGGCTCAACAATCGCGCGGGGCTCGAGCAATAGAAACGAAGGCAAGGCGAGCGCCAATATAACCGCCACAGAGGCGGCTAGTGGAAACATCCGCAGCGCGAACATAAGATCCGCACGACGCCGTGCTGGATACTTCTGAAGAGAAAACCATGCCCTCTGCCATGAGCAATACACCGCGATTGAAAACGCGCTGTAGACCAGGAAGAAAACCGACAAAGAGATTGTGATCCCGCGCGCGGCAAACATTCTACTCAGTCTCCTTATTTGCCGAAGCACGATTTGCCGAAGCACGGTCAGTCGAGTCGCGGCGGTTGGCGGACTCTCGGTTGCGCAACTCGCGCCGCTTGCTCTCAACGAGCTCTCTCAAACTATCGAGTAACTGGGCATCGCGGTCGGTCAGAATCTCCACCAGATAGGAAAGCGGCAACGACGCAGCCGGACTCGCATCCAGCAGCTGGCGGAAGGCCTCACCGGCAACTTCCCTGTGCAGTTCCTCCCGCGTGACGCGTGGAGCATAGCGAAACGCCCGGCCCTCGGCCTCGCGCGTCAGGAGATTTTTCTTATAGAGCCGGTCGAGCGTAGTCATCACCGTTGTATAGGCTAAGTCCTGGTAACCGTCCTGCAACAGTTCGCGCACGGTGGCGGTACCGCGCGACCACAGCGCCTCCAGCAGCCCCTGCTCGAGCGGTCCCAGCTGCTTGAGGGCCCCCCGCGAATTCCCGCGCGATTTCGAGTTGAAGATGGACTTCATTGTACGTAATGCCGTGCGCCCCGCCGCCCCTGGCGGGATGGCGCATTCTATCTCACGGCCCAGCCTCCGCGCCACGGTGTATTCGGCGCGGGCCCGAACAATTTTTTAGGGGAAACAAATGGCGACCCCGGAGGGAGTCGAACCCCCAACCCTCAGATCCGAAGTCTGATGCTCTATCCAGTTGAGCTACGGGGCCATGAAGGCTCTTCCGCGATAATCGGTCGCCACATCAGGAAGGAAAAAACTACTACGCGCCAGTTTCACAGCGTCTTGAAATCTGGGGTGGGAAACGGGAATCGAACCCGCAACCGTCGGAGCCACAGTCCGGTGCTCTACCAGTTGAGCTATTCCCACCGCCGTCTTCATTATAGCAACTGAAATTCGCGGTTGTCAGAACGGGTCGTCGCCCGCGCCGCATCCCGCAATTCCAATTGGATTGCCGGACTACGGCTTGACTGTGAACACCGTGCCGCCGCCATAAGCGCCGCCCGCATATGTCGTACCGTGGAGATTGCCCGCGGCATCGCGGATCAGTCCGGCGTGCGGTATTTGCCCGTCGGTGCCGTTGCCAAAGCTGTGCAGGGTGGTTTCGGTCCAGGCGCCGCCACCCTCTGGCGTCAGCTTGAACACCGTGCCGCAGCTAGCGGAGTAGTTTCCCACACCGAACGTGAGGCACACTGTCGCTCCACTCCCGCCGTACACGTTCGTCCCGTAGAGATTGCCTGCGGCATCAAAGATCAGGCTGCTGTTTGGCGCAGCGCCCGTCGAGTAAATGTCAAAGCTATACAGAGTCGTCTCTGTCCAGTTTCCCGCTGTGGGCGTCAACTGAAACACCGCCCCGGAATAGGCGTTGTCCCCCAGCGAAGCGGTGCCGTAAAGATTTCCCGCAGCATCCAGAAGCAAGCCTCCCGGCCCGCCGCCATTCACTCCTTTGCCCCAGTAGAAGCTGTAGAGGCTCTCCGTCCAACTTCCGCTCTGAGCGGGCGTCAACTTGAAAGCAGTACCGTCGTAATAAGTGCCTCCCCAGAAAGTTCCGCCGTACAGATTGCCTGCGGCGTCTCTTGCCAGGGTGCCATACGGCGCATACCCGTCCGTGCCGTTGTAGGTAAAGTTGTGCAACACGGTCTCGGTCCAAACGCCACTCGTATGAGGCTTCAGCTTGAAGACGGTCCCGCAGTCCGTATAGGGCGTGTGCGTACAATACCCCGCGACGCCCGCGGTCGTGCCATAGAGATTGCCCGCGGCATCAACAATCACGCCGCCTTGCGGCAAATCTCCGTCGGTGCCTCCAGCAAAACTGTGCAGCACCTTCTCGGTCCAGCCCCGCTTGAATTGCGCTTCAACTCGAACACCGTACCACAACCAGTCGGCATCGCGGAGCTGCATACACCCGTTCCGCCGTAGCCGGTAGTGCCGTAGAGATTCCCGGCCGCATCAAAAATCAAACCGGCGTAGGGATAGAATCCGTCTTTGGCGTTGTTGTTGAAATTGTGCAGAACTTTCTCGCTCCAGCCCCCGCTCGTGTTGCGGCTCAATTCGAACACCGTGCCGCAACCCGTCGGAGCCGCGGACCCGCACACGCCCGTTCCGCCGTAGACCGTCGTGCCGTAAAGATTGCCGGCAGCGTCGGAGATCAAGTCGGCGTTGGGATATGCGCCGCCTTGTCCACTGACGTTGAAGCTGTGCAGAACTTTTTCTTGTTGAGCGGACGCGCGCGTGGCAGTAATCAGCGCGAACACAATCAAGATTGCCAATACGAAAGATAGTCCGACGGATAGCCCTTGGCGTTGCATGTGAAACTCTCCTCGATTTCGATAGGACGATCCGCTCCGTGAGATCAAATTCTAAGGGGAAATATTGTTCGGGACTTAGGAGCGAATCCTGCCCAGGGGAGGAACAAACTTTACTCGGTGAGTCCTGGGAAGTCAAACATGGCGGGCGCGTTCCTTTCTCTTTGGACCCTGTGCAAAACCATTGTGACCGATGCACTGGCCACATGCGCCCACGCCTGTCTATTTTGGAAGATGTAGGCCAGGATGTGGCGCCGCGCAGATCCGGACTCCTCGCGGCCCCTGCTTCCCTCCCATGTGAGAGGCGAGCAGGGACATCTGATGGCGGGCGTTTTGCAGGCTACCCTGGATAGCCCAGGACTGGCGCCCGTGGTGGGAGTGATCATTCCCCAGCTAAAAACACGACCAACAGCTCAAAGAAGTTTGTAGATCAGGAGGAAAAACAGGAATTTAAAGAGACTGGAGGAAGAACAATAAACCGAAATTCATTGTGGCTGAGTGCTGAGTGCTGAATGCTGAGTTATCCGCGCCCCACGCCCACGTACTCAAAACCCAAAGCGCGGAGCCGCGTCGAGTCCAGCAGGTTCTTCGTATCCACGATGACAGGCTTCTTCAGCAGGTGCTTGATGCGGTCAAAATCCAGCGCGCGAAATTCCGGCCAGCCCGTGCCCACTACCAGCGCGTCTGAACCCTCAGCCGCGGCATAAGCAGAATCGCAATACCGCACCGATCCGTTTAGCCGAATCTTGGCTTCAGGAATCGCCACAGGATCATAGGCCCGCACGCGCGCGCCCTTCGAGACCAGTGTCTCCGCCAGCCGCACGGACGAGGACCCGGCAACAGAATTCGTATTCGGCTTGAAGGATAGGCCCAGAATGCCCACGTCTTTATTCTCCACCGAGTTCAGTACGTGGGAGATCTTTTCGACCAGTCGTTCCGCCAGCGTGTGGTTCACATCGCGCGCCGCGCTCAGAACTCTCAGCGGAACGCCATTCGCCTGCGCCAGCGCGGCCAGCGAATCCATGTCGGACTCGGCGAATACTCCGCCCATGCCGGCTCCGGGCTGCAGACAACGGGGTGCAATTTTCTTGTCCAGACCCAGAGCGAGAGCCAGGTTCACAGCGTCGGCGTTCACTCGCTCACACAGCGCCGCCACCTCGTTGATGAACGATATCTTCGTAGCCACAAAAGCAGTGGCCGCTTCTCTCACAAGTTCCGCGGTCGCCTGGTTGGTCACAATCACGGGCACGCCCCGCATTACCAGCGGATGAAAAATCTGTTTCAACGTCTGCACGGCTTCGTTGCAACTCGATCCCAGAATCAGCCGGTCCGGCCAGTTAAAATCTTCTACCGCGCATCCGTCGGTAAAAAACATTGGCTGCGACACAATCGTTGCCTTCAAGTTCGCGTCTTTCAGGGTTTTTTCGAGCGCCGTCGCGGTACCCACCGGCACGGGCGTCACGATGGTCAGAATCGGAGGCTTCGTCGCCAGGCGGGCGATACGCAGCACAATGTCGGTTAGATTTTCAGCGCTATCCTCGGCCAGAAAGATGACATGAGTCTTGCGTGCGAACGATTCGATATCTGTCGAATACATAAGCCGTCCGGCCCGCACGTTCCGCCGGATAATTTCCTTGAGGTTCTTTTCGAAGAACGGAACGTTGCCTTGCGCCATCTCCACCATGCGCGTGCGATCGGGATGGCAACAGGAAACTGGTGTACCAAAATCCGCCAGGCAAGCCGAAATCACCGTTCCCAGGTACCCCGAACCGTAAACTCCGATCTGCATGCGTCGTTCCTCTGCTCCCCCGGAAACCCGCGCCAAACCTCGCGCTGAAAGGGTTATCCGAACCGGTGCCTCATCTCTTATCTACAGTGCGGGCGACGGCTTCGCAATGCACGGGAGGGAAATGTACCTAAGGCCATGAACGTCTGACCGGGGTAACTGGAGATGAGCAAACCGGAAACGGGAAGCGGGAATTGGTAACCAAAGATGGGTTACGGATGAGGTGAATCAAAAGAAAGGCAACGCGACCAGCGTGAACACCGATTAACGCGAAACCAGGGTTCGTCCCAACCGCACCGGAGCCACGTCCTCCCAACAATTTGGCGCCTGCTCCCGCACAAACGTCAACTTTTCCAGCAGGATGCTGCGGCTGCCCGCATATTGCGCCCAGCGCTCGCAGGCTATTTTCAATGCATCCTGCGCCGGTTGCTGGCCGGGCATCTTCGCAATGGTGAGGTGTGGAATATAAGGCCACTCCTCTTTGCATGCGAGGCCATGGGTGTTCAATTGGTCATGCAGGTCGCGCATGCGAGAGGCGGCGTGGTCCACGCGAATGTACACGGTTGGTGTAACGGGGATAAAAGTCTCCATGTCGCCCAGACTGACTTCGAAGGGCTCCGCGTTGCCGCACACTCTTTCCAAAATCTGAAGCGCGGCGCTCTCGGTTCCCTCGATCGGTCGCGGCGGCAGAAGAGTAAGATGCGCCGCCAGATGAGGCAGATCGGGATGCAGCTCCCGCCGCAGGTTCTCCACGAACTCTCCCACCGGACTCGTGATGTAAGCTACCAGCGCGTAACGCGGGTTCTGCATATCCGGATAAAAATTATAACCCGCTTCCCTCTTTCATATTCGTCGGAGTTACAGAAGTCGGCGCAATGCGGCGCGCAGCCCGCGCCCTATTCCGTCGTGGTCACCTTGGTCGCAAAATCGAATCGGCCCGCCTCCCGCCCAGCTTGTGCGGCCAGCGCCAGGGTGATCATTTGCGCCGGGAGGATTTCGAGCATGGGCTGAATCGCCCGAGGTGCAGTTGGCAAACTGCAGGCCGGGAATATTGCATCTTCACTTACCCACTCGGCTCTTCCCTGCCGCTCACGAACATCTTCCAGCAGGCGCCGGTTCAAGTCACGGGTCCGGCCGTCTCCGGAAAAAACCAGTACAAATGTATCTTTGCTCAGCATCTCGAAGGGGCCGTGGCGAAAAGCCGCGCTGCTCATGCCCTCCGCATGGAAGTGCGCGGCCTCTTTCACGATGAGGGCGCCGGTGCCGACGGCTGCCAGCGACGATCCTCGTCCTACCAGGAAAAGACTACGAGTTCCTGTAAGCAACTGAGCAAGACTCTGTACGTGATTTTTCCAATGCGCGAGATAAGACTCAACCGCAGGAGCCGCTTGTTTCAGTTCGTCACGTGTGTGGCGCAGATCCCGCTCGCAGAAGATATCGCCCAGCCAATGCAAAGCCATCAGCGCAGTCAGGTAGGTCTTGCACGATACCGAAAATTCCTTTCCCGCTTGCGTCAGGATCGTCGCATCGGCTTGCGTTGCCAGCGGACTGCCCGCGGTGTTGGTAATCGCGATCACCGGCGACCTGCTGCCATTGATTTCGAGAAGCCGGACAATCTCCGCGCTCTGCCCAGATTGTGAGACCGCCACGATGAGCGACTTCGGATCAAACAAACGCCTCATGTAGTAGATCAATTCGGAGGTCTCGGCCATGACCACTGTAAATCCATGATCGATCAGTTCCAGGCGCAAGGGATGAAGGCCATGAAACGATGAGCCCATGCCGGTCAGGACTACGGTCTTGAACTCTTCTCCGCGTAGACGTGTGGCCAGTTCACGCAACTTCTCCAGTTCTTCCAGTCCAGCCAGTGTGTCTTCGAGCGCCCGGGGTTGATCGAGCACGTCCCGAAGATATTCTCCTTCGATCACCGAAAAATCAGCTAGCACGATTTCCTCGCAGGGGAATCAAACCGGTGATACCACACCCTGGCCGCGCCGATAAGATTGGTATCCTCGCCGAGCGAGGCCAAAACCAACTCTGTCTTGTCGTAAGGAACGAAACGGCAACTGGCGGCAATGACCTTGCGTATCTCATCCAGAAAGAGATCGGCGCTTTTCATCACACTGCCGCCGAGCACAATCACGTCCGGCACGAACAGTGTGATTAAGTTGGCCAGGCCCAACCCCAGAAAGTGCGCCTCCCGTTCGACGGCACGCTTGGACCAATCGTCGCCCTCACGCGCCAATTCGCAAATTCGCTTGGCAGTCAGCGCCCCACGATGCGGATAGTCGCGCGGAGTATTATTTTCCAGCCAGCTGACCATGGCCGGACCCGCCGCCAGTGATTCCCAGCATCCCCGGAAGCCGCACGCGCAAGGCGGCCCGGAACCATCGATCACGTGGTGGCCAATTTCGGGATGCGATTGGTCCACACCGCGGTAGACATGCCCGTCAAGAATGATGCCGGCGCCAATGCCGGTCCCCACCGTCACATAAATCAGCCGCGACTTATTTTTCCCTGCACCCCATCCGGCTTCGCCCAGGGCGGCGGCATCCCCATCATTTTCGAGCGCTACGGACACGCCGAATATCTTCTCCAAGTCCTTGACTGGGTTTTGCCCTCTCCAATGAGGAAAGAAACTCACGTCGCCGATTTCGCCGGTGAACGGATAAACCGGCCCCGTGGATCCGATTCCAATGCCGTTAAGCTTCACCCCGGTGCTGGCAACGGCCTCCCGCAGCATGGCTACCGTGCGATCGAGCGCGCCTTCGTAAGACCCGTCTCCCTGCGTCGCCGATTCGCAACGAAACAACAACTTGCCTTCCGGATCCACGATTCCCACCGCAATCTTCGTCCCTCCAATGTCAATCGCTCCGACCATTCGCCTCCGAAATCTCTCTGAATGTCTACGTCACCATCTGCCAGCGCGATCCATCATCATAAATGTTCTTGATCGTGGAGGAGGCCGCTCTGAACGAGATATCTAGCAGCGGGAGGAAAAACTCGGCTTTCGATTTTGCTTTGAAAGGGCCTTGACTCTTGCTTTTGCTTTGAACGGGCCGCGCCGTAAGTGCCCGCAAATCGACCGCGGCTTCAGCCCGCCGAGGGCATCCTCAGTCTGCGTGGCGTGAGAGGAAGCCGCTGAGCAACAGCGTCCTTCTCTGAACACGTTGTCCCCAAACTCTCAAAGGTTAACAATTATGCGATCAAATGCTACAACGCCCTGGCTTGAGAATTTTGGACGGCCTCATTTTCACTCTACGTGACGAAGTCAATCGAGGACAGAACGACAATTCTCGATTGTGGGAGGAGCCATCGAGTAAGTTCAGATTGGTGAGCTATCAAAGGCGTCGAGTGTCTCGCCCTCTTTCTCTTGTCCTTCATGGAAGCCAGGATGGCTTTGCAGCAGCCGCGCGCAACGGTTCCAGCGAAGAATAGTGTCGTCGTTGTGCGGCGGACGAATCATTTCTGCTTCCGCGAAGCAGCGCATCGCCTCTTCGAACAGCGGTGTGAGGGTGTGCGGCGTGCGTCCCACGCGCATTTGCGCCTTGGCTCGCCGTTCATGCAGGAGACCTGTGTAATAGAGGCGGTCATAGCGCTCGACGAGTCTCTCAAAAAGATGCTCTACTTCGGCAGAACGATCCGAGGCGTCTCCACAGAACTGGTCGGTAATCGCAAGGCCAAGCAGGCGGAGCGCCAGTTGATGTTCGGGCTCGACTGCCAGGATGTCACGGCAGATCGATTCCGCCTCTTCCGGTTCATTGAGCGAGCGGTAGAGCTCGGCTTTCGATATGGCTTCCGGAATACCGGCCTTGGAAATTGTCTTCAGCTTAAATTCCATGAGACCTCCTTAGTACTTCAGCCCGATTCAATCTATGTCTCTTCGCCTCGCCTTATTACGCCCCACGAATCTTCCGCACCAGCATGAGCACGGGATCGTAAAATTCGTCGACTACGCGCTCCTTCAGCGGAATGATGGCATTGTCAGTGATGTGGATCTCCTCGGGACATACTTCTGTGCAGCATTTGGTGATGTTGCACAGGCCGATGCCGAGATCGTCCTTGAGCATCTGGGTGCGAGACTTCGAGTCCAGAGGATGCATCTCAAGCGCCGCCACCCGGACGAAAAACCGCGGCCCTCCAAAATGCTCTTTCTCCTCATGCTCGCGGAGAACGTGGCACACGTTCTGGCATAAGAAGCATTCAATGCACTTCCGAAACTCCTGCACCCGATCCACATCTTCCTGATACATTTTCCATTCAGTGCCGGGGCGTGGCTCAAACGGAGGAATTTTCTTGTTCACGCGGTAATTCCAGGAAACGTCGGTGACCAGATCTTTGATCACGGGAAATGCTTTCATCGGTTGAACCGTGATGGGCTTATCCAGGGGCAACGCGTCCATCCGCGTCTTGCAAGTGAGCCGAGGCCGTCCGTTGACTTCAGCGGAGCACGAGCCGCACTTGCCTGCTTTGCAGTTCCAGCGCACCGCCAAGTCCGGCGCCTGGTGTGCCTGTATATGGTGGAGAGCGTCGAGTACGACCATGCCCGGAGCAATCGGGACGCGGTACGTTGCTGGCTGCCCACCTTCGCGGTTTCCGCGGAACACCTCAAAGATTGCTTCCGCCATCGTGCCTCCGCTGTTTCTTTTACCTTAGGTCTATTTCTCTTCAGCAACAAGTTGTTTTAAGTCGCTGGGCAATTCCGGCACCGGTGATTCGCGAAGCGCCATGGCGCCTCCCTCGCGCACGATTACATTATTTTTCGTTCCCCAGGTTGGATCGAGGCCGGGATGATCGATCCGGCTGTGAGCTCCACGGCTCTCTTCGCGCGCAAGTGCGCTGCGAGTAACTGCTTCGGAAACAGTCAGCATGGCCTTCAGATCCTGCGCCAGATGCCAGCCCGGATTGAACAAACGCGAGCCGTCGACGCTCAAACGTCTGGCACGCTCTTTCAATTTTTCCAGGTCTTCCAATGCGCGAATCAGATCTTCTTTATTACGGAAGATGCCGACCAGATTCTGCATGGTCTCCTGCAAATCGCGATGAATCGTATACGGACTCTCACCTTCTTTGCGCTCGAAGGGAACCAACATCTCGCGTGCCGCCTCGTCGATCTGGCCAGAGTCTATGGATGCAGTCGGTGTTTTATTCGCGTGCTCTGCTGCAGCCAATCCCGCGCGGCGGCCGAAGACGAGCAGGTCCGAAAGAGAATTGCCTCCCAGCCGGTTGGCGCCGTGTAGTCCGGCCGCCGCCTCGCCCGCGGCAAAGAGTCCTGCCAGCGAGGACTTTGCGGTTTCCGCATCGACACGGATGCCTCCCATCATGTAGTGGCAGGTCGGTCCGACTTCCATCGGGCCCTTCGTGATGTCCACATCCGCGAGTTCCTTGAATTGGTGGTACATGCTGGGCAGTTTTTTCTTCACATAGTCGGCGGGCTTTTGCGAGATATCGAGATAGGCTCCGCCGTGTTCCGTTCCACGGCCCTCGCGTACTTCTGTATAGATCGCTCGCGCCACCACGTCGCGGGTAGAAAGCTCCATCTTTTTCGGATCGTACTTCTCCATGAAGCGCTGGCCCGACTTGTTGCGGAGAACGCCTCCCTCGCCGCGGACCGCCTCGGTGACCAGAATTCCCTGCACTCCCGGAGGCCACACCATGCCGGTGGGATGGAACTGCACAAATTCCATGTCCATCAGCTCGGCGCCGGCGTCGTAAGCTAGCGCCATTCCGTCGCCGGTGTACTCCCACGAATTGGAGGTGATCTTCCACGCTTTGCCAATGCCGCCGGTGGCCATGACAATCGACTTGGCCCGAAACACCACGAATCGGCCCTGCTCGCGCCAGTATCCGAATGCGCCGGCGACGCGATCGCCATCTTTCAGCAGGCGGGTGATCGTGCATTCCATGTAGACGTCGATGCCCAATTGCACGCCGCGGTCCTGCAAAGTGCGGATCATTTCCAGGCCGGTGCGGTCGCCAACGTGGCACAGCCGGCGAAAGGTGTGACCGCCGAAGGCGCGCTGCAGAATCTGTCCGTCGTGCGTGCGATCGAAAAGCGCTCCCCATTGTTCGAGTTCCCGCACACGCTCGGGAGCTTCCTGGGCGTGGATTTGCGCCATGCGCCAGTTGTTGAGCAGCTTGCCGCCGCGCATGGTGTCACGAAAATGAGTGCGCCAGTCGTCCGCGCTGTCTACGTTGGCCATGGCGGCAGCGATTCCTCCCTCCGCCATGACGGTATGCGCTTTGCCGAGAAGCGATTTGCAAACCACGCCCACCTTCGCGCCTTGTTCGAGCGCTCCCAGAGCCGCACGCAGGCCCGCGCCACCGGCGCCGATGATCAAGACATCGTGGTCGTGAGTTTCGTACTCGGTGGTCACAATAGTCTCAGATCTCGAACTGCACCGCTGGCCACGAGCCGGATATAAAGGTCGGTCAGGCCCACCGTAATGAGGCTGATCCAGGCATACAACATGTGGCGCTCGTTCAAAACGCTCAACCAGCGCCAGGCTGAATGACGCGGGCCTGCGAACGCCACGCACGAAAAGCAGTCAAGCTTTCCCCCTACGATGTGACGAAGCGAATGGCAGGACAACGCGTAAGTCGTCAGCAGGATGACGTTAAACAACAGGACGAGAGTGCCGACTCCTACTCCAATTCGTCCGTCAAAAATGAAAGCGCGCAACGCGTCGCGCCAAAGAAAGAAGAGAAAGACAAACCCCACATACAGAAAGTAGCGATGGAGATTTTGCAGAACAAACGGGAACGCGGTCTCGCCCCGGTAGCGATGCTTCCCGCTCTCACTGACAGCACAGGCGGGCGGATCGAGGAAGAAAGCCCTGTAATAAGCCTTCCGGTAGTAGTAGCACGTGACCCTGAATCCCAAGGGCCAAATCAAAATCAGTAGCGCCGGAGAGAACGGCCACCAGCGATGATGGGGATCAATCAAAGGTGAGTAAAACGGAGAGAGATACGGCCCCCATTCGTAATAGGTCCCTTCGAAGGCCCGCAGAGTCGCATAGAGTCCGAATGCACCGAGCAGAACAACTACGGGCAACAACTCCAGCCACCACGCATCCTGACGCATCGTGCCGCCGAGATGACGAGGTCGACTTGTGGTTAGACCTGCCGACATAGCGTCAC
>Ga0209488_10003685_pt1 | contig 12221 bp, 10 predicted proteins | sample Rivendell_Oct201_8_FD_188349 | JGI IMG/M metagenome (GOLD analysis project Ga0209488, IMG submission 188349) | Vadose zone soil microbial communities from the Eel River Critical Zone Observatory, Northern California, USA -... | ecosystem: Environmental > Terrestrial > Soil > Vadose zone >...
TCGCCCACTTTTCCGGAAGTGGCTGCGGAAACGTCGGATCGTATTGAAACTTCGGAACCTGGACACTCGGCTGCGCCTGTCCGAATGCGACGCTGCCCGTCAGCGTGCACATTGCGAGAGTCAGGCCTGCAGCGGCAAGAGCTTGCCTTCGATCCATGACGCACCCTCCCATGTTCTGTTCGTTGTCAGTTCAGTGGTCACGTCGGCGCTCCTTGCGACGCTGACACTGTCCAGTACGTAAGCGTACCGTGGCTTTAGCGTACCGTAGCGGTCCTTGCGATCTTGAAGTGGGTCGAGAGCACGGCCGACCTCCCGTGGGTTGCGCCTTCAAGGATGTAATGCAACACTGTGACTTCGACCCCCAGACACTGGCGCGATATCTCATGACCTCGCCGCCCGTTTGTGATCCGCCCGAAATCGGCTCCTCGGTCCTCAATGGTCTATGGATCCTCATAGTCGAGGATTCCTGGGACGTCGGGACGGGCTTGAAGATGCTGCTTGAGTCGTGGGGAGCCGATGTTGCCGGCCCAGCCGCAACCACGGCCGACGCGGTGCGCCTGGTGTCCGAGCGCACGCCCGACGTGGCCTTGGTGGACATCAACCTGCGAGACGGTGAGCAGTCCTATTGCCTGATCAATCAACTGCATGATCAGGGTATCCGTATTGTCGTGATATCCGGCTACGCCGATGTCTCTCCAGCGGTTGGGGAGGTTGCCGCCATCCTGCAGAAACCATTGCGAGAGGATATCCTGCTCGCGAGCATACGCCCCGTGAGTGCGCAGTAGCGGGCTCGCGTCACGGCTTGCGACGACTGGCCGGCACCCGCGTTGGCAGTCTCATACTTGCCTCATCGAAATCTCAATTCGGCAGCTCACGCCGTCTGATGCAAACACGAGATCAACCATGCCTCCGAGTTCGTGGGGAATGAGATTGCGTATGAGATTGGTGCCATAGCTGGATTGAATCTCAGATTTCACCGGGGGGCCGCCATGCTCTTGCCAGACCAACATTAGATTTGTCCCATCTCCGTTCGCCTTACGGTTCCAACACACCGATACGTGGCCGCCGGGGATCGAGAGCGCGCCATGTTTGGCAGCGTTTGTCACGAGCTCGTGCAGCACCCTCGCCACCGCCTGGATCTCGGCAGCGATGAGCATGACGTCTATCCCGCTGATCGTTACGTTCGTGTCCGTCGCGTAGGGAGCAAGCTGGTTGCGGACGAGGGCATCAAGCCCGACGCTCTGCCAACCGCTCTTGCTCAGCAGGGTGTGGGCGGCCGCCATGGATTGGATGCGTCCGTTGAGCGACCGCAGGAACTCGTCAATTGAGCGGCTGCCTTGGCGCGTCGACATTGCGACCACAGCAACCTGAGCAAGGACGTTCTTGACCCGGTGGTCAAGCTCAGCGACCAAGAGCTCTTGATGCCGCTCGACCTGCTTGCGCTCGGTAATATCGCGTACAACGCCGGTGAACATCCGTCGCCCGGACACCGTCATTTCACCGACTGCAAGCTCCATCGGAAAGATTGAACCGTCCTTGCGCCGTCCCGATACCTCACGTCCAAGTCGGATCATCTTGGCCTGACCCGTTCTCAAATAATTGATCAGGTAGCCATCGTGTTCACGACTGTAAGGCTCCGGCATCAGCACTTTGACATTGAGCCCGATAACTTCGTTCGGGCTGTAGCCAAAGACACGCGCCGCTGCTGGATTTAGGTCTTTGATTATTCCCTTGGCGTCGATGGTTATGATGGCGTCCTCGACGGTGTTGAGAACAGCGGCCACGACCGCCGCATGCTGGCGCCGCTCTGCGAACGCCGAAGCAAGCAAGAGTGCGCAGAGTGCGATGCCGACGATACCTGCTTGGGCTCCCCAAATGCGTGCCTCAGGAATGGGACCAATTTTGCCAAAATGCCCGATCTCGAAGGTGACCGCACAAACGATCATGAGCGAAATCACGAATATTGCGGTAGACGTGAAGGCGAACCGGCACCGTACCGAAAGCCATAACAGCAATGGGAATAAGAGTTCGACAGGGACAACAACGTCCCACCAGATCTCCGGCAACACGAAGATGATAATCCCGGTCATCGCCGCAATTGCTGCGAGGACCGTGAGGCCTTCGAGGACTTCCAGACGCGGTGTCGGAACGCGCCCCAAAGCGACGAGCCCGAGCATCATCGGCGCAACCGTGATGATGCCGATCGCGTCGGATGCAAACCAATGCCGCCAGGTGATCAGAAAGGGCACATCCGGACTGTGGAGCAGCTTATACGCCACGGCCCCGGCCACTCCCGAGACGGCAGTCCCGATCATCGCCGCGGCTAAAAATCCCGCCACATGACGCAGACGGGTAAGGGTGAAATCTCGGCTGACGTACCGCTCGATCAACCAGGCAACGAACAAGGCTTCGCCCGCATTGCATAGAGCGAAGGCGCTGGAGCTCCAGACGGTTCGGTCGCTGGTGAGATTGGCCGCGAAGGTTGCCGCTAGGACGCCGATGGCCACCGGCCATCGCACGTGGCGTCCAAGAGCGATCAGGATGCCCGAAGAAACACCAGCAGCGGGCCAGAATACGGCCACTCCATCAGGCTGAGTTTGCAGAAAAAGGCCCAGACGCGCGGCCAAAAAATAAGCGGTGAAGATTGCGATAGCGAGCCGGACCGAAGCGAGCCAGGGTCGCCCGGAACGGGGTTTCTCTGAGAGCCGGCTTCGAGCCTGTTTGCGGGGACTTTCCAGCATATCGCGACTTCTCCTGGCGATATGCTGATTAAAGCACCGAACCCGTAAGGCGCGTGGAGGCAAAGGTGTGCCAACATCGCCAGATTGTATAGTTGCGCCGGTTGAGCACCTTTCTTACAATGTCGGTTCAGCTCCAACTGCTGCCGAGAGCGACCATGCCGTTTGGCAATGGCTCCGCTTTCCGTGCGTGACGGAACAAACGGTTTCGCTCTCTTAGCTTTCTGGGCAATACCTCCCCGCCGAAGCTGGGAGGGAACAACCGAGGTCTTTGTCCGCTCAGTTCGTCACCGAGCCCCAGCTCGCGGCCAGCTGGTCAGCGCCGCGCAGCGAGACCGCCAGGATCGTATAGGTCGGGTTCGAGGCGCCTTCGGTCGGGAAGATGCTCGGACCCGCGACCCACAGATTGGGAATCTCGTGGGTCTGGCCATGGCTGTTGACCACCGAGTTTGACGCAGCCGTGCCCATGATGGTTCCACCGTGGAGGTGCGTGGTGGGTATGACGTTGCCGACCCAGGCCTCCTTGGCGCCGGCCGCTTTCACAGCACGCTGGCCCTCCTCGAGATTGGCTCGCCAGAGCGCGACCGCGTCGTCATCGAAGCTGTGCACCAGGCGGGCGAGCGGCATGCCGTGGGCATCTTTGTCGCTGATGAGCTCGATGCGGTTCTCCAGGTTCGGCAATGCTTCGCCGAACAGCGTGACGCGGGTGAAGCCACGGGCCGCCTGCTTCATGAACTCGTGCAGCTTGGACCCGATCAGGTCGGGGCGGGCGTTGGCGAAGTCGTGCGTCTTCTGCGCGGCTCCGGCCACGATGTAGGTGCTGCCAAAGCCGGATTTGTAGCTCGTCTTCGGATAGCGATCGTACGACATGTACTGGGCGCCGATCGTGCCGAGATGGTTTTCCATGTCCTCATCGAACATCGCGGAGACGCCAGCGATGGAGTGCGTCATCATGTATTTGCCGACGAGCCCGTTGGCGTTGGCCAGTCCCTTGGCATGCTTATCGGTCGCCGAGTTGAGCAGAATGCGCGGGTTCTGCCCGGACCATGCGGCGACCACCACGACGCTCGCCTCCTGCACCTGCTTCTGCTTCTTGTCGTCGTAATACTCGACGCCGGTGACGCGTGTACCCTGCTGGTTGGTGAGCACGCGCGTGACCGTGCAAAGCGCGCGCACTTCGGCGTTCGCTTTGCGGGCTTCGCCCAGATAGGTCACGATCGGATTGGCCAGCGCGCCGGTCGGGCAGCCGACATGGCACCAGCCGTCATAGATGCAGGCCGGGCGGCCCTTGAACTCGGTCGAGTTCATCGCGACCGGCGCGGGCGCCATGTGGATGCCGATCGACTCGAAGCCCTTTTTCAGGATCTCGCCCTGGCGGAATGTTTTCATCGGCGGCATCGGATAGGGATCGCCCGGTGGCCGCCACTTCTCCTCGGCCTTGGCGTCGCCCGCCATGCCGACCTCGCGCGCGACGCGGTCGTAGAAGGGCGCGACGTCCTTGTAGGCGATCGGCCAATCGAGCCCGCGATTGTGCTCGCTCTTCATCCGGTAGTCGGTCTCGAGGAAGCGCGGATGATTGGCGAAATAGTGCAGCGCCGCGCCGCCCACGCCCCAGCCAGCCTGGCCGGCATAGCCGAATGGATTCTTGCCTTCGAGCCGGAACGGAGCGCCGGCAGGACGGATGCGCCGGCCCCACATCTCCGAGCTGATGAGCTCTGAAAGCTGCCAGTCGGGCCCCGCCTCGAGCAGCACGACCTTCTTGCCGGCCTTCGCCAGCACGGAGGCAAACACCGATCCCGATGCGCCAGCCCCGACGATGACGACGTCGACTTTTTCGTTCGCCATATCACCACCTCCGCTCTGGAGCGATATGGGCCTGGTACGGGATGCCGAGCATCTCGTAGCCCTCCATTGTGCCGTACACGACGTCGACCGCATCGCTGCGGAGGATGGTGTAGACGAACGGCGCCGGCGGACCCTGCCAGCCGTCGATCTTGTTCTGGCGCATGTTGTGCACGAACTCGATCTGCTGATCGGGTGGCGCCTCGGTGAACTTGTAGCCGAACAGGCGCTGGCTGCCGCTGTCGATGGCGGTGACCGCGGCGCGATAGAAGTTCACGAACGGCGGGCGCACGTTGAAGATGCGCGCCTGCAGCAGCGCCTCCTCGGGCGGGACCGAAACCTGGTGGTCGATGAAATGCGCGACGCCGGCGGCGCGCGCACCCTGCACCAGCGTGTCGCCGATCGCCTCGATGATGTCGGCCTCGGCCTCCTTGAGCAGACGGAACGGGACGTTGCGCGCGCGCGCCTGTCTCGCCGTCAGCATGACCGTCGAGCCGCCCACCGTGAAGGCGAGCGCACCCAACGTCGCGCCCTTCATGAAGGCGCGTCTTTCGATGGTTGCCATCAGACGTTTTCTCCCCTTGGCGGCGCTTGGTGCGCGCCGTGTTGAGCGATCCATGAGCTCTCGGGGTGGCTTGCCATCCGCCGAGCGCTCTGAACCGGTGTTCCCGCAGCGCGGGAACTGACCGACGATAGCAGAGGGCGGGGAGGGCCGGAAGCAAGGTTCCTGAGTTGCTTCGAGCTACTGATCGATGCGGAATTTATTGGTGGACTCGGCCGTCGATCGCGGCACGGCGCGACTCCCTCTCCCCATCGGGGAGAGGGGTGGGGGGGTCCAAACCGGCTACATGGGTGACAGAGTAGACCGGCGACATGGGTAACAGGTCAACTGATCGGCGAGGAGGACCTTGCCGATGGGATGGATGGAGACCTGTGCGATGGTTGAGCGGATGCGGTTTGTGATGGCAGCTGAAGCGGGAGAAGAGACATTCGCGGCGATCTGTCGGCGGTTCGGCGTGAGCCGCAAGACCGGGTACAAATGGCTGGACCGCTATCGGGCGGAAGACGTGGAGGGGCTGCGTGATCGCTCGCGAGCTCCGCACCACCATCCGCAGGCGGTGCCGGCTGCGCAGGCCGAGCGGTGTGTGGAGGTACGCAAGGCGCATCCGACCTGGGGGCCGGCGAAGGTGCGGGCGTTGCTGCAGCGGCGCGCCCCTGGAACCTCCTGGCCTGCGGCAAGCACGATTGGTGAGCTGTTCGACCGCGAGGGGCTGACGGTGAAGAGACGGCTGCGGCGGCGCAGTCCGCCCTCGAGTGTCCCGTTTGCGCATTGCGGTGCCGCCAACGACGTGTGGTGCATGGACTTCAAGGGCTGGTTTCTCACTGGCGATGGGAGCCATTGCGAGCCGTTGACGCTGAGCGATGCGTACAGCCGCTATTTCCTGCGCTGCCAAGTGATGAGTCGCAACGACACGAAGCATGTCTGGCCGGTCCTGGATGCTGCTTTCCGCGAGTTTGGCCTGCCGCATCGGCTGCGCTCCGACAACGGGGCGCCGTTTGCGTCGCGCGGGGCGGGCGGGCTGTCGAAGCTGTCGGTTAAAGTGATCAAGGCGGGCGTGGTGCCGGAGCGGATTGCGCCTGGCAAGCCGCAGCAGAACGGTCGGCTGGAGCGCCTGCATTTGACGCTTCTGCAGGACACCGCCAATCCACCAGCGCGCTCGCTGCGTCAGCAGATTAAGCGCTTCAGAGACTTCCAGCAGATCTACAATGAGGAGCGTCCGCACGAAGCGCTGGGCAACGATACGCCGACCCAGCACTACACGCTCTCGCTGCGACGCTGGGACGGCGTTCTGCGCGAGCCGAGCTACGACGGCGATGACACGCTGCGGCGCGTGCGCCACAACGGCGAGGTCCGCTGGCAAGGCAGTACGGTCTACATCAGTGAAGCGTTGATCGGCGAGCCGATCGGAGGAGGCAGATGGCAGTTGGAACGTGTCCTACGGTCCGATCGAGCTCGGTGTCATTGCCCATCGCGGTGACCGTCTGCGAAAGCCCAAACGCCGAACCTTGGACGCATGGACAACGCAAGCGCGTTGCCCACAAGCCCACAGGCGCAGCAACAACAACAGACCTGAACAAAACGAGAAATGTGTTACCCATGTCGCCGGTCAGAGCTGTTACCCATGTCCCCGGTTGCACAGGGTGAGGGGGTTGGGGCCTATCGATAGTTTGTAACCCCTCACCCCAACCCTCTCCCTTCGGGAGAGGGAGCCGGCCGAAATCGTGGCTCCGCCGTGCCTCGCTTCATTTGCCGAGGCACGCAGGGCAAGCCGTTAACACTCCCTCAACCCTCGCGAGTCAGGACTGGTGGCTTGGTGGCTCACAGGCTTGGGATCGGGGATGCCATGGTCTCGCGCGTTGAACGCACGCCCTTTGCCAGGTGGTGGTGGACGGTCGACCGGCTCATGCTGGCGGCGCTGTTCACCCTCATGTTCGGCGGCCTCGTGCTGTCGCTCGCGGCCAGTCCGCCGGTGGCGGCGCGGCTCGGGCTCGAGCCGTTCTATTTCGTCAATCGCCACGTGCTCTATCTGGTGCCGGCGATCGGGGTTCTGCTGGTCACGTCGTTTCTGCCACTGCGTCACATCCGGCGCATTGCGCTCCTCGTGTTCATCGCGAGCCTCGTACTCATGGCGCTCACGCTGGTCTACGGCGTGGAGGTGAAGGGTGCGCGGCGCTGGCTGGTGATCCTGGGCGTCAACACCCAGCCCTCGGAGTTCCTCAAGCCGGCCTTCGTCATTTTGATCGCCTGGCTGTTCGGCGAATCCGCACGGCGGCCGGAAATGCCGGCCAATACCATTGCGCTCGGTCTTCTTCTGGTCTCGGTGGTCGCGCTGGTGCTGCAGCCGGACTTCGGCCAGACCATGCTGCTGGCGCTCGTTTGGTGCATTCTGTTTTTCCTGGCCGGCATGCGCATGGTCTGGGTGGCGGGGCTCGGTGGCGCCGCCGCCGTCGGGCTCAGTCTCGCCTATGTCACGATCCCGCATGTGGCGCGGCGCATCAAACGCTTCCTCGATCCATCCTCCGGCGATACGTTCAACGTCGACCAGGCGCTGGAGTCGTTCCTGCGCGGCGGCTGGTTCGGTCGCGGGCCGGGTGAGGGGACGGTCAAGCGTGTCCTGCCCGAAAGCCATGCCGATTTCGTCTTCGCGGTGGCGGCCGAGGAGTTCGGCATTGTGCTCTGCCTGGTGCTGGTCGCGTTGTTCGCGTTCATCGTGCTGCGCGCGCTGTCCCATGCGATGCGCGACCAGGACCCGTTCCGGCGCTTTGCGACGGCGGGGCTCGCGATCCTGTTCGGCCTGCAATCCGCCATCAACATGGCGGTGAATCTGCATCTGATGCCCGCCAAGGGCATGACGCTGCCGTTCATCTCGTATGGGGGATCGTCAATGATCTCGCTCGCCTGGGGCATGGGAATGCTGCTCGCGCTGACGCGCGAGCGCCCGCAGACTGAAAGCCTGTCGCATCAGGGCTTGCTGGCTCCGGCCGGGGGCGTCGCCTGATGACGAATACTGCCGGCCCGGTGGTACTGCTGGCCGCCGGGGGAACCGGCGGACATCTGTTTCCCGCAGAGGCGCTTGCGGCTGCGCTCCAGCGCCGTGGCATCATCGTCGATCTTGCGACCGATGCGCGCGGCGGGCGCTACGGCGGCAAATTCCCGGCGCGGCAGGTTCACATCATTCCAAGCGAGACGGTGCGCGGCCGCAATCCGATTGCGCTCGCCCGCACCGGCGTGATGCTGGGCCTCGGCTTCGCCAAGGCGCTGCGCGTGCTCGGCCGCGTGCGGCCGGCGGCGGTGGTCGGCTTCGGCGGCTATCCGACCCTGCCACCGCTCGTGGCGGCGTCGATGCGCAAGATCCCGACGCTCATCCATGAGCAGAATGCTGTCATGGGCCGCGCCAACAAGCTGCTGGCGGCGCGCGTGAGCGCGATCGCGACGAGCTTTGCCGGCGTGCTTGATGCGGAGCCACAGCTCGCCGCAAAGGCAACACGCGTCGGCAATCCGATGCGGCCGGCGGTGGTCGCGGCGGCTGCAGCGGCCTTCGCAGCACCGGAGCCGGCCGGCCTGCTGCGGCTCCTGGTGTTCGGTGGCAGCCAGGGCGCGAAGATCATGTCGGATATCGTGCCGCTGGCGATCGAGCGGCTCGACATGGCGCTGCGCGCGCGGCTCCTGCTCGCTCAGCAGGCGCGTGAGGAGGATCTGGCGCGGGTGCGTGGCGCATACGCCACGCTTTCGGTCGCCGCCGAGGTGGCGCCGTTCTTTGCCGATCTCCCTGGGCGGATCGCGGCCGCGCATCTCGTGGTCTCACGCTCGGGCGCGGGAACCGTTGCCGAGCTGGCCGCGATCGGGCGGGCATCGATCCTGGTGCCGTTGCCGGGCGCGCTCGATCAGGACCAGTTCGCCAATGCGGGCGTCCTTGCGAGCGCGGGCGGGGCGCTGCGCCTGCCACAGGCCGAGTTCACGCCCGAGCGGCTTGCGGCCGAGATCGCGTGGCTTGCCAGCGCGCCGGAAAAGCTCGTAGCTATGGCGCAGGCCGCGCGCCAGCAGGGCGTGCTCGACGCCGCTGAGCGGCTCGCCGATCTGGTGCAAAAGATCATGAGGACGTGAGGCATGAAGCTTCCGCGCGACATCGGTCCGATCCACTTTGTCGGCATCGGCGGCATCGGGATGAGCGGAATTGCCGAGGTGCTGATCAATCTCGGCTATGTAGTGCAGGGCTCGGACGCCAGCGAGAATGCCAACGTCAAGCGGCTGCGCGAGAAGGGCGCCACCGTCTGGGTGGGGCATTCGGCCAGCAACCTCGGTGATGCCGAGGTCATCGTCGTCTCGACTGCAATCAAGCGCGACAACCCGGAGCTGGTCGCCGCGCGCGCCAAGCGGGTGCCAGTGGTCCGGCGCGCCGAGATGCTGGCCGAGCTGATGCGGCTCAAGAGCTGCGTCGCCATCGCGGGCACGCACGGCAAGACCACCACGACCTCGCTGGTGGCGACGCTGCTGGAAGCTTTCGATCCGACCGTGATCAATGGCGGCATCATCGAGGCCTACGGCACCAATGCGCGGCTCGGTGGCGGCGACTGGATGGTGGTCGAGGCGGATGAATCCGATGGCACCTTTCTCAAGCTGCCGGCTGACATCGCCATCGTCACCAACGTCGATCCCGAGCATCTCGATCATTTCAAGACCTTCGAGGCGGTGCAGGAAGCGTTCCGCAGCTTTGTCGAGAACCTGCCGTTTTATGGCTTTGCGGTGATGTGCACCGATCACGCGGTCGTGCAACAGCTGGTCGGACGGCTGGAGGATCGCCGCGTCATCACCTATGGCGAGAACCCGCAGGCCGATGTGCGGCTCACCGACCTTGACCACGCCAACGGCGCCTCGCGCTTCTCGGTCGTGTTCCGCGACCGCGCCGGCGACGACGCGCACGAGATCAAAGCGCTCACGCTGCCGATGCCGGGACGGCACAACGCGCTCAACGCCACGGCTGCGATCGCGGTCGCGCACGAGCTCGGCATCGACGATGAGACGATCCGCGCGGCGCTTGCGCGTTTCGGCGGCGTGCGCCGCCGTTTCACCAAGACCGGTGAATGGAACGACGTCACGATCATCGACGATTACGGGCATCATCCGGTCGAGATCGCGGCCGTGCTGCGGGCCGCGCGCGAGTCAACCAAAGGGCAGGTGATCGCGGTGATGCAGCCGCATCGCTACACGCGTCTGCATTCGCTGTTCGAGCAGTTCTCGACCTGCTTCAACGACGCCGATACCGTGATCGTGGCGCCAGTCTATGCCGCCGGCGAGCCGCCGATCGCGGGTGCCGACCGCGACTCGCTGGTGCAAGGCTTGCGCGCGCGCGGCCATCGCCAGGTGATCGCGCTCGAGGGTCCGCAGGAGCTGGCCCGCATCGTGCGGCGGCTCGCATTCCCGGGCGATATCGTGGTGTGCCTCGGCGCCGGCAACATCACGCAATGGGCCTACGCGCTGCCGGGCGAGCTCGCCGCGCTGGGGAAGGTGGCGTGAGTTGAATGTGGACGCGACAATGATCAAGGCGTTGTGGGATGAGCTGATGAAATTGAGTCCTGCCGAGCGTATTCAGCTGGCGCAGGATTTGTGGGATAGCATTACTCCTGAAGAGATGCCGCCGTTGACACCTGAGCAGATTGAGGAAATGGAGCGAAGGCTGGCGGAGCACGAGAAAGACCCGGGAAGCGCAGTTCCATGGGAAAAGGTGCGTGCCCGCCTTTGGGCGCGATACAAATGATTAGGAGACTGCGTCCCGCACTCGGTCGATGGGTTTCGCTCCGCTCAACCCATGCTACCCGCGACGGGCTTGGCGCGGCTGTGCCATGACCTTTCCCGACATCGTCCCGAGCCTCAAAGCCAAGATACCTGCGTTGCGCGGGCGGCTCCTTCCGAACGAGCCGCTGGCGCCGCTCACCTGGTTTCGCGTCGGTGGGCCGGCGCAGGTGCTGTTCATGCCGGAGGACGAGGCGGACCTCGCTCATCTTCTGAAGCATCTGCCTGACGAGATTCCCGTCACCGTCATCGGGCTTGGCTCGAACCTGATCGTGCGCGATGGCGGCGTGCCGGGTGTGGTGATCCGGCTCGGTCGTGGCTTCAGCGAGGTCTCGGTTCAAGGCACGCGCATTCGCGCCGGCACCGCTATGCCAGATGTGCGGGTCGCGCGCGCCGCGCAGGACGCGGGTCTCGCAGGGTTGGCGTTCTTCCGCGGCATTCCGGGCGCGATTGGCGGCGCCTTGCGCATGAACGGCGGCGCCTATGGGCACGAGACCAAGGATGTGCTGATCGAGGCGCGCGGCGTCGACCGGCGCGGCACCATCCGCGTCCTCACGAACGCGGACATGCATTATTCCTATCGCCATTGCGGCGCGCCCGACGACATCATCTTCACCGAGGCGCTGTTCGCCGGCACGCCCGGCGATCCCGCCACGATCGCGGCCGAGATGGACAAGATCACCCAGTCACGCGAGGCGACGCAGCCGATCAAGAGCCGCACCGGCGGCTCGACCTTCAAGAACCCTCCTGGGCAGAAGGCCTGGCAGCTGATCGACGCCGCCGGCTGCCGCGGCCTGAAGGTCGGCGACGCTCAGGTGTCGGAGATGCATTGCAACTTTCTGATCAACCTTGGCGCTGCGACCGCCGCCGACATCGAGAAGCTGGGCGAGACCGTGCGCCGGCGCGTGCGTAAAACGTCCGGGGTCGCGCTTGCTTGGGAGATCAAGCGGATTGGCATGATAAAGTAGCTGCCAGACCGGAGGGCAGCTTGGACAAGGATATTCTGATCATCGGCGGTGGCATCGGCGGGCTTACGGCTGCGCTGGCGCTCGCGCGCCGCGGCTATCGCGTGCGCGTGCTCGAAGCGGCTCCCGAGTTTGGCGCCATCGGCTACGGCATCCAGCTCGGCCCCAATGTGTTTCACATGTTTGAGCGGCTCGGCCTGAGCGATGCAGTGCTGCGCGTGTCGATCGTTCCGCGCGCGCTGGTGATGCTCGACGCCCTCGACGGCCAGGAGGTTGCGTGCGTTCCGACCGGTGAGAGCTTCGAGGCCCGCTTCAGGCATCCTT
>Ga0209488_10003686_pt1 | contig 12215 bp, 16 predicted proteins | sample Rivendell_Oct201_8_FD_188349 | JGI IMG/M metagenome (GOLD analysis project Ga0209488, IMG submission 188349) | Vadose zone soil microbial communities from the Eel River Critical Zone Observatory, Northern California, USA -... | ecosystem: Environmental > Terrestrial > Soil > Vadose zone >...
TAGTGCCTTTGTCAATGCCCCCACCAAAGCCACAGGTGCTGGGAGTTTGTCAATAGAGTGAACTGAGAGGAGGCTGTTCAAAACGCACGTTCTTCCGTCGGCCCTTCGATAAGATCTAACTCCTTTTGTATTTTACTGGTGACCACTGAGTCCACCACCTTGAATGGACGATAAGAGTTGGCGTCGGCAGGTGGATCGTTGCTGTTTGCCGAGCTAGCGTCTAAGGAAGAGTAGAGCATCAAGCTAGAAATTAAGTTAGGCTGCTGGGAGGTCACCGCTGTGACTTGGAGCACACCTCTTCCCAGGGAGCGCGCCGAAGACGGCCAAAGTGTTTTCATGCTTTGCAGCGATGTGTGAATTCAGGAATGTGAGGACATGAGAGAGAAATGTTTGAAAAGACAAAGGGATTGAGTTGGCGGACTGTGCCGATAAATGCCATTGGGAGGGTGACAAGTCGATGATGAGGGACAGATGAGAAGAACCGTCCATGGCACCGAAGTTCGCACTTGGTCGCTCGTCGTCATGAACGTGTCGAATCCACACGGTGCACACGTGTCGGTGCGACCCCAGCCCAGGTCGGTTAGCATCCGACCGTTCGCAGTCCGCAGTCTGATCCGGCGTGTCGGCAGCATGTTTCTCATTTGGACTGTGGGACTGATACAAATGTAGAGTACGGTAGTGTAGTAATTTATACTTGCAGGGAGGTATGACATCAAACGATGGCGATGGGGCAGTAGCGCCAAGGTGATCACGCACGATTCTGTCGTTGACTGGGTCTCACGGAAATGGGCCGGGACCAGAAGCGCTGTCGTATGGCGTTGCGGCGCCGTGAGGACGGCTGTGTGATGGCGATGGCACGCCGTGGCGGAGAATCCGACCAAGAGTGGTAGTTGGGCTATGCCAGCTCAAAAAATCGACTTGTCTCGCTCTCCTGCATGACGAATGTAGGGGACTGACAACAGGAGCCAGGAGGCCGTCAATAGATAAGAGCCCGATGCGATGTCACAACGTGCTGACCACACGCGCTGATGATGGCACCGTCGGCGAGAACGACAACAAGCGCACGGACCCGTGAACCTTGTGTTTCGACCGTAAAAAAAAGTGCGAAAAACGCGAAAAAAATATAAAAGAATAACAGGGTTGTCCGCTGGTGTCTCGGAAGAGTGAGACGGGATCGAACTGCGGGGATTCAGGGAGCAAATTCGTGCCCAAGTTGCTTTTATCGGAGTTCATCACGGGCGGTGACGAACAAACACTGGCCGGCGTTGCCCGTAGCGATGGCCACGCGTGTGAATCAACCCGGACTGCCCTCTGCCGACACTGACGCCCGAGCGAACCGTCCTTCTCCCCTTTACTCCTCCATCCCCTCACTCACTCTCTCCTACCCCCCTTCCCCCGTCTCCGACATATCAACACTCCCAACCCCAACATCACCGAAATATGTTTCTAGGCGACGACCTGGACACACCCGCGGACACCTCCTTGGCACCTTCCCCGGCACCCCAGAGCGCACCCTTTAACGGGGACGATTCCGATAACATGCAGGTTGACTCTGACGACGACGCCAGGGACGCCGACGCCGACGCAGATGCTGACATTGACGCAGATGGCGACTACGTCGAGGAGCCCGATCCAGTCCCAGTGGGCTATATCCCAAATGCATCATCCTCGTCTCGTCCTATCGTAAGACAGGTTCGTGGTGGTAGTGGTTAAGTGCTAGTATCTGAAATTCACGTCTATTTATTTGTATGTTCAGATAGTGCAAGATGATGACTATGTATGTCCTCTCAGCTTACGCCCTTGCTCATCCTCTAATTACGTCTTGCAAAGGGCTACGAAGATACTCCAGATGAAGATGAAGACGATGCCTCTTACGGCGACGAGGAGTATGGTGGCGGTGGTAGTAGCGGTGGCAAGAAGAAGGTGGCTAAGAAAAAAAAAGCCCCTTCAAAGCCCAAGGGTGGGTCTATCGCTCATATGTCCTTCGCCCCTCATCCTTAAAGCCCGACTCTAGTGGCCTCTAGACCACCTTCTTCAGACACAGATTCTGAGTATGGCGCTCGGTCGAAGAAGAAGAAGAAACCCCGTGTTTCAGGCGACGAACTGCGGACCTCCAACCGGGGTGTCAGGGTACCCAACTATGCGGACGATGTCGAGGATTTTGAACAATTCGACGAGCCCCATCCTGGCTATTACTTTGATCCCAATGTTCAGGAGAAAGAGAACGACGAGATCGAAGCTGTCCTTGGGCATACAAGAGATGAGGGACACGAGGATGATCCCGAAGATCTCTGGTACGAAAACCTTGTAAGCACAGACTCTTTCTCGTTCTGGGGAAGTACGAAATAGTTGCGTTTCCAGCGATACCATATCAAGTGGAAGGGTTTCTCCCACTTACGGAACACCGACGAGACATACGAGTTTCTCAAGCGATACAAGGGGCTCAAGCGGGTAGATAACTACATCAAGGCGTACAAAACTTATCAAACTCGCCTTGCAGCCTCCGGTCTTACCTCCGAGGAGCGTGAAACGCTCCTTCTGGACAAGGAACGAGAGAAGCAAGACCTCGAACTTTACAAGACGGTTGAGCGTGTCGTTTCGCATCGTGACAGTGTCAAGGGTGACATTGAATACTTCTGCAAGTGGAACGGTCTCAACTACGAACATTGCACATGGGAACCCTTCGAAGAGATCCGTCCGATCGCGAGGGAGCAACTTGACGCGTATCGTCAGCGGGAAGCGGAGGCCAAGTTCCCGTACAAAAGTATAGCCTACGCGCGTACCCAACGTCCACCCTTCGAAAAGATCACTGAAGACCCTGAATACATCACCAAAACGGGCGGTGAATTGAAGGATTTTCAGCTCACTGGATTGAACTGGTTGGCGTACTTGTGGAGCAAAGGTGAGAACGGCATCTTGGCCGATGAGATGGGTCTCGGAAAGGTACGTTCTGAGCTTGGCGAGAGGCATCGAGCGTCCCGTGGGCTGATGAAATTCTTTAGACCGTACAAACTGTGGCATTCTTGTCCTATCTGTCTCACCAGATGCACCAGTACGGGCCTTTCCTGGTGATCGTCCCGCTCTCAACCATCGCCGCGTGGCAGTCACAATTTCAGTCCTGGGCACCAGATCTTAATGTGATCACGTACATCGGAACAGCCGCAGCACGTGAGGTCATACGTAAATACGAATTCGGATCTTCCAGCAAGAAGCTCAAATTGAATGTGTTGTTGACGACCTACGAATTGACTCTGCGTGACGCGAAGGAGCTATGTGATATCAAGTGGCAAGTTCTGGCTGTAGACGAGGTACGTATACAGCCCCTTTCTTTCTCTTATCATGTGGATTTGATTGTGTCCTTGCGTCAAGGCGCATCGCCTCAAGAATTCAGAGAGCCAGCTTTATGAAGCCTTGCGGGCATTCTCAGCTGCGTCGAAGCTCCTGATCACAGGAACGCCATTACAGAACAATGTTAAAGGTCAGTTTCCCTTACTTTCGAGACAATTTGATAGAGGAATTATATGAATCATTTTAGAGCTCTTATCCCTCATGCACTTCCTCATGCCCGAAAAATGCAAGTCCCGCCCGCTTCCCTCACATGTTTCTCTCCAGACTGCTAATGATATCGGGTGTAGTTGCTTTGACCAGCGAGTTTGATCTCAACGACGCAGATCACGAATCTAAGATCAAGGAGTTACATGCTCAGCTTGAGTCTTTGATGTTGAGGAGATTAAAGCGCGACGTACTCAAATCACTTCCAACGAAAAGCGAACGGATTTTGCGCGTGGAAATGAGTGCTATGCAAACGCACTACTACAAAAACATCTTGACCAAGAACTTCCAGGCTCTTCAGAAGAGCGCAAGCGGTAACGGCAACATCAGTCTCCTGAACATCGGTTAGCCACAAGCCGTACTCATTTTTACTCTGTGCTGACTGTGTTTATACAGCCATGGAACTCAAAAAGGCTGCCAATCACCCATATCTTTTCGACGGCGCTGAAGTGAAGACCGAATCTCCAGAAGAGACCCTGAAGGGCTTGGTCATGAACAGCGGAAAGATGGTCTTGCTTGACAAGCTGCTTGCCCGTTTGCATAGTGACGGTCATCGCGTGCTCATATTCAGTCAAATGGTCCGCATGCTCGACATTCTCAGCGACTATTTGTCCTTCCGAAATTACCTCCATCAACGATTGGACGGAATGGTGTCGTCCGACGCCCGGAAGAAGTCCATCGCTCACTTCAATGCCCCGGGTTCTCCGGACTTTGTCTTCTTACTTTCTACGCGCGCTGGTGGTCTCGGTATCAACCTCGAGACGGCCGACACTGTTATCATCTTTGACGTGAGTTTGAATTTGTTGTAATGCCGTGGAAGGCGTGACCGAGTTGTTTTTCCAGAGCGATTGGAATCCACAGAATGATTTGCAGGCAATGGCACGTGCCCATCGAATTGGCCAGAAGTCACATGTCAGTGTATACCGGTTTGTGAGCAAGGAGACAATGGAAGAGGACGTTCTAGAGCGGGCCAAAAAGAAAATGGTCCTTGAGTACGCAAGTGCGTTCGCAAACATGGCGGGAGTGTGTCGGGACTAACGAGTTGTGCGCTATTTTATTAGTCATCAACCAGATGGACACATCGCAAGCTCACCTTAGTGGCAAAACTAACAATGGCAAGGATGTAACAAAACCCGACAATCTCAGTAGAGAGGAGCTCACTGCCGTTCTCAAATACGGCGCTCAGAAGCTGTATGCCAACTTTTTTCTTCCTTTGTCTTGCAAGTTATTAATGCTCTGAGTTCCAGGTTCGACAAGGATAACACACAGCAAGACAAGAAGTTGGACGAGATGGATCTTGACGACATCTTGAATCGCGCTGAGGATCACGAAACCATCACAGGCGGGGATGGTGGTGCGTCTCTTGGTGGCGAAGGCTTCCTCGCGTCGGTCGCATTCGTCAGTGACGTCAAGACCGAGATGAGTTGGGAGGACATTATTCCCCTTGAAGAGCGCCAGAAGGTCGAGCGTGAAGAGGACCAACGGAAGGCCGAAGAGCTCGCTGCATTGGACACCAAGGACAGGAAGCGGTCGCATGCACCAGTGTCTTACGAGGGCATGGATGTGGACCAACCTCAGTCGACGTCTACCAGCAAGAAACCGAAAGCGCCGGCTCCAACCCGAAAGAGCGCGAGCCAAAAAGCGATGGAGCTCAAAGACCGCGACGTCCGTGTTCTCATCCGTAGCATGCAGAAATGGGGTGACATCCGTCAGCGCTACGATATTATTGTACGTTGAAGTAGTTTGCGTCTATACGTATCACTAATTGCTCGCCTACAGGTTCAGGATGCCAAGCTCCAAGATAAAAACAAGGGGATGATCATCGACGTCGCGGACGACATCGTCGAGCTCTGTGCCAGCGCTGTCGACGACAACAATACACAAAAGCAAACTCGTATGGCTGCTGGCGAGACCCTGACCACTGCGCAGAAGAGCAAGGCAGTGTTGGTGACGTACGGGAACGTGGGGAATATCAATGCCGAGACTGTCCTCTCCCGAACGCGGGACTTGCACATCCTCTTCGACATCCTCAGTCCGCTCAGCACGGAAGACTTGTACTCATGGTCTATCCCAGTGGATAACATTCGCCCAACGCTCAATTGGTCCGGGCGATGGGGCCCACAAGAGGATTCCATGTTGCTCGTCGGTGCTTTCCGCTATGGCTTCGGGAACTGGGAGGTCATTGCTAAGGACCCAAAACTTGGCCTAATGGACAAATTCTTCCTGGAGGAGGGTAAAAAGGGCGAGGATGCATCGACCAAGCCCATTCCGAATGCCATTCACCTCGTGCGACGCGGCGACTACCTTTTGGGCCTTTTACGGGACCACGAGGAGAAACTTCGTTCATACGAGACTTCTCTCCGGACGAAGGGGCAGCTGAGGACTTCCGTATCACCGCCGCCCGTTGCCTCGTCCTCACAAAGTGGGAGCGCCAAGCGACGAGCTGAGAGCGAGGCCGTTGCCTCAGTCGAGGACACCAGCGCGCGGAAGCGGAAACGCAGACCAACACCCACCTTTACTGACTCGGACTCCTCTGATGAATGGTGAGTTATCTCGACTAACTCACTTGCACTCGAACTAACACTCTCTGAGTAGTCCGTCAATGGACGAATCAGCCACCAAGGAGGAGCTTCGTCCGGTCAAGAAACAACTAGTAAGTCCCATTTTTTTTGACTCCTCCATTTGATTGATCAAGTCCGCCCCTCGTAGAAACAACTCAAGTTGTCTGGCGGAGATATGCCCCGCGACGATAAGGTTGCCATTCTGAAGGAATCTCTGGCTGCCATCGGGCGCCGAATAGAGGCCGTACTCGACACGAAGCAGGCGGCAGGAGAAGACCGGGATAGATGGCGAAGACACCTCTGGACGTACGTGAACGAGCCCAGTACCTGTTCCATATCAGCTCCGCATTTCTGACATCTTGTTTGTTGTCGCAGATTCGTCACATTGTTTTGGCCCAAGAAGGTGAAGGCTGCCAAGCTTGAAGAGATTCACGCAAAGATGGTGATCAAGGAGGGTGGGGACGCAAGCATCCCGAAGAAGCCACGGATCAGCGCAAATGGCAAAACACCTGCTGGCAACGGCGCGACCCCGTCGTCGTCGGTCAGGACCAATGGCAAGCCACATCGGTGACCTTGGCCGCAATGATTTCGTTCGTTCCTAGCGTCGTCCGTGTTTGCTCTGCTTTGTCGTTGTCCTCTGTATTTTGTTATAGTCCCCTGAGCGCATTTCCAGATTTTTTGCCTTAACTCAAGTACTCTATAATGTCCTGAATCGGTTTACAGTCAGTTGTACGTGCGGCCATAAATTTTGTGATCGATTGCCACTTTCTTTGCAGTACTATTGTCTCCCCTCGGCGACTATAATCTCACTACAGTGTTTCCGAGTAGGACTGACAAGGAAGAATTAACTATTCTAGTGTAAGACCACTACAGTACTGCAGCATGTTTAAGTATGGCATAAAACACTCTGGACCTTGCCGGACGTCAGGGTTGCGAACATTCCGTCTTTTTTGCTGGTGCTTTTGAAGCTGAGGGCCGAACGAGGTAGGAAAGTAGGCCTATGGGCGCCGTGGCTTTGAGAGATAAAGCTTATAGGGTCAATAATGAGCCCAAGTAGAGCCACAACTTCTAGTAAACCAAATGCCCTACATCCAAAACATGGTGTGTTCGGGAACCTGCAGTCCTCGAGAAAGCCATATGGCACCTCTCTCTAGTCCAGTGTATCAAGCCAACTGAGGGCACGTATGTGGGCTCAGGAGTGATCATATTTCTTCATCCGAGTCTTCTTATCCTGCTCCTAGGCCGTTCCGCAAGGCGACGCGAGTGTCCGCGGCGGCGGCGGCATCTAGCACTGCAAGATAAATACCCAGAAATGTAAGCCGACCCAGGGAGGTCAAAATCTGGACCACTTTTGGTCAAGCTTTCTCGCCATTATTCTGTAGCGTTAACAGAGTCGTTTGGGGCGGCGGAGGCGAGGTCGTCTCAACTCCAGGTGCCAGTGACATGTGTGTGCGAGGGCATGTGAGTGAATGAGAGGGCGGCGGTGCAGGTGAAGCATGTGATCCTGCTGGGCCGGCCGGTGGCGTCTTTTCGTGCGTTCGCGTGGTTCTTGTGTTCATGGCAGCTGTTGCCCCTTTGCTGAGCCAGAGTTATAGTAGTTGATCTTCATAACTTCGAGGCGTACTTAAGCGTGGAAATTGTCAGGCGTGGCTTTAAGCAGGTGGGGCAACGGGGCAGCGAGAGTGGTAGCAAGTCAAGAGGCGATGGCGATGGCGATGGTACAGGTGAAGCTTCGTGTGTGGGAGAGAGCGCATGTACGGCAAGATCTAGAGGTGGCGCTGGTGGTTCGGGCGAGGGCTGTTGGCGAAAATTAAAGGCAGAGGTTGTAGCAGGTTGCAGCGGGAGGCGCGGACTATGTGTTGAAAGTCGGTGACCAGAGCGCAGGAGCAGGACAAGAAGTAAAGTAAAGCAGCTGAGCTAATTTATGGCTCTGTCGCTTATGTCATCTGAGCTCACCTACTCCGAGTCCGTTGGATCGAACTTAACATCTGACAGATATTATGGCGTCCTCGAGTGGTAGGTAAACCCAACAACCCTTCATTTCCAACCCCCTGATGTTTATGCCATAGCTGTCGGTAAGCTATCTCGCGAAGAATTTCGTCGTCAGAAAGATTTGGATGCTGCTCGAAAGGCTGGTACGGCACCAGCAGCATTGGACGAGGAGGGAAAGCCCATCAATCCACACATTCCACGTACGAACCAGCTACCTTTCATGTCCTGTGCAATTTTTTTTAACCCTTCTTCGCAGAGTACATCTCGCAAGCACCATGGTACTTGGATACGGGCGCACCATCACTCAGTCACCAACGTCGACCTACGGATGACCGCTCTGCCACCAAGCTCGATGAATGGTACGACAGGAACATCCAATCAGGACCTGCGGCGAAGAAGTATCGAAAGGGCGCATGCGAGAACTGCGGTGCGATGACGCACCAGAAACAGGACTGCCTCGAGCGTCCGCGCAAGAAGGGCGCCAAGTACACCAGCAGGGACATCGCGCAGGACGAAGTGATACAACAAATCGAGGTCGGCTACGCTGCCAAGCGCGATCGGTGGAACGGGTATGACCCGGCGGAGCACAAGAAGATATACGAGGAGTACGAGGCGGTCGAGGCTGAGAGGCAGCGGCTGCGCGAGGAGGAGATCGACAAGCAGACGACGACGGACATGGCCGTGGTGCGCAAGGTGGCCAAGGCAGGCAAGGCGGAGGGCAAGGAGGGCGATCCGGACTTTGGCTCGAGCGACGAGGAGGACGCGGATGAGGACAAGTATGCGGACGCTGCGGACGCGGTGGGACAGAAGATGGACACCAAGACGCGGATCACAGTGCGGAATCTACGCATCCGGGAGGACACCGCCAAGTACCTCATCAATTTGGACCCCTCGAGTGCCTACTATGACCCCAAAACGCGCTCCATGCGTGACAATCCGGTACAGAACGTCCCTCCAGAAGAGGTATGTGTCATAATTTTGAGTGACCCAGCTCAGGGATACTTACATGCTCAAAGGCGCAGTTTACTGGGGACAATTTCTTGCGCTACTCTGGCGAGGCGCCGGAAGTGCAGGAGCTACAACTCTTCGCATGGCAATCTGCAGCTCGTGGGAACGACGTTCACTTAAATGCTAACCCAACCCAGGGTCAACTTCTCCACCGGGCGTATAAAGAGAAGAAGGAAGAGCTCCGCGACTCGTCAAAAGTCAGCGTGCTCGCAAAATATGGTGGCGAAGAGCACCTGGAGAAGCCTCCGAAGGAGCTGCTGCTGGGTCAGACGGAGGATTATGTCGAGTACTCAAGGACTGGACTAGTCATTCATGGGAAGGAGCGAGCAAAGGCAAGGTCAAAATACCCCGAAGACGGTTCGTCTTGCGTCTGTATTTTGACTTGGTATGGCACACTTACATATATTTTCAGTGTACATCAACAATCATACATCTGTGTGGGGATCATGGTACGAAACAGCATCAAATACATGGGGCTACGCGTGTTGCCACTCCACTGTGCATATCTCGTATTGCACTGGCGAGGCCGGAAAGCAGGCTGCCGCAGCGTCGAGCGCACAGAATTTACTCGGGGAGAGCGCGCCACGATCAGAGGATTCGACGCTGAAATCCGCGTCTGAAGATGGTGGGGACAAAGGGAAGCAACGGAAGGCCGACATTGACGTCGAGGCGGAGCAGAACAAACTAGCGGAGGAGCGTAAACGCAAGGCGAGGGCAATTGAAGGAGATGACCGGTTCAGCAAAAAGTCAAAGAACGAGGAGGCTGTCGAGAGTAAAAAGTTTGACGTTACGGAGGTTGAACTTGGTACGGAAATTTATGACATCGATGGCGTGGTGATAACTAACAAAGGTATGCAGAGAGATACCGTCGTGATAGGAGTCGGATGGAGGATCCCATGGCCAACTATGTGGACGGTGATGATGTATAGTACTCGATCACGTGATGAAAATGAACACATCGAGTCGAGTGGAGACCTTTGGTGTACACTACTTGACTTGGTACATGCCGCAGTTAACAACCGCATTCTCGCTCTTACTCGGCCTTGGAGCACGTATAGTTTACAACAAATTCTTCTCTTTCCGTGTCCCTGGTATCGAAGTTCATGTTCTCAGCGGTCTTTGGCAGGGTGTAGCCCTATATTATGTTCTCATGGAGTTTCCCTTTCTCACCCTCCCAGTCGGCTTCGGCATCGGCGCTCGTCTCCTTGTCAACTTCGTTATCACCTACGATGCCGCCGGCTGTGCATGTACACTTCTCGGTGTCGCCGTCGGCGTGCTCTTCACAGACATTCTCTCCCAGCTGTTGGAAGATGGTGACGCGGAGGAGGCATACTACGAAGGATCCGTCGTCTCGGACTATCCTCGCCGACGACGGCTGGTGCAGCTGCGCGGGTCGTCCTACGACGACCCACGCGCGCACGACCACAACCGGCGCCGGCGCGCGTTCCTCGACGCTGACCCGTCCGTGACGACGGCGGCGACGAACACGACCGGGACGTGGGACTCGCTCTCGGACTGGATCGACCCGAATCACACGATGACGCCGCTCGAGCGCGAGGTCGCTGCGCTGCGGAAGAAGGCGAGCATGGCGGACAGCGAGCGCCGGAGGTTCAAGGAGGAGAAGCAGTGGGCGCAGGTGCAGGGGAACAAGGCGCGCGCGGCGCAGATGGGCTGGCAGGTTAAGCGGTACTCGGCGCTCATGCAGAGCTTCCACCGTGAGGCCGATTTACGACTTCTCGAAGGTTCGTTTTGTCTGTCTATATTCTTTTTTTTCTTTTTTTTTTGCTGGTCTCACGATCTACCCTATACCCTTGCCTTTTTCTTTTTTTTCTGCAGCGAACAAGGAGCGACAACGTCAGGAGCTCGCATCGATGCAGGCGTCCGCATCGCAAGTAGCAGGCCCATCCTCGTCATCCGTACCGATGCTCCCGCCCTCGCAGCCCGTTGCCATCACCGTCGGTGGACCGAGCCGTCAAAGGCAGCCGAGCCCGCCACCACGTCTGATCCCTCCTCCCGCCGAAGAGGTACGGGGACGAGATCGACCCCTGCGGTCTGCCATGTCTGCCGTTGCACAGGGAAAGCAACCTGAGCGGCGGCGGCGGATCTCTGCGACGGCTGACAAGGACGGAAGTGCGATGAAGGCCGGTTCTGTGTTCACCAGCACGCATCAAAATCGCCGCCGGGCAGCGTCTATGCTTAGTCGGCCGAGTGTCCGTATCGAGGTGAACGAGTGAGTGTGCTAATTATTATCATTATTATTGCATCTACCCGACTAACCGCTGGCCGTTTAGACCTATGGGCACGCCATCAAGGCGATCAAGGAGGGAGAGGGCATAGCAGAGACCCAAGCTGTGATCGTCGTGGGGACCCATGACTCCCGCTCCCACCCGCAGGCACCACTGGCATATGGTGCTGCATACTTTCACGAATTTGGTTCAACTCGACGTGTATTTTGTTTTTCCCGCTAATGCCGGTTGTGGGAAACCGGGTAGTGTACTGTAGGGGATGACAGGTTTCAAGGGTATATAACGTCTGCCAGTGATCTAAATCGCACCACATCGGGTGCGTAGTGTAGATAATTCCCGGCGGGAGCCCGGGGTTAAGGGTTTGATGGTTGGGTGTATTTATTAACAGATTGCGTACACGAGTGGACGATACGACTTGTCACAGATCGAACTAACGCAAAGTACCTAGTCACGTAGAATAGAGTACTTACCGCTGTGCCGTCGTCCAATTCAATCCATTTGCACACGCTAGAGAACCCGACTCAGAGCACTCAACCTCAGATAAGTTCAAAGTCGAGCTTTGGCTCATCGTGACCAACACGCATGGGCATCAGACACAAGCTGACTCGCGGAGAATGATGGAGTCCCGGAGTCCCAGGTTCATCGTCCTCCTAGTACCCTAGGTTAGTTCACAGTTGCAGAAACCCTAGTCTGTGGCCTAATTCCGAGTCTCAATTGTCCCAAGGGAAACCAGAGGAATGGCGGTGATACGCCGGGTTACACAGTAGATCTTGATCTTAGTAATTTGGAGAATGGAGAAATGTTGGCGAATCTCAGCAGGGGTTCTACCTGCCTCCCTTGCTCCCTCCCCACTCCT